>Ga0102953_1000685_pt1 | contig 22789 bp, 13 predicted proteins | sample SalPon2A_C_D2_MG_FD_78509 | JGI IMG/M metagenome (GOLD analysis project Ga0102953, IMG submission 78509) | Soil microbial communities from South San Francisco under conditions of wetland restoration - Salt Pond MetaG R2A_C_D2_MG | ecosystem: Environmental > Terrestrial > Soil > Wetlands | place... | reverse complement strand
GCGGCGAGCGCCCACATGGGGCCGATCATGAACGGCTACGACAACATGGTCGACGTGATCCTCGAGGGCGGCTACATCCGCGTCGTGCAGGACGTGCGCGGCAAGTACGGGTCGGAGGGGGATTTCGTGATGAATCGGCCGCTGCGCGGGCCGCTCAACCCGACCGACGTCGACGAGTCCACCGACACCTACGACACCATTGACTGGCTCATCAAGCACATTCCGGAAACCAACGGCAAGGTGGGCATTCTCGGAATCTCGTACGACGGGTTCGAGCCGCTGATGGCGCTGGTGCACCCGCACCCAGCGCTCAAGGTCGACGTCCCGATGAATCCGATGGTGGATGGTTGGATGGGTGACGATTGGTTCCACCACGGCGCCTTCCGCGAACAGAACATGCCGTACATCTACGAGCAGGAGGCGTCGCGCACCAACGCGTATCCCTGGTGGACCGATCACTTCGACGATTACGACGTGTACATGGATGCCGGCTCCGCCGGCGAGCTCGGCAAGGAGCACGGGCTCGAGCAGGTCGGGTTCTGGCGCAAGATCCTGGAGCACCCCGCGTACGATGCATGGTGGCAGGAGCAGGCGATGGACAAGGTGCTGGCCAAGTACCCGCTCGAGGTGCCGACGATGCTCGTGTCGTCGCTGTGGGACCAGGAAGACATCTACGGCGCGATGGCCGTCTACAAGGCGCTCGAGCCCAAGGACACGAAGAACGACATGCTCTACCTGGTGATGGGGCCGTGGCACCACGGGCAGGAGGAGCAGGACGGCAGCTCGCTCGGCGCGCTCAAGTTCGGCAGCAATACCTCGCGGTATTTCCAGCAGCACGTGCTGCTCCCGTTCCTGAACCACTATCTCCAGAACGGCGCGCCGCCGGACAGCGTGGCGCCCGTGACGGCCTACGTCACCGGGACCAACCATTGGGAGCGGCTGAACGCCTGGCCCTCCGGCTGCAACAGCGGCTGCACCGTGCACCCGACGCCGCTGTACCTCCACGCCGGGCTCACCGTCGGATTCACCGCGCCGGTCGCCGGCGATTCGGCGTTCGACGCCTACGTGTCGGATCCCGCCAAGCCGGTCCCGTTTCGCGCGCGGCCGATCCAACCGATCGGGTACGCCTATCCGCTGACGTGGCCGCAGTGGCTGGTGGACGATCAGCGCGAGGCGTCGGGTCGTCCGGACGTCCTGGCGTACGAGTCCGCCGTGCTGACGAAACCCGTCCGCATCGCGGGTGCGCCGGTGGTGCACCTCGTCGCGTCCACGACGGGCACCGATGCCGACTGGGTGGTGAAGCTGATCGACGTCTATCCGGACGAGGTGGCCGGGGACGCGCCGATGGGTGGGTACCAACTGGCGGTGTCCATGGACATCTTCCGCGGGCGCTATCGGCAGAGCTACGAGACGCCCCATCCCATCACGCCGAACACGCCGCTGGTCTACACGTTCGACTTACCCACGGCCAATCACGTCTTCCTGCCCGGGCACCGCATCATGGTACAGGTGCAGTCGAGCTGGTTCCCCTTGTACGACCGGAACCCGCAGACCTTCGTGCCGAACATCTTCTGGGCGAAGCCGAGCGATTACGTGAAGGCGACGCAGCGCATCTATCACACGCCGGGGGACGCGAGCTACCTCGAGCTGCCGCTGGTGGAGACGGGCACGCAGTAGCGGCGCCTCACGGGGCCCCGCGGTGCCAGCTCATCTCGGGCTGGTGGGTGAACTTGATCTCCCCGTGCTGCGCGAGCCCGCTCACCGCCACCGAGAGCTCCGCCTCGGCGCCGTCCTGGTCGTACTGGATGACGTACCGATCCGCGTCCTGCTCTACGGTGTGCTTGATGGACTTGATCGGGTACGCGCGGGCCTGGAGCCCCGGTGCGTTGAAGATGACGGCGGTGGGCGTGATCTCGAACGACCGGTCCTTGTAGGCCGGCGCGTCGGTCACCCACGTCCCGAGAATCGAGGCGGGGATGGTCGGCGGACCCTGGAAGAGTCCGGACGTCGCGATCAGGAATCCCAGGCTGACCAGCAGGATGGCCACGAGCGCGCTTCGCACCGGATGGGCCGGCTTGAGCAGGTGGCGCGGGCCGCTCTCCCGCTGCTTGATCGTTTCCTGGACGATGGAGCTCACCAACTCCCGGAGCTCGGCGTCGCTTCGCGGGACTTTGAGATGGGACTCCGGGTTCGACGGCGGGCGGCCGGCATCGCGCGGGTCGGTCATCGGACGGTCTCCAGGGTGACGTCAGCCGGGATCCGGCGCACGGCCGACGCGAAGGCGCGAACCACCTCCGTGTCGAACAGCGTTCCAGCCAACTGCAAGAGATACTCGAGTGCGTGGTCGCGTTCCCATCCGGTGCGGTAGGGACGGTCGGACGTGAGCGCGTCGAACACGTCGGGAACGGCGAGCAGGCGTGCGGTGAAGGGGATGTCGGTGCCCCCGAGTCCCTCCGGGTATCCCGAACCGTCCATCCGCTCGTGGTGGTACAGCACGATTGGGATGAGGGGCGCATACGCGCCGATCGGGCTGAGGATCTGTGCGCCCACGGTCACGTGGCCCCGCATGATCTCCATCTCGTCGGCGGTCAGCTTGCTGGCCTTGTCGAGAATGGTGCCGGGTATGCCGATCTTGCCGATGTCGTGCAGCAAGCCACCGCGATGCAGGATGTCGCGTTCCGCGTCGGGGAGCCCCAGCTCGAGCGCGACCGCGTCGGAGAGGGCGGTCACGCGCTCCGAGTGTCCCGCCGTCCATGAGGACTTGGCGTCGATCGCCTTCGCGAGCGCGGTGAGTGTGCCGAGGTTCAGGGCGTCGAGCTCCGCCACGAGCCGGCTGTTGGCGAGGGCCACCGCGACCTGGTCGGCGAGTTGCCGGCCGTGGGCGAGGTCGTCCTCGGCCAAACGCGGGAGGTCCCGGTACCCGAGCGCGATGACGCCGCGCGCCTGGCCCGAGGCGATGAGCGGCAGGATCACGGCCGCACGGACGCTCGGTGGGGTGAAGCCGGCGGCACGCAGGTAGGAGACGTCGAGCCGCGGCGCCTCGAGAATCACGTGCGCCGGCTGGTGTTCGAGGGCCTGGATTTCGTCGGGGGTGACGGTCACCTCGCGGCGCGTGCCGGTCGCGCGCTCTGGTGCGCTCGCCACGAGCACCCACCCGCCATCGCCTCCGTTCGGCCGCACGCAGATCGCCACCTGATCCGACGCCAGCACGTCGTGCATGCGCGTCATGACGGTCTCGACGATCTTGTCGGTGTCGAGCGTCGAGAGCACCTGCCGGTCGATCTCGGTGATCGTCGTCAGCATGTCGAACTGGCGACCGAGCTGGTGCGCCATCGTGTTGAAGGAGCGCGCGAGATCCTGAAACTCGTCGCCGCTCTCCACGTGCGCCTCGGTGCCGAACTCGCGCCGCGCGACGCGACGCGTCGCGTCCTGCAACTCGAGCAGCGGTTCGGTGGTGCGCCGGATCTGAATGTTGCTCGCGACGAGCACGACCCACAGCGTCAGGAGGAGCGTGAGCGGCAGGGTAGATCGGAAGTTCGCGATCGGCGCGAGCACCCCGGCCATCGACTCGCTCACCGTGACCGTCCAGTCCGGGGCCCCGAAGTCGTACTTGAGAAAGAGATTTCGGAACCCCGTGAGGTACGTGCCCTGACTGCTCTTCCACTGGAGCACGCCACTCACGACCCCGGGCGATTTCGCCATGAGACGCCTGGCGAGGCTATCGGCGTTCGGGTGCGAGCAGAACAGGGGGGTGTCGGTGGCGTCGAAGGCGCAAATGCCTCGTCCGGGCGGAATGCCCGACGAGGCGCTAGGACCCAGCCAGAGATATCGGGTCTCCACCTGGCCCCAGATCGTCCCGCGATCCGGCGCGCGGTCATCGAGCGGACGCGCCAGCAGGACCGCGGGCACCGGCGTCGCGTGCGTGACGACGAGGATCGCGTGGTCCGTCCCGAGGCGCGCGCGCTGCGCGGAATCGGGCGTGGGAAGCCTGGGCGGCCTCCCGAGGAGCGCGATGGGTGCCGCGGCGTGCGCGCGGGTGACGGCGATGCTCGCGAACCGGGATTTCGTGCTGGCCGCGATCTCGGCGCCCGCCGACTGGCCGTCCGTGTCGTTCGTGATCGTGGTGGCGACGGCCTGGAGCTCCACGTCCATGAGCAGGAGGCGCTCGGACACGCTGTTTTGGAGAGCGTCCGTTTCCTCACGCGCGCGGTCGCCGGCCTGCCTGTTGAGCTGCGACGTCACCTGGCGGTACGAAACGACGCCGAGCACCAGGATCGGGATGATCGCGCAGATCGTGAAGAGCAGGAGAATCCGCCGGCCCACACGTGTGCGCAGGAATGCCGCCGAGATGACGCGCGCCACGTCTCAGTACCTCGACGCCGGGCCGATGAACGAGCCGTCGTTCGCGCGGACGACGTCGTCGCGGCCGGCCTTGGACGTGAGTGGTGCCGCCGTCACGCCGTCGGGCCCCATGCTGTAGAGATCGTAGGTCGAGTTGATCGGGACCAGAAAGCGGTCCTTCCGCGACCCGGCGGGTGGGCCCTTCCCCGAGGGGAACGGGAGGTACTTGTAGGGGTGGCCCCACGGATCGAGCAGGTTGCCGCGGCCGATGGCCGCGAGCGACGCGGGAAGCTTTCCGGGGCTGTCGTAGGGGGTGAGCTCGATCTCGATGGCGCGAATGTCGCTGATCGCCCGTGCGATCCGTGCCGATTCGACCGCGCCGTAGAGCCGCGGGATCCCCATCGCGGCAAGCGTCGCCACGATCGCGAGTACGAGCATGAGCTCGATGAGGGTGAAGCCGAAGCGTCCGACGCGCCGGATCGGCCGGGCGTCGTGCGTGCCAGTTGCTGCGATCGCCACCAACTCTCCCGTACGGGGTGCGCGCATGCGCCACCACTATGGGGGAACCGTGGTGCGCGCGCAATAGCGCGCGTCACCCGACGACGGCGTCCACCTCGATCTCCACCAGGAGCCGCGGATCCACGAGCGCCGCCACCTGTACCAGGGTTGCGGCGGGGCGGATGGCGTCGAATACCTCACCCTGCGCCCTGGCGACATCGGTCCAGCGGGTGATGTCGGTCACAAACGTCCGCACCCTGACCACGTCGGCGAGGGAGGCGCCGGCCTCCCCGAGCGCGGTGGCAATCTTCTCGTACGCGTACCGTGCCTGGCGATAGGGATCGCCCTCACCGATCACGTTCCCGGCGGCGTCCACGGCGGTCGTGCCCGCGACGTACACGGCGTTGCCCACCCGGATCGCGCGGCTGTACCCGTAGCGCTGCTCCCATTCGGTGCCGGACGAGACGCGCCGGCGCGCCGCGTCAGCGTCCGTCATCGGTGCGTGGCGCGCCGGGGGGCGTCGTCTCGAATTCCTTCTTCTGGACCAGATACGGCACGCCCTTCGTGATCCACGCGCCCGCGGGCCCGCCCTTCAGGTAGTGATCGAACCACTCGAGAATACGCCGGTGATAGTCCTTCTGGTCGGTGGAATCCGAGAGGCCGTGGTTCTGGTTCAGATAGACGAGGAGGACGAAGTCCTTCCCCGCGCGCCGCGCCGCGTTGTAGAACTCGACCGCCTGGTTGAAGTCCACCGCGCCGTCGTGCGTGCCGTCTTCGACCAGGAGCGGGGTGTGGAGGTTCTCGATATGGAAGACCGGTGAGTTCGCCTGATAGTCCGGAATGTCCTTCCAGAAGGGCACGCCCATCCGGCCCTGACTGATCTCGAAGATACGTGCGTCGGTCCCGCCCGCATTCCAGTAGATCGAGAGGTACATGCTGAAGAGATCGGTCAGCGGCGCGCCGGCCACGGCGGCGGCGAAGATGTTGGTCTGCGTGACGGTGAACGCGGTCTGATAGCCGCCCCATGAGTGCCCGACGAGCCCCACGCGCTTCGGGTCCACGTGTCCCAGCGCCAGCACGGCCTTCACCGCGGGCACGATCGCGTCCACCGCCGAGAGCCCGGGATTCCGCTTGCGCGGATAGACGATGTCCGGTTGGAAGACGAAGTAGCCGTGCTGGTTGAAGACCGTCCAGTCGTAGTAGTTGCGCTCCGAGGGCGGCAGATACTGATGCACGGACGGCGACCGGATCTCGTAGATGTACGTGATCATCGGGTACGTCTTGGTCGAGTCGTAGTTCGCCGGGTAGAAGAGTGCGCCCTGGAGTTTCCGCCCCCCCGCGCTGGTGTAGTCGATGAGCTGGGAACGGCCCCACGCGTAATCCTGCTGGAAGGGATTCGTGTGGGTCAACTGGCGGGCATCGTGGAGCGCAGGTCCGCCCACGAAGTAGTCCGGCGAGTCATCATAGTCCTGGACGACGTAGGCGTAGATCGCGGCGCTGTCCGCCTTGATGAGCCGGGAGACGTTCTCGTCGAGCCAGACCAGGCGCTGGAGACGCCCGTTGGCATAGCGACTGTAGCCGTACTGCTTGGTCCATTCGCCGTACGTCGAGAGGTAGATTGGCCTCGCGGGGTCGAGCGCGGCCGCCGCCGTATCCACGTCGACCACACGATACTGCACGCTGTCCTTCGCGCCGTCGGTGAGCCGTGTGGCGCCCGAGCCGTCCGGGCGCACGCGCCAGACGTCGTAACGATCGTAGAGCAGGATCGCGCGGTCGCCCTTCAGCCATCCGCCGTCCCCGTACGGGGGCTTCTCGACGATCGGATGATCGTCCTGATCGTTCACGAAGCTCGGGCCGAGTCCCTTCGTGAGGTCGACGGTATGACCGGTGGTGACATCGTAGCTCATCCAGTCGGTGCTATCCGACCAGACGACGTAGTGACCGCCCGGGCTGATGCCGCGGAAATACTGCACGTCGGTCGCCGCTTTCGTGCGTGCGCCCGTCTCCGGATTCACCACGTAGACGTCGTTCAGGTCGGGACCGAACATCCGTTCCTGGCGGTACGGCTTCCCGTCCAGCACGACGACCGTGGCCCCATGCGCATCGAGCACGGGGTCCTCGTCCGGTCCATCGGAGATGCGCGCGAAGTGATTGCCCCGGAGGGTCCATGCCGCCAGATCGCTTCGCGCCGCGTCCCGCTTGGCGCGCACCTTCTGTGCGGGGATGATGTCCACGTCCTTCGCGTTCCAGATCTCGAGACCCGGCTTGGCCGTGTCGGCCGGCGCCTTGCCGTTCCCCGCGCTGTCGCCCTCCGCGGCGTGGTCCGTCTTCTCGTGGCCCTGCGCCTTCGCGGCGGGCTCGCGGGTCTTGATGCCGAAGAAGATCCTGGCACCGTCGTCGGACCAGCGGGGCGTGCGCGTCGCGACGATCGCGGTCGAATCCGGGAAGTTTTTGGCGCCGGCGGGATCGAACGTGAGCTCCGTGCCGCCTGCACGGTCGACGTTGCGCCACGCCAGGATCGTATGCGTGGTGTCGGCCCAGCCGCTGTCCGCGACCGCCGCGAGCGCCGCGAGATCATCGTGCTTCTTCCGCCAGGCCAGCCCCGCGTACGCCGGCGCTCCCGAGGCCAGGGCACGGAGCGTTGCCGTCGCCGGCAGATACAGCTGCACCGCCGCACCCGCGCCGTTGGTGCCCGCGACGACGAACGCGAGGCGCGCGCCGCCGTCCGACCACGCGTAGGACGTCACGCTCCCGAAATGGGTGTCGCGACCGGTCCAGAGATCGCGGATCAGGAGATCGGCGCCGTGATCCTTCGCGCCCTTTGCGGCGTACCGCTCCATCGCGAGGTAGCGTCCGTCGCCGCTGAAGGCGAACGACTGGACGTCGGCCACGCGCGCCGTATCCCCGTGGGCAAGATCGAGGTAGCCCAAGGCGTCCTGTACCGGCTTCTTGGCCTTGGTGAGCTTCGCGCGCTCCTTCGGCGAGACGCCGATCGCGTACGCGACCCAGCGGCCGTCGTTGGAGAAGGCCGGCCGGTCGCCGTGCGCGATCACGACCACCGAGTCGCTTCCCACACGACGGAGCCGGAGGATGCGGTCCTCATCAACGCGCCGGATCGGCGCGGCCAGCCAGTCGCCTCGGGGCGACAACGCCCCACGGCCGAGGTACTCCCACTTGCCGTAGTCGGCGACGGGAACGGTGGGCTTCTGCTCTTGCGCGGTGGCCGCGGTGACCGTGGCCACGAGCATCAGGGACGTGAGGAGCGAGGGTCGCAGCATGATCGGATCTCCTGGGCGATGCCGTCCGCGGGAACGAACCGGGGCAGGCGGAACATAGACCTCGGCCGGACATGGTCAACCGGGCGGCTGGCCCCATGCCGTGAGCCCGTGCATCTTTGGACGTTCGCATGACCGATTCGATCGATCTCCTGACAGCGGCCCTCAAAGGCCGCTACGACATCGAGCATGAGCTGGGCGCCGGCGGGATGGCGACCGTCTATCTCGCGCATGACGTGCGGCACGACCGCAAGGTCGCCCTCAAGGTGCTGCGCCCCGAGCTCTCGGCCATTCTCGGTGCCGACCGGTTCGTGAACGAGATCCGCACCACCGCCAATCTCCAGCATCCCAACATCCTTCCGCTCCACGACTCAGGCGAGGTGGACGGCGTCGTGTTCTACGTCATGCCGTACGTCGAGGGGGAGAGCCTCCGCGACCGGCTGGAACGCGAGCGGCAGCTGCCGGTGGACGAGGCGGTCGAGCTCGCGGCCGAGGTCGCCTCGGCGCTCGACTACGCGCACCGGCACGGCGTGATTCACCGCGACATCAAGCCCGAGAACATCCTGCTGCACGACGGGCGCGCGCTGGTCGCGGACTTCGGGATCGCGCTCGCGGCGAGCCGCACCGAGGGTGCCACGCGGCTCACGGAGACGGGGCTCAGTCTCGGGACCCCCGCGTACATGTCGCCCGAGCAGGCCATGGGTGAGCGGCAGATCACCGCCAAGGCGGACGTGTACGCCCTTGGCTGCGTGCTGTACGAGATGCTGGTAGGCGAGCCGCCGTTCACCGGCCCCAACGCGCAGGCCGTGATCGCCCGCGTGATGACCGACGCGCCGCGCGGCCTGATCGTGCAACGGCATACCGTCTCGCCGTCGCTCGAGAATGCGGTGCTGAAGGCCCTCGAGAAGCTGCCCGCGGATCGCTTCGCCACCGCGAAGGACTTCGCGGACGCGGTGACGGGCGCGGTCCCCGTCGCCGCGGCGCCGTCGCGCGCACCGGCCCGGATCACCTGGCGCGCCGCGCTCCGGCACCCACTCACGGTGGGCTTCGCCGCGCTCGCGGTACTCGGATTCGCTGTGGCAGCGGCGGCCGTGCGCCGTGGTGGGACGGGGACACGTTCGGGCGCGACGGTGCGCTTCATGGTGAGCGCGCCTCCGGGCAAGGCGTGGGATCTCTCGCTCGGATCGCCGTTCGCCGTCTCCCCAGACGGAAACGTGTTGGTGTACGCCGCGGCGGCCCGGGACAGCGATACGCACCTCTATGCGCGCCGGCTCGACCAGCTCGACGCCAACGAAATTCCCGGGACGGCCGGCGCGCACAACCCGTTTTTCTCTTCCGACGGTTCCTGGATCGGGTTCGCGACGAGCGCGGCGCTCGAGCGGGTCCCCGTGGCGGGCGGCGCACCCATCACGGTCGCGGCGCTCGACGGTCAGTTTGGGGGGGCCACGTGGTTGCCCGATGGGCGTATCGTGTTTTCCGCGGGCGGAGATCTGCTGGTGGTCCCCTCGACCGGCGGCACGCCGCACCTCCTCGTTCCGTCCGACACCGGGCGCGCACGGGTCCTCAAGCTGTATCCCTTGGTCGTGCCGGGCGGTCGGTACGTGATCTACTCACGGTGGTCGGGTGCGGCGGTCACCTCGAACCTGGCGCTCGTCAGGCTCGACGGCGGCCCGTCGCGTGATCTCGGGATCGCCGGCAGCTATCCACTCGTCGTGCTCGACGGATACCTCGTCTACGCGACGGCGGCGGGCGCGATCATGGCGGTGCGGTTCGACGAGCGCGCCGGACACCCGGAGGGAAGCCCCGTACCGCTCGTGAGCGGCGCGCTCACGGATCTCGGTGGGGCGTTGAAGGGAGGTCTCAGTCGGAGCGGCACCTTGGTGTACGCCTCCGGATCGGAACGCCAGTCGGTGGTGATCGCGGAGCCGGGTACGCCGCTGCGCACCCTGATCGCGGACGTGGACCGGCCGAGCTATCCGCGCTTCTCGCCCGACGGACGCCACCTGGCGCTCACGGTCTATGGGGATGTCGGGCCGGACGTGTGGGTGTTCGATCTTCCGAACGGCCCGTTTCGCCGCCTGACGCGCGGGGCGACGAACGATCGTCCCGAGTGGACGCCCGACAGCCGGAGCGTCCTGTTTCGGTCAACCCGGGGGCCTGGTGCCTCCTCGTTGTGGATCCAGCCCGAGGATGGCAGCGCGGCCGCTCGCGAGTTCTTGTCGCTGCCTTCCGCCGGCGTGTACGAGGGCGTGATCTCGCACGACGGCACGTACCTCCTCTACCAGCGGGATTCCACGGGGGTGGCGGGCCGCATCTGGTACCGACGACTGCACGGGGATACGACGTCGCACGTCGTGGCCGCGGCGGCGACGGGACAACAGACCGCGGGGCGGCTCTCGCCCGATGACCGATGGGTGGCCTATCAGTCGGACGAGTCCGGAACGATGCAGGTGTACGTCAAGCCCTTCCCCACGCTCGATCGCCGCTCTCAGATCTCGCTCGACGGAGGGAGCGGGCCCGTCTGGTCACACGACGGGCGGCGCCTGTATTACGTCACCGCCGATCAGATTCTGGCGGCGACGCTCACGTTCACACCGACCCTCCGGGTGACGGCCCGGGACACGATCGTCAGCCGCGGCGTCGGTCCCGGCCTCGGCTACCACGCCAGCTTCGACGTGACGCCCGATGGCAAGGGCGTGGTGTACGTCCAGGCGGCGGGCTCGCATGAGGACGTGATCGTGGTACACGACTGGCTGCACGAGCTGCAGGCGCGGCTTGAGGGCGGGTCCTGATCGGCCGCGATCCATCGCTGGACACCCGCCCCGGCGCGGTGTATCCTAGCGCCCATCTGGATTGCTCTCCCTCCGTCTCCCTCCTGGGCTCCGAGGCAATGTCATGACGCTCGCCTGGTCGCAGCGCCGTCGTATGCCGTACGTCCACCTGCTCGCGTTCACGATCGTCGTGGCGGGTCTTACGTCATGCGCCGAGGCACCCCCCGCCGGGGTGACGCGCACGTACTACGTCGCCGCCGACGAGGTGGACTGGAACTACGTCCCGTATGACAGCGACCTCACGCTCGGCAAGCCGCTGATCCCCAAGGTCTTTGCCATCCAGAACGCGCCGCCGGTGATGGCCAAGGTGTTCCACAAGGCGGTGTATCACGAGTACACCGACAGCACGTTCACGACGCGCAAGCCGCGGCCGCCCAAGTGGCAGCACCTTGGCATGCTTGGGCCCGTGCTCCGCGGCGCCGTCGGTGATACGATCGTCGTCGTCTTCCGGAACAACACGACGTTCCCGGCGAGCATGCACCCGCACGGCGTCTTCTACTCGAAGGCGAATGAAGGCGCGCTCTACAACGACGGAACCTCCGGCGCCGAGAAGATGGACGACTCGGTGCCGCCCGGCGGGACCTTTCGCTACGTCTGGCCGATCCCCGAGCGCGCGGGACCGGGACCCAACGATCCCAGCTCGATCATGTGGGCGTATCACTCGCACACGACCGAGCGCAAAGACGTCTATTCGGGGTTGATCGGCGCGATCATCGTCACCCGCCGCGGGATGGCGCGCGCCGACGGCTCGCCGAAGGACGTCGATCGGGAGTTCGTGACGCTCTTCGGAAGCTTCGATGAGAACGGCTCGCACTTTGCCGCGATGAACCGCAAGCGCTACCTGGGCGACACCGCGCTCGTCGGCCCCAAGGGCCCGCGGATCTTCAACGTCAACGGCTACCACACCATCAACGGGTTGATGTACGGCAACGCCGGCCTCGACGCCTTCACGATGCGTCAGGGCGAGCACGTGCGGTGGTACCTCTTCTCTTCATCCGGGTTCGACGACTTCCATACGCCGCACTGGCACGGCAACACGGTGCTCGTGCACGGCGCCCGCACGGACGTCATCGACCTTGGTGGACCGCTGCTGATGGTGACGGCGGACATGATCGCGGACAATCCCGGGACCTGGATCTTCCACTGTCACTTTGCGGAGCACATGGTGGAGGGGATGTCTACCCGCTATCGCGTGCTGCCGGCGGATGCGGCGCCGGCGAGCGGCGCCGCCGACTAGGCCACGCGCTTTAGCGCCCCAACGGGCCGAGCCCGCCCTTCAGGGCCGGGACGCGATACGAACGCACGATCAAAGGCAGGCCCCCATGTCGTACGCCGAGACGCTGCTCCCCGAGTTCGATCAGGAGATGAAGACCACGCGCCGCGTGCTCGAGCGCGTGCCAAGTGACAAAGGCGAGTGGAGGCCGCATCCCAAGTCGTTCCCGCTCGGCCATCTCGCCCAGCTGGTCTCGTGGATGCCAGGATGGATCACGAATGCCCTCGAGGAAACGTCGCTCGACTTCAGCACGGCGCCCAAGTACTCGTTCGAGAAGACGGAGACGCTGCTCGCGGGATTCGACAAGAACGTCCGCGAGGCGCGCGCGGCGCTCGCCGCGGCCAAGGACGCGGATTTCTCGGTGACATGGTCGCTCACGCAAGGGACGAAGGTCTTCTTCAGCGCCCCGCGTGCGGTGATCGTCCGGCAGGACATCAGCCACCTGGTGCATCACCGGGCCCAGCTCGGCGTCTACCTGCGGCTCCTCGATGTTCCCGTGCCGTCGATGTACGGCCCGACCGCCGACGAGGCGTGGGGCGGCTAGTCCCCCGGGTGGTACGTCCGCTCGGTGTGTCCCGCGAGCTGTGACGTGTAGTAGTACACCACGCGGAGATTGCCCGTTGCGTAGCGCACCGCCTCGTCGTCGAAGTGCGGCGAGGCGGGATCGCCGCTCTCCCCGCCCGCGGTGACCGCCCGCGCCCGCACGCTGTCACCGAACTCCACGATCGCCACGAAGCTGTTCCCGCTCGTCCCGTACCACTTCTTCGTGTTGTGGTACTGCCGCGCGCCGAACGACGCGAGCGACCCCCACAGCGACGACGTGAACGGCACCGGAATGCTCCGCTTCGCGTCGTCGAAGTGCGGTGCGATGTCGTCGTTCCACCGCTGGAACCGGTTGATGTCTCCCCACGGCGTCTGCCAGTTGCCGAAGTCGGATACGAGACCGTTCGACGCCGCAGCGAGCGCCTCCACCATCTCCCGTGGCTGCATGTCCTGGTTCACGTAGTCGCGGAACGAGACCGCGTGTGAGTGTGTGGACCGCCACTGATGCATCACCGCGGTGCCCCAGTAGACGGCGAGCGACGTGGCCACGGAGTTGATCCCCCACCGGTAATTCCATGCCCGGAGCACGGTGATCTGCGGCGCGAGCAGCGCTTTCAGGGAGTCGGACGCCGGAAGCGCATCGTAGGCGGCGAGGAGCGTCGGGATCGTCTTCGCGAACACCGGCAGGTAGCTGTCGAACGCCGCCGCCGTGAGCGAGAGCATCGTCCAGTGATGCTGGTCGGGGAGGAGCCGGAGCGCGTGGAGACCGCGTCCCGTCTCCTCGGTGCCGCGCTCCACGTACACCGGGAAATCCTTCCGCTTCGGGCTGTCGGGGCCCGCCGCCGACCACGGCCAATTGTTCGAGTTGTAGACCCACCCGTCCGCCGGGTTGATCGCGTTCGGCGTTTCGGCGAGCGAGAGGACGCCGTGGTAGTCGGTGGCGGGGTTGCTGCCGTCCACCGGCTTGGTCCAGTCGAAGCTCGTGTCGCGCCGCGGGATGTAGTTGGAGTGGAAGTACGCGATGTTCCCCTCGGCGTCGGCGAAGACCGTGTTGTTGGACGAGTTCGTGTGGAGCTCCATGATCTTCTCGAACTCGGCCAGGTCCTTCGCCTTGGTGCGCGTGACGTCCTGGATCAGCGCCCGCACCGGCCGCTGCATGAGACTGATGCTCACCCACTTGTCGCCGGTCTTCCGGACGATCGGCCCATGCTCGGTGTAGTACGCGGTGAACGTCTTCTCCGCCATCCCGTTCGCGGTCTTGTACGGAATCGTGATCGTCCGCGTGCGCATCGGAAAGAGCTTCCCGCCGTGCCGGTAGTAGTACCGATTGCCGCGCGTGACCACGGTCTCGAGAAACTCGTCGATGTTGTCCACGCCGCTCGACGTGTGCATCCAGCCGCACGTGGCGTTGAAGCCCTGATAGATGAAGAACTGCCCCCACGTCACCGCGCCGTACGCGTCCAGCCCCTCGTCGCTCGCCATCTGGAGCTCCGAGCGGAAGTAGAAGGAGGTGTGTGGATTGATGTAGAGCAGCGCGTGATGGTCGAGCGTGTTCTTCGGCGCGATCGCGATGCCGTTCGAGCCCGATGGTTCGCCCGAGGGATCGCCGTCCGGTGTCGGCGCGAGGCCCACCGTCTGTCCGCCGTAGAAGTCCTCGAGGTCCCGGAGATCGACCCGCTCGATGTCCCCGCCGATGCTCCCTTCGGTGAAGGTCATCGCCATCCATGGCTCGAAGTGGGTGATGACGCGCGGGTGCACCTCCGGGTGCCTGTAGAGGTAATAGTTGAGCCCGTCGGCGAAGGCGTCCATCAGCTTCTGGAGCCACGCCGGGCTCCGCGCGTACTGCGCCTTCGCGGAGTCCGGGTCCATGAAGAGCTTCTCCCGCAGGTCGCGGTAGATCTCCGAGGGGCCCTCGGCCTTGGCCAGCTCGCCGATCGCGTTGATGTAGTTGGTCTCGACCCGGTTGAAGTCGTCCTCCGCCTGCGCGTATTCCATGCCGAAGACCGCATCCGCGTCGGTCTTGCCGTGGACGTGCGCGATCCCCCAATCGTCGCGAGTGATCGTGACGTCCTGGGCCTCCCGGGTCCAGCGGGCGATCTCGTCCGGCGTCTGGGCGTGCGCGGGCCGGGGGGCGAGCACGATGGCGGTGGAGGCGAGCGCGAGTACGAGCGTCTTCATCTGCGGGCTCTCTGCGGGGAAGGGAAATGAGGCCGTGCGTCGGACAGCGGACAAATTGCACGTCCGGACCGCATCGGTCCAGTCGCCGAAACCGTCCCCCCTTGTTCGACCGCGTCCGCCGAGCGCACACTTAGGGCCGTGCCGACACTCCTTGCGAACGACAAGCTCCTCGCGCGCCTGGTCGCGTTCGATACCACCAGCCGCAACAGCAACCTCCCGCTCGCCGACTTTCTGGCCGACTACCTCGATCGGCCCGGCGTCGCGATCGCGCGGAATCCGTCGGCGGACGGGACGAAGACCAACCTCGTGGTGCGCGTGGGCCCCGAGCTCGACCCGAACCGGCGCGACGGCCTCGTGCTCTCGGGGCACATGGACGTCGTCCCCGCGGAGGAGCCCGAGTGGCGCTCCGATCCGTTCACGCTCACCGATGCGGGCGATCGATGGATCGCGCGCGGCGCGTGCGACATGAAGGGCTTCGTGGCGCTCGCCGCGAATCGTCTGGCGCGCGTCGCCGCGAAGCCGCCCGTGTACCCGCTCATGCTGCTCTTCACGTACGACGAAGAGATCGGCACGCTTGGTGCCCGGCGATTCGTGGAGACCGATGCGTCCGCCGCGCACCTCCCGCGCCGCGCCGTGATCGGCGAGCCGACGTCCCTCCGCGCCGTGCGCATGCACAAGGGACACCTCAAGCTGCGGCTCACCTTCCACGGCACGGCGGCGCACAGCGGGTATCCGCATCTGGGCGTCAACGCGATCGAGCCCGCCGGAAAGGCGATCGTGGCGCTGAGCCGGCTGCGGGAGACGCTCGAGCGGGAGCGCGGCTCCCACGCCGAGGCGTTTCCCGAGGTGCCCTACGTCGCGCTCAACGTCGCGCAGATCGCGGGCGGTGTCGCCACCAACATCGTGCCCGACCGCTGCGTGCTGGACGTGGGGATTCGCGTCCTTCCCGGCATGGCGGGAAACGAGCTGGCCGAGCGGGTGCGCGAGGCCGTGGCGGAAGCACTCGGCGGGACGCCGTTCGCGCTCGAGGTGTCGGGTGAGAGCCCGCCGCTTCTCCTCGACGCGAACAGCGACATCCATCGTGCGGTCTGCGACGCGGTCCACCAGCGCGACACGCAGAGCGTGTCGTTCGCGACCGACGCGGGGTGGTTCCAGACGGCCGGGATGGAGTGCGTGATCTTCGGTCCCGGCACCATCGAGGTCGCGCACAAGCCCAACGAGTCGTTGCCGAAGGACGAGTTCGCGCGGGCGGACGCGTTGCTCGAGGGGCTCGTGCACCGCTTCTGCGAGCAGCGCGCGTGAGCGGCGTCGCGCAGACGATCGTCGCCGATCTCACATGGACGGGGACGGCTCTCGAGCCGAACATCGCCGTCGCGGTCGACGCCGACGGGAAGATCGCGCGCGTGGGGCCCGCGACCGATGCGTCCCATACCCGCCTGCCCGGCCGGGCGCTCTTTCCCGGGATGGTGAACGCGCACTCGCACGCGTTCCAGCGCGGGCTCCGCGGATACGGTGAGACCTTTCCCATAGGAAAGGGCAGCTTCTGGACCTGGCGCGAAGCGATGTACGGGCTCGTCGAGCGCCTCGACGCCGCTCGGTTGCGCACGCTCTGCGTGCAGGCATTCCGCGAGATGCGCGATGCGGGGATCACCGCGGTCGGCGAGTTCCATTACGTCCATCATCTCGATCCCGCCGCCCACGATTTCGCGCTCGACGACGTCGTGCTCACGGCCGCGCGCGAGGTCGGCATCCGGCTCGTGCTGCTCGAGACGTACTATCGTACCGGCGGCATCGGCCAGCCGCTCGGGCCCGGCCAGCGCCGGTTCGCCACGCCCGATCTCAGCACGTACTGGCGGCAAATCGACCGACTCGCCGCGGCGCTCGACCCGTCACGCGAGTCGCTCGGCGTGGTGGCCCACAGCATTCGGGCGGCGGAGCCCGTAGAGATCGGTGAGCTCCGGCGCGAGGCCCAGGCCCGCCGGCTTCCGTTTCATATGCACGTCGAGGAGCAGCGCCGCGAGATCGACGAATGCATCGCGGCGTACGGCGCGCCGCCGATGCACGTCATCCTCGAGGCCCTGGACGGGGCGGCGCGTGTCACCGCGGTGCATTGCACGCACACCGCGCCCGAGGACATGGCGCGCTATCTGGCGGCGGGCGGCCGGGTCTGCGCCTGCCCCCTGACCGAGGGCAACCTCGGCGACGGCATCACGAATCACGCCGCGCAGCCGGCGGCCGGCTTCCGCCTGGCGCTCGGCAGCGACTCGAATGCGCGGATCGACATGCTCGAGGAGATGCGCTGGCTGGAGTACGGCCAGCGACTCCGCGCCGAGTCGCGTGGCATGCTCGCGGATGCGGAGGGATCCGTCGCGCGCGCGCTGTTCGGCGTGGCGACGGAGGGCGGGGCGGAGGCGTTGAGCCTCCCGGCCGGGCGGATCGCGGCCGGGGCGTGGGCGGATTTCTTCACGGTCGATCTCGCGGCGCCCGCGATCGCGGAGACGCCGCCGGAACATTTGCTCGACGCCGTGATCTTTGGCGCCGATTCCTCCGCGATCGCCGCCACCTGCGTGGGTGGCCGCTGGCGATCGCGCGCCGTCACTTCCGACAAGGAGCTGTGATGCGGTTCTCTCGTTCTGCCCTCTGGGTCGTGCTCGCGGCGGCCCTGCCCAGTCTCGCCGTCGCCCAGCGCCCCCAGCGTATGGAGCGCCCGCGCGAGGAGTCCAACGATTCCGGGCGCGCGGCGTCCGCGAAGAAGGTCGAGCCGACCAAGTCGGTCACGCACCATACGATCACGGTGGACGGTAAGACGTTCCCCTACGACGCCACCGCGGGCACGTTGATCCTCACGGACGACGACGGCAACCCGACCGCCAGCATGTTCTACGTCGCGTACACGCGCACGGACGTCAAAGACGAGTCCACGCGACCGGTCACCTTCCTCTATAATGGCGGCCCGGGCTCCGCCTCGATGTGGCTGCACATGGGGGCGTTCGGTCCCCGCCGCGTCGTCGCGCCCGACGCCGAGCACGCTCCACCTCCGCCGTACCAGATCGTGGACAACGCGGAGACCCCGCTCGACGTGACCGATCTCGTTTTCGTCGACGCCATCGGCACGGGCTTCAGCAAGATCGAGGGGAAGGCGACGGGCAAGGACTTCTTCGGCGTCGACCAGGACGTCCACGCGTTCGGGCAGTTCATCGAGCAGTACTTGCGCATCAACGGACGCTGGAACTCGCCGCGGTATCTCTTTGGTGAAAGCTATGGGACGACGCGGTCGGCGGCGCTCGCCAATTACCTGCAGTCGCACTACGACATGGATCTGAACGGGGTGATGCTGCTCTCCGTGGTGCTCAACTTCCAGACGCTGGAGCCGAGCGCCGGCAACGACCTGCCGTACGTGCTCTATCTCCCGTCGTACGCCGCGGTGGCGTGGTACCATCACGCGCTCGACAATCCACCGAAGAGCCTCGAGGCCCTGGTGGACACCGTGCGCGCCTTCGCGTTGGGGCCGTATGCCCACGCGCTCGAGATGGGGAGTGCGCTCAGCGACGCCGCGCGCAGCCAGATCCTCGACAAGCTGCACGAGTACACCGGACTGTCACGCGACTACTGGGACAAGGCGAACCTGCGGGTGGACAACGGGGAGTTCCAGAAGGAGCTGATGCGTGACAAGGGGATCGCGATCGGGCGTCTCGACGCGCGCTACGAGGGCGCGAGTGGCGACCTGCTGGCCCAGCGCGTCTTCTCCGACCCGCAGTCCGATGCCATCAGCTCCGCGTACGTGACCGCGTTCAACACGTACGTGCACCAGGAGCTCAAGTACGGCGTCGACCAGGTGTACCACCCGAGCGGCAACGTGCGGCCGTGGGACTGGGCGCATGGACGCAATCGGTTCGGAGCGGCGTACACCAACGTCGCGCCCGATCTCGCCGAGGCGATGGAGCACAATCCCCATCTCCAGGTGCTGGTCAACAACGGCTACTACGACTTCGCCACGCCGTTCGGCGCGACGGAGTACACCATGAACCATCTCGACCTGCCGAAGGATCTCCAGAGTCACATTCACATGAAGTACTACGAGGCGGGCCACATGGTGTACGTGAACGACGCCGCGCGGGCGGAGCTCAAGAAGAACGTCGCGGCGTTCATCGAGGCGACGTCGAAGTAGGCGGCGACCTCGCGGCGCGGGGTCAGACGGCCACGCGGTTCCGGCCGGCTTTCTTCGCGCTGTAGAGCAGGCGATCGGCTTCCTGCAGAACGGTCGGCGCCGTCGTATCCGCTCCCGCGGATGCGGCGGCGCCGACGCTTACGGTGACCGAAATCCCTTTCTTCTTCTTGCCCTTCCGGCGCGGGGGTTGGTCGGGCTTCTTGGCGGGCCTGTCGGCGGCCCGCAGGACGAAGGTGTCGCTCTCCACCGACTTCCGGACCGCCTCGAGATGCGGTCGGACCTCGTCGAGCCCACGGTTCGGGAAGAGCAGGGTGAACTCCTCGCCGCCGTAGCGGAACGCCTGTCCGCCGGCGCCCACCTCGTCGAGATGGCGCGCGACCATGCGCAGCACCTGATCGCCCGCGTCGTGTCCGTACGTGTCGTTGAACTGCTTGAAGTGGTCCACGTCCACCATGGCGATCGTGAAGCTCGTGCCGAGGCGTTCGAGCGCTTCCATCAAAGCGCGGCGCCCGGGCAGGCCGGTGAGCTCGTCGCGGTACGCCATGAAGTACGACGCCTCGACCACCGAGACCACGAGGATCAGGCTCGCCGTCCCGAAGAAGACGTCCACGGCGAGTCTGCTCTCGGCCATGTGGAGCCCTAGGAACGTGGCGACGAGTGCCCAGAGAAACCCGCGTCCGGTGGCGTTCGGGCGCACGGCCGCCCGCGCCGCGATCACGCCGAAGGACACCACGTACGTGAGCAGCGCGCTCTGCGGGATCGCGGTCCAGGCGGAGAGCGACGGCGCGAGGAAGGGTTGCGCCAACGCATGCGCGTGTGCCGCCTCGGCGGGCTGCGCGAGCCCCGCGACGACGGCGACCTCGAGGCCAAGGACGACGAACCGCCCGAAACCCACCGCCGTGAGCGTGCCGCGCTCGGCGAGGACGGCGAGTGCCGCGAGATTCACCGGCACGAGGAGCGCCACCGCGGTGGCCACGGGCCCTCCCGCCACGGCGTGCCCCAGTGCGCGGTCGGCGAGGAGGAGCACGATCAGCGCGAGGAAGAGCCGGCCGCGGCGGAACCGCCAGGCCAGGAGGCACCCCGCCGCAAAGACGGCGAACGGGAGTGCCCGCGCGAATCCTCCGTACACCGGATTCTCGGCGATCCACCACGCCCCACCGATCGCCGCGGCGACCAACAGGCCCTCGGGCAGGAAGAGCCCGAACACGCTCCGTGCCATGCGCGCCATGATCACCAAGAGTACCCACGGACAGCCGTGAGCGGCATCACCGGCTTGACAGGGATTGCGGCGTTACCCTTATTCGGCGCGTTCCATGGCCATTCTCACCGTGCTGTCCCTGGCGCTTCGCCTCATGGCGTGCGCGTGGTCGGGCGTGTTGTGGCGCCGGCTGCGTGACTGGCGTTTCGCATTCCTCTTCGGACTCCTCGCCGTGATGTTCGCGTATGCCGCCGGGACGGCGGTCGGTGCCGTGCGCGCGTGGCCGTCGCCCACGGGCTCCGTCTTCGCCGGCGTCGCCGACCTCGGCGTCAGCGTCCTCGCGCTCCTCGCCGTCATCTTCATCGAAGTCGCGATCGAGCGCGAACGCCGCACCGCACGGCAGCTGGAGACGGAGCGCGCGTATTTCGCCCACCTCTTCGAGAACGCGCCCGAAGCGATCGTCGTCGTCGACAACGACTCCCGCGTGACACGGACCAACGTCGAATTCGAGCACATGTTCGGCTACACCGGGGACGAGGTGCGCGGCCGGCCGCTCGACGAACTGATCGCCCCGCCGCATCTGATCGAGGAAGCGCACGGCGTGACGCGTCGGGTGGCGGACGGGGACCGTGTCGCCTTCGAGACGGTGCGGCGCCGCCGGGACGGGACGCTCTTCGACGTGTCCGTGCTCGGCATGCCGATCCGGGTCGAGGGGGGACAGGTGGCCGTGTACGGGATCTATCGTGACGTCACCGATCGCCGCCGTGCGGAGCGGGCGCGGCGCCAGAGCGAGGAGCGCTATCACACCATTCTCGACACGATCGAGGACGGGTACTACGAGGTGGACACGAGCGGCAACCTCGTGGCGTTCAACGACGCGCTCCAGCGGCTGCTCGGCTACGGCGCGGAGGAGCTCCGCGGGATGAACAACCGGCGCTACATGGCGGAGGCCGAGGCCCGGCGCGTCTACGGGACGTTCAACGACGTGTACCGGAGCGGCGCGCCGGCCCGCATCTTCGACTGGGAGGTGATCCGCTCGGACGGCACCCGGCGCATCGTGGAGGCCTCGGTGACGCCGGTGCGCGACGGCCAGGGGGCCGTGGTCGGCTTCCGCGGGATCGTACGCGACGTGTCCGACCGCAAGCGCACCGAGCAGGCGCTCCGGGCAAGCGAAGAGCGCTACGCCCTCGCGGCGCGGGGCGCCAACGACGGGCTCTGGGACTGGGACCTCGTGAACGCCGCCGTCTACTTCTCGGCGCGCTGGAAGGCGATGCTCGGCTACCGGGATCACGAGATCGGCGACCAGCCTGAGGAATGGTTTCACCGCGTCCACCCCGACGACGTCGGACGCCTCCGCAAAGATCTCGATACCCACCTCGATGGCGCCGTTCCCCACTTCCAGACCGAATGCCGCATGTTGCACAAGGACGGCGTGTATCGCTGGATGGTCGTGCGCGGCGTCGCGGAGCGGGCGGCGGACGGCACGCCCACCCGAATCGCCGGATCGCAGACCGATATCAGCGAGCAGAAAGACGCCGAGGAGCGGCTGATTCACGACGCGTTCCACGACGCGCTCACCGGACTGCCGAACCGCGCGCTCTTCACCAACCTGCTCGACCGCTCGATCGGCCGGCTCCGACGCCACAGCGACTACCGGTTCGCGGTGCTCTTCCTGGACATCGACCGCTTCAAGGTCGTGAACGACAGCCTGGGGCACATGATCGGTGACCAGCTGCTCGTGGCGGCGGCACGGCGGCTCGCGGCCTGTCTCCGGCCGGGGGACACGGTGGCGCGCCTCGGCGGTGACGAGTTCACCATTCTGCTCGACGACATCGTGGGCGTCGAGGACGCGATCGGCGTAGCCGAACGGATTCAGAGCGATCTCGCGACGGCGTTCACGGTGGAACAGCGCGACGTCTTCACCAGCGCGAGCATCGGGATCGCACTCAGCGACCGGGCCTACCAGCGGCCGGAGGAGATCCTGCGCGACGCCGACACCGCGATGTACCGGGCCAAGGCACGCGGCCGCGCCTGCCATGAGGTCTTCACCTCCCGGATGCATACGCATGCGGTGAGTCTCCTCAACCTCGAGACCGATCTCCGGCGCGCGCTCGAGCGCGAGGAGTTTCGATTGTACTATCAGCCGATCATCTCGCTCCTGACCGGGGAGCTCACGGGGTTCGAGGCGCTGCTCCGCTGGGCGCATCCGACGCGCGGCATCGTGGCCCCCGTGGAGTTCATCCGGCTCGCCGAGGAGACGGGACTGATCATTCCCATCGGCCAGTGGGTGTTGTGGGAGGCGTGTCGTCAGGCGGAGGCGTGGCGGCGTGCGCGGGGGCCGGACGCCGCGCCGCTCACCATGAGCATCAATCTCTCGGCGCGGCAGTTCGCGGAGGCGACGCTCGTCGAGTCGGTGGCGGATGCGCTCGCGGTGACCGGCCTTCCGCCCACGGCACTCCGGCTCGAGATCACCGAGAGCATCCT
>Ga0102953_1000684_pt1 | contig 22799 bp, 23 predicted proteins | sample SalPon2A_C_D2_MG_FD_78509 | JGI IMG/M metagenome (GOLD analysis project Ga0102953, IMG submission 78509) | Soil microbial communities from South San Francisco under conditions of wetland restoration - Salt Pond MetaG R2A_C_D2_MG | ecosystem: Environmental > Terrestrial > Soil > Wetlands | place... | reverse complement strand
CGATGCAGCGGTCGATGGCACGGGTGATCTTTTCTCCCACCACGGCGCCCATGCTTCCGCCAATAAAACGGAATTCCATGGCGCAGGCGATCAAGGGCTTGCCGTCCAGATTGCCCTCGCCCACACGGACGGCGTCCTTCGCTCCGGTCACGATTTCAGCGGCTTTCAGGCGATCGCGATACTTTTTCCTGTCCGCGAACTGCAAAGGGTCCGGAGAACTCATGCCGGCATCGTGCTCGGTGTACTTGCCCTCGTCAAACAGCATGGCCAGGCGGGTGTCAGAACTCATCTTGAAATGAAAATTGCACTTGGGACAGCAGAACAGGTTCTGCTCCAGGTCTTTTTTCCAGAGGATGCGCTTGCAGGACTCGCACTTGGTCCACAGGCCCTCCGTCTGGGCACGTTTTTGCGTCGGAGTCGTTTCAAGCGGCTTCTTTTCTTTTCGGAACCAGGTCATGAGAATACCGATTTCCTCGCGCACCGTTCGCCGGAATTTCTCCGGCTGAGCGCAACGTTCAATATTCGATTCCGCGTTGGGCGAGGATGCCTTTCTGGTACGGGTGTTTCACCTCGCGCATCTCCGTCACCAGGTCGGCGCACTCAACAATGGAGGCGTGGGCGTTCCGGCCGGTCAGAATCACATGAACCATCTCAGGCTTGTGCTTCAACGTCTCCACAATTCTTGCCGGATCGAGCATCCTGTAACTGACGGCGTAATTCACTTCGTCCAGGATGACCATGTCATATTCTCCGCCTGCGATGGCCTGGCTGGCATATTGCCACGCTTCTTCCACCATGCGGACGTCTTCCGGGTCCGGCTTTTCCACCCCGACCTTGACGAATCCTCGTCCCATCGGCAGGATTTTGATCCTGTCCTCTCCCAGCATTCCACAGGTATCCAGTTCACCGTAATGCCAGGAGCCTTTGATGAATTGTACCATCAATACCTTAAGTCCCTGGCCTATGGCCCGGAATGCCGTGCCCAGCGCCGCGGTGGTTTTGCCTTTGCCCGGGCCCGTGAAAACGATGATTAATCCCTTTCTGGATTCAGGCAAAAGAGTCATCCTCTCCTCGTGATGGGTGCTGAAAAAGGTCTTATTCCCCCCCGTCATCCTGAGCGCAGTGAAGGCTCTCAGCATTTATTTCAGACAAATGCGGGGATGCTTCGCTTCGCTCAGCATGACAGATGGCGTTTGTCAGTAGTCAATGAACTCATCTCAACGGGCATACGGAAAACCCCGCAGGATGGTGAATCCCCGGTAAATCTGTTCCAGCAGCATGGCCCGGGTCCAGTCGTGGGTCAGTGTCATGCGGGAAAGCGAGAGCAGGACGTTTGCGTGCTGACGGAATGCCGGTGAAAATCCATCCGCCGCCCCCACCACAAAGGCTATCTCCTTCGTTCCATGCACTCCCTGATCGCCCAGCCACATGGCAAATTCCTTTGAACTCCACTCGGCGCCCTCAGGGTCCAGAAAAACCCGCGTGCTGTTGCCCATCTTCTCCAGCATCCGTGTTTCCACGGGCGAAGCCTTTTTCGCGCTCCTGCTTTTGGACTTTCTGGCTTCTGGGAGCTCTTCAATCACAATGTCGGTGAACTTGGCGATGCGTTTTGTGTAATCGGACACCAGCGCCCGCAGGTGCGAATCTTTGGTCTTTCCTTCCCAGAATACTCGAATGCGCATGGCCTTTGCCCATCTGTTGCCGCTATGAATTCTGTCGCCCTGGTGCAGCCGGAACGAAACGGCCCGGCCTTGGGCTTTAGCCCTTGGGCACAGTTACTCTCGGCGCCGACTTCCAGAGCCTTTCGAGGTCGTAGAACCCGCGGGCCTTCTCCGAGAAAATGTGGACCACAAAATCGAAGTAGTCTATCAGAATCCATTCCGCCTGAGCATAACCTTCCAGGTGCGCAGGAAGCAGGTTCCACTTCTTCTTCAACTTTTCCTGGATGGCGTCGGAAATCGCGCGGGTGTGGCGCGTTGAGGTACCGCTGCAAATCACAAAGTAGTCTGCAAAAGAACAGGTTTTGCCAACATCCAGCACGGTCAGGTTCACAGCCTTCCGGTCCTGAGCGGCGCGGATGGCCTCACGCAAGTTCGCCGTCATTTTCCTCCATGGAGCTGGTGTGCTGCCTGGTACAGCCCTTCCTTCAGTATATATTCTTCCACCATCGGGGGCACCATGCCCTGAATGCTTTGCTTCCGCCGGACGGCCTTCCGCAAGTCAGTGGAAGCTACGGGAACCTCCACGTGCGGCAGGATGTGGAGGGTAGTACTCCGCAGCCGGATCTGGCGCGAATTTCTGCGAGGCCTCCGGTCGAGCAGATCGCGCGGCAGGGACCTTTCAACTTCACGGCTGTCGAATCCCGGCCGCGACACTACGATAAAGTCTGCGAGATCCAGCAGTTGCCGGAACTGCTTCCAGTGGGGCAGGTCAATCAGCGCGTCGAGGCCGATCAGGAAGTAGAGGCTGTCTCCTGGTTTCAGCATGCGCTTTGCGCGCCGCACCGTGTCAATAGAGTAGTGCGGACCCGGGTGCAACTCCGGCGACTCCAGCGCGGAAGGAACGAACCGTGAATCCTCGGCGCAGGCCAGTGCCACCATGGCAAAACGGTGGTGGTAATCGGTGAGGCCGTTTCCGGTCTTGTGCGGCGGGCAGCCCGTGGGGACAAATAACACCCTGTTCAGGCGCAGTCGCCCGGCTGCGGCCTTTGCTGCCTGCATGTGGCCGGAGTGAATCGGGTCGAAAGTTCCACCAAAAATAGCAATTTTCACGCGGTCGTCAATTCTGCCTTCCGTCAAGCCGGATACTCAAGTCTACCATTACTGATTTTGCGGCTCAGAAACAGCATCTTCTGAAGGGCTGAGCCTGGGAATTTCCTGCAGGCTGGCCCAGGCGGCGCGTTTCAGTTCATCGAGGCCCTGGCCCGTCACGGATGAAATCTCATAGAGCGGGCGCTTCTGCTTCCGGCAAAACTCCCTGAGGGTGAACAGGCGATTGCTGTCACCGGCGGCATCCACACGAGAAGCTACCATCAGCATCGGCTTTTGGGCAACCGCCGGACTGAAGCTTTCCAGTTCCTTGAGGATGACGGAATAATCCTCAATGGGATCCCGGCCCGTAAACTCCGCCACGTCGACCAGATGCAGCAGCAACCGGGTGCGCTCCACATGCTTGAGAAAGCGGTCGCCCAGGCCCTTGCCCTGATGCGCACCGGAGATGAGCCCGGGGATGTCAGCCATCACAAAGGATTGTTCCTCATCCACGGCCACCACGCCCAGCGAGGGTTCGAGCGTTGTAAAGGGATAATCGGCAATGCGCGGCCGGGCGGCGCTGAGCCGCGAGATCAGCGTGGATTTGCCGACGTTCGGAAAACCCACCAAGCCGACATCCGCCAGAAGCTTCAGCTCCAGCCGCAGGTCGTGTTCTTCACCAGGAGTGCCGGGGTCAGCCCGGCGAGGGGCCTGATTGGTGGATGTGGCAAAGCGGGCATTGCCGCGTCCGCCGCGTCCGCCTTTTGCCACCAGAAAACGCGCGCCTTCGGTGACAAAATCGACCAGCTTGTCACCGGTGTTGTTGTCATAAACCACGGTCCCCACGGGGACCTTGATGACCAGGTCTTCACTGTTCTTACCGTGGCGGTTGGAGCCTTCACCGTGGCCGGCGCGCCGGGCGCGGAACTCTTTGTTGAAGCGGAATTTCAGAAGGGTATTGAGATGGGCGGTGGGTTCCAGGTAGACGCTGCCGCCGTTCCCGCCATCGCCGCCGCTGGGGCCGCCACGCGGGACGTACTTCTCCCTGCGGAAAGCGACACAGCCGTTTCCGCCACCTCCGGCCGCAATGTGGATTTTGGCTTCGTCGACAAACATCAGACACCTATCCGCCTCGTAAGAGACAACAATACGCCGCGCCTGGCTGTCAGGCGAGCAATAACCTCAGAGTCGCTGGGTGATGCCTGAAATAAGAAACGCGGTGAGGACGCCCTGGAAGCAGTTCGCTCACCGCGCGAGGAATTCAGTTTGCTGACGGGACCAGGATGCTGACAAAACGGCCCGCGCGGCCCTTGTCTTCAAACTTGACAACGCCCGAAACCTTGGCAAAAAGCGTGTCGTCCTTGCCCCTGCCCACGTTGTCTCCGGGCTTTAGCGGGGTGCCGCGCTGGCGGACGAGGATCGACCCGCCAGTCACCATTTGCCCGTCAAAGCGCTTCACACCCAGGCGCTGTGCGTTCGAATCCCGGCCGTTCCTTGAACTGCCTAAACCTTTCTTGTGTGCCATTTCAAAAGCCTCTTCTGTGGTCTTGCCCCGGCATTGCGATTAAGGGGCGACGATTTCGTTGATCCGGACTTCACTGTAATTCTGCCGGTGGCCAATCGTCCGGCGATATTGCTTCTTCCGCTTGTACTTCAAAACGCGGATCTTGCGCGCGCGGTCATTGGCCAGAATGGTCGCCGTCACCTTGGCGTTTTCCACCAGCGGCGATCCCACCACCAATTCCTTCTTGCGCACGGCAAAAACGTGGTTGAATTCCACGCCGGCGCCCGGCTCGCCTGGAAGCCTCTCCACCTTTACCACGTCTCCCGGTGAAACCTTGTACTGCTTACCACCGGTCCGAATAATCGCATACATATACAGTCACCTCAGTGTTGTTGACAGAAAACAAGCTATTTTAGCGTTGATTGGGGCTTAGTGTCAACGAGTTACGCGTCTCGCCGCAAGCAATCAGCGCGAAGGACCCTTTGGATCGGCAGGCCTGGCCTGTTGCTTCGAACGCACTGTCCGCTGAGTCTTAAGCCGCGCCTTCAGCAACTGTGCCTTCCGGTCCGTCCGCTTGCCGAGTTTTTGGTTCAGAAACCGGGCTTTGCTCATAAAACATCCCTGATTTCAGTCTAAGCCTTCCTGGCCGGGGGATAAAGCAGATCCTTATCCCGCTGATGTTCTAATTGACGTAGAGGCGGCTTCACACCGCCACTTGGCGAGATAAACTCGCCGCTACGAGTCCAATGTCAGGGGCGCTTTCGCCTGCACCTCAGCCAAGCTCGATTTCGAGCTTGGTGACCGAAGCGGGTTTGAACGTCCACATGAAGCGCGAGCCCGAAACGTTTGCCGGCCCTTCAGTGGGATGCACGGCGTCCGGATGCTCAAAAGTGTTGTGGGCGTGGATGTCCGCATTGGTCAGCACCGTGACCTTGCCCGACCGCGCCGATGCCCCGCGCAGCACAATTTCGGTTGTTTGCTCTTCGCTCGCGTGCGGGTTGACTGCCGTCACCACCAGCTTCTTTTCTTTGTGATGTAAGGAAGCCGAACCGGCCAGGCCCCAGAGCGCTTTGCTCTTTCCTTCGTATGTGTAGGAGATGGACGGCGCGTCGGCCACAAAGCGCAGCGAATGGCCGCCGCGGTGCGCCTTGTACATATCGAAGACCCAGAAGATGGGCGTGACGGTAAAGCGGTCTTCCACGGCAAGGAAGGACGTATGGATGTTGTTGATCAGTTGTGCCGCATTGCACATGTGTAGCTTTTCGGCGTGGCGGTTGAAGATGTCGAGCGTGATGCCGGTGACCAGCGCGTCCCGTAGCGAAGGCGGATAGCTGAACAGATAACTTGGAGCGATGGAGGGCCCCTTGTGCCAGGCACCCCATTCGTCCACCACCAGCTTAACGTGGTGTTCCTTGTCGATTTCTCCCATGGCCAGCCAGTGTTTGGGCAGGATGGAATCCATCATGTCGGCCTGCCAAAGCATCTGGTACCAGCCGGGCATGTCGTATTCAATGGAGCTGCCATTGCCTGTGGTCCCGCAATAGTAGTGGAGCGACAGACCCCACATCTTTTTGATCTGGTTTTTACCCTTGATGGCCAGGCCTTCAAAAAAGCCGCGTGTCCAGTCCACCTTGGCGTCATCCATGTCCACGCCTGGGCCTGAACCAATGAGATGGAGCTTCAAGCCGTAGTTGGCCACCCAGGTTGTGAAGCGCCGGAACTCCGTTGCGTACTCCCGGGGCGTGAAGTTTCCGCCGCAACCCCAGGACTCATTCCCAACACCCCAGTAAAGAACGTTGTAGGGGTCTTTGCTACCGTCGGCGGCGCGCTGTTTGGCCAGAGTGGTAGTTCCGGGTGGCGAGTTGCAATATTCCACCCACTCGTAAAAGTCCAAAGGCGTCAGGCTGCGGACGTTGGCCGCGAAGTACGGTTTGGCTCCTGCCAGCCGGCAGAAGCGCATGAACTCAGGAGTGCCGAAGGTGTTCGGTTCGTACTTCTGCGGACCGTCCGGGGCCTTCCAAAGCTGGCGTTGGTTCGCCCAGAAATTGGTGCGCACGGGCCGCTCAGTCTGCGGGCCGATGCCGTCACGCCAGTTGTAACTGTCGGCAAAGCAGCCGCCCGGCCAGCGGTCCACGGGAACTTCCATCTGCCGCATGCGGTCAACCAGCGCCTTGCGGATGCCGCCTTCGTTCGGGATCTTCGAATTCTCGCCCACCCAGATGCCGTCATAGATGCAACCGCCCAGATGCTCGGTGAACTGGCCGTGGAATTCCGGGGCGATTCGCCCGATCGGCTCATCCACCAGGATTTCAATCGATGCACCCGCAGCCTGCGCTGCTCTCGGAGCCATACCCGTGGCGGCAAGCGCCAGTGACGAAGAAAGAAATTCGCGACGTTTCATGGGTTTCACCTTCCAATCAAATAGTTGTACCGGCCAACGTGCCGTTCCCAACAGCCTTTGATGCGCTCGCATTTACTGAAGCGAACCTACAACAACATAGGCCATGTCATGTTGTCAATCGCTCAAACAACTTCTCCGCACAGGTTGTTAACCATTTGGGGGAAAACCCTCCTACCACCGGCGGCCGGGCTGTGCTGCACGGACTGCTGGCCACTCGATGCGAACCAGCGAAAGCGCTTGCCGGGGCGATGCAAATAATAGATGGAGTTGCTTGTGCAGCTTGGGCTCCTTCGTTCGTTGAAAATTGTTATCCTTGAGAGAGCTTGGAGGGAGAACTTGTGGGTCTTGTTACCGTCAAGGACCCGCAGGAGGGTAGGTTTTGAAGACCAAAGGCAATCGTCGTGATGCGCTTGAAGCGGAAATTTGCAGGACCACGATCATTGAGTCCAGAAGGCTTTCGAGCGCTCTGGGCGCCAGGGTCATTCTGGCCAGCGAAGCCTTCCAGCATACGGGCAGCTTTAAATTTCGCGCGGCCTACAACGTGGTGATACGGGCGGAGGCTGACCTTTTTCTCACCGCATCCTCCGGGAATTTTGGGCAGGCTCTGGCCTACGCGTGCCAGTTGAGAGGGAGTTCCTGCATTGTGGTGATGCCCTCCACTTCGTCGCAGGTGAAAGTGGATGCCGTGCGGGGTTACGGGGGCCAGGTTGAACTGATTGATGTGACGGTCAAATCGCGCTGGGACCGCGTGTGGGAACTGGCCAGGGAGCATCCCGAAGCCTATGTTGCGAGCCCCTACGACGATCCTTTCGTGATTGAGGGGAACAGCAGTCTGGGAAGGGAAGTGGCTGCGCTGGAATATGACTTTGACAGTGTCGTGGTGCCGGTGGGCGGCGGCGGGTTGGCGTCAGGAGTTGTGACCGGTCTTCGCGAGGCTGAGAATTCCGTTCCGGTCATCGGAGCGGAGCCGCTAATGGCGAATGACGCGGCGCGCTCGCTGCGCGAAGGCCGGATCGTTTCAAACCAAGGAGAGCCGCAAACTATCGCTGACGGGGCACGGACGCTTTGCATGGGCGACCGCAACTGGGAGATTCTGAAAACGGAGCTGAACAGGATCGTCGAAGTGCCGGAGGAGAAAATCGCGGAAGGTTTGCGGACGCTCTTCAGGCTGGCAAATTTGAAGGTGGAACCAACCGGGGCGCTGGCCATCGGAGCCATGCTGGCAGTCCCGGATGCGTTGGCAGGGCAGACCGTCTGCTGCGTAGTGAGCGGCGGAAACGTCGATCCCGAGGTTTATGCCCGCCTGCTGCTGGAGCAGTGAACTGCTGAATAAAGTCGCGTGCAGTCTCAGTCTTGGAATTGCCGTCAAAACGCAGGTGGGAGAATGGCGGTGTGCTAATGTTGCTCTACCGGGACGATGAACGTGCGGGACATTCGATCATGCCAGGTGAGCCCCTCGGCGTCGACCGCCGCCCAGATGAATCCCAGCATCAGGGCAGATGTTGAAACCAGATAACCGAAGCCCCGCCAGAGGCAGTCCGTAAACCTGGGCGGATTGCCTTCAAACGTAATCACTTCAAGCCCTGCCCAGATGAGTCCCGGAGTGGCTGAAGCCATGGCCGTACAGCCCGCAAAATAGACCATGATGAAGAACGCACCAATCAGGCCTGTTGTGGCCAGTTCCAGCGGCTCAGACGAGAAGCCGCCGCCGACTTCCCAGAAAATCAGCGCGTAGACACCCCCCGCTATCAAGAGGATCAGGGCGTCAATTAAGGCAGCAAGAAAGCGCATCTTCATCTGAGCGATGGACACGGTGGTGGGTTCGTCTTCGCCGAGGTCCTCATACGAATTCCCGGAGGGTCCAAGCTCAATCTCAAGAGGTCCGGTTTCAGTGCCTTGATCTGGTTGAGGCGGTGGTGGTGGCGGAGTTTCCTCACCCTTTTCGCCTTCCAGAAAGGCTGATTCAAAACTGCTCATGCCGAACGAAGGAGGGGCAGGGCGAAAGTTGGGCTTCTGCTTTGAACGGCCCGGCGCAACATCCGAGGATGGAAACTCGATAACATGAGGGTGCGTGTCTTCCGGCTTTTTCGGAGGGGAGGGTCCGAAGTTGAGGTTGAGCGTATTGGGGCTTTGTTCTGCTTCGTCGTGTAGGCGGGCGCGACGCTGGCGATATTCCTGCACGCGGTCTGCCAGTTCTTCCTGCCAGGGAGAAAGGCCCGGGTGAGAGTGGTGTTTTGGGGTTGACGGCTCTGCTTCAGGTTGAACAGGGTCGGGCAGGGAAATCTGGGGTTCCAATTCCACGTCCAGGGTTCCGGATTCCTGTTCGCCCAGCTCTGTCTCGTCCAGCGCAGATTCTGGTTCCGGCTCGGGCTCGACCGGAGCGTTGGTTTCCTGATTGAAGCGCTGAAACAGCGACGGAATTCCCTCCACCTGGCCGTTTACCTGAGTGAAGTGGTGCCCACACTTCCTGCATTCCTCTTTTCCCGGAAAACTGATAAAACCACACTTAGGACATTTCACTGCGAACGGAAACCCCCCTTTGAGCCTCCAAGCAAAGTTCCCGAAACATCTTAACAAATTCATGCGCGTCAAGAAAGGATTTGCGGGTAGAATACAAGCTTTGACAAACGTGATGGGCCTTATAGACTGCATTTCCAACCGGCAAAGAACTTTCCGATTCTGGCTGGCAATCCCGGCTGTATTGTTGCTGTTGTTCCTTTCTTTTGAGGCGTTTGGGCAATCGACAGCGGCTAATCTTTCGAACCTGGTGGACCAGGGTTCTACGGTCACCGTCCGTTCGGATTCCCAGGAAAAAAAAGGTGATGTTTATTACTTGCGTGGCCATGTGGTTGTGAGTTACGGGGAAATGGAGGTCACTGCTGACGAGGCTTCCTATAACCAGGCAACCAGCCAGGTGGTCGCCAAAGGGCATGTGACTTACACGGATCCTACGGCCCATCTGCAGGCAGACGAGCTTCACTACAACGTGGCGACCGGAAAGGGCTGGTTTCTGAATGGCAAGGGATACGTGCATCCGCATACGAAGAATCGCCCCGGCGTCATGGCGACGGAAAGTCCTTTTTTTGTACAGGCCAAAATTGTCGAGAGGCTGAACGAGCTCTCCTATAAAATCACCGACGGCCGTGTCACCACCTGCAAATGTGAAAAGACAGGCTGGTCCATCAGCACCAGCAGCGCCAGGGTGAAAGTCGGAGACAAGGTAATTGCCCGCAACAACATTTTCCATTTTCTTCGCGTCCCGGTGCTTTACGCTCCGGTGCTCGTGGACTCCATTGCGCCGCGCCCCCGGCAGACCGGCTTCCTGCTTCCGAACGTCGGCAACTCTTCGCAGAAGGGATTCACTTTCGGTGATGGTTTTTATTGGGCCATCAATCGCAGCGCAGACCTGACGCTGGGCGTGGTGGATTACACCAAGCGCGGCCTGGGGGGCAGCGGCGAGTTCCGGGCGCGCCCCACCGCCGACAGCAGTCTGGACGTCAGCGCTTTTGGCGTGAACGACCAGGGGAATCCCGGTTCGCCACAATTGCGGGCGCAGGGTGAAAGCATCAAGGCGACGGGCCAGGCCGACCACCTCTGGGGGGGGTTCCGCGGCGTCGTCAACGTAGACTATGCCAGCTCGCTGGCCTTTCGGGAAACGTTTGCCAACAACTTTACTCAGGCCGTCACTTCAGAAGCGCGGCAGATGGGTTTCCTTACCAAGAATTTCGGTGCGTACAGCGCCAACTTTTATATTTCGCGCTACCAGAACTTTCTCTCCACCACGGGCGGCGCGGCCAACTCCATCACCATCCGGCACACGCCCAGCTTTTCACTCTCAGGCATGGACAAGCAGGTGGGTCATACGCCCCTGTTCTTCTCCTTTGACACTTCTGCCGGAGCCGTGGCGCGTTCAGAGCCCGATTTCCTGACTCCCAACTTTTCCGACCGCTTCAATTTTCATCCCGAGCTGACCTTGCGGATGAAACCTTTTCTGCACTTTCATGTGACGCCGTCAGGTGGCGTATGGGTGACGCGATACGGTACCAGCCTCAAGCCGGACCGCAGCGCGGAGGACCGATTTATGGGTGATTTCAACGTGGATATCCGCCCCCCGTCGTTTGAGAAGGTTTTTTCCCGCCCGATTGACGGCTACCGGATCAAGCACGTCATCGAACCGGACATTCAGTATCACCTGGTCCGCGCCACCGACCCGCAGAATATTATGGACGTGGTGCGTTTTGACAACCTTGACACCATGGCCGAGACCAACGAGATTGAGTATTCGCTGACCAACTCCATTCTGGTCCGCAAGGACGTGGCTGACGGCCAGCCGGTTCCTCAGGCCCACGAGCTGCTTTCACTGCGTCTTTCCCAGATTTACTATTTCGATCCGACTTTTGGCGGCGCGCTTCAGCCGGGCAAGGACATTGTTTGGCAGCCCACCACGGCTCTCACGGGTTTTGCTTTTGCGCAGGGCCGGCATCTTTCGCCGCTGGTTTCCGTGCTGAAACTGGCGCCTTCGTCCAACTATGACACCGAACTCCGGGCCGATTTCAGCCCCAATGGAGGGGGTGTTTTGAACGCCGGAATCACCTCCAATGTCCACCGGGGCCTGATGGGCCTTTCGCTAACGGACTTTTTCATCAGCCGGACGGCTTCGCAGTTGACGCCAGTGCTGCCGACAACTCCACTTTCTCAAATTCCATCCTATAACCTGCTGCGAACGCTGGCTACGTACGGCAACGTGGATCATAATGGGTTCAGCGGCGCCGTTGGAGTGGACTACAACTTTGTCGAGGGAGTTGCCCACCAGATGGTTGGCCAGGCAGGCTACCGTTTTTCCTGCTTTGCAGTCAACGTTGAATACCGAAGATTTTCGCTCGGGCCGCTTCGCCAGGAAAATGAATTCCGCGTCGCCGTCTCGCTGGCGAACGTCGGCACGTTTGGAAACCTGCGGCAGAACGAACGTTTGTTTTAAGCCTTTCAGGCCGGGACGTTGGGGAGTTTGCCGGCGGAGCGAAGAAATCTACCGGACTCCACTGCGGCCCGGGCTGAATCGACCAAACCGGGAGGGACTATAACCATGTCATTTCCAGTTCATCGACCCCGGCGGCTGCGCCGGACAAAACCCATTCGCGAGTTGGTGCAGGAGACGAGGCTTACGCCGCGCTCTCTGGTCTATCCGCTTTTTGCCTGCCCGGGTTCAAAGGTCAAGGACGAAATCGAGTCCATGCCAGGAAACTACCGCTGGTCTGTGGACCTGCTGGCGGAGGAGTGCAAGGACGTTTACGACCTCGGAATCCCGGCGGTGATTCTGTTTGGGATTCCCGAGAGCAAGGATGAGGTGGGTTCAGGCGCTTATGCCGAGGACGGGATTGTGCAGCGCGCCGTCCGGGCCGTCAAGAAAGGTGTTCCGGACCTGGTGGTCATTTGTGACACCTGCCTGGATGAGTACACCAGCCATGGCCATTGCGGCCTGGTGAAAGATGGCGAGGTGGAGAATGACTCTACGCTGGAGCTGCTGGCAAAGACTGCCTTGACGCAGGTGCAGGCCGGGGCCGACATGGTGGCACCGTCGGACATGATGGACGGCCGCGTAGGGCGCATTCGGGATGAACTGGATGCCCACGGCTTCAGCGGCATTCCCATCATGGCCTATTCCGCCAAGTATGCGTCAGCGTTTTACGGGCCGTTCCGCGAGGCGGCGGATTCGTCTCCCAAATTCGGTGACCGGCGTTCCTACCAGATGGATCCGGCCAACCAGCGCGAAGCCATGCGGGAAATTGTGCTCGATATTGAAGAGGGCGCTGACATCATCATGGTGAAGCCCGCGCTCGCCTACCTGGACATCATCGCGCTGGCGCGCCAGGCTTTCGATGTTCCGCTGGCGGCCTATCAGGTGAGCGGTGAGTTTTCTCTCATTGAAGCCGCGGCCCGCGCCGGCTGGATTGACCGCAAACGTACCGCCCTCGAAACCTTGCTGTCAATTCACAGGGCTGGCGCCGACACGATACTGACCTACTTTGCCAAGGACGTGGCGCGGTGGCTCAAATGCTGATGCCGCTTTGTTTCCAGACCAATTCATTTTGCAGGGACGGCAGGATGACGTCGACGGTGCCGCCCAGCCGCCGCAAGGATGCTCTCAGGAGCGCCGCCTTATGCCTCTTCATCGTATGCGCGTTGTTGTTTCCGCCCGCCACCCAGGCTGCAAGCCGGCAAAGTCCCCTCGCGCGGGCGATCAACGCTATCCTTCAGAGTTCGCCTGCAAGGCGGGGATTCTGGGGGATTGAAGTCGTGCGGCTCTCTGATGGCGAAATCCTCTACTCCCGGAACACGCAGCACCTTTTCCTGCCGGCTTCAAACATGAAGATGTTCACCACCTCGGCGGCGCTCAGCACTCTGGGGCCGGATTTTATTTTCCGCACCACGGTTGAGAGTTCATCGGCGCCGGACGCTGCAGGCCGCGTGCCTGACCTTGTCCTGGTGGGCCGTGGTGACCCCAATCTCGGCAGCCGCGTTGTGCCCTATCAATATAATTCGAAGCCTCGCCTCCCCGCCGACCTCGACTTTGAAAAACTTGCCGATCAGGTTGTGGCAAAGGGAGTTCGCGAAGTCACTGGCAATCTTTATGCCGATGACACCTATTACGTCCACGAGCCCTATGGGACCGACTGGGCCTGGGACGACCTTGACTGGGAATATGGCGCGCCCATTACCGCTCTGGCTTTCAATGACAACTCCCTGAAGCTTGAAGTGCGGCCGGCGGCGTTGGCTGGTCCCGACGCCGAAATCATGGTCACCCCGGGCGACGGCTACTACAAGGTTGTGGATGACGTCGCGACAACGGCCGCGGGCACCCCGGCAAAGATTGAGATCAACCGCTTTCCGGGCTCCATGGAACTCGATGTCTGGGGGCACATTCCCGTCGATTCCAATGGCGTTGATGAAGGAATCTCCATCCAGAACCCGCCGCTTTTTATTGGCGATATGTTCCGTAAGCTGCTCGAAGGGCGCGGCGTGAAGGTGGATGGCAAAGTCATCGTGCGTGAAGTAAGCCCGGCCCAGGCCGCCAGCCGGACTGAGCCGCCACAGCCGGCAAAGCGCGTTGTCCTGGCTGAACACGACTCCCTGCCACTCAGCCAGGATGTGAAGGTCACGCTGAAGGTCAGCCAGAACCTGCATGCTGAAATGCTGCTGCGCACCATGTCCCGCGTTCTGGACAACAAAGGAAGCCTGAAAGATGGCTTGGACATTCTCAACAATTTTGTTCAGAAGGTCGGGATTGCTCCCAATGAAGTTCAGTTTGCCGGCGGCTCCGGCCTGTCGCGCCAAACACTCGTGGCGCCAGACGCCGTGATGAAGCTGTTGGAATTTAATACTCGCCAGACATATTTCAAGTGGTTTTATGACGCGCTGCCCGTGGCCGGAGTGGATGGCACGCTGGCGGACCGGTTTCACAACACGCCGCTCCAGGGCCGCATCCATGCCAAAACTGGCTCACTAGAGCACGTGAATGCGCTGTCGGGATATATGATTTTACCGGGACGGCGCCGCCTGGCCTTCGTGATTATCGGCAACCAGCATCCGCTCCACGACTCAGAGGCCATTAAAGTGATTGACCAGATCGCTCTCCAGATCTATCTGCATTACGCGCACAGGCGGTAGCAGGCGCAAATCCAGACTTTGTTCTTATGAAAACCGTTACTATCTTCGGCAGCTCGATTCCCGGCGAGGGCACGGACGTTTACCAGCAGGCGCACCAGCTGGGCCGGCGGCTTGCGGAGGCTGGCCTTGCCATCTGCAACGGCGGGTACGGCGGCCTGATGGAAGCCTCGGCCCGTGGAGCAAAAGAGGCTGGTGGGCACACCATCGGCGTCACTTGCAACGTCTGGAAGGCAACCCCGAACCGCTGGATTGCGGAAGAAGTTCGCACCGCAACCTTCATGGAACGTCTGCTGACCCTGATTGAGCGCGGCGATTCCTACATCGTGCTGCCCGGCGGGACCGGGACCCTGGCTGAACTGGCGCTGGTGTGGGAGATGATGAACAAATCATCCCTGTCACGCTCGGTGGGTGGGCGCAAGCCGCTGGTGGTGATGGTGCCTTACTGGCAGCCGGTGATCGAGTGTCTGGAGCAGGAAATAAAACTGGCCCGGCGTTCCAACAAAATCAAAGCACCTGCCATGGATATCGTGACAATGGTCCAGACTGTGGATGAAGCCGTCGCGTATGTGATAAAAGAGATGCAGGCTGGCCCTGTTTGATAAAGGCCGTTTGCAGCCTCGTGCCATGAGCAATCCCGATTCCCCTTCAACGTTGCCCGACCGTTATTCCTGCCGCGTTCTTGAGTTTGAAGCGGTCAAAGACCTTCTGCGCGGATTTCTTTCCGGACCCATCAGCCATCGCTCTGTCGCGGCACTTTGTCCCGGCGATGATCTGGACGCCATCGGCGTGGCGCTGGAGCGCGTGCGCGAGGCGGTGGAATTTCTCCGCGAAGGTTTACGGCCCTCCCTCGGCGGCCTGGAAGACCCCGGCGCGATTCTTGACCGGCTGCGTGTTGAAGGCGTCTCCCTCACGGCGCGTGAAATTCTTACCCTTCTTGCCGTGATGCGCAAAGGCCAGGAACTCCGGAAGAATTTCACCAATGCTTCCTTTCCGCATCTTGCCGATCTGGCGGGTGTATTGCCGGATTTCCGTTCGCTGCTTTCGGAAATAGACGGCAAGATTCATCCCGATGGCTCCATTGATTCCTCCGCCAGTCCGGAACTCGGCCGCCTGCGTCGCTCGATTGAACGCCTGCGGCATGACATCCAAAAGACGCTCGAAGGGCTCATGCGGCGTCTCAGCCGTGACAAGGTTTTGCAGGACGCCGTGATCATGCTGCGCAATGAGCGGCTGGTGGTTCCCATCCGAGCGGAAGAAAAACGGCACGTGCCGGGGGTGATTCACGGCGCCAGCTCTTCGGGCGCGACGGTCTTTCTGGAACCCATGGAGACGGTGCCGCTGAACAATGAGCTGGTTGAGCTTGAAGACCGCGAGTATGCCGAAACGCAGAGAATCCTGGGTGAATATACGGAAAAACTGCGGATGCGGGTGGCCGAACTGCTGACAGCGGCATCTATTCTGGCCGAGCTGGACGTTGTGTTTGCCAAGGCGAGCTTTGCTGCGGCCTACGATTGCTGCATTCCGCAGATTGGCGGCGGGCAGGGAATTGTCCTCACAGAAGTTCGCCATCCTCTGCTCGAAAAATCGCTGCGAAAATCCGGCCGGAAATCGGTTCCGTTGCAGGTCGATTTGCAGGAGCCCAGGAGCATGCTGGTGATTAGCGGGCCCAACGCCGGTGGCAAAACGGTGACCCTGAAGACCGTGGGAATTGCCGCCCTGATGGCGCAAGCCGGGCTCCCAGTCGCCGCCAGTGATGCGCAGTTGCCGCTGTTCCATCGAGTGCTGGCGGACATCGGCGACCAGCAATCCATCCAGGCGAACCTCAGCACCTTTTCGGCGCACATCACCAGCATCCGCAACATGGTTCGGGTTGTTGGGCCGGGCGACATGGTCCTGTTGGACGAGCTCGGGTCGAGCACCGAGCCCGGCGAAGGCGCCGCGCTGGCCATCGCAATTCTCGAACGCTTCAGAAAGTCGCGTGCCTTCACATTTGTCACCACCCACCACGGACGTCTGAAAGCTTACGGCAGCGAAACCGCGGAGGCCGAAAACGCCGCAATGGAGTTCGACGAGGAAACTTTGCAGCCGACCTACCGTCTGCTGGTGGGCCTGCCCGGCAAATCCAGCGCCGTGGACATCGCCGCGCGCCTTGGCCTGCCGCAGGAAATTCTGGACAAGGCCCGCGAACTGATCGGGCGGGAAGAAGCCGAAGCCTCGGCGCTTGTGGAGTCGCTGCACCAGCAGCGTGCGCTCCTTGAGTCGCAGTTGGCGAACCTTCGCGAGCAGGAGAAGCAACTCCAGGCGAGGGCGGTGGAACTGGAAGCCAAAGCCGAACAGGACCGCCGCGCGAAGCTGAAAGAGCTCGACTCGCGCCTTGAAGAAACGCTTAGGGCGATGGAAAAGCACTGGGACGACGTGTTGGCCGAACTGCGCGCGCGGGTTGAAAAGCCCCGGCTACCCAAAGGCGTTGATCGCAAGGTTGTGGCGATGAAACAGGAAGTGCGTGAGGAATGGAACGCGCAGGTGCTGAACGTGCTGTCCGAGAGCGTGCCGGAACAGCAGAACACGCCTGAAGCGCCTCTTGCCGTGGGCGACCAGTTACGCGTGCCCAACCTTTCCATGCCGGGTACAGTGATTGAAATTGTGGATGATGATCACGTCCAGGTGCAGGTTGGGAATCTCCGCCTGCGAATTGCCCGAGACGAAGCGCAGATTATTGCACGCAAAGCGCAGCAGCCAGAGCACGTCCCGGCGGTTCGCGGGCGGCTGGGCATGCACGTTGAGGCCGTTCCCGGCAATGTGCCGGACGAAATCAACGTGATCGGCAACACGGCAGAGGAAGCGCTCGAGCGCGTGGACGAATTTCTGGACCGCGCTTACACGGCAGGCCGTGCCCGGCTGCGGGTGATTCACGGGTTTGGGAAGGGAATCCTGCGCAGGAACCTTCACGAAATGTTCAGTACGCATCCGCACGTGGAGAAGTTTTATCTTGCCGGGCGGGGCGAAGGCGGCGGCGGAGCGACCATTGTCGAGCTAAGAAATTGAGAGGTTTTGCTGAATCTTTCGCCTTCCGCGCGGCATCGAATAAGCGCTGGTAGGGAAAAGCGTGTCCGCTTGGCACCCAATCCCGCTATCATTTTGATAATCGTTGCCTGCCCCGTTTTTGCGGAGAGCAGGGAAGGAGCCTAGATGGGATTACTCCGTGAGGAAGACCTACAGGAAATTCGCCGACGTCTGGAAGCAATGACCACTCCTGTGAAGATGGTTCACTTTACTCAGGAACTGAACCTCGAGTATGGCCGCGAAACACGGCAGGTTCTTGAAGAACTAGCCGGCTTGTCCGAGAAGCTTTCGCTTGAAGTCTACGACTTTCTTCTCGACAAAGAGAAAGTGGCCAAGTACGGCGTCGACAAAGTTCCCGCCACCATCATCCGCAACGGGAAAGATTACGGCATTCGCTATTACGGGCTGCCCGCCGGCTATGAATTCTCCACCGTGCTGGATGCCATCCTTGATGTTTCAAAAGGCGAGTCGGGTCTGGGCGCTGAAAGCCGGGAGAAACTTTCTCACCTCAGCCAGCCCCTCCACCTGGAGGTTTTTGTCACCCCCACCTGACCGCACTGCCCTCAGGCGGTTCGCCTGGCCCACCAGTTTGCAATGGAAAGCGAACACATCACGGCCGATTGCATCGAAGCCACTGAATTTCCCGACCTTGTCACCCGGTATCGCGTCCAGGCCGTCCCCAGGACGGTGATTAACCAGGAGCACGCGCTCGAAGGCTCAATGCCGGAAGAGCATTTTCTGGATACGATTCTGGGCGCAGTGCAGCCGCCGGAGGAGGGCGCCAAGGCCTGATGTGCCGCGCGGTGCTCTGCCTGGCCCTAATACTTCAGCACCGAATGCAGGTCGTATTTCGAGATCTTCTCTTTTCCCTTCAGGAATTCCAGTTCGATCAGGAATCCCATGCCTGCCACGACGCCTCCCAGCGACTCCACCAGTTGGGCGACGGCTGCGGCGGTGCCGCCGGTGGCCAGCAGGTCGTCGATGATCAGAACCTTCTGCCCCGGTGTAATGGCATCGCGATGGATTTCCAGCGAATCCTTGCCGTACTCCAGGTCGTATTCCGCGCGTGCCGTTTCCGCGGGAAGTTTTTTCGGTTTGCGAACGGGGACAAACCCGGCGTTCAAGCGATAGGCCACCATGGGCGCAAAAATAAAGCCTCGCGCCTCAATGCCCACCACGCGATCGATCACCTGCCCCACGTAATGCTCGGCCAGTGAATCCACAGCGCCGTGCAACCCGACCGGGTCTTTCAACAGCGTTGTGATGTCATAGAACAAAATTCCCGGTTTGGGGAAGTCCGGAACTTCACGGATGAGTGCCTTAAGATTTTCCACGCAACGTCTCCTCTGTAGTTTGATCAGCTACCAGTCGCTCTCAACCACAAAGCGGCTGTAGTCTCTATTGACCTGCTCTTCAAATTCCTGAACCTGATCGACTCGCGCACTGCGCGGTCCTTCCGCCAGGTGCGCTTTGAATTCTTCCAGCGCTGCCGCGTCTCCTACCGCGTAAGCTTCCACGGTGCCGTCAGCGCAGTTTTTCACATATCCTGAAAGGCCCAGGCGGTTTGCCCAGTTCTCAGTGAAAAATCGAAACCCCACGCCCTGCACCCGCCCCATCACCACATATTTTCTGGCCAGTTTCTTCATGATATTTCCAATTTTTGACGAGGGGCCTGGGCTGCCCCATCGTAGCTGAAGTGCCCCGCCGCGTGAAACTCTCGAATGGCCGTTTGCCGGCGCTCTGCGTCCCACCCCAGGCGTTTGGCAAAAATCTCCGCCACTCCGGACACGGCTTCTCGAAGTGCATAAGCCGCGTACCAGTTTAACCCGGAGCGGCGCAGCAGAAAGTCATCAATTTCCAGGGCCATTTCATTCTCAATGGCAAACGCCACTTCGGCGCCCAGGCAATCCGCACTGCCTGGAAGCGGTTCAGCGAGTTTTCGTTCAGTGCGGATGGGTTCCAGTACCTGCTGCCAGCGTGTTCCGTAGGTCCGCACGATGCGTTCAGCGGCCGTTCGTGGAACATCGAAAAGCCGCACGGCGTCCGCCACCGCATCCTTCAGGTAATGTTCAAAGTTGTCCGTATGGCCGCCGGGGAGCGGCATCTTGCGGGTGGGATGCTCCGCCCACTGCGCCGGAAAAGTGCCGGGCAGGCTGGCCACCACCTGGTCCACCAGTTTCTCGCCGAGAGAGCGCGAAGTGGTCAGCTTTCCACCGCACACCGTGATCAGGTTTGCGGCCCAGTGATCCTGGTGGAAGCGGTACTCGCGTGTGTTTTCCGATGGGCTTGCACCCGGCTGAATGGCCAGCGCCCGCAAGCCCGCATACGCGCCAATCACGTCGCTGGTCTCGAGAGGCTTGGCGAGCACCCGATTCACCGCCCGCAGCAGGTATTCCACATCTTCCGCATCCGGCCGCACCTCCGCAGGGTCGGCGTCGTAGTCTGTGTCTGTAGTGCCCAGCAGGCCGTGGTTGTGCCATGGCATCATTACGAAAATCCGCTTGCCGGGCAGGATGGCCGCGAACATTGCAAAGTCTCCAGCGGCGGGCGGAATCACAATATGCGTGCCCTTGGTGAGCCGGACGGTCTTTGAGCCGTCATAACCCGGCAGCAACGCCCGAACATAATCCACCCAGGGGCCCGTGGCGTTTACCCAGAAGCGTGATGAGATTTCAAATCGTTGGCCTGTCATTTGGTCTTCGAGTTCTGCGGCGGCCACTGTGGCGCTGCCGTTCGTTTTTCGCGTGTCCAGCTTGAAGCTGCGGACTTTCGCATAGTTGGCGACTGTGGATCCATGGGCGGCCGCGTCCACAATGTTTTCGACGGTCAAGCGCGCGTCGTCCGTCAGGGAATCATGATAAAGCGCGCCTGAGCGCAGGCCGTCAGTCTGAAGCAGGGGGACTCGGCGCAGCAATTCATTCTTGCTCAAGGTCTCATGCCGGTCGCCGGAACCGAGGTTTCCCAGCAGGTCGTAAATACCGAGACCCAGCCGGACCTTCAACGGCGAGTAAGGGTCGCCGCGATAGATGGGAAAAAGGAAAGGTACCGGCCACGCCAGGTGGGGAGCCAGTTTGCGCAGCAGCCGCCGTTCGCGCCGCGCTTCGTGCACGAGGCGAAATTCAAACTGGTCGAGGTAGCGGAGCCCGCCGTGGATCAGCTTGGAAGATCGGCTGGATGTAGCCGCCGCAAAATCGTGAGCGTCCACCAGTGCGACTTTCATGCCGCGCAACGCGGCTTCGCGCGCAGTGGAAGCTCCGTTGATGCCACCCCCGATCACTACAATGTCAAACCGGGTTCCCGACAGCGCCGCAATGTTCCGCTTCGTTGTTTGATGTGTCTGCATCAATTGCCAATATCCAAACCGGGGATACGCCATGATGTTGAGATTGCTGCAGCCCATTCATGATACCGCACATTTCAGGCTGTCCCCGGCGATGGCCAGGCGCAACCACGCGTGATTTCAGGTTGACGCGAAATGCTTCCTGGGTGGGCGGGCTTTACGCGATAGTTATTCGGGGAAAATGACTTTTGCACAGTGCGGGCGGGGAAGCTGCTTATACAAACCCCAACGGCGGCCTGCGGCGTTCAGGCCTCTTCTTCAATAAAACTTTTACTGGCGGGCGCCCCTGCGGCTAACGCCTGCCCACGATGTAGTCCTCAAGGCTATCGGCGCGGGCCTTGTTTTCAAACGCAATAATCTTCAGCAGGTCCTGGATCGAAATCATCCCTCGGTAGGTGCCGTCTTCAGCCATTACCAGCAAGTGGTAAATACCGTACTCCTCCAGCAACTCGAAGCATTTCTCGATGGATTCATGCGGAGAGACTGAAACCAATCGAGTGCTCATGATCTCCGACGCGCGAACCTGTTCAGGCAATTTGCTTTCTGCGGCAACTTTGTCAGAGATATCACTTTGCGAAACTACGCCCACCACTTTGCCCTGGCCATTACAAACGGCCACGGCACGGACCTGTTTTTCCCGGAGGTAACGAGCAGCAGCATGAACGGTGGTGGCCTCCGCAATCGAGAAAACTTCCCCTCGCGACTCGGTCAAGGTCGAAACCGTCATGGTTTTCACCTCGGAAACGGATTTTCTCTCATGCTAAGCCGGGGCATCAGCCATTGCAAGCAATATCCACATTTTCGGCGGGAGAATCCAGGTTTTTCCGAAGGGGTCCCCTGACTTGTGTTAAATGGATCGTACCTGCCCAGGTCCGGGTTTCTGTGGAGGGAATGCGTCGGCCAGCGGCTCAATCAGGACTACAGCGTCGGCGCGGATAGCCTCGCGTTTTCCGACGGCGTCGACGCCTTCGCCGGTCTTTGCCTTGATGCTCACTTGGTGCGCCTCAATCCCAAGTGCCTCGGCCAGCTTCTCCTTCATGGCGGGGATAAAGGGCGCCAGTTTGGGCCGCTCGAGGCTGATGGTGGAATCGATGTTGGCGATACGATAGCCGGCCGCGTCCATCATCTCCTGCGCGCGCCGCAGGAACATCAGGCTCGATGCATTGTGCCATTCGGGCGACGTGTCAGGAAAGTGCCGGCCGATGTCGCCCAGCGCGGCCGCTCCCAGCATCGCATCGCAGATGGCGTGGGCCAGGGCGTCGCCGTCGGAATGGCCCACCGGTCCCTTCTCAGAAGGAACGTGGACGCCGCCGAGAATCAACTTTCTGCCATCGGCCAGCCGGTGGACGTCGTTGCCAAAACCGATTCGATGGGTGGGTTTGGAATTCACAGTCTTCTCTCGCAGTTCGCGCTGCCATTCTCGGGCCGCAGTCGTCAATTTTGGATTTTATTTTACTGCAGCGATTTCGCGCGGCGTTCAGCCTGCTCGTGTTCCTGCGCAAAAAAGAGGCGGGCCAGCGGCAAATCAGAAGGCTTGGTGATTTTGATATTCCGGTCGGAACCCATCAGCACTGTGACGGTGCCGCCCAGCCTTTCCACCAGGCTGGCCTCATCCGTTCCTTCGTAACCGTCCGCCTCAGCGCGCTCGCAAGCTTCTTTGATAATGTCGAACTGAAAAGCCTGGGGTGTTTGGGCCAGCACAATCCGCTCGCGGGGGATGGTCCCCAGAATTGTCTGCCGCTCCACCTGTTTCACCGTGTCCACGCTGGGGATGCCCAGGATTGCCGCGCCCGACTTGCGGGCTGCTTCCACCGAAAGGTGAATCAATTCGGTGGTCACAAAAGGCCGCACGGCGTCATGCACCACCACAATCTCCGTGGTGGAAGGCGCTTCCCGCAGCGCCAGGGAAACGGTTTCCTGGCGCGTCGCCCCGCCCGGGACAAGCCGCACGGATTTTGCAAACTGCTCCCGCTGGATCTCGGCATGGGCCCGGTCCATGTCTTCAGGACGAAGGCCCAGGTAGATTTCGTCGATCGAATCGGCCTCATTGAATTTCCGCAGGGTATGGACCAGGAT
>Ga0102953_1000683_pt1 | contig 22851 bp, 18 predicted proteins | sample SalPon2A_C_D2_MG_FD_78509 | JGI IMG/M metagenome (GOLD analysis project Ga0102953, IMG submission 78509) | Soil microbial communities from South San Francisco under conditions of wetland restoration - Salt Pond MetaG R2A_C_D2_MG | ecosystem: Environmental > Terrestrial > Soil > Wetlands | place... | reverse complement strand
GGGTCGGGGTCTGAGAGGTCCTGTTCGCCGAGTATTTGAAAAGCCCGCGCTTCAGCCACATTGGGGTTCGGAACCACCCCATAGGTAACTTCCAGCGCGAACTGGTCGGCCTGGTGCTCATAGTGCCTGGAGATGGCGTTCACCACTGGGGAAGAGAAGAATGTCAGGAGAGTTAGCACCAGCAGCATGACGGGCAGTGAGGCCAGATCGCCTTCCCCTTCCACCCCTGTCCTGGCACCGTATCGCCTGATCATTTTTTTTACCGCGGCAAACCCCAGGGCGATAAAGGCAAGTGCTACCAGTTCAATCAGGACAAATTCCTTGAGGATGTGGTGCAGGACGTAGTGGCCGGTTTCATGCCCCAGCACCAGCAGCGTCTCGTCATTCGTCATTCTTTTGAGAGTTGTATCCCACACCACAACTCGCTTGCTCGCTCCCAGGCCCGACACATAGGCGTTCAGCGTGTTGGTTTTTGAGCTGGCGTCCATCTCAAGGATGCGCGATCGGGGGATCTGCAGGCCGGCATGGTGGAGCATCTCTTCAATCCGCGTGACGAGTGCCGGCCGGGTGGCATCCAGCGGTGTAAACTTGTAAAAAAGGGGCTCGACCACAAAAGGTTCAACGAACATTATCAAGAGCGTGATAGGGACGGTTACCGCCCAGAAGTAAAACCACCATCGCCGCGGGCTGCGCCTGACAATCCCCAAAAAGATCCAAACCATCAGCGTGCCGACGATGATGAAAAGAGCGAGACCTTTGCCCCAGTCTGCCATCCACGAGGCAAAGCTCTGCGTCATGAGTCCGAATCTGTGCTCGACCACGAAGTCCGCGTAGTAAGCGAATGGAAACAGCAGCACCCTGACGGTTAGAAAAAACAGCGGAACAAAAACCAGGCACTGCACAAAATGTCGGGGTGAGACGCGGCGTGCCCAGTCGCGAAAAGTCACGGCGATTCTTGTGCGCCACAAAAGGAAATAGATCAGAAGGACCAGTGCAACACCCGAAAAATAGAGTGCGTACTCGGTGTGCGAATACGCCACCGCCTCAGCTCTTTTCTGGGGTGAAAGTTCGTATTTCTGCGGAACGGCAGGAGCCTCAGCCTTGCGCTGAGTCGGGGAAGACTCATATGGGGAAGCGCTCTTCGCTGCCTGTGGCAGGCCGGCGCTCCATGCAACGCCTTGAAAACAGGCCAGTGCCAGAAACAGGAAAACAGCCGGCCTGAAACAGATCTTCATCAAATTCGGGGCAGCACGATGCCCTGTTGCGACTGGTACTTGCCCTTCTTGTCCTTGTAGGAAGTTTCGCAAACCTCGTCGGATTCGTAAAACACAAGCTGGCACAATCCTTCGTTGGAATACACACGGGCGGGCAGCGGGGTGGTGTTGGAAATTTCCAGCGTCACATATCCTTCCCATTCCGGCTCCAGCGGCGTTACGTTCACAATGATCCCGCATCGGGCGTAAGTGGATTTTCCCACGCATATGGTTAAGATGCTGCGAGGAATCCTGAAGTATTCTACCGACCGCGCCAGCGCAAAGGAATTGGGAGGCACAATGCAGACCGGCCCTTTGAATTCCACAAAGGAACGCTCGTCAAAATGTTTGGGATCCACGATGGAGCTGTTGACGTTGGTGAAAATCTTGAACTCATCCGCCACCCGCAGATCGTAGCCGTAGGATGAGAGACCATACGAAATCATGCCGTCGCGTTTCTGGTTTTCGGCGAACGGCTGAATCATTTTTTGTTCCTGCACCATACGGCGGATCCAGCGGTCATTTTTGACAGACATCGACACTCCCTTGATTAAGAATTGCCTGTGCGCAACTCAGAGTTATGCCTCCCGGGCGCACGATCCTTCCAAAACTAACAGAGCATCGAATCATAATACAGGAGAAAACAACTTGACAATGCCGTAGCGGCTTTTTACGATGAAATCCTGTGTTTTCAGGAGGTTCCTTTTGATAAAGCTCGATCTTGTCAACGATGTAGTCAACCGTACCGGAATTACAAAGACCAAAGCTGAGATTGCCGTCGAAACTGTGTTTGGTTCGATGAAGAAGGCTTTGTCTAGGGGCGAGCGGATTGAATTGCGTGGATTTGGCGTTTTTAACGTCAAGCCTCGCAAGACAGGAATTGGAAGAAACCCGCGCACAGGCGCCGAGGTCAACATCCTGCCCGGTAAGGCCGTCCGCTTTAAGCCCGGGAAAGAACTTCAGTCCCTTCCCTGAACAGATGGATTCCTCTTCGCGGCGTGCAGCAACTGAGCGGGTTCAATTCGGACGCCTTTCGGTTGAAAGAACCGGAAGACTGTTGGCGCCGAAGGCGGGACTTCTGGCCCCGATAGTGCACGGCGTTTTCAGGTGCAACCCTAACACCGTGGTCATGTCCTTCAGGCACCCATGCGCTGGGGGTTCAGGCTACATCAGGTTCGCAGGGTCCATGTCAATCGTCAGTGCGTGTGAAGGCACACCCCAGTCGTCAGACTGCTCGGCCAGGCGCCGGAGAAGCGCGTTGAGTTTTGCGCGGGACGATGCTTTCAACAGAAACTGGATGCGGTAGTAACCTTCAATCCTGGCCAGCGGTGCGGGACCCGGGCCCAGGATGCGAATTCCCTTCTTGAGGTCACCCAGGCTCTCGAAGAACTTTCCAACCAGTGCAGCCATACGGGCAGCGTGTTCGAGCTTTTTGTCCTCCACCACTACGTCGGCCAGCGCGGCGGCCGGCGGATAGTGCATCACCTTCCGAAAATGCAACTCTTTGTTGAAGAACTTGCTGTAATCCTGTTCGGCGGCAAATCGGATGGCGTAATGCTGCGGGTAAAAGGTTTGTACCAGCACCCGGCCTGGTGATTCGCCGCGCCCGGCGCGCCCGGCGGCCTGCGTCAGAAGCTGGAATGTTTTTTCAGCGGCGCGAAAATCCGGCAACGAAAGGGAAGTATCAGCGGAAACAACGCCCACCAGCGTGACGCCTGGAAAATCGTGTCCTTTTGCGATCATCTGGGTTCCCACAAGAATATCGATTTTGCCATCTCGAAAATCCGACAAAATCTTCAGGTATTGGCCCGGCCGCCGGGCTGCGTCACGATCGAGTCTTGCCACCCGTGCCGTGGGAAACATCTCGGCGAGCTTCTGTTCCAGCTTTTCGGTCCCTTCCCCAACGTAATAGAGATATTCGCTGTCACACGACCGGCAGCGCGCCGGCACAGACGCCTGGTAGCCGCAGTAGTGGCATATCAGCCTGTTCTCGCGCCGGTGGTACGTCAGCGAAATCGAGCAGTTCAGGCACCGCTCCGTCTGCCCGCAGCTTCGGCAAAGCAGGAACCAGGAATAGCCGCGCCGATTCAGAAGAAACATGGTTTGCTTACCGGATTCGAGTTGCGCTTCCACCTCCTCGCGAAGGCGGCGCGAAATCGGAACCTGGGTGTGCGTTTCCCGGAACTCTTCCCGCATATCGACAATCTCCACGCTGGCCAGCGGACGCTGCCCCACGCGCTCGCTGAGCGTCAACAGATGGTATTTGCCATTTTCTGCATTGGCATAACTTTCAAGCGAAGGCGTGGCGGACCCAAGCACCACCAGCGCATTGCTCAGGCGGGCCCGCACAACGGCTGTATCCCGTCCGTGGTAGCGGGGTGTTTCATCCTGTTTGTAACTCGATTCGTGTTCTTCATCCACGATGATGACGCCCAGGTTTTCCAGCGGCGCAAACACGGCGGACCGTGTCCCCAGCACGACACGTGCTTCGCCACGCCGCGCCCGCCACCAGGCTTTATGGCGTTGGCCTTCGGTTAGTCCGCTGTGCAGCATTGCCATCCCATTTCCAAATCGCAGGCGAAACTGTTCATGGATGGCCGGGGTTAAAGCGATTTCCGGGACAAGCACCAGCGCGGTCCGGCCGGCCTTGAGGCAGTGTTCAACCAGCCGCATGTAGATCTCAGTCTTGCCGCTTGCCGTGATTCCATGCAGCAAAACTGTGCTGAACTCGCGCTGATCAAGCCCGTGGTTCAGTTCTTCAAGCGCGTGTTTCTGCGATGCGGTCAGTGTGTGGCGAAATTCGGAAATGTCGGCGGATTCGACTTCGCAGGCCGGATCGGCGAATTCGATCAGTCCCTGCTCCCGCAGTTTTTTCAGGTGCGCGAGTGAGGCGCGCGCGGACTTCAGAAGCTCACGATGATCGTTCACCTCGCCGCCGCGTTCGAGCGTTTCAAGAATACGCCGGGCCACGGGCGACAGCTTCGGAGAATCACCGCCCAAGGGACCGGACAAATGGACGGCCATCACTTTTTTAGTTCCGCGTTCACGTTCAGTGATGGAAACTGCCAGCAGACGCTTTTCGGTCGCTCGGCGGATGAGTCCGGGTGAAGGCTTATCAAACTTCCGGCGCAGTGCTTCCAACGTCACTCCGGGGTGGTCCGCGACGTGTTTCAACAGATTCAGCTCTGCGCTTTGGCGGGTTTCCTGCAGCAGGCTGTCGGCCATTTCGCGAACCTTCATCCGCCCCGCCTCTGTCACCCTGACCACACGGACCTTGCGGGAGTGCGGCCGCAGGGGAAGCATGGCGCGGAACACTTCGCCCAGCGGCGCGAGATAGTACTCCGCAATCCACATGCCGAGAGTCAGGAGTTCGGGAGAAAGCACGGGCTCGGAATCGAGCACTTCGATCAACGGCTTCGCGTCGATGCCTGGAGGCAGGGGAGGTCCCGCTGCGAGCACAATGCCAGTCGCGCGTCGCGTGCCCAGCGGCACCAGCACCCGTTGTCCAATCCGGACGTCCATGGAATCCGGCACGGAATACGTGAGCGGCCGCCGAAGTGCCGCTAACGCGGCCACACTCACCAGGGTGGGCCTGGCGCGCTTGCTTCGGCTCGCTTTCGAGATGGTTTTGTTTTCAACCATGGCAGGATTCTATGCTACCCAAACCACGCTGGCTAGTGTGGGACCAGTCTGGTTTGCAAATCAAGTCTAGCAAGCCTCTTGGAGGTATTCGGACACCTTCAGGCAGAAAATCAACATGTTCCCGCCGGCAGCATTTTCTAAAACCAGCCTCTTTTGCAAGAGTTGCAATAAAATCGGGATTTGGATACGCTGAGGAAATGCCAAACCTGTTACACGCGCTTGATCCGGGTCCGCACTCGCCAGAAATCGTCCGCATGATTGTGGAGATTCCGAGGCATTCTTCCAACAAGTACGAATACGACAAAACGCTGGGTGTGTTCCGGCTTGATCGCACTCTCTATTCACCCATGCACTATCCGGGCGATTACGGATTTATTCCCGGAACCCTTGCGGAGGACAAAGATCCGCTCGACGTCCTGGTATCAGCAGACGTCGCAACTTTCACGGGCTGCATGCTGGAAGTGCGCCCGGTAGGGCTACTGGCCATGGTGGATGACCAGGGACCGGATACAAAAATTCTTTCGGTTCCCGCCCGCAACCCCCGTTATGACCAGATTCACACCATTGACCAGATCTTTCCGCACATCCTGACGGAAATCGAACACTTCTTTACCATTTACAAAGAGCTTGAGGGTAAAGAAACACGCATGGAAGGCTGGCAAGGCCCCCGTGAAGCCCGCCAGGCAATCCTGGAAAGCCGCAAGCGTTATCTTGACACGAAAGAGCATGCCGAACAGGAACAAACCGCAGCCAGTTCCTCCTGACGAACTCATCCCGCCCAGCGACTTGATTCAAACAATCTGAACCCGTTAGTCCGCTCTTGCGCGAAGGGGTGGTGTGGGGGTCTTCCGCCACCGCCGTTTTCCGGATGTTTTCAGACCAGGCTGGTACGGCTCCTTGCCGCCACAAGGCTTGAGTAAAAAGTCCCGAGCTTTTCCAGCATTCGCACCGCAAAGTTGAGATTGCGGCGATTGATATGCTCGATGTTGATTCCCAGGGGCGGCGGGTCAGGAGGCAGATTGTCAAAGACGTCCATCAGGATTCGCTGCGCCAGGTCCAGGCAACGCTCAAAAGCTTCCTCGGCATGATGAGGAGATTGCTTCTCGCCAGGGGGTCCGTTGATAAGGAACCGGTCAAGGTCCGCTGGAAGGTCGACGCCCAGCCAACGCAGGAATTCAATGTCACGATGATAGCTGACGGGAGCAAAACTCAGGAAAATCCTGGCTTCAAGCCCATTGAGGCGCTGGACCAGCCAGACGATGTCGTTGGAATCAAACAAAACCTGCGTGGTGAAAAAGGAGAGCCCTTCCGCAGCCTTGCGCCGGATGCGGTCCACCTCATGAGTCCGGCTGGGGATGCTGATTCCCCCCAATGCGGCCTGCAATCCGGCGGCCTGCACCTGATGCGCGGTTTCAGTGACGCTGGGCCCCGGATATTGGACCGAGCTCGACTCCCCGCCTACTAGAATAAAGTTGCTGATGCCAAACTTCTCCTGCGTTTCCTGAATCCACCGCGCCTGATCAGCCTGATAAACCACGCAACGATTGACGACGACATCAAGCTTGCACTCTTTCCGGATTTTTGCGCCCAGAATCCGTGGCTCGATTCGCTCGACAAATTTGAACGTCCTGTCGCCCCCGCGTGCTTCATCATGAATTTCGGGGAGGTTGATGGCGTCGGCCAGGCCTTTAATCTTTGCTACTTCGGCCATCGCAGATTTCAGGGCTTCCGGCTTTCCCGCCGCAGGCGGCACCATCTCAAAAAAGCTGACCGGAATATGCGGATTCTGGATTTTGGTCTCGAGATCCATCAGATATCAATACAAGCTGCATGCAGCATTTCTGTTCTGGTTGCCCGGCCCCTTCAAACAAGGCAATACAAACATCATAGCATCGTCTGTTGAAGGATGAGGACTGGAAGGGCAGGACGCCGAGGATAGCGTCAGCGGGGAGAATTCAGGAATTCCACAATCTTTTCAAAGTCTTCGCGAAGGACTTTTTCTTCCCGGGGGTTGCGAAGAATGTAGGCCGGGTGAAACGTCGGAAGTGCCTTGGTTCCCCGGAAATCATAAAACCGTCCCCGAATTTTGGTGATGCCTTCTTTGACTCCCAGAAGAGTTTTTACGGCCGGAGAGCCCAGGCAGCAGACCAGGCGAGGCTTGATGGTCGCGATCTGGCGAAATAGAAACGGGGAGCACGTTTCGATTTCATCCGGGAGCGGAGTGCGATTGTTGGGGGGCCGGCACTTCACAATGTTGCAGATATAAACTTCCTCCCGCTTCATTCCGGCCAGCTCGATCATCTTGTTCAGCAGGCGGCCGGCGCGACCCACAAAAGGAAGGCCCTGGGCGTCTTCATCAGCGCCCGGCCCTTCACCCACAAAAACCAGGTCAGCGTGAGGATTGCCCTGGCCAAACACAATCGAGTGGCGGCCACCAGCCAGACGGCAACGATGGCAGTCACCCAGGTCTTCGCGGATCTGCTCAAGAGTTTCGTTGTCCCGCGCGGTTGTGCGCGGTGAAGGCGATTCAAACAGGCTCATGGACTGGGCCACAGGACCCGGTGCCGTGGTTATTTGAGGCTCCGGAGCAGTGTTGTACAGTTGGGCTGGCGGTTTTCCAAACTCGTATTTCGGCATCTGGGAGTGTGGTCTGGTTTCCTGCTTTGCCGAAGGGCGGCTCGCTGCTGATCGCGGGGCCGGCATCTGCCGGGCCGGCGGCGCCGCGCTCTCTACGGCGCTCCGGCGGAGATAGAACTCCTCAATGCCCAGGTCCTCATAGAACTCGAGCATGGCCGCCACTTTTCTTCGCTGATTTTCGTCCATGGATTGATGAATGCCCCGCCGTAATCCCGTTTACCGCTTGCCTGTCGCTGCTGGTTTTGAACGCATGGCAATCGCTTCATCCAGAATCAAATTGGCAACGTCCAGCTTGCTCATTTTTTCGAACGGCTTCACCTGGCCGCCGGGAAAAACAAGGGTGACGATGTTGGTGTCGCCATCGAACCCGGCCCCCTCCTGCGTCACGTCATTAGCGACAATCAGATCCAAGCCTTTCTTCTGCAACTTTGAGGCAGCGTTTTCCAGCAGGTTGCTCGTTTCAGCAGCAAATCCCACGATCAATTGGCCCGGCTTCCGCCGCCGTGAAATCTCTGCAAGGATGTCCGGCGTGGGCTTGAGTTCCAGGGTGAGAGCGCCCTCGTGCTTCTTGATCTTTTCCGTTTCGGCGCCAGCAGGCGCGAAATCTACCACCGCGGCAGCCATCAGGATCACTGTCGCCCGGTCGAAACCGCGGAGCATGGCCTCGCTCATTTCTGCGGTGGTTCGCACATTTTCCACGGTGACGCCGGCAGGGACAGGCAAACGCGTGGGGCCGGTGACCAGCGTGACAGCAGCGCCCCGGCGTTTGCAGGCTTCTGCCAGCGCGTAGCCCATCTTGCCGGAAGAACGGTTGGTGATGTATCGGACGGGGTCCAGCGATTCTTCAGTAGGCCCCGCGCTCACGAGGACCGTTTCGTTCCCGAGGTCATCCCGCAAATTCAGGGTTTCAAAGACGGCCCTGGCAATCGATTCAACTGAGGCCAGCCGCCCTGAACCAACCATCCCGCAAGCCAGGTACCCTTCACCGGGTTCGAGAACCCTGATTCCGCGCGTCCGCAGAGTTTGCAGGTTCTGCTGCGTAGCGGCGTTTTCCCACATGTTGACGTTCATCGCGGGGGCGACAATGATGGGAGCTTTGGTTGCCAAGCAGAGCGTCGCGAGGAAATCGTCAGCGATGCCGTGCGCCATTTTGGCGATGAAGTTTGCCGTTGCTGGCGCGATGACCAGTGCGTCAATTCCCTGTGCCACGGCGATGTGCTCGATGGCGCTTTCGACGTTGGGCTCTTCACCGCTTTCGTCGAACATGTCCGTAATGACCTTGTACCCGGAAAGCGAAGCGAACGTCAGCGGAGTCACAAAGTTGCGCGCTCCTGCAGTCATCACCACCTGCACGTCAAGGCCACGGTCCTGAAGCAGACGGACCAGTTCTGCTGCCTTGTAGGCGGCAATGCCTCCCGTCACTCCCAGCGCAACGCGCATCAGGCAATCCCCGGACGCCGGATGTATTGGGAAACTCCGTGCAGAGCCCCGATACGCCCAAACATATCCATTGGAAGCTTTCCAGACTTGAAAATTATGCTTCTATTGGCCGGCATGCTTTAACCACGCACGACGTTCCATTTGTTCTAATCTAATCGTTATCGTTCTCGCCCTTCAGCTCAACAATTTCAAACGGAATCAAGCCCGCAGACACTTCCTGCTGGGCCACCTTTGTGGCCCTTTTGGCCTGCGTCTGCACCAGCGGCCTTACACCCGACTGAAGCTGCCGGGCCCTCTTGGCACAAATGAGAATGTACCGAAACTTGCTGTCAATGTTGTTGGGTAACTGCATCTAACCTCCAATAAATTTTCCAATAATTTCCCTGACGCGCCGGTCCTGGCACTGACGGCGCAAGCGTGATGCAAGCACGATGTTGCGGAGAGCCTGGGCAGCGGTGGAAAGCCGGTCATTCACAATCACGTAATCATACTCCTTCCAATGTGCCACTTCCCTCCGTGACATTGCAAGCCGTTCAGAGATGACCTCGGGAGAATCCTTATGTCGGCGCCGAAGCCGCTCTTCCAGGTCTGCAAACGACGGCGGCAGCACAAAGACGCTCACGGTATCCGGAATTCGCCTCCGCAGCTTCCGGTGGCCCTGGACGTCAATATCCAGCAGGACATCCTGTCCAGCTTCCTGAGCCTCCCGCAGCTTTTGCCAGGAAGTGCCGTAATAGTGGCTGTGCACCCGGGCCCACTCCACAAACTCGCCTTCGGCTTTTCGTTGCCTGAACTCCTGGGGCGAAACAAAAAAGTACTCCCGGCCGTTTTTCTCCCCTGCGCGAGGCGGGCGCGTCGTGAAAGAAACAGAGAAAGCCAGCCCGCGTACGGATGCCCGCAGTTTCTTGATCAGCGTGGTCTTGCCTGCGCCGGAAGGCGCGGAAATCACGAAGACGCTGCCCAGCCTGGCTGGCAGATCATTGGGTCCGGGGGCACTCACTCGATGTTTTGCACCTGCTCGCGTAGTTTCTCGATCTCAGACTTCATTTCAATCGCCTGGCGGCCAACCTCCGCCCCGATCTCGGGCACATCCGAAGTTTTGGACAGCAGAGTATTGGCTTCCCGATTCAACTCCTGGAGCAGGAAGTCCAGTTTTTTTCCCACTTCAGGGCTTTCGCCAAGAAGCTGGCGGGTCTGGACCAGGTGGCTCTGAAAGCGCGTGAGTTCCTCCGAGATATCCGACCGCGAGGCCAGATATGCGACCTCCTGGGCAAGCCGCGCGGCGTCAACGTGCACGGCACCCACCAATTCTCTAAGCCGGCTTTCCAGCCGTTGTTGTGCATATTGCGGAATGCGGCGGGCTTGCCTGGCGATCGATTTATGCAGCGTCTCCAGGCGGTCCAGCCGTTCCCGGATGTCTTTCTCCAGCGCCGCGCCTTCGCGTTCGCGCATGGTGTTGAGCGTTTCCAGCGCGGCGGCCAGCACCGATTCAAGGACCTTTCGAATCCCGGCCAGTTCCTTGTCTGAAAGTTCGGTCTCGTTCGACAGCACTCCGGGAATTCGCAAAAGCTGCACGACATCCGGCTCAGCGGAGGCGCCCATCTCGTCCCTCACCTCCCGGCATACCTTAATGTAGGCTTTCAGCAGCTCGCGGTCCACCTTCAAGTCCTCCGCACCCAATTTGTCTAGGTTAACGCCGATTTCCACGTGCCCCCGGATGACGTGCTGTTTGACAATCCGGCGCAGGGCCGGTTCCATCGGCGACAGCACAGATGGCATGCGGAACTGCAAATCAAGAAAGCGGTGATTCACCGACTTGACGGCGACGTTCAGCGAAAAACCTTCTTCATCCTGCCGCAGCCTGCTGTAACCCGTCATGCTTCGAACCATCGTAGTTCAGGCCGCCGCCCGCGCCGGCTGTTATAGTCCTTCTTCCGGCAGGCGTGCTGCTCCTTTCTTCCCTTTAAATTTATGCTTCGGCATCCACGAACTGCAACTCATGCAGCCGCTGGTAGATTCCGCCGCGCGTAACCAGGTCCTCGTGAGTACCTATTTCTGAGATGGTCCCCCGGTCCAGAACCACAATGCGGTCTGCGCGCCGGACGGTGCTGAGCCGGTGCGCAATCACCAGCACCGTGCGGCCTGCCATCAGATTTCCCAGGGCTTTTTGTACCAGCGCCTCAGACTCCGTGTCGAGCTCCGACGTCGCTTCGTCCAGAATCAGGATGGGTGGATTCTTCAGCAGCGCCCGCGCGATGGCCAGCCGCTGCCTCTGTCCTCCGGACAGGCGCTGGCCCCGCTCACCGATCATGCCATGGTATCCGCCGGGCCTCTCCATGATGAAGTCGTGTGCCAGCGCGGCGCGGGCGGCGTCCTCCACCTCAGACTGTGCCCGCGACCCGTTACCATAACAGATATTGTTGAAAATGGTGTCGTTAAAAAGAATGGTTCCCTGCGTCACCATTCCGATCTGCGAACGCAGCGAAGCGGCTTTCAGGTCTCGCACATCGTGGCCGTCCACCAGCAGGCGGCCGTGCGTCACGTCATAGAATCTGGGAAGCAGGCTGGCCAGCGTTGTTTTCCCGGCCCCGCTCGATCCCACCAACGCCACCACCTCGCCGTTCCGGATCTGCAAATTGACGCCCTGCAGCAGTGGCACGCCCGGCTCATATTCAAAGTCGACGTGGTCAAAAACAATTTCATCCTGGAAGGGAGGCAATTCGACGGCACCGGGCTTCTCACTCACTTCCGGCTTGGCCTGAAGGAACTGGAACACCTGCTCCGACGCCCCCACTGCCTGCTGGATGGCATTGTTGACGCCCGTCAGTCGTTTGATGGGCTCACCCATTTTGAACAGTGCGTAGACAAAACCGAGAAAGTCGCCCAGCGTCTGCGTGTGGTGCAGGATGGCGTTGCGTTCGTAAAGCAGCAGTCCGGAAACCGTGATCATAGTGAGAAGGTCCATCAGCGGTGGCGTTGCGGCCTGCGCTTTCACCCAGCGCATGTTGGTGTGCAGCAGCTTGTGAGTGGCCACCTTGAACCGGGCCACCTCAAAGTGCTCCATCACAAAGGCTTTTACAATGCCAATACCGGTGAACGTTTCCTGAACAAGGTTGTTGATGTCGGCCATCCGGTCCTGGCTGGAGCGGCTGGACCGCCGTACGAGCCTCCCGATGTTGGCCGACGGCAAGACGACGAGGGGCACCAAGGCAAGCGAGATCAGCGCCAATTTCCAGTCATAGTAAAAGACGACGCCCAGCAGGGCGGCCAAGGTGAAGCAGTTTCTGAAAAAGTCGGCGGCCACCTGGGAAACCGCGTACTGGATGCGGTCCGTATCATTGCTGATGGCTGAAATCAGCCGGCCGGTAGGGTTCCGTTTGAAAAACGCCATCGACTGCTGGACAATTCGGCTGTAAAGCTGGTTGCGCAGATTCTGGACGGCGGACTGGCCGATGAAGTTGATGCCCACCGTAGCCAGGTATCGCGAGAGTCCTTTCACAATCGTCACAGTAATGAGTGAAAGAACCACGACAGTCCAGACATTGTGGATGTCCCCGGGGAAAAAGTCGTGCAAATAAATTGTGTGATGCGACCAGGGAAGATTGAAGAGCCGGATTCCGCTCGATTCGGCGCCGGGCTTGAGCACGTTGTCGCCGATGGGTTTGATGAGAAGGGCGGTTATCGCCTCGCAGGCACCCACCACCGCCATCAGGAAAACAGCGATGGCAAGGCGCAGTCTGTAAGGTCGGAGAAATCCTAGCAGGCGTTGAACTTGGCTCATCCGGCGTCCTACCCACAGGCTGGAGAGCCCGCCGGGCGTGGAAAAATAAAAGCTTAATCGTCGCCGCGATACAAGTCAAGCTTCCGGGCGGCGCACGGGCTCTGACGCTCTTACTCTATCACATTAGCAATTTATTGAAAGCAGGAGTCTTATAGATGGAGGTTGGCGCCTTCGGGCGTCTCCTTTTTCAGGCCAGTTCCAGGGCCATCGCCGCGGCCCCGTACAAAGGCGAGTACTTCTCAAGTTCTGCCAGAACCACTCGCGTGGAATGTTCGAGCATCGGCGCCGAGAATTCATACAGAAACTCCTGCACGGGGTCCAGCAATAATCGGCCGGCGAGGGCCACGCCTCCCCCGAGGATAATCACTTCGGGATTCAGAATACGGATGGCGGTGATAAGCGCTTTGGCAAGGGCGCGGGCCGCCTCGCGCACAATGAACTGCGCGCTTTTCTCGCCTTCTCCTGCGGCGCGAAAGACAACTTCAGCCGTAATCCGTTCGGGGTCGCCGGAAGCAAGCTCCATAGTTTTTGCCATTACTTCGGGCTTTCTGCGCGCGAGCCCGCGTCCACGCAGTCCGATAGCCGTTCCGGAACAGATGGTTTCAAGGCACCCGCGTCCGCCGCAGGAGCACAAAGCGCCCGCGTCCGATACCGGGATGTGCCCTACCTCTCCGGCAAGGGAATCCTTGCCTCGAAGGATCCCGCCGCCGCAAACCACGCCGCCGCCGATGCCCGTACTGATGGTGAGATACAGCGCCGATTCCGTGCCGCGCCCGGCCCCGTGCCGGAACTCGCCAAGGGCCCCGGCGTTGGCATCGTTGTCCAGGCGGCATTTCAGATTGAGATTGTCCTCCGCCCATTGCGCCAGCTTGAAACCACGCCAGCCGGAGACGTGCATTGAACTGACCTGCTGCTGCCTGTAATCGACCGGCCCGCCGAAGCTGATGCCGCAGCAGCGGACCGGCTGGTCCGATCTCGTGATCAGGTCCTGAGTCCTCTCGCGAATCTCGTTCAGCATCCAGTCACGCCCTCCGGAGGTGTCAGTCACGCCCTCCGAGAGAAAAAGCCTGCGGGCTTTGGCGTCAAACAGAGCCGTGCGGAAGTGAGTTCCGCCAATGTCAACCGCCAGCACGTTGCTCATTTTTTAGGGATCCCCCAGCGCTTCCGATCAGCCGGCATCATTCATCTCTGCCTTCAGGCCGCATGGTTTTTGCGAAGGTCGCGGTGTGAGAGCTTGACCTTGTAACCCTCTTCTTCCAAGAGGCCGCCGACATGCTCGGCAAGGGCCACAGACCGATGCCGTCCTCCGGTGCAGCCGATGGCAATCGTCAGGTAACTTTTGCCCTCGCGGACGTAGTGCGGCAGCAGGAACAGGAGGAAGTCGGAAAGCCGGCTGATGAATTCGCCGGTCTGGGCTTGCGACTCCACGTATTCCCTCACCTCAGGGTCCTGCCCCGTCTTTTCACGCAGGCCGGCCACGTAGTTGGGGTTGGGCAGAAACCGGACGTCGAAGACCAGGTCGGCATCCTGCGGCACCCCGTGCTTAAAGCCGAATGACAGGACGGAAATCAGCATGGTCTTGCGCCGCCGGCCTCCGAACCTGTCCTGAATCAGCTGGCGAAGTTCGTGAACATTCATCCGGCTGGTATCGATTACAGTGTCGGCAAGCTTCCGCATCGGCTTGAGCAGAGATCGCTCAAGGCGAATGCCTTCCGGCACGGGCAGGTCGTGGCCCAGGGGATGGGGCCGGCGAGTTTCTTCAAATCTCTGGATCAGCGCCTCGTCGGACGCCTCGAGAAAAACCAGTGCCACCTTAAGCCCGTCGCGGTTCAGCCGCTGATAGGCGACAGGAAGCTGGCTGAGAGCTTCGCCCTCGCGGATATCCACCACCACGGCCGAACGCGGGATGCGGCTCCCGGGCGCAGCGCACATGTCAGCAAACTTGGGGATCAGACCCACCGGAAGGTTGTCAACGCAATAGTAGCCCAGGTCCTCAAAAGACTTCAGCGCCGACCCTTTGCCTGAGCCGCTGAGACCCGTGATGACCACAAGCCGGCGGGTTTCTGTTTTTCTGGAATGGGCCTTCCTCATGCGCACCACGCATCCGGGCAGCACAGAGTCCCGGTTTCCTGGAACTCTGCGGCTTTCGCCGGTTATCAAAAATAAACAACGCAGAGCCGTGTGGCGCGGATCTCCGTTCTTGAGGTCCGCGGTTCTTCTCAACGTTGCGCCAGAACAATGATGAAACCCACAGATCCCTCAGCGCGGGACAGACTACGCCACCCGGTTCGCGTGCATCGCGAAAAACCGCGATGGATGCGCCATCCCAATTTGCGTGCTGTTTCCGGGTCTTAGGGTTCGGGTTCTATCAAGCCCAGTTTCCCGTCGGGCCGGCGATAGACAACATTCACACGCTCGCTCTCGGCGTTGCGAAAGACCACCAGCCCGCTTTTCACCGTTTGCAGGGACTCGATCGCTTCTTCAAGCGTCATGGGCTTCACCGGAAGCCGCTCCGATTCGATCGCGACGTGGTCCTCATGGTCTGCCCGATTGCTCTGGAAAACATTCAGCGTAATATTTGAAGTGGGTTTGGGGCGCCGCTTCTTTGTGCGCTTTCTCTCAAGGAGCCGGACCGCCTGGCGCTCCAGCTTATCGAGCGCTCCCTTGATGGCGCTTCGATTGTCTCCCGCTGCCATAACGCTCACCAGCGTCTGGTCAGGAAACGTTGCGGTGATTTCGGCCGTGCGGCCCCGCTTTTCCGCCACCAGGACGACATGCAGCTTGGGATTGCCTGGAAGCAGCTTGCCCAGTTTTCTAAGGCGCTGGTGAGTGTACCGGCGCAGCCCATCCGTCACACTGACCTGGCGGCCTGTGAAATCAACATCCATATCAGCACCTCCCTTTTACCGTCTTTCGAATTGGCGATGCAGCAGGATTGTTCATCCCTTAACCCGGCGCTGGTGTGTGCTGGGAATCTTCATGTCTTCACGGTATTTTGCCACCGTCCGGCGGGTCACGTTGAAACCCTGGTCATGCAGGCGGCGCATGATTTTTTCGTCGGTCAGAGGATGGGAGGGATCTTCTTCATCAATCATCTTCTTCACAATCCGTTTCAGGCGGATCAGTGACGTGTTTCCTCCCCGCGGGCCCTGGACCGATTCAGAAAAGAAATAGCGAAGCTCGTAGACACCCTGCGGCGTGTGGCCGTATTTGTTGGCCACGGCGCGGCTGACCGTGGAGGGGTGGACGCCAACTTCTTCCGCCACCTCTTTAATCATCATCGGCCGCAAAAAGTCGATGCCCTTTTCAAGGAATTCCGTCTGCCGCTGAATAATGGACTCGCACACCCGCACAATCGTATGCTTGCGCTGCTCGATATTCTTGATGAGCTGCAGCGCGGAATTGCAGCGCTCCTTCACATAGCTTCGCACTTCACGAGTGGCGGCCCCGTCCGCGAGCAGGCGCCGGTAGTGCCGGCTCAGGCGCAACTGTGGCAGCCCGTCCTCGTTGAGGCGGATTTCATAACCATTGCTGGTCTTCACAATATAGACATCAGGCTCAATCAGTTGGGGCTGCGACTTGTTGTAGCGCTGGCCCGGGCGCGGGTCGAGCGTGCGGATGAATTCGATGGCTTTCTCAACGGACGGGACAGGCCGGTCAAGCGCACGCGCAATTTCGCGGTAATGCTTGTTCTGCACCAGTTTCAGGTGGTCGGAAACAATCTGGGCCGCGAGCGTGCTTTCAGGAGACAGGTTTCGAAGTTGGATCAGCAGGCACTCGCGCACGTCCCTAGCGGCGACTCCCAGCGGATCGAACTCCTGCACCAGCGCCAGCGCAGCCTCAACATCACACTGTTCGTGGCCTCCGGTACGGGCAATTTCTTCCACGTTGGTGGTCAGGTATCCGTCTTCGTTGAGGTTGCCAATAATGGAGTCCGCCGCGCTCCGCACCGCCTGGGTGCACCTGGAAACGCTTAACTGCCAGTCCAGATGGTCCGTCAGCGACGAGGGCTGTGAGAGGAAGTTCTCGAAGGACGCTTTCTCATAAACTTCGCCGGCGGGAGCTTTGAATCCCGGATCCAGGTAATCCCGGAAGAAAGACCCGAAGTCAATCTCCTCGAAGGAATCGCGGTTCCCGTTTTCGGTTGCCCCCTCGCCGGGCTGGAGTTCCCCGGCGCCTTTCGACTCAGCCTTTTGAGCAACCTCGTCCGTCGAGGGCACATCTTCAGGGACCTCTTCGAGGACGGGGTTGGCAATCATTTCCTCGTTGATCATCTCGCGCAGTTCCAGCCTGTTCAGGGCCAGGACGCTGACCATCTGGACCAGGCCGGGCGTCAGCACCTGCTTCTGCGCCACCTTGAGGTTCAGGCCGATTCTTGGCTGAGTTCCACCCATCAGACTACCAGCTTAAAGTTATCGCCGAGATAGATTCTCTTCACTTCCGAGTCGTTTCCAAGCTCTTCCGGAGAACCGGTCCGGAAAATCCTGCCGTTGTTAATAATGTAGGCGCGGTCCGTCACTCGCAGCGTTTCGCGCACGTTATGGTCTGTGACCAGTACCCCGATGCTGCTTTCCTTCAACCGGACGATAATTTCCTGAATATCCAGGACGGTTAAAGGGTCGATCCCGGAAAAGGGCTCATCCAGAAGTATAAACGATGGGGAGATCACGAGGGAACGTGCAATTTCCACCCGCCGCCTTTCGCCGCCGGAAAGCAGATACCCGTGGCTTCGCCTGACGTGCTGCAAACCAAGGTCTTCAAGCAATTCCTCAAGCCGCTCTCGCCGTTGATGCGCACTGAGCGGCAGCGTTTCCAGAACAGCAAGAATGTTTTCTTCCACCGTCAGCTTGCGAAAAATTGAGGGCTCCTGGGGCAGGTAGCTGATTCCGCTTCTTGCCCTCAAATACATTGGATATCCCGTGATGTCCGTGTCGTCGAGAACCACATGTCCTGAATCCGGATTGACCAGGCCGACAACCATGTAAAAAGTGGTTGTCTTGCCCGCTCCATTCGGGCCCAACAGGCCCACAACTTCGCCCTGGGCAATGGTTAGGCTGATGTTGTCAACAACCTTGCGGCCCTTGTATGCCTTGGTCAGGTCAACTGTGGAGAGAATATGCATCGTCGCTCACTGTGCGACAGGGTGTCTGGAAATGACAGGGGAATTCGCTTTGCCTTCAACCAGTAGCCTGTCACTGTGAATATAGAATGTCAGACGTTGCCCTGTCATCGAACCTTTTCCCGCATCGTAGACGGTCGGCGGTCCTCCGGTCATCACAACTTTTCCCGTCTGCGCGTCATAGACAGCGTTGTCACCCTTAGCATACCGCATGGGCTGCACAATCTTCACGTGTCCTTCGGCTACGGCGCGTTCCACTTCTGAGTTGGTCTGCTTCTTGCCGGATGTAAAATAGAGGTCCAGCCGGTCCGCGTCAATTCGTGTGTCTTCTGTGCTCAATTCAACGTTTCCAGCGTATCGCGCCTTTCGGCCCGCATCGAGGTAGTCCAGGCGGTCTGCACGGATGGTGAGAGGTCTCGGGCCGACAGGGCTTCCCTTCTGTTTATCGGCCCCGGCCGGCGCGGGCTGCAGGTGAGATGTAATCACCCGGGAGTTTGTACTCACGCGGCGCTCATTCTTGTAAACATCCAGCGAGGGTGACTCCACCACATCAGTTCCACGCCAGGCGCGAACGTGGCCTTCGTAATGGACTACCTGGCTGCGGCGGTCAGCCAACATGCGATCAGCAACCACGTTGGTTGGGGGCGCCGATGGATCTCGGGGATCAGTATGGATGGCGTGAACGCCGCCGATTCCTTCTGCAGTGTCAGAAGCCAACAGAATCACAATCTGGTCGGCCCGCGCCCGCGTGCTTGAATCCCTGACTTCCGGATGCCCAGTGAGGATCAGCTTCTGCTCGCGGACGAGGTCGCGGGCTTGGTGTGCTTTCGCGTCGATCGCCCCATTTTGGAAATGGAAATCTCCCTTTTGCTCCACCGATTGGACTGTTTCCGTCGCCGGGTCGAAGGTCGCGACCATCTCTCGTGCGGTCGAAACCGCCGGCGCCTGCTTCCGTGCCTTCGGCGGTGGCGCAAAAACGATTTTGGTTCCACCCGTTCCGCGAAACCGTTCGAGGTGGCTGGCAGAATCAAATTCCATGAAGAACCTGGTCGCGGTTACTGTACGGTTTCCGGCCTTCGTGCTTTCAGGATAGAGAACCAGCGTTCCGGGCCCTGCAGTTTCTGCTTCTTTAAGATTCTTCCCTTTGGGGCGAAAAGCAAACAGGAGCTTTTCAGTTGCAAGGTCTTCCTTCGCAATCTTTCCCCCCGGGGTCCGCGGCGGTGAGGCATCAGCTTGCAACCCCTGTGACTGAGTAATCGTCAGATGGACTTGGCCCATGGCTACGCCGTCGGAGGGAACATGAGTGGTAGGATTAAAGTTCAGAACCACCTCATGCGCATTCACCTTGCTCAGCGCTCCGCCTTGCGTGGACTCGCCGCGCACTCGCCCCAATGCATCGAGCTTGATGAGCCGGCTGGTAACAGGATTGAGATGGGCCCTCAGCACATCGGACCGCAACTGCACTTGCCCGTCCCGCGTTCTATCCAGAGCGTGTGCGTGGCCTTTCAACAGAACCTCAGTAATTCGGTTCTGAGCGTTCAGCAGTATCGAGCCCTGGGTTGCGGTCACCATCCGCCCGGCCTGATGGATTTTCACCGGTCCCCATAGTTGCACGCCTTCGGCCGGTCCTGCATAGCGAAGACGGCTGGCCGACATCTGGATGGGCGCACGTAGTTGGCCAGACTTTTCCGCGTGGAGCGTTGCCTGCACATCCTGCTTCAGGGTGATTTCTCCCTTGTCGCTGCCGTATATCACGCCGCGCGCGGATCCGGAAACATCGCCCAGATGAAACCGCACCGGAGTATTGCTTTCAAGCTGAGTGCCGTGATCGGTGGAAACCACTTTTGAAGTCCTGATATACACCGGCTGGCGCCCTGCATCCGTGTCTGCGGGCGAGTGATTGTTGCGTTCTCCGGGTTTGGCGGCCAGGCCTTCGATCTTATTGGGCGAGGCGTTCAGCACCAGTTCAACATCGCCAGGCGTGGAGAGATTTCCGGTAGCCGGGTTGTACACTCCCTCCGGAGTCCTGAGAATGTCATACCGGTTTCCCGACTGGCCGAAGTACTCCACGTAGACGTCCTTCAGCACTGTCGATCCGCCCTGCTTGTAGGCAAGTGTCCGCGCAGCGTGGATGACAAACAACCGGCGCCCGTTATCCGAGCGGGTGAAAGTGACTCCGGAAAGTTGCTGGTTGACGTTCTTTGGAAGCTCGGGAGGTTTGGGCAGCGACGCCTTCCGGGTGGAGTTGCCCAGCCAGTAGGTTCCCAGAACAAACGCCGCGGTGATCAACAGCCCGGCGCCAGCCAGGATCTTCACCCACCGATTTCCCCGGATGTGTCGTTGAATGCTGTTGTTCACTATCCTGTCCTCAACCTCCGCCTTCTATTCTAAACCTCGGCAGGAAAGTAATCGCTGCAAATACAGGAATCTAGCCGGGACCGATGGGAAAACTGTCGCGCCAGGTAAAAGTTACACGCTGTTTCAGAATTGAACAGAAATTTGAAAATCCAGGAGAATAATGGGACTGATATTTTTATAAGTATTGTAATATCAACATATTACGATTTTACAAAAAATCGTCCCAAACGTCTCAAACGTCCCATTTTAGCCTGGATTCAGCATGCGTAGGCTATCTAGATAAGCTCTTCGGCCCGGCCCGTCCGCCGGCTGAGGCATTGCCTTCTTCGCGTCAAAGGCGCCTTCAGGAATGAAGCGTTGCCACGGCAAAAATCTTTAACACAGAGAGCACAGAGAGATAATACCTGGACGCCGTCAAGATTTTCCTGAGGCGCACAGCACACAGAGAAGTTCGGCGCAGCAACAGAGTCATTAGCACAGAGGCCGCAGAGAAGCGCTGGCCCCGATGTGCGAGAAAAGCATTTTGCTGGATAGAGGATGTTTCCTGTAAGCCGCTCTGCGCTCCGGCGCAATTCTGCCGCAACGGGACCGCGAGCCCCAAAGGAATAGCAGCCCCGCCTCGTCCTTCCCGGCCATTTCCAGCTCAGTGCGAAGTGATGTGGATGGAGCCGCCGCTGGTATGCAACCGAAGCGTAGGCCCGCCACTGCCGATGCTGCCATGCAGGCTGGAGCGCGAAATGGTGCCCACAACCTTCACGGGCAGATCCGTTGAAACCGAACCGCCGGAAGTTGATGCGTCGAGATTGAGATTCACCGAGGGATCGAGGCTCACGCTGATCGAGCCGCCGGAAGTTTCAAGCTCGCCGCCCTGGCTGTTGCCCGGCGAGAGCGTTGCCCGGATGGAGCCGCCCGAGGTGCGCGCGTCCACGTGGCCCGTCAGGCCGTCAATGCGGATGGAACCGCCGCTGGTCCGCGCGTCCAGCGAGCCGGTCAGCGAATTCATGCTGATGCCGCCGCCGGAAGTTCGCGCCACAACATTTCCGTGAATGTTTGACGCCTCAATCGAGCCTCCGCTTGTGCCCACGTTCTGTTCACCCTGAAGTGATGAAATATGGACCGACCCGCCGCCGGTTTTCACGCTCACGCGCGTTTTGTTGGGCACCGTCACCTCAAAATGCAGGTTGGCGTTTGAGAACCAACTGGAGCCTGTTTTCTTCGCCGTCACCCGCGCCACGTTGTTGCTGGAATCGAAACTGATGTTGTACAACCGTTGCAAATCACTGCGGTTCGATGTGATCACAATCCTGGCTCCCGAATCACCGGAACCTGTTACCGTCACGCTCCCCCCGTCCGCCTGCAGCACAAATTCACCGCCCGGCTCAAGCGCCAGCGTCTTCTCCATCCTCGACTCGGCACACGCCACCGCGCTCAGCACCATCAGGGACACCAATAGCAAGCCCATCGTTTTCGTTTTCATGCTCTCCTCCGCGTCAATAAGGCCTTACTAAAAATCAATACGCGCCAGCAGCCGCAAATGTTCTAAGTTTTGTTGGATTTTTGAGGCGGGCACGCGGCGGATGGCAGCTGATATGTGGCAGGCGGCCCGGTGCAGGTAATCGTAATTCTCAAGACGTGTCGCGAACACGTCTCTGGAGTGCGGGAGCGAGCTCCCGCCTTCGGGCCGCAAGTTTGCAGCGGGGAGAGCCAAAAATCGGGTTGCCAATGAAAGAACCGCACTCCTTGCTTACGCCAGCCTTGGAGAATAGTATAAGCGGTCTAAAATTCACAATTTCCCCCGCCCCAACCAAAGTTTCATTGCGTTTCCCTATCCTGGATGGTATAAAACCGTGAAAATTGCAAGACCCACAGAGAGGCCACAGTAGGGTCAGATGTCCCGCATCGCACGGAATAGGGACATGCTCAAACGGATAGCTGGGGCTTTGAAATGCCTTTTGCAGAAAAAGCAGTTCGCCTTGTCGATTACCTTCTTCGCCTCGCGACTCTTCGCACAAAAATAATCCGCGATATTGCCGAATTCGAAAAGACTCTTTGGGTTTCAAGCATTCCTCATGACCGGGGTTGCTTCACACGTGTGTGGGGTCCTGATGGGGAGTATGAATCGGACGTATGGCTGGAAGTGCAAATTCGACGGGAGCCGGAGCTGCCAGCTCTTCCTATTCAATGCAAGGAATGGGTGAACCTTGCCACACTCCGCAACAACGACGACCTGCCGGAACTCCTCCCAGAAATCATCCTGCAGGTCCCAAATCCCGATTGGCGCGAGGGATCTGACCAGCCAGAAAGTATTCCGCGCACCGAGAACCTTGAATATCATCCCGAGGTTCAACGAGTCTGGGACCAGTATGTCGAAGAAAAGTGGATAGGTTGGGCGGCCGAACACAATGCATGGGAGAAAGTCCACAAAGTCTATTCCGCGCTCTTTGCCATTTACCAATCGCAACTCCGGCTAGGCGAGGAATACGAACTCGTGCTTGGTTTGGGCCTGCTGACTTGGCAGACGCCCACCGGACAGCGTGTCCGTCGCCATCTGGTTGTCGCCGATGCCATCCTGGAGTTCGAAGCCCGGTTAGGGAAATTTACCGTCCGTCCCCACACCGAGG
>Ga0102953_1000682_pt1 | contig 22861 bp, 23 predicted proteins | sample SalPon2A_C_D2_MG_FD_78509 | JGI IMG/M metagenome (GOLD analysis project Ga0102953, IMG submission 78509) | Soil microbial communities from South San Francisco under conditions of wetland restoration - Salt Pond MetaG R2A_C_D2_MG | ecosystem: Environmental > Terrestrial > Soil > Wetlands | place... | reverse complement strand
TTCCATGTACAGGTTTTCGAATTCCTCGAATGGGTAGTCTGCCGGCACGTTGACGGTCTTGCTGATCGCGGTATCGACGAAGGGTTGGACTGCCGCGGACATTTCCATATGATCCAGCGCGGACATTTCCAGCGCCGTGATGAAATAATCCGGCAGGTTTTCCACGTCGCCGCCGCGATGGCGATACAGGCGCCAGGCATGGTCCTCGACCTGGATCGATTTCTTGCTGCCATCATGCATGCGCTTGTTGCGGAAATAAAACCAGGAAAACGGCGGCTCGATACCGTTGCTGGCATTGTCGGCGAAGGCCAGGCTGATGGTTCCGGTCGGCGCAATCGACAGCAGGTGGCTGTTGCGGATGCCATGCTGCCTGATGCGTTGCTGGATGCGCTCCGGCAGGCGCGAGGCAAATCTGGGTGGTGCCAGATACTGATCCGCATCGAACAAAGGGAAGGCGCCTTTTTCGACGGCCAGATCGATGGATGACTCATAGGCCGCATCGCGCATCATCTCGGCAATCCGCGCCGCCATATTGCGCCCCTCGTCGCTATTGTATTTCAGGCGCAACATCACCAGCGTATCGCCCAGGCCGGTGAAGCCTATGCCAACGCGGCGCTTGGCCTTCGCCTCAGCCAGCTGTTCTTCAAGCGGCCATACCGTGGCATCCAGCACGTTATCCAGCATGCGATTGGCCAGCGCCACGACGCGTTTGAACGTCGGCGAATCGAATTCGGCCTCGGGTGTGAACGGATTGACCACGAAATGCGTCAGGTTGACGCTGCCCAGGTCGCAGCAGCCATAGTTCGGCAGCGGCTGTTCGCCGCAGGGATTGGTGGCCTCGATCTTTTCGAGATAGGACAGGTTGTTGTCCTGGTTGATACGGTCGAGGAACAATACGCCCGGTTCGGCATGATCGTAGGTGGCATGCATGATCTGACGCCACAGGTCGGTCGCCTTGATCATGCGGTAAACCCACAGCCCGTCGTCGCGCTGATACGCGCCTTCGTCGAGAGCAAGCTGGGATGGCTTCGCCTTGTGCACCAACTCCCACTGCGCATCGTCCGCCACCGCCTGCATGAAGGCATCGGTAACGCCGACCGAAATGTTGAAATTACGCAGGTCGCCTACATCCTTGGCGTGAATGAAAGTCTCGACGTCCGGATGGTCGCAGCGCAGCACCCCCATTTGCGCACCGCGCCGTGCACCGGCCGACTCCACCGTTTCGCACGAACGGTCGAACACGCGCATATAGGATACCGGGCCGGAGGCACGGCTATTGGTACCCTTCACCAGGGCATCCTTGGGGCGGATATCGGAAAAATCGTAACCCACGCCGCCACCGCGGCGCATGGTTTCCGCGGCCTGCTGCAGGGCATCGTAAATACCGGGCTTGCCGTCGGCGAGACCGCTGATCGCATCTCCCACCGGCTGCACAAAACAGTTGATCAGGGTAGCTTGCAGATCGGTACCGGCCGCGGAATTGATGCGTCCGCCCGGAATGAAACCGTTCTCCAGCGCCCACATGAATTGCGGTTCCCATTCCGCCGGGCTGTTTTCCACCGCAGCCAGAGCACGCGCCACGCGGCGGCGCACATCCTGCACGTTAAGCTCACCATTTTTGCAATATTTTTCCTGAAGAACCTCAGGGGTGACCTCTTGTTCCGGCATGAGATCGATGGATTCATCCATCTTCATAATTCTCTCCCTAGATGTGTGCAGGCATGGCCGGAGTTCTGCGAAAATCTGTCCGGTGACATGCGCATGTATATTTTAGACCCGATGCAAGTCACAGGCCCGTATTGTATCCCTTAATTTTTCAAAAACACAAGATATAGCGAATTATTAATCCCTATGCACTATATATAGTTTGACCTTTCAGCACAAAAAACAAAAAAGCACGAGGAGTCGCCTTCAAGCCAGCCCGTCGGGACAGGTATTATTTCAGTGGGAAACGTGTGGCATATTCAACCTTCCGGGAGGCCCTGTATCGCCGGAACCAATTATGCATTTGGTCAAATCTGATTTATATGTATAATTACCTAGTCTGCTAGTTCAGAGACATCATGTAGTGCCTAGAGCAGGGCAACTATTTAGAGCCCCGAAAGGGGCTCCCTTTTCTTCCTTCTCAAATGTCCGTCAGCGGCATCCCGCCCGCTCCCTCGTCCCTGGATTTCATTGCATGCAACAGTTCACCCAGACGACTGTTCAGTTGCACCAGCATTTCCGGCGGTAATTGCTCAAGCGCATCCAGCAGTAGACCACGCAACGGTTCCGGGGCCTGCTGGACGATACTGCCCCCCGCTTCTGTTAAGTACAGCTTGACGACGCGGTTATCGCTGGCAGCCCGCTCTCTCCGTAGCAATTTCTTGTGGACCAGTTGGTCGATCAGGTTGCTTGCCGTCGATTGATGGATGGATAGTTTGTCGGCCAGTTCGGTCACGCGTATGCCAGGGGTTTCCGCAACCAGCGCTAGCGCCCATAACTGGGAACCGCTGACCTGACATTTTCTTTCGATAGATTGAGAGTGTTTTTTAATCGATCTGAAAATAACCCGGAATTGTTTCAAGGCCAGAGCAGCCTGTATATTTTTTTGTTCTGTATTCATAAAATCATTCAAGTCCGCAATAGTGCTTTGCCTCGAAGGAAGAGCAGCCGGGCGACAGCTTAATCAGGCCGTCGACTTAAATCAACAACAAAAAAGGCAGCCCAAAGGCTGCCCTTTTAAATACATTATCAATATCTTACGCGCGCTTCCGGAACTCGTTGGTGCGAGTATCGATCTCGATCTTGTCGCCAATTTCACAGAATGCCGCTACCGGCAGCTCGAAACCGGTACCAAGCTTGGCCGGCTTCATCACTTTACCCGAGGTATCGCCGCGCACTGCCGGCTCGGTATAGATGATTTCGCGCACCACCGTATTCGGCAATTCCACCGAAATTGCTTTCTCGTTGTAAAACACCACCTCGCATTCCATGCCGTCCTCGACGTAGTTAATGGCGTCGCCGAGGTTGTCCTTTTCGACTTCGTACTGGTTGAACTCTTCGTCCATAAACACGTACATCGGGTCCGCAAAATAGGAATAGGTGCATGCCTTACGGTCCAGGATAATGTGATCAAACTTGTCGTCGGCCTTGTACACTGACTCGCTCGGCGCATCGGTAAGCAGATTCTTGAACTTCATCTTCACCACCGAACCACTGCGACCCGAACGGCTGTATTCTGCTTTCTGCACCACCAGCGGCTGGTCGTTGACCATCACCACGTTGCCGGCGCGCAGTTCCTGTGCTGTTTTCATGTCTCTCTACCTGCCTGAATTCCAAAGTCGCGCATTTTACCAATTTCCCGAAAAAAATCCAGCAGATTCAAGGCCAGATTGTTGCCGGCAAGTTGCCGAGCCCATGCCCGGGAATGCTCCCGCAACATGGGCTCGCGTACCTGGAAATCGTTCCACGCCGTCACTCCGCCCGGTTCGCCGTTCCAGCCTTCCCACAGCTTGCGCAGCGCCTGTGCCGCCTCCGACACCATCCCGGCGCAATACAAATCCATGAACGCGCGCAGCTTCTGCATGTGCACCCCATCGTGCTGCGGATAGATATGCCAGACGAACGGCCTGCCGGCCCATTGCGCACGCACGAAGGAATCCTCTCCGCGCACTAAGTTCACGTCGCATGCCCACAGCAACTCGTCGTAGCGCTCCTGTGCCACGAACGGCAGCACGCACACACGCAGATTGCCGCGCTGCCAGGTGTCGCCCGCCCGCCCCTGCGTTTTTCCGAAATATTCCGCCACCTGCGGCAGCGCCCAGCCTTCCGGCAGCAGACAGGTTACCGGCTGTACACCCTGCTCCCAGGCTTGCAGCAAATCCGGCAGCGCCGGGTTTTCATAGCTGAACAGCGACACGCGCAACTCATCCGCCTGCGGCGCATCGAGCCCGAGCGACTGCCAGTAGACGGCCACCGCCTGCGCATCGCCCTGAAATGCATCGCGCCGCGCCAGCAGATCATGTTCCAGCAACAATCCACCGGTTTGCGAAGCAAAGCCGGGGAAAAAGAAATATTTCATCAGTGGCAGTCGCGGGTGCGGCGACGGCAGCTTGTGGCAACCTTCGACCCAGTCTTCGGCGCTCAGATATTCAAGGTTCAGCCATACCGGCTTGCGTGCCTGGTTTGCCATTGCTTCCACGTAGCGCTCCGGCAGTTCGCAGGCAAACGCCTCGATCACCAGTTGTGCAGGCTCAATTTCCGGAAATGACAGCGTCCAGTGCCGCACCTCGATACCGTCCAGATTCTGTTCCGCCAGCGCCGGCTCGACCGCCGGGCATAGCCGCTGCAGACTGGCCAGATCGTCCACCCACAGCCGTACCGCCACCCCATATTCTTGCGCCAGCTGCCGTGCCAGCCGCCAGCACACGCCGATGTCACCGTAGTTGTCGACCACGGTGCAGAAGATGTCGCAAGTGGCAGGCTTGTTCATTCGGTCCGCAACGCCTCCACCGGATCGAGCCGCGCTGCGCGCTGTGCCGGCACCACACCAGCGATCAAACCGATAATTACGGCGCTGGCTTCCGCCAGCACGGCAAAGAACAATGGCGTATGTACCGGCAGCGCAGAGAAGAAAAAATGCAGCATCTGCGCGATGCCGACACCCAGCACCAGTCCACCCAGCCCCCCAGCAGCGGCAAGCAGCATCGCTTCGCCCAGAAACAGCATTAACACCTGCTGCTGCCGAGCACCCAGTGCACGCAACAGGCCGATCTCGCCAGTACGTTCACTCACCGCCATGGTCATGATGGTGAGAATGCCGACGCCGCCGACCAGCAGCGAGATGCCGCCCAAGGCACCGACCGCGAAGGTGATCACGTCGAGCACCGAGCCCAGTACTTCCAGCGCCTTTTCCTGCGAGATCATTGTAAAGTCCTCGCTGCCGTGGCGCGCCACCAGCACGCGCCGGATGCCTTCCTCCACCTTCTCCAGTTGGGCCGAGGCTTTGTAGGTTACGTCGATCTCCATCAGCCCCTCGCGATTGAACAACTCCATTGCGCGCGAGGTGGGGATGAACACCGAATCGTCGAGATCGAAGCCCAGCATCTGGCCTTTCTGTTCCATGATGCCAACTACGCGGTAGCGCTCGCCACCGATGCGCAGGTAACTACCCAGCGGATTGGCAGCGCCATAGAGTTCGTCGCGCACCTTGGTACCGAGCACGGCAAAGGCGCGCGCCGCCGTGGGATTGTCCTTGGGCAGGAACTTGCCGACCTGCACCTTCAGGTGCCAGCCCTGCGGCGCATCCGGACTCACGCCGTATATGGTGGTGCGGCGGCTGCGCCCGCCGAAACGTACCTCGGCGTTGCCCTGCATCACCGGGACGACTTGTTCCACGAACGGCAGCTTGCGCAACGCCTCCGCATCGTTCAACGTAATCTCGCGCACCGAACTGATCGCGCCGATACTGGCGCCGTGGGTCTGCGTCTTGCCCGGATTGATACCGATGATATTGGTGCCGAACTGGCTGAACTCGGACAACACGAACTGGTGCAGGCCCTCGCCGATGGAAGTCAGCAGGATCACCGCGGCAATGCCGATGGCGATGCCCAGCCCGGTGAGGAAGCTGCGCATGCGGTAGCTCTCGAAAGTGGACAGGGTCAGGCGGAGCAGATCGCGCAAGAACATCGCCCTATCTCCGCGCGAGCGCCGCCACCGGATCCAGCCTCGACGCGCGACGCGCCGGCCACACGCTGAACAGGATGCCGGTACCCAGTGCCGTGCCGAACGCGGCCAGCACCGCCCACCACGGCGCGCCCACCGGCAACACCGGGTAGATCTGACCGATGATGAAGCTGCCGATCTCGCCGAGTATCAGCCCGGCAATACTGCCCACCACCGACAACAGCGCGGCCTCGGCGAAGAACAGTCGGCGTATCTGCGCCGGCGGCGCACCCAGCGCCTTGAGCAATCCGATTTCACGCGTGCGCTGCGCCACCGCGATCAACATCACATTCATGATCAGCACGCCAGCCACCGACAGGCTGATTGCCGCAATCCCGCCCACCGCCAGCGTCAACGCGCGCAGGATGCGGTCGAAGGTAGCCAGCACCGCGTCCTGGGTGATCACCGTCACGTCGAGTTCGCCGCCGTGCTGTTCCTTGATGATCTGTTCGGCATCGTGTTTGGCTGCCTCGATCATGTCACGGTTCTTGGCCTCGACCAGGATGCGAAACAAGGACTGGCTGTTGAACAGCATGTGCGCCGACGCCACCGGAATGATCACCAGGTCGTCGGTATTCATGCCCATCGACTCGCCCTGCTCGGCCAGCACCCCAATCACCCGGTAGCGCCGGTCGCCGAGGCGCAACCAGGCACCGATGGCCGGCTTTGATCCAAACAATTCCTGCTTTACCGTGGCTCCCAGCACGCACACCGGCGAAGCCAGGCGCGGGTCGGCCTGCGGCAGAAAGCGCCCCTGCGTCAGGTCCATGTGGCGAATTGCGAGCATATTGGCCGTGGTGCCCATCACCACCACCTCGCGATTGAGGCTGCCATGTGCTGCCTGCGCGGCGCCGATGGTGAGTGGTGCGATGCGGCGGATCGCCGGGCTGCGCAGCAACGCCTGTGCATCGTCCAGCACCAGATCGCGCGAGGTCTGTCCTAGCAGCATGCCGGGATTGACGCCGGCGGTTTCGGAACGGCCCGGCAGCACGATCACCAGGTTGCTGCCGAGCGAAGAGAACTGCCCCACCACGTAGCGGCGCGCGCCCTCGCCCAGTGCCGTAAGCACCACCACCGCTGCCACGCCAATCGACATCGCGATCATCATCAGCAGGGTGCGGGTGCGCGCTCCGCGCAGGCTGCCGGAAGCGAACAGCAATGTATCGGTGAGGTTCATGTCGAGGCCTGGCCGCGCGAATCCGCAACGATCTGCCCGTCCACCATATGCAACTGGCGCGAGGCGCGCCCCCCCAGGTTCGGATCGTGCGTTACCAGTATCAGCGCAACACCCTGCTCCACCAGTTGCTCCAGCAGAGTCATCACTTCCTTGCCCGTGGCCTGGTCGAGATTGCCGGTCGGCTCGTCGGCCAGCAGTACCGGTGGATACATGATGGTGGCGCGGGCAATCGCCACGCGCTGGCGCTGGCCGCCGGAAAGCTGCTCCGGGCGATGGTCGGCACGGTCGGCCAGTCCGTAGCTCTGCAGCAGTTGCGCCACACGCTCGCGCCGCTCTTCCACCGCCACACCGGCCAGGATCAGCGGCAACTCGATGTTCATTGCTGCGGACAGGCGCGGCACCAGATGGAAAAACTGGAACACAAAACCTATTTTCTCGCGCCGCACCTGTGCCTGCTGCGCATCGTCAAGCGTGGTGACGTCCAGACCATCCAGCCGGTAGATGCCGGCGGTCGGGCGGTCGAGCAAGCCGATCAGGTTGAGCAGCGTGGATTTGCCGGAGCCGGATGGCCCCATGATGGAAACATATTCGCCTGCCGACAGTTCGAGGTTAACGTTATGCAGCGCGGCGACCTGTTGATCGCCCACCTTGAAAATGCGGCTGACGTCACTGAATTCGATCATGTGCCCGGAGTTGTCACATCGGGTTGCGCGCGCGCGCCGGCCTTGACGCCCTCGCGATCCAGCGACAGTACCACCCGGTCGCCCTCGCTCAGTCCGGAAGTAATCTCGGTATATTCCCAGTTCGACAGGCCGGTCTTGACCTTTTGGTCTTCCAGCACACCGTTTCGATATACCAGCACGCGGTTACCTTCCATCAGCGCAGAGGTCGGAATGCGCAGTACGTTCTTGTGTGAGTCGTAGACAATCTCGACATCCGCACTGTAGCCGACCAGCAAATGATCGGACTTCGGCAGATTGTTGAATTCCATCTCGATCTCAACAGTGCGCGCCTGCTTTTCCAGGTCCAGCACATAAGGCGCAACGCGGCGTACCGTACCCGGAAACTGCTGGCCCTTGATCGCATCCAGCGTGATACGTCCCGGCAGCCCGGCCTTGACATGCGAGGCGTCGACTTCGTCGATCGGCGCGCTGACGTAAAGACAACTGTCATCGATCAGGTCCAGAGCGGGCGGCGTGGGGATGCCCGGCGGTGATGGCGTGGCGAACTCGCCCTGCTCACCGCTGATGTCGGCCACGATGCCGTCGAACGGCGCGCGCAGCGTCATCCGGTCCAGCGCGGCACGCGCCACTGCGATGCGCGACCGGCTCTGCCCGACCATGCTGTGCGCCGCGTTACATCCGGCACGACTGACCTTGGCTGCGGCAACCTTCTGGTCCAGCGCCTCGTGGGAAATGAAATGTTTTGCCTGCAACTGGCTTGCGCGTTCCGCCTCTTTCTCCGCCAGGTCGGCCTGCAGACAGGCCTGTTGTGCCTGCGTTTCGGCCGTGATGAGTTGTTCTTTAGCCAGTTTCTCTTCGGCCTGCAGGTCCTTGCTCCACAACCTGAGCAGTACCTGCCCGGCTTTTACCCGCTCGCCTTTTTTCACCAGCATTTGGGCAATCTGTCCGCCGGCCGGCGGCGCCATCTTGGAACGCCGGCATGCCTTCACCGTTCCTGCGCGGGTATTGCTGACAGTCGCTTCCACCGTACCGCGCTCGACTTTGGCCAGCGTTACCGCAACCGGCTTGGAGCGGGTGAAATACCAGCCGGCGCCAGCCAGTGCAGCGACAACCAGAAGGATGACTGCCAGTCGCAGTCTGGATGAAGATTTTTGAAATTGCGTTGGGGGCATGCAAGTTTCCGTTCCAAGGCAGGACATGCCTTATTTTGGTAACGACCAGATACTACCAAATTTTGCCGTTTACTTTCGCGCAAGCACAACACCAAGCGTACTGTTTATGAGTTGGCGGCAATGATGCAATAATGCCTTAATGATTTCCGTTCACCATAATCTGTCCGTTTTATCCAGTGCAGACAGCGACAATATCCGGCAGTGGCTGGATACGCTGGCGCCGGACTTTACCTCTACAGAAATCGCGGCCATCCGCAATGCCTGTGAGCTGGCTGCACCGCTCTACGAAGGGCAGTTTGAAATCACCGGTACGCCGTTGCTGCAGCATGCATTGGGGGCAGCCGCCATCCTCGCCGGTATGCACATGGATGCCGCAACCATTGCCGCCACAATATTGCATGCAGTACCGGAGTATCTTGACGACTGGAAAGAGGAAGTTGCCATGCGCCTCGGTTCCGATGTCCAGGCACTGGTGGAGGGTATTTCGCGCATGGAGCAGATCCAGCAGTTCAGCGAAATGCGCGCACCGCAGAGCGAAAAAAAGAAAGGCGAACACGGACGGCAACTGGAAAGCCTGCGCAAGATGCTGCTGGCCATGGTCGAGGATATCCGTGTGGTGCTGATCAAGCTGGCCGAACGCACCCAGACCTTGCGTAGCCTGTCCGGTGCCAGTGTGGAACAGCAGCAGCGCATCGCGCACGAAACACGGAGTATTTTCGCGCCACTGGCCAACCGCCTGGGCGTATGGCAGATGAAATGGGAGCTGGAAGACCTGTCGCTGCGCTACCTTGAGCCGGAGTTGTACAAGAAGGTCGCCAGACTGCTCGACGAACGCCGCGTGGATCGCGAGCAATATATCGCCGCAGTGATCGCACAACTCGAGCAATCGCTGGATGCGGCGGGCATCAAGGCCGAGGTTAGCGGCCGCCCCAAGCACATCTACAGCATCATCAACAAGATGAAGCGCAAGCATCTGGATTTCAGCGAACTGTATGACGTACGCGCAGTGCGCATACTCGTCGACACCATAGAGGACTGTTACGCCGCGCTCAGCCTGGTGCACGACCTGTGGCAGCCGATCACCAGCGAATTCGACGACTACATCGCCAACCCGAAAAGCAACAACTACCGCTCGCTGCACACCGCCGTCACCGGCCCGCGCGACCTGGCGCTGGAAGTGCAGATCCGCACCCACCAGATGCACCACGATTCCGAACTTGGCGTTGCCGCGCACTGGCGCTACAAGGAAGGCGGCAAAACCGACAGCCGCTTCGATGAGAAAATCGCATGGCTGCGGCAAATCCTGGAATGGAAGGAAGAGGTCGCCGACCGCAGCGACATGGCGGAGCAATTCAAGAGCAAGCTGTTCCACGAACAGGTTTACGTGCTCACCCCGCAGGGCAAGGTAGTCGGCCTGCCCAAGGGCGCAACACCGGTGGACTTCGCCTATGCACTGCACACCGGCTTGGGCCACCGCATGCGCGGCGCCAAGGTGGATGGCAGCATCGTACCGCTCAACTACAAGCTGCAGAACGGGCAGCGCGTGGAAATCCTCACCACCAAACAGGGAGCTCCAAGCCGCGACTGGCTCACACCCAGCCTCGGTTATCTGCAAAGCCCAAGCGCGCGCGCCAAGGTACGCCACTGGCTCAAGCAGCAAGATATGGCGGAGCATATAACCCAAGGCCGTGCCCAGCTTGACCGGGAACTGCATCGTCTGGGCATCGCTTCGATCAACCAGGAAAAAATTGCGCAAAAACTGCACTTCCACAAACTTGAGGATTTCCTGGCCGCCATCGGACGCGGCGAAGTCACGCAACGACAGATCGGCAACGTCATCCGGCAGGAACAGGCTCCTACCGCAAAGCAGGAAACACCGGTCATTGCCCTGAAACAAGTTGCCGAGCCCACTGCACCGAGGGGCGTGCTGGTTGAAGGTGTGGGCAATCTGGTCACCAGAATGGCCAAGTGCTGCAAACCCATTCCTCCGGAGGCGATCGTCGGCTATGTCACTCGCGACAAGGGCATCACAATCCATCGCCGCGACTGCGCTTCTATCCAGCACCTGATGAAAAGCCGCGGTGAACGTATTCTCAACGTGCAGTGGGGACGCAACGACAGCAACAACTTTACGGTCGTGGTCGAGGTGGTTGCCCAGGACAGGCCGGGATTATTGCGCGACATCGGTGACCTGTACCTGCGTGAGAAGATCAACGTCACCCGGGTAGACAGCCTGAGTAAGGGAATTGAAGCAAAAATGCGCTTTACGCTTATGGTAGCCAATACCGGCCAACTGGAGCGCCTGCTGATGCTGATCCGGCAGGTGCAGGGAGTAAACGAAGCACGCCGTTATCCTTAAGGCATGCCAGAACCTGTCTCAATACGTGGTGAGTGCAGCAGTTTTAAGGCAGGCTCTATAAACCCCGACCGTGGGCGTTCTTCTGTTCCACCGCATACATCACGGCGGCTTCGACGCGCGAAGTCAGGTTGAGCTTGTTGAGGATGTGGCGGACGTGCTGCTTGACGGTATCGTTGCTGATGCCCAGCGTCATGGCGATAGCCTTGTTGGACTCACCGCCGGCCAGCAGCTGCAGGATTTCCCGTTCGCGCTCGGTCAGCTGTTTCAGCGAATGCTGATAACCCTGCTCTTTTTCCCCATTCTGCAGGATACCGATCATTTTCATGGTCATCGCAGGAGCCACCACCATTTCACCGCCGGCCACGCGGCGGATGGCGTCGACCACATCGTCCGGCGCCATGTCCTTGAGCAGGTAGCCGCGCACGCCGGCACGAAGTGCGGCAGCAAGATCCGCTTCCGCATCGCTCATGGTGAGTATTACGATCGGCGTGTCATCACCATTCTTGCGCAGACGCTCCATGATCTGCAGGCCGTCGAGAGGCTCCATGCGCAAATCCATGACCAGCAGGTCCGGCTTGTGCGCCTTCAACATTTTTTCCAGCTCGGCGAGGTTGTCGGTGGCTCCAACCACGTTAATGCCGTAACGCTGCGTCAGCAGTTCGGTCAGGCCGCGCCGACACAGGCTATGGTCGTCTACCAGCGCAACTCTTATGAGCTCGTTTTCTTCCTGCATCTTCATGGGCTCCATCTTCATTAGGGTGCGACCAGGCTCAGGCGCACGCGCGTGCCATGTCCTTCGGCGCTTTCCACTTCAATCTCGGCACCAATACGCTGCGCGCGTTCGCGCATGATGGTCAGGCCGTAATGTCCTTCCAGCGGAGTATCGTCGGATATTCCCGTCCCATTATCTTCGATGATAAACATGTAGCGCCGACCCTTGCGCGTTACCTGCATGCTGGCGTGGCTGGCACCGGAATGGGTGGCAATATTCGCCAGCACTTCGCGCACAATATGAAATACCTGCAATTCATGTTCCAACGGCAACCCCGGATCGGGCACACGATTGGAATATTCCAGTGCAATACCCGTGCGCTCACCGAATTCGTTCCCCAGAATCTGCAACGCGTGCTGCAAACCGAGAGGATCCATCTTGCAGCGGAAATGGGTGATCAGTTCGCGCACCGACTTTTGTCCACTGTCCAGCGCTTCATTCACATCTCGCAGGCATTTGTGGGCCAGCAGTTCATCCTGTTTGCGTATGGCTTCCTGCAGTACGCTCATGCGCATACGGCTGTATACCAGTGTTTGTGCCAGGGAATCATGAATTTCATTGGCAATTGCCTGGCGCTCGGCCATCAGGTTCATGCGACGATTTTCAAGTGCTAATCTTGCGTTTTCCAGAGCGATGCCGATCATTTCGGCAAAGGAACGAAGCAATGCTTTTGACTCGTCTGTAATTTCCTGCTCGCTCTCATAGAACAAGTTGAATACGCCGATCAGGTTGCCGCGAAATTCCAGCGGCACGGCAACGATGCGCCGGCAGTCCTCGCCAAAAAACCGGCTATCCAGGCGCTTGGCACAGAACGCCACTTCCTCCGACTGGATGTCGCCTTCGCTTGCAGCCTTGCCACACGCGCCGCAGTTCAACTCAATGTCGCTCTCATGCTCGAAAATTTCGGATGGCAAGCCGACCGCACCGGCGATATGCAATTCACGTCCGTTGGCGGACAGCAAACGAATGGCACCAGCCTTGGCGCCAACGGAATTGATGATGGTTTCAAGGAAACCGTCCAGCAGCGATTTGACTTCGCTGCCAAAGGACACAATCGATTGATTTTCTTCGGAGTTTGTTTTGGGTGCAGCAGAGCTTGCGGCCCGTTTGGGGAAGGGCTGTACAGGAGTGGTGCTTTTTTTGAGCCGAGGATTATTCAAGGTCTCACCTTAAATCTGAACTGCCTGTTTTAGTGGCTACAATTCAGCCCGATAATCCTGGGCGTAGCTTTCGCATGGTCGACATCGCCGGAAACTCCTTGAAAAACATGGCGGAAATGATTTTTCCATGCCCGGAAATCTGAGCCAGTATATCAGACATCCCCCATATGGGCTATTACCCCCACCCCCCGATATGGCTATAGACTCAAATGTCATGATTTAGCTTAATGTTAAAATTTTGCAGTGCATAATCCGGAGATTAGATATGGCCAGTAACTTGCACAAAATCTCATGAAAATCTGTATCGTTTCAGACAGTCATGACCGCTCTCCCCCGCTAGTCATGGCAATTTCCGAGGCACAAAAAGCCGGGGCCGAGGCTGTCATTCATTGCGGCGATCTGATTGGCGCAAACACCTTGCGAGCTTCTTTAAAATTCGGCATCCCGATTCATGCAGTTCATGGCAACAACGTCGGCGACGTCGCGGCGCTGTACCGCATGATGGAGAAAACCAACGGCCGGTTCCGTTACTATGGACAGGATGCCGAGCTGGAGTTTGGTGGCCGCAAGATTTTCGCCACCCACATGCCACACCATGGTCATGCATTCGCCTGCACCGGTGATTACGACCTCGTATGCCATGGGCACAGCCACACCGCACATACCGGGCAACAAGCCAACATCAAGGGGGGCCGGACATGGCTGGTCAATCCCGGCTCAGTTGCCGGCATTGATGCGCCAGGCATCAATGCCGTCCCGACATGGATACTGGGCGACCTTGAACAAATGAAATTCGAAATACATTCTTTACAATCAATCATGGAGGCTTGAGCGAACTATTGCAACCGGTCAAATCACCCTCTTGGTGAAGACCGGAGTCTAGGTCTACCAGTCCGAGATCAACAAGAAACAGGGCACCAAGTTCAACATGCCGGCGGTCTACTACTCACAACTGATGATCGTCGCCTATGGCGGGGGCATCAAGGAGGCCGGCCTCGACGGCCACGTTATCCTGCCCCGGAAACCACAGGAAATTGCCAACAAAAAGTAATAACTCCGACCGGAACCCGGCAACCGGGAGCCACAGCCAGCCGTTTCACGCCGCCTCTCAGGAGAAACGGGCATTCCCCCCCATATCCTCCGGGTTGGCAATCCAGTATATTCGGGCCAGCTCCGCAAGATTCGCTGCACCGGTTTTCTCCATGACATGCGCTCTGTGGATTTCCACGGTGCGGTGACTGATATCCAACTGACGGGCAATTTCCTTGCACGTGTAACCCGCAATCACCTGCTTCATGATTTCACGCTCGCGCTCGGTAAGTTCGTCCAAGCGGCGTATTATGTCCTGCTGTTCGGAAATCTTCTGCCTAGCCCTGCGATTTTCACTTAATGCCTCTTCTACCCGTTGCAGCAGTTTTGCTCCGTCAACCGGCTTGAGCAGGAAATCCATGGCTCCCGCCTTGATTGCGCGCACGGTTGTGGGAATGGTGCCATGCGCAGTCAGAAACAGTATCGGCAGATATATGGAACGTTTTATCAGTTCCTGCTGGAGTGTCGGGCCGTCCATGCCCGGCATGCTTACGTCGAGTATCAGGCACCCATCGCAATCTGTCACACAGGTAATCAGGAAGCTTTCCGCATCTGCAAACACCTCGACCTGATAGCCCGCAGACCTGACCAGCATGGCAATGGAATTGCGTACCGCCTCATCATCATCGACTACAAATATTTTTTCCTGTTTGTTCATAGTGCAAATGGCAGTGTCAAATGAAAAGTGGCACCGGGAACTTCCTGGGGATCCACCCAAAGCTGCCCGCCGTTTGCCTCGATCAGCGAACGGCTGATCACCAATCCCATGCCGATACCTGCCGGCTTCGATGTAAAGAAGGGTTCAAACAGGCGCCGGATATTTCCTTCCTTGAAGCCCGGTCCGTTATCCCTGATTGTCACCTGTGCCACGTTCTCATCCCTTTTGGTGTACACAGTAACGGTAACTTGTGGTTCGGGTACATGAGCTTCCTGCATGGCCTCAATGCTGTTATGCAGCAAATTGAATAGAACTTTTTGTACATGCGTACGATTAGCCTGAACCATTGGAAGCTGTGGGTCAAGTTCAAGACGGGACTGAAACTGCAGTTTATGCTCGGCTCTGGCATTGATCACGACCTCCCTGACTTCTGTATTCAAATCAAATGGTTCTACCGGAAATTCTTTCATGCTTAATGCTTCGAGCATGTTGCGTATCGCATCCCCTGCACGCAGCGCCTGCTGTTCGCTTTCCTTAATGGCTGTACGCAATTGCGCCGGGTCCGGATTTCCCGATTTCAACATGATCAGTGCCGCTTCGCTATAAGAGGATATGGCCGACAACGGTTGGTTCAGTTCGTGGGCAAAAGCCGCAGCCGTCTGAGCGGCCACATGGAATCTCTGCAAGGTTTCCATTTCGTTGCGCCGCTCGAGAATGTCCAGTTCCATTTGTTTCCGCATACTGACATCGCGCAACGACCCCTGCACAAAAACCTTCCCATTCAATTCCATATGGGTAAGCAGCACTTCGGCCGGGAAGGTTGTACCATCGAGGCGCTTATGCACCCATTCAAAGAAATGGGATCCCTCACGCAGGGCAATTTCCACCATTTGTTGCGCTTTCTCAAGCGAAGGGACATCGTCGGGCTGGAACTCCGGCGAAATATCCCAGGGAGAAAGATTGAGGAATTCTGCCTCGCTATGCGCATCGAACATTTTCACGGCAGCCCGGTTCGCGGACGAAAATTTCCATGACGGAGGTGAATTTACCAGCAGCGCATCCCGTGTATTTTCAAATAACAGACGGAATTTTTTCTCGCTGACACTCAAGGCCTCCTCGATCTGTTTACGCTCCGTAATATCCTCGGCAAAAATAACGATGCCACCTATGCTGCCATCACTTGCATGCCACGGCCTGATTCCTCTACGCACCCACTGTATCGAACCATCCTCCCTTTGCATACAATCTTCATCGATTTGCAGCACCTCTCCTTCGAGTCCACGGCGATGCAACTCCTTCCAACGCTCCGGAAGCTCGGGGAAAACTTCATAATGGGATCGACCGATGAAATCATCGATATTCAGCCTGGACACTTCCTTCCAGCGCCGGCTGATGGCCAGATAGCGTATTTCCCGGTCCAGCATGGCAAGCGCGACGGGCGCATGCTCGACAAACAGTTTGAGCTGCGCCTCGCTCTCACGCAATTTGCCCTCTGTTATAGCCTGCCGCTCAAGCACACGCTTTGCCAGGAAATATACCAAGCCGGCTGTTACCAGCACATAAAGCCATTCCACGTAAATATGGTAACGAGCAAGCGCAGCCTTGCTCGGTGCGAGACTGGACAGGAGGTCATTACTGACGAATACCCATATCGCACCGAATGCTGTAATAACCAGTGCGAAACGCAATGCCAAGCGGGCCGAGTTACTCAATTCTCCTCCTGTAGTGGGCTCCAGCCTGGACGAACACAAGCTGCACCGTTGATACTGAGCCTAATTTTTCTTATACCTGGAACGGCATGTCAACAATAATTGGCTAATTCCATTTCGGATTACGTATTACTACTTATAAGTATTTCCCGGTATTCAACACCATGCCATGAATATTCTAATCTGCACGAACCGAAATCGGGTTCGGTTCGAGGACCCACAATCAAACGGAGCACATCTGCCATGCATACGGCGCAAAAAATGGTCGGCACGGAAAGCGGAACCGGAAACAGACAGGAGCCAGTCGCACTGGTTCTGGATGAGCGTGGCATGATCCGCGATTGCAGCAAGGCTGGCGAGCAACTGTTTGGATACCGGCGCAGCGAACTGACTTGGCAGCACATATCAAGGCTGATTCCACAACTGTCCGGCATTCAATTGGTGCAAAGCGGCCAGCTCAACCCTCACCTCGAGTTTCTTTGTCACTGCGGATTATCTTTCCAAGCCCAGAACCAGCAGGGTGACACCTTTGACAGCGAATTGCACTTCATTCACCTTGGACATGGCGAACAGAAAAAGATCCGGTTGATAGTCACTCCCTCCGGCGCGGAACCATAGCATCTGTCCCGGATCGATAGCATGCTGCCGCGACCAAACCGACTATTTAATTGATATGTCCAGAAATCCCCCTCCTCCCACCTCGACCGGCCGTATTTTTCGCCCTCAAATCGAAAGCCTGATTTGCCGGGTTACCCCGAATGAAGCCATAGACGGTCTGAGAAACATATTCAAAAACTATGGTCATGAAGTTTCCGTTGAATTATTGCCGACAGGCTCCACGGAATATGCTTTTCTGGTTGACTTCGAAAATCCACGGGACGCAGTCAATGCCTCGCAGGAATTGAATTACATGTTATTCGGGCATTCAACCCTGGTTATTCATGCACGGCAAACCGACAATTTCGTGCAGTAGAAAAACTCTCCGCCCTTTCGTTTTTCTCTTGATGACGTGCCAATATGGCCGGCCTGGAACGCGTTATAATATCGGCCCGCATATTCACTGGAAACCTTGGCATGCAACACCTCACACCCAAACAGGCATATGAATTCCTGCGATCCAACCCGGAAGCAGTGTTTATCGACGTGCGCAGCGAAATCGAACACATGTTCGTCGGCCATCCGCACGGTTCGATGCTGATTCCATGGGTGGATGGCCCGGACTGGGAAATCAATCCGGATTTCGTCTCTCATGTCAAAAAAGCTGCCAGCGTAAACCGCCCGGTAGTGCTTATTTGCCGTTCCGGCCGCCGTTCGGTTGATGCCGGCATGGCACTGGAAAATGCCGGCCTGAGCGAGGTGTACAACGTGCTGCACGGATTCGAGGGCGATTTGGACGAGCAGCACCACCGCAACTCCATCAATGGTTGGCGGCAGGAAGGGCTGCCCTGGTCGCAAACCTGAGGCAAGCCGGCATTCCCGATTTCACAGAAGCCGAACAGCAACTGGTCGCAAACCAGTTGCTCAAGCGCTTTTCAAAAAAAGCACGCTATAAATAGCGTGCGTTTCACAAAATAAATCTAAACATAGTAGCCGCGCGACCTTTCAGGCTCGCGCGGCTGATTATTTTTGCTAATTACCTTAGGGCATCTTGGGGGTGGTGTAAGGCACCTCTTTCTGGTGCGGTTCCCAAGTGGTTTCATAACCCACAAAAAACTGCCCCGGTACAATTTCTTTCTGACGGGTGGTCACGTGGAATGCGTGTCCATCGGGAACCTTGGGGCGGCAAAATTGCTTCTTTTCATCACTCATAATCACATCTCCTTGGGTTGTGGAAAACGTGCTCTTGAAAGCGGAAGGCACTCAATAAAACAGGCATGTCGCCCCTCCCGCTCAACTGGCAGAATTATACTATTTAGCGCGTGTAATGTCCCTTCTTTGGAATCACATGCCGAACCCCTCCCTGGGGATTTTCAACGTCCCCTTTGTAGCGGGGAATGAGGTGTATATGGACATGGAAAATGCTTTGTCCGGCCGCCGGTCCCACATTAACGCCGATATTGTAGCCATCCGGACTAAGCTCCTTATCAATAAGCTTTTTTTCCTCTTTAATGAGGTCCATGCAGGCAGCCACTTCTTCCGCTGTCAAATCGAAAAAGCTGGCGACATGCCGGCGCGGAATGACCAGGGTGTGGCCCGGACTCGTCGGATAGGAATCACGCGCACTGTAAGCAAGTTCATGCTGTATTGATACCCCACGCGGATCCGTGCAAAACAGGCATGGATTATTGGGGTCTCTTTTCTTTTCTTGTGTTGCTTCAGACAACAACGGAACACCTCCTGTTCAGCCTGTACGTTATACTTCGACACAGAATCTTGTTAACGAGGAAACCATCTTGGCATCGAATAAAGGACGGGCCTACTTTGCATTGCTTGGTTATCATTTCAACCCCGACGACATTACGCGCCTGCTCGGGATAGAACCCACCTCCGTCGATGCTGCCGGCGCATACAGCGGCCTGGACAAACCCGTCATCAGCTCATGGGAGTTATCAACGGAGACCGTTACCAGCGATGAGGCCGAGGTGGATGTTTTTGCCTTGACGGACATCATCGTAAAGCAACTGGAGCCCATCAAAGAAAAGATCATTGAAGTCTGCAAAAGCCACAATTTATCGCCCAGACTCGGCGTGGTGCTGACCTTATCGATTGACAAGGACGAGTCCAGCCCGGAGGTCGGGTTTGGTGCCCGCACGATCCGTTTCCTCGCAGATACCGGCTCATTTATCGACATGGACTATAAACTTTCCGAGCGAGTTTAATTTCCACTCTCTGATCTAGCTACTAAGCGCTTCCGACTGCGAGCGCGCCTGTTTCAGTTGCTCCTGGCAATGTCTTAAACAGAGTGGCTGTAGCGCGTGGGAAAAACACTCCACAATCACTTCGAATTCATCTGCAATTTCTTCTGCAAGCACGGCATCGCTGGTTAATTGAGCCAGTACGTTTTGCGCTGTCGCCTTGTTCACCCGGCAGATGACTGCCAAATGGATCGGCAACTGCTGCTCCATACTGACCGTCCATGCCTTTTCATAGGACTTTATGGCTTCCTTCAGGCGATCAGGATTTTCTTCAGACTCACCGAGATGATGCAAAACGGCAGCGCGGTTATTATGCGTAGCGGTCAGCTCCAATGCGTAATTATCTGCATCGAGTACGGCAAGCGCATTCTTATAGGCAACGACGGACTTCTGAAATTGACGGTTACCCTTGAGCAGTTTCCCGTGCGTATGCAAGGTAGCTCCCAGTTGATGCATGGTAGTCATCCAGTCTTCCGGAGACTTGTCTTTCGACCAGACCAGCAGCGCATTGGTATAAGCATCCACAGCGGCTTTTAACGGCTTTGCAGCATCGAGCAGTCGACCAAGTGCCTGGTTAGCCGTACCCAGGTTGTATTGCGTAGCCGCCCATTCCAATGGCGAGCCTTCCTGGCTGAGTGCTTCCAATGCAGAGTTAAAGCACTGAATGGCCTTTTCAAACAGTTCAGCATCCCTACGCTGCTGTCCCAGTGCTGCAAGAATATTCCCGAGATTGTTCTGTGTCTCAGCCCAGGCTAATGGTTCCTGGTCGCGACCTTTACCTGAAACAGAGGTATCTGCAAGCGATAGCTCAAGCGCCTCGCGCAAACTCTCAAAAATTTTGGAGCTGAAACGGTTCTGTTCAAAATTTCCCCGCGTGTAACGAAAATTATCCGCTACAGTCACTTTGGTATCCGGAACAGCTGCTGCGGCCACCTCTTGACTCAGCATGCCAATGGAATGCGCTATCGCACGCTCCAGCGCCCTGTTCTCAGGATAAATGATGTAATTAGTTGAGAAGTTCATTCTGCCCGGTCGAGTATTTCATTCAAATCCGGATCGGCACCAACCGCTCCACCAAGCTCGATTTCTTCATCGGTAGCATCACGTATGGATAAAACTTCCAGCATGAAGGTGACATCTCTGCCACAAAGCGGATTATTGCCGTCGACAGTCAATGTCTGGTCATCGAATCGGGTAACGATAAAGTTTCTGGACTCCCCCTTTTCGTTTTCCATGACGATGGTCATGCCAATTTCCCGATACTCTTCCGGGACGTTTTCGATTCGGTCGGTGAATACCAGTGATTCATCTCTCTCGCCGTATAACAAGGCAGTATCAACTGGCACTTCGATGACATCACCGACTTTCTTGCCATACAGCGCTTTGGTCACGTCTTCAGACATCACGTCATTCACACCATGAACATAACCCAGCGGATAATCCACAGTAACCAGTACGTCACCGGTTTTGTTATCAATGACCTTGTAATTCAGTTCAACGAATTTTTCGTCTTCAATCGTATCTGACATATTTTTTATAACCGTGTCCTAAAATAAGGTGGCGCCAAAAATTTTCACCTTGTCCTTTTCATAACCCAGAACGAGCCTGCCCAGCCATTCACCCTTATCCTTTTTATTAATCACTTTATATAAAACGGTGACATATTCGCCACGTCGTATCATGCCAAGATACGAATAGTCTTCAGACAGGTTTTTCGCCAGATCACTTCTTGCGAACTGCTTGCCCATTTCAACCTCATTCGCACCCGCAATAAATGAAGACGAGAAGTTACGGGTGAAAGCACCGTAGTTTCCTTCATTGGAGTACTTAACAAGATCTGCCCACATCGGGTGGGCCAACTCCAGAATCTCTTCATCTGTTTTTTCAAGAATGTTCATAAAAATATCCCGCATACACAGTGTTTCATGATTTTACCTGTGGCGATATCACACTTCGCGCCGAACAGAAAAAAAGGACCAACACCATACATGTCAGTCCTTTTTTATTGCAAATGTATTTCCTGGCCTGTAAAAATCAAACCTGCATTTGCTTAGTGGTGCCCTTCTGGTGGCGCCTTCTCTACATCACCTACCAGGTGGTAGAGCGGTGCTTTTTCCATCGTGTAGTCACCGGTCTGGGGATCACGACGAGAAACGGTCAGCACATGCCAGTTCGCATCATCCAGCTTCATTGCATCACCACGGTAGTAGTATCCCGGCCAACGTGTTTCCTTACGGAACAGCGTATGATGAAATACACTCTCGGAAGCCAGGAAACGATGCTTCAACTCCCATGCACGTAACAACTCGTGTATATCCGAGGCGGCGACTTTTTCCAGATCCTCTCCCAGAATATTCATTTTCTTGAGACCAATATTCAGGAGCTTGTCGTTGGTCATGTAGTTGACGCCAAAACCACCGCAGTACTCATCCATCAGCTTCTGCAAGCGATCAAGCCCCTGCCTTGGATTGATAAAGTTGGGATTGACGGTGCCGGCAACCACTTCGTTACTGAACACACGATAGGTTTCCAGAGGCTTGTAGATCTGTTCCCTGCGGCGCTCGATCTGAGCCTCGGAAACACGGATACCCTCTGCTTTGCCGTCATCAATATACTTGCAGGCAGCCTTGGCAGCCAGACGACCTTCAGTGAAAGAGCCTGATGAGAAGGCGTGAGGCGTACCGCCTACCGCGTCACCGGCACCGAACAGACCTTCAACGGTGGTCATACGGTTATAGCCCCAGAAATATTCTGGCGGAGATACGTCTTCCGGACCCGAACACCATGCACCGCAACCGGTAGCGTGTGAGCCCATGACATAGGGCTCAGAGGTGGTCAACTCAGGGTTTTCGTATTTTGGATCAACGTCAGTTGCAGCCCACAGTACCGCCTGACCAACGGTCATGCCCAGGAAGTTGTGCCAACCGATCTCTTCAAGATGAGGGTCCTGGAAGGCTTCCATGGTGACCATATGGATTGGACCACGACCCGCATTCACCTCTGAGATGATTGCGTGGTTACGCAGACAGGTCGGAATGGGGCGATGCGTTCTGTGCGAAACTTCCGGATCCAGGTATTCCTTGCCGACCATCTCCTGCAGTGCCGGGAACCACTTGGACTCGTACTCTTCACCGTAGGCATTCTGGGTATAGGTCTTGAGATGCAGGAAGTATGCGCCTACGGGACCGTAACCATCCTTGAATCGAGCCAGCACGATACGGTTTTCCATCTGCGTCATCTTCGCGCCAGCCTCGATCATCAGACCATAGGCAGAACCCGATGACCATGGTGCGTACCAGACACGACCCGCACCTTCACCCACTGAACGCGGCTTGAAGATGTTGGATGCGCCACCGGCACCGCAGATAACGGTCTTGGACTTGAATACGTGGTAGTTACCTGTGCGAACATTAAAACCCACAGCACCGGCAACACGATTTTCCTTGGCTTCATCCATCAGCAGGTGGGTCACACAGATGCGGTTGAAAACCTTGTCCGCCGACTTCTTGGCCGCTTCAGCA
>Ga0102953_1000680_pt1 | contig 22878 bp, 23 predicted proteins | sample SalPon2A_C_D2_MG_FD_78509 | JGI IMG/M metagenome (GOLD analysis project Ga0102953, IMG submission 78509) | Soil microbial communities from South San Francisco under conditions of wetland restoration - Salt Pond MetaG R2A_C_D2_MG | ecosystem: Environmental > Terrestrial > Soil > Wetlands | place... | reverse complement strand
GTGCTCGCCTTCCGCCACCCGCTGACGCGTGAGGTCGCGTACGGCTCGCAGCTCGGCGAGCAGCGGGCGGCGACGCACGCCGCGGTGGCGCGGGCGACGATCGAGCTCAACCCGGAGCGCGGCGACGAGCTGGCGGCGCTGGTCGCCAGCCACTTCGAGTCCGGCGGCGAGACGCTCGAGGCGGCGCGCTGGTCGGCGCGGGCCGCCTACTGGGCGGGCAGCAGCCACCCGGCCGACGCGCTGCGCCTCTGGCGGCGGACGATGGAGCTGGCCGCCGAGCTGCCGGAGGGCGAGGAGGCCGACGCGCTCGCGGTCGCCTCGCGGCTGCTGCAGCTCCAGTACGCCTGGCGACTGGGAATGGACGCCGATGAGGAAGCGTCGCTCGCCGCCGAGGCGGAGGAGATCGCGACGCGACGCGGCGACGTGCACTCGCTGGCGATGCTGAAGATGGTGACCTCGGCCCGACCCGGTCTCGAACGGCCGGCCGAGGAGTGGCTCGCCGCCGCACAGGAGGTCAACCAGCTGGCCGACGAGTCGGGTGACCTGCCGCTGCGGATCGCCCTGCGAACGGCCTGCTCGTACGCCTATCTCTGCGCCGGCGACTTCGACGGCTTCGAACGCGAGCTCGATCTGGTGCTCGAGCTGACCGGAGGCGACCGCGAGCTCGGCGCCGGGATCGTGATCGCCAGCCCGACCGCCTGGGCGCTGTTCATGAAGGGCCTGACCCAGCGCGAGCGTGGGCGCTTCGACGAAGCCGAGGAGCTGTTCGAGCGGGCGCTCACGGTCGCCGCCGAGGACGGCGACCCGGAGACGGTGAGCTGGACGCGAGGCAACCTCTCGCTGCTGCTGTCGATGCGCGGCGACGCCACCGCCGCGGTGGCGCTGGCGCAGCGCAACTGCGAGCTGACCGAGCGCCTCGGCGACGTCTTCTCGCGCACCGTCGCCCTGGCCAACCTGGCCAGCGTCCAGCTCGTGGCCGAGGAATACACCGAGGCGCTTGCCTCGATCGAGGAGTCGGAGCAGATCTACCGTGGGGCGATGGGCCGGGGCGGCGAGCAGGAGGCCTGGCGAGCGGCGGTGCGGGCCAATGCCCTGACCGGCGTCGGGCGGGCGGGCGAGGCGGCGGAGTTGGCGCAGTGGGCGAGCGGAGTCGCCCGCGAGCGGGGCGTCCTCTGGTCGCTGCCGCTGACTCTCAGAGCACTCGCGGGGGCGCGGATGGCGGCCGGACAGGAGGGCGCGCACGAGGCCCTGGACGAGGCCGCCGAGGTGGCCCGACGCATCGGCGCGCTACAGATATTGGAGAGCATCGAAGAAACCCGCGCCGAGCTCGCCACCGGCACCCACTGACCACCCGCGGTCGAGCTTTTCGCCGGATAGCGAGGCAAACCTCGACCGCGACGCGGTCAGACGCGGAGGAACATGGCGACGAGGCGATCGAGAGCGCGGTCGGGGAGCAGGCGGCGCAGGAGCACCTGGCCCTGGGCGTCGAGGCCGACGCGGCGGCGGGTGCGGGGGCGCCTGGCGGTGAGCTCCCGCTCGATCGCCTCGGCGACCTTCTCCGCCGGGATGCCGCGGGCGGCGGTCCGCCGGGCGCCGTCCTGCAGCTTGGCGAGCCGCTTGCCGTAGAGCTCCTCCTGCCGGGCCGGGGCGCGAGCCGCCATCTCCTCGTAGCCGCTGACGGCGCGCTCCCAGATCGGCGTGTTGATCGAGCCGGGCTCGATCACGATCACCTCGATCCCCCAGGGGCGCAGCTCCTGGCGCAGCGAGTCGGCGACCCCCTCGAGCCCGAACTTGGCCGCGTGGTAGGCGCCGCCGAAGGGCAGCGCCATCCGCCCGCCGGCCGAGCTGACGAGGACGACCCGTCCCGTCGCCCGGCGGATCAGCGGCAGCATCGCCTGCGTCACCGCGACATGTCCGATCAGGTTGACCTCGATCTGCTTGCGAAAGTCCTCGATCGGCAGCGTCTCCAGCGGCCCCATGACGCCGATCCCGGCGTTGTCGACCAGCGCGTCGAGCCCCGCCTCCCCGACGACCTCGCCGACCCGCTCTGCCGCCGCAGCGATCTGCTCGGGCTCGGTGACATCGAGTATCAACGGCGCCAGCCGCTCAGAGCCCTCCCCCCGCAGCGAGTCCGCGTCCTCCTCCCGGCGAACTCCGGCGAAGACCCGCCACCCGTTCCGGTCCAGCCGCAACGCGGTGGCGCGGCCGATGCCGGTCGAAGCACCGGTGACCAGAGCGGACTTCACAGGGCTCAGACTACTTGCCGGCGTTGGAACGACTGGAGCGGTGGCGCTCCAGCTCGGCCACCAGGAGCTTGGTGTGGAGGGCGGCTATGAGGTCCTGCAGGGGCTGGGCGCCGGATTCAAGCATCTCTACTACGCGCTCGGGGGGGACCTCTCCCGCGAGGCGGTCCATGACCATGTCGACCTCCTGGGCGACGAGCTGTTCGAGCGCCTTTTTGTAGCGCAGGGTGTCGTAGACGGTGAAGCCGATCTGCTCGTCGTAGCCGCCGGCGCGGAAGCGGGAGATCGCCTCGATGATCTTCACATCGGAGGGCGAGTAGCCGCGGCTGTTGGGGCTGAGCAGCTCGATCTGCTCGAGCCGGTCGAGCACATCCCTGGGGACGCCGTAGCGCTCGCGCACCTCGGCGGCGCTGGTGCGCGTCCGCTCTTCCCCCAGCGCCCGTTCGAGGATCCGGTCCTCGAGCTCGACCAGGGCGCGGGCGTGCTCCGGCCCCTCGTCGAGCACCGACTTGATCGCCTTCAGCGGCATGAAGCGCTCCTCCTGCAGCTGCTTGATCAGCTTGATCCGGTCGACCAGCTCGGGCGGGTAATAGGCCATGTTGCGGCTCGTCTTCACGCCCTCCGGCAGCAGCCCCTCCCGCAGGTAGTGCTTGATCGTCGGCACCGGCACCCCCGAAGCCTCGGCCAATTCCCCAATCTTCATCTGCCGATGGGCCGATTTCCCACGAAATTCGTGGGTTTTCGTCCCGTCGGCGGTCATGCCCGGAAGGTGCTTGCCGCGTCGGCTGAGGGGCCCGCCGCGGCGCCGCTCTCGAGCATTGCGGCGACCTCGTCGTCTGAGTACCCCGCCTCGCGCAGGACCTCGTCGGTGTGCTCGCCGAAGGCGGGGGCCGGGCGGGTCGGGTCGCCGGGGGTGCGGCTCATCTTCACCGGCAGGCCGAGCTGTTCCACTATGCCGATGCCGGGCTGATCGACCTCGGTGACCATCCCTCGCTCCCGCACCAGCTCGGAGTCGAGCGCCTCGTCCATGTCGAGCACCGGCTCGATGCAGCAGTCGTGCTTGTCGTTGAACTCCTTCCACTCTTCGCGGGTGCGACCGCGGAAGACCTCGGCGACCTCGTGCCAGGCATCGGAGCCCGGCGCCTCGAACTGCACGTCGATCAGATGGGGGACGCCGGCGCCCTCGCAGAAAGCGGTCCAGAACTTCGGCTCCAGGGCGCCGCAGGTGATCCAATCGCCGTTGGCGGTTTCATAGGGGTAGTAGCAGAGCAGGCCGCCGGCGAGCTGCTGCTCGCCGCGCTGCGGCGACTCTTCGTCGCAGAAGTAGCGGCCGGCGACCAGCGCCAGCCAGGAGAGCGCCCCGTCGGCCATCGAGATGTCAACCATCTGGCCCTCGCCGGAGCGACGCCGCTCGTGCAGCGCCGCCAGCACGCCAAAGGCGGCCATCAGGGCGCCGCCGCCGAGGTCGGCGATCTGGCCGCCCGACTGGACCGGCGGCCCGTCCTTCGCCCCGGTCAGGCCGAGCAGCCCGACCAGCCCCAGGTAGTTCATGTCGTGGCCGGCGCGCTGCGCGTAGGGGCCGTCCTGGCCGTAGCCGGTGATAGCGCAGAAGACAATCGCGGGGTTGGCCTCCCGCATGCGGTCGTAGCCGACGCCGAGCTTGTCGAGCACGCCGGGGCGGAAGCCGTCGAGCACGACGTCGTATTGCTCGACCAGGCGCAGCAGCGCCTCGCGGCCGGCGTCGCTCTTCAGGTCGAGCCGGACCGAGCGCTTGCCCCGGTTGAGCGCCAGGTAGAGCGAGGAGCGCGTGCCCAGCGCCTGCTGGGACTCGTCGCCGTAGTAGGGGGGCGCCCAGCGGATGTAGTCGCCCATCCCGGTGTCCTCGACCTTCAGCACCTCGGCGCCGAGGTCGGCGAGCAGCAGCGAGCAGAAGCCGCCGGGCAGCAGCCGCGTCAGGTCGAGGACCCTGACGTCGCTAAGCGGAAGCGCGGTCACGCTTCGGGACCCCCAGCAGCTCGCGCGCCTCGGCGACGGTCGCGGCGCGGCGGCCGACGTCCTCGGCCATCTGGCGCGCCTTGGCGATCAGCTCGCCGTTCGACTTCGCCATCTCCCCGTTCGGCAGGTAGAGGTTGTCCTCGACCCCGGCGCGCACGTTGCCGCCGAGCACCAGCGCCGCACCGAGCAGCTTCCACTGGTCGCGGGAGATGCCGATCACCTGCCACTGGTTCTCGCCGCCGGCGCCGCCGGGGACCTGGTCGGCCATGAAGCCGACGTTGCGCGGCGTCGGCCGGATGCCGCCGTTGACGCCCATGACAAGCGAGACCTGCAACGGCGTGCGGTCGAGCAGGCCCATGTCGATCAGCGGGTCGAGGTTGGCGACATGGCCGGCGTCGAAGCACTCGTGCTCGGGCTTGATCCCGAGCTCGCGCATCGCCGTGAGGAACTCGATGATCGTGTCGAAGCTGTTCTCGAAGACCGCCTTGAAGACGAAGTCCTTGCGCCGCGAGCTGTACTTGGCGTAGTTCATCGAGCTCATGTTGAGCGCGGCGACGTCGGGGCGGCACTCGCGCAGGTACTCGAGGCGCTTCTCGATCGGGATGCCGATCGCGCCGGTCGAGTAGTTGACGATCACGTCGCCGACCTCGGCCAGGATCGCCTCGGTGATCGCCCTGAAGTCCTCGACCTCATACGAGGGCGTGCCGTCGGGCTTGCGGGCGTGGATGTGGATCTGCGACGCCCCCTCGTCGACCGCCCGCCGCGCCTCCGCCGCGTACTCCTCCGGCGTATAGGGAATCGCCGGGCACTGGTCCCGGTTGGCGATCACGCCGGAGATGGAACAAGAGATGACTACCGGATCATCGAACGAGCTCATACGGGCATCACCCCGTGGCGTTTGGCGGGCTTGGTCACTTGTTTGGTGCGCGCCATGCGCAGGGCGCGGACGATCGTCGGGCGGGTCTCGCGCGGGTCGATGATGTCGTCGATCACCGCGTTGCCCGCGGCGATGTAGGGGTCGATCTGCTCGCGCACCGCGTTCAACATCGCCTCGCGGGTGGCGTCCGGGTCCTCGGAGGCCTCGATCGCCGAGCGGCCGATGATGTTGACGGCGCCCTCGGCGCCCATGACCGAGATCTCGGCCCCGGGCCAGGCGACGATCAGGTCGGGCTCGTACGCCTTGCCGCACATCACGTAGTAGCCGGCGCCGTAGGCCTTGCGCACGATCACCGTCACCTTCGGCACGGTGGCGCGGCTGACCGCGTAGAGCATCTTCGCCCCGTGGCGGATGATCCCGGCGTGCTCGACCTTCGCCCCGACCATGAAGCCGGGCACATCCTGGAGGAAGACGAGCGGGATCTGAAAGGCGTCGCAGAGGTTGATGAAGCGCGCCGCCTTGTCGGCCGAGTCGTTGTCGAGGATCCCGGCGAGCTGCTTCGGCTGGTTGGCGACGATCCCCACCGGCTGGCCGCCGAAGCGGGCGAAGCAGGTGATCAGCGTCTTCGCGAACTTCGGCTTGAGGTCGAACCACTCGCCGTCGTCGACGATCTCGCGGATCACCTCGTACATGTCGTAGGGCTGGCGCGATGACTCGGGGACGATCTCGAGCAGCTTCTCCGACATGCGGTCGTCGGGGTCGCTCGTCTCGGCGAGCGGCGGCTTCTGCTCGCAGTTCGGCGGGAAGTACGAGAGGTAGGTCTTGACCGCCTCGATGCACTCGTGGTCGTCCTTCACCTCGAGGTCCCCGACGCCCGACTTGCGGCAGTGGACCTTGGCGCCGCCGAGGTCCTCCATCGAGATGTCCTCGCCGGTCACCGCTTTGGTCAGGTGCGGGCCGGCGAGCGCCATCGCGCCCTGGCCGGAGACCATCGGCACGAAGTCCGAGAGCGCCGGGATGTAGGCGGTGCCGGCGGCGCAGGGGCCCATCATCGCCGCGACCATCGGAATCACGCCCGACATTTCGACCTCCTCGCGGAACAGGTGGCCGGAGCCGGCGAACAGCGAGCCCGCCGCCTCCTGGATGCGGGCGCCGGCCGAGTCGAGCAGCCAGACGAAGGGCATCCGCTTCTGCAGCGCCATCTCGCGCAGGCGGGTGACCTTGAGCTCGCCGGTCATCCCCATCGAGCCGGCCATCACGGTGAAGTCGTAGGCAGCGATGCAGCAGGGGCGGCCGTCGATGTCGCCCCAGCCGGTGACGACGCCGTCGGCCGGCGCCTCCACCCCGTCCATCGCCCGCTGGGCGAAGTGCGGCCGGCCGTGGATGCCGAGCTCGACGAAGCTGCCCTCGTCGACCAGCAGGTCGATCCGCTCGCGCGCGGTCAGCTTGCCGCGCTCGTGCTGCTTGGCGATCTTCTCGGAGCCGCCGCCGAGCCTCGCCTTGGCGCGGCGCTCGTGCAGCTGCTCGGTCAGGTCCCGCAAAGGGGCCGCGCCAGGCAGCAAGGGGGACCCCGAACTCGACCGCGATGAATCAGATATGGACGCGGACGAGTTCGGGGTCGAATCATTGCCCCGCACATCCTCCGCTTCGCGTCCGGGCGTGCGGGGGTTGGAGGTGTCCTGCTCAGTCATTTTCCCTTCCAAACTGGGTCGCGTTTCTCGAAGAAGGCGGTGACGCCCTCGACGATGTCCTCGGTCGAGAAGGTGAGCGAGAGCTGCGAGCGCAGGTAGTCGAGCGCGTCGTCGACAGCCATGTCCTGCTGCCGGTACATCGCGTCGTGGCCGAGCCGCATCAGCACCGGGCTCTTCGAGGCGAGCTTGCCGGCCCACTCGGCGACCGCGGCGTCGAACTCGGCGGCGGGCACGACCTTGTTCGCGAGCCCGTACTCGACCGCCTGCTCGGCGCTGAGCCGCTCGCCCAGCAGCATCATCTCGTTGACCTTCTTGCGCGGGACGTTGCGGTAGATGATCGCCATGATCATGTAGGGGAAGGCGCCGACGTTGATCTCCGGCGTGCCGAACGTCGCCCCCTCCCTGGCGATCAGCAGGTCACAGGAGAGCGCCAGGCCCATCCCGCCCGCCAGCACGTGGCCGTTGGCGGCGCAGAGGCTCGGCTTGCCGAGCCGCGGCATCAGGCGGAAGAACTCGAGGAAGAGGTCGGAGGCGAAGTGTTTGGCGACCAGCGGCAGGTCGGCGGCGAAGCCCCCGAGGTCGGCGCCGGCGCAGAAGACCTTCTCCCCCGCCCCGGTGAGGACGACGGCGCGAGCGTCGGCGTCGTCGCGCGCCCGCTTCATCGCGTCGACCAGCTCGGCGAGCATCTGCCCGGAGAGCATGTTGCGCTTCTCCGGGTTGTTCAGCGTCACCGTCGCGACCCCGTCGGCGACCTCGTATGCGACCAGCTCGTAGTCCATCCCAATCACCTGTTTCGCGCTTCGCTCGCTGCACGGAGAATCAGAATTCGACGCTTGCTCGCTCCGCGCTCAGGGGACCATAGCCGACTCGCGTCGAAAGTGGAAAGTGCTACTGTCCACTCGGCTTTTTGGGCGGCTGTTCCCGCCCTCCCGGACCAGCGAACGAGGAGAGAGAACAGTGGCGACTGCGACCAACGGCAGCTCGGCGGTGATCAAGCCCGACCACGCGGCGGGCCGCAAGCACTTCATCTTCAGCCAGGAGCACGAAGACCTGCGCGACTCGATGCAGGCCTGGGTCAAGAAGGAGATGTGGCCGCACCGCAACGAGTGGGAGGACACCTACTGGCCGACCGAGGTGATGAAGCGGGCGGGCGAGCTCGGCTTCCTCGGCCTCTGCTTCCCGGAGGAGTACGGTGGCCAGGGCGGCGACTACTACTACTCGCTGGTCCGCGCCGAGTGCATGAGCTACTCCGGCTCGGGCGGCACCAACATGGGCTTCGCCGTGCAGACCGACATGGTCCTGCCGCCGATCCACCTGCTCGGCACCGAGGAGCAGAAACAGCGCTACCTCGTGCCGGGGATCAAGGGCGAGAAGGTCGGCAGCCTCGGGATCACCGAGCCCGGCGCCGGCTCCGACGTCGCCGGCATCCGCACGACGGCGATCCGCGACGGCGACGAATACGTGATCAACGGCTCGAAGACCTTCATCACCAACGGCCCGCGGGCGGACTTCATCGTCCTCGTCGCCAAGACCGACCCGGCGGAGCGCCACGCCGGGATCACCCTCTTCGTCGTCGACCTGCGCGACGAGAACGGCGAGAAGGTGCCCGGCTTCAGCGTCTCCGCCGAGCTGGAGAAGATGGGGATGCACTCCTCGGACACCGGCGAACTCGCCTTCGAAGACGTCCGCGTCCCGGCCAGCGCCGTGCTCGGCGAGGTCGGCAAGGGCTTCTACCACATCGCCTGGGAGCTCCAGGGCGAGCGCCTGGTCGCCGCCGCCGGGTCCCATGCGGGCTGCGAACGGATGATCGAGAAGACGCTCGAGTACGCCAAAGAGCGCGAAGCCTTCGGCCGGCCGATCGGCAAGTTCCAGGCGATCCGCCACAAGTTCGCCGAGATGGCGACGAAGACCGAGGCGGCGAAGCAGTTCACCTACGCGACCGCCTGGCGCTTCGCCAACGGCGAGTACCCGGTGCGCGAGATCACGATGGCGAAGCTCTTCGCCTCGCGGGCCGGCTGCGAGGTCGCCGACGAGTGCATCCAGATCCTCGGCGGCTACGGCTACATGAAGGAGTACGAGATCGAGCGCGCCTACCGCGACGTCCGCCTCAACCGGATCGGCGCCGGCACCGACGAGGTAATGCTCGATGTGATCGGGCGGAGCTACGGGCTCTAGGGACGGCGAGCACCATGAACTCCGACCCGCGGTCGAGCTTTGAGCCGGATAGCGACTCGAACCTCGACCGCGTCCGGGCGTACTACGAGGCGCTGAACAGCGGTGACGCGGCGCGGGTCGCGTCGCACTTCACCGAGGACGCGACCCACTACTACACGCGCCTCGACCCGCACTGCGGGTCGGAGACGATCGGCCAGATGACCGAGTGGGCGGTAGCGAACATCGAGGCAAACTGGAAGGTCGAGAACGCGATCGAGGAAGGCGACCAGGCCGTTATCGAGTGGACGATGACCTGGCGCCACGCCGAGAGCGGCGAGCCGCGCCTCGATCGCGGCACCGAGTGGTTCCTCTTCCGCGACGGCAAGATCGCCGAGATCCGCGCCTACTACCACGGCGGCCCGAAGAACCGGCAGGGCAACCTGCTCGGCTTCGACCACGCCGGCCGCGGGCACCGGACGCTCTCGAGCTGAGCGCGGCGCATCCGACCTGCATCGGAACCCTGTTTGGGGCTCGATGCAGGTCGGATTCACGCCAGCGGCAGGCAGGTGGCGCAAAAGTCCTCGCCGAACGGGGTGAGGACGATGCTGCGGCGGACGGTGCGGGCGGTGCGCCCGCCCTGGTCGAGCGCGGCGACCACCTCCGGCTGCGCCTCCAGCACCTGGTAACGGGCGGCGTCGCGCAGCGGCTCGCGCAGGAACCAGATCAAGCCGAGCCGATGCAGGTTGTTGAGGTAGGCGTAGACGCGGTCGGCGTGGCGGCAACCGGCCTCCTCGGCGATCATCGTGCGGCCCTGGGCGAGCAGCTCGGAGGCGAAGGGCAGACCGGAGCGCACATCGACCGCGGGCTGCGAGCCATTGCAGGCGAGGAAGCGCAGGATGCGTGCCTCGTCGGGCGCCAGCGAATCGAGGATCCGCATGTAGGCCGGATGGGAGTCCTGCGGCAGCCGGACGTCGGCCGATTCGCGCAGTAGATCCTCGCCGCGCCGGCGCAGCGCGGCGGTCGATGAGTCGGAGGCTGGGCGGCGCGTCTCCGCCTCGGCGCCGGGCCGCTGCTCGGCCGCCGCCTGGGCGAGCCGCGAGATCGCCCGCCCGTAGGCGGTCGCCGCGGAGCCCGCCAGGCGCAGGCCGGTCGCGGCGGCGATCCGCCCCACTCCCGGCGCCGCCCGCAGCAGCTCTCGCGCCGGATCCTCTCTTGCCGGGTCGTCGCTCATCCGAAGATCGCCAGGTGTAGCAGGCCGGCGCCGAAGCCGAGCACCGCGCCGTGCAGGTAGAGCAGCCACTCGTCCTCGCGCATCGCCGTGCGCAGCATCTCGGAGAAGTCGGCCGGCTCCATCTCACGCATCCGGGCGGCGACGAAGGAGCGGATGCCGTCGCTCTGCGAGCGGTTGAACTCGGCGTCGGCGAGCGGCGCCATGGTGTAGTCGGCCGCCTCCAGCGCCACCGAGGAGCGGATCTCCTCGTACTCGCGCCGCCCCAGCGCCGCCCAGACGGCCGGCCGGGTGCGGCCGACGGCGCGGTCGACCGCGGGCCGCAGGACGACTTCGATCATCTGCCGCGTGCGGTCCGAGTTCGGCCCGTACATCAGGTCCTCGGCCATGTTGCCCATCGTCACGATGTCGTCGGCGATGATGTCGGCGTAGACATCGGCGACCTCGCGCTGGCGTCGTAGGAAGAGGCCCTGGATGCGCAGGCGCCCGAGACGCCGCGGGCGCACCGGCTCGAAGATCATCCGGATCCCCAGCAGGTTGGTCGTGTAGCCGATCAGCACCCCGGCGATCGGCAGCACCCACCACTGGGTGAGCACGAGCACGGTGAGGAAGGCCGTCGGGATGCCGAGCGCGAAGCCGAAGAAGAAGCCGAAGTTGACGATGAAGCGCAGCTCCCTGTCGCCGACCTCGAGGAAGATCCGGTTGGCCAACTCCGGCTGGGCCTCGATCCGGTGGATCACCATCAGCTTCAGGTCGACGAGCTGGTCGAAGTGGGTGCCGATCTGATCGGTGACCGAGCGGACGATTTCCGGCAGCTGCTCCTCGACCCGGGCGTGTACGGCAGCCCGCAGGCGCGGCGGCAGGTCGTGCCAGAGCTGCGGCCGCTCGCGCTCCATGATCCGCTCGACCAGCTCGTGGATGTCGCCGCGGGCGGTGGCGAGCACGTGCTCGGCGATCGACTCCGGGTCGAGCTGGCGGTAGAAGTCGGAGGCGCCGCCGAGCTTGGCGATCCCCTTGTCGACCGCAATCGAACCCATCTTCGCCGCGCGCGAGGGGACGATTCCCTGCCAGCCGATCCCACCCTGGCCGATGCCGGGAATCTGGCGGATGCGCCGTGGCAGAAAGTTGGCGAAGGCGGCGAGCCCCGGCAGCCGGAAGCCGGCGAAGCGCACCGGATAGAAGAGCATCCAGACGCCGGACCAGTTGGTCACGTAGCCGATCGCGCCGGTGAACAGCGGGATCGTGATCAGGCTGAGCGTCTCGCCGTCCATCGCCGAGCGCAGCGTAACCGTGGACAGCGAGAGGAAACAGCCCGCCGACGGGCCGATTTCCCACGATATGCGTGGGTTTTCGGCCCGTCGGCGGCTGGTGGCCTAGTGGCGGTGGTCGCCGCTGTGGGGCTTGACCGTCACTTCATAGGTGCGGTTGTCGCCGTGCTGCTGGGTGTAGAACCAGCGCCACCCGCCGCTGCCGAGGCGGGGTGGGTCGCTGCCGAGCACTCCATGGACGCTCGGGTCCCCGTCCGAGACGAGGACGCCGGTGATCTCGTTGTCGCCGTCGTTCTTGCCGAAGCCGCCGTTGGCGGCGTCGATCGTCGCTGACGGGTCACGGCCCTCGGCGAGCCAGCGCAGCGGCTGGTTCGCCGGCTTCGAGTAGTCGCGATCGACATCCCAGACGAAGCCGGAATCGAGCGCGTCGGCCTGTCCGTGCAGGGTGTCGCCGGCGTCCTGGACGAAGGCGATCTGGTCCCTGGAGACGAACGTCGTGTTGTCGAGCCCGGCGTGGGCTTCGTCGCAGAGGTAGAACATCCGCAGCGTGCCGTGGTTCGAGCTCGGGCCGTGCTGGTCGATCCGCATGATCGAGCCCCAGCCGCCGGCGGCGCCGTTCTCGGGGCTGGTCGCGTTGGTGTCCCCCGTCTCGTCGAAGAAGAACGTGCGGAACCTCGAGCCGGGCACAAAGCGGCCGTTCTCCGGGCGCTTGAACGGGGTGGCGTCCGCCGCCTTGGCGAGGTCGATCGCGACGAAGGGCGCGCTGCCGTCGACAGCGGTGTCGTGGATCGTCACCCACTTGGCTTGGAACGACTTGCCGTAGGTATGCAGCGCCAGCTGGTCGGGGCTGTTGAGGGCTTCCTGGCTGGCGAACGTGATCGGTTCGTGCGCGTCGTTCAGCACCCGCAGCGCCTGCAGCTTGCCGTGCCGGAGGTCACCGGGGTGGGCTGGGACGTAGCGGCAGACGAAGCTGTTCGGGCGCTTCGCCTTGGTACCCGGCTTGCTCGAGCCGCCGATGTCCTCGACCAGCCAGATGTTGCCGTCGGAGTCGGGCTGGATGCCCTCGTAGCCGCCGCGGCCGAGCGCGCCGGAGACGTCGGTGACCGTGGACGGGTAGTCCGGGGTCGCCGCGTAGGTCGGCGCCGCGGTGCCCTCCGCCGTGAACAGCAGGCGCTGCGCCCACGGGTACCAGGTGGAGCCGTCGATCGTCGAGATCGGGTGGCCCTGGCTGTCGGTCGTGGCCAGCAGCGTGACCCGGTGCGCGGGGTCGGCGTCGAGGTTGATGCGGCTGATGTAGCCGGCGCCACCGGCGCCGGCCTCGTGGCCCTGGAAGAGGTAGTGGGCGCCGTAGTCGTAGCTCGTGTCGGCGCCGTCGAGGCCGTGCCTGAAGACGAGGTAGGTGTTCTCGTCGGGCTCGGTCTTGTGCGCCTCGGTTGCGGGGTTGGCCGGCGTCGGCGCCATCTGCGGGTTGCCGGCCGGATTGAGAACGTCGTTGTCGTAGCCGTAGAACGAGGTCAGGGGCGAGCTGCTCTCGAGCGGCGTCGCGCCGCGGGCGAGAACGGTCTGCGACAGCTCGGCCGAGAGCTTGCTCATCGGCGCGTATCCGTCAGAGCGCGTGTTGGCGCTCGGAACGTTGGTGAGGCTGAGTCGGCTCGGGGGGTCGGCAACGCCGGCCGCGGGCAGCGCGGCGCCGATACCGAGGGCTCCGGCGACCAGCAGCGAAAGCATCTGCTTACGTCTTATCACCTGCTTCTCCTTGTCTGGAGCTTCCGTGACGATTCCGTTGACGGCCCGTGTCGATCCTGTGACGCGTCAAGGCCACCTTCACGCCCGCGGTCGAGGTTTGGTCCGAATAGCGGACGAAAGCTCGACCGCGATCGGTTAGCGTCCGTTCGATGGCGGTGATCAAGGACAGCGGCGCGCGGGCGACGATGCCCCCCTTCGGCGAGGAGCACGAGGAACTGCGCGAGACCGTCGGCCGCTTCGTCGCCAAGGAGATCGCCCCGCATGTCGACGAGTGGGAGGCGGCGCGCGAATTCCCCCGCGAGCTCTACCGCCGCTGCGCCGAGCTCGGCTTCCTCGGGCTGAAGTTCCCCGAGCAGTACGGCGGCCAGGGCGGCACGCACCTGCACGACGCGGTCTGGGTCGAGGAGCTGGCCCGCTCCGGCGGCTCGGGCGGCGTCGCCGCCGGGCTCAACGCCCACGCTTCGATCGCCATGCCGCCGATCTTCAACTTCGGCAGCGAGGAGCAGAAGCAGCGCTGGCTCGTGCCGGGGATCGCCGGCGAGAAGATCGGCGCGCTGGGGATCACCGAGCCGGGCGCCGGCTCCGACGTCGCCGGCATCTCGACCTTCGCCAGGAAGGTCGACGGCGGCTACGTGGTCAACGGCTCGAAGACCTTCATCACCAACGGTGTGCGCGCCGACTTCCTCGTCTGCGCCTGCAAGACGACCCAGGAGGGCGGCCACGGCGGCATCTCCTTCCTCGTGCTGGAGCGGGAGATGCCCGGCTACGAGGTCGCTCAGAAGCTGGAGAAGATGGGCTGGCACTCCTCGGACACCGGCGAGCTGGCCTTCACCGACGTCGAGGTGCCGGCGGAGAACCTGCTCGGCGAGGAGAACGAGGGCTTCAAGCTGATCATGTTCAACTTCGCCTGGGAGCGGCTGCTGATGGCGATCGGCGCGGTCGGCGCGATGCAGAGGCTGATCGAGACGACCGTCGCCTACGCGCTCGACCGCGAAGCCTTCGGCCGCCCGATCGGCAAGTTCCAGGAGATCCGCCACCAGATCGCCGAGATGGCGACCAAGGCCGAGGCCTCCCGCGCCCTCACCTACAACGCCCTGCGCCTCTTCCACGAAGGCCACGACTGCATCAAGGATGTGACGATGGCCAAGCTCGTGACCCAGCGCGCCGTCCTGGAGCTCGCCGACGAGTCCCTCCAGATCCACGGCGGCTACGGCTACATGCGCGAGTACGGCATAGAGCGAGCCGTCCGCGACGCCCGCCTAGGCCCGATAGGCGGCGGCACGGACGAGGTGATGAAGGAGATCCTCGGGAAATTGATCGGGTTGTAGTTGGCGATGAAGCAGAGGGTCAATGTGATCACCCTTGGCGTCGCGGACCTTTCGCGGGCGCGGCGGTTCTATGAGGCGCTGGGCTGGGTGACCGATGCGGGGGCGGATGACGACGTCGTCTTCTTCCAGGCGGGCGAGATGGTGGTTTCGGTTTGGGATCGGGGCAGGCTGGCCGAGGACAGCTGCGTCGAGGACCGGCCCGGCTGGGGCGGCGTGACGCTGGCGCTCAACGTCGGCTCGCCCGCGGAGGTACGCCTCGTAGGCGGCGCGCAGGATGTCCTCGTCGCTCATCGCGACCGCCATCTTCGCTCTATCCAGGCGACGATCTGGGGCCAGAAGCGGATCAGGAAGACGATCGCGACGACGGCGACGATCGCGATCCAGCCGCCGCGCGAGGCTTCGCGGAAGAGCAGGTGGCGGCCGAGGGCGAGGGGCACTCAGCCGATGGTAGGAGGCAGGGCAGCCTTGCGCGAGTTCGCCGCGGCCTGAGCGCCTTCAACCGGCCGGCGCCGGCGCGTAGTCGTCCGGCAACAGGCGGAACGGGCGTCCACCAGGTCCTCGGACGACACGGAAGTGACGCGCGTCGAAGCTGAGCACATCCACCGTGCCATGCCGTTCCGCGAGGACGACGATCGAGGCGTCCGCCAGGCCGATCTCGAGATCTTCGTATCGCCGGATCACCTCGAGCGCCGCCCCGACGTCGGCGCGACCGAACTCCGCGAGCTCGTAGGCGCCATCGGCCACCTCGCCGAGCATCGCGAGTTGCGCCGCCTGCCCGTGGCGAGTGCCGAGCATGTAGTCGAGCTCCGCGAGAACGAACGGCGAGATGAGAAAAGGCCCCCGGAGCTCCTTCACGACAGCCGCGACATCGGCATGGCGTTTGGCCGTAGTACTGGCCAGCTGCAATGCGGCGCTGGTGTCGACGAGGATCACTCGCCGAACCCCTCCAAGGCCTCGTCGACCCTGCGAGGGTCGTCCAGGATCGGATCGTCGAGCGCGAACAACGCACCCGGCTTACGGGGAACCGGGCAATTCGACTCGATCACGCAGTCGACGCCGTCGCGGATCAGCTCGGCCTCCGTCCGGTGCGTGGCGCTCGCGATCTCCTCCAGCGCCTCCTTCTGTTTCTCGGTCAGGTAAATAGTGGTCCTCTTCACGCCATACATCGTGCCATACGCGTCGGTGCGCGGTGCGCGTAGCTACTCAAGGCTGGGGCGGATCAAACTCGCCCCCCTGCGACCGCGGAGGCGGCCGTAATGGCGCGCTAGGTTGCGTCGATGACCCGGCGCGCGAAGGCGGCAACGGTCCCGCTTGCCCTGGCGCTGCTGCTCGCACCGCTCGCGCTCTCCGCCGGGCAACGCGCGAACGCCGGGTCGCTGCAGCGCCTCCGGCCGCCGATCGTCCGTCACCTGATCCCCTTCGGTCCCAAGCGCAAGCGCCAGATGGCCGCCTACTCGCAGCGGCACTACGGCGAACGGACATGGCGGCTGCGACACCCGCGGGTGATCGTCGAGCACGTATCGCAGACGAGCAGCGCCGCGGCCGTCTACAACACCTTCGCCCCCGACGTCGCCGACCCCGAGCTGCACGAGCTGCCCAACGTCTGCGCCCACTTCGTCGTCTCCTCCTCCGGGCGGATCTACCAGCTGGTCAACCTGCGCACCCGCTGCCGCCACACCGTCGGCCTCAACTGGACGGCGATCGGGATCGAGCATGTCGGCTACGGCGACGGCGATGTGCTCGGCAACCGCCGCGAGCTGCGCGCCTCGCTGCGCCTGACCCGCTACCTGCGCTGCCGCTTCCAGATCCGGCTGCGCAACGTGATCGGCCACGCCGAGAGCCTCAGCTCGCCCTACCACCGCGAGCGCGTCCCGTCGCTGCGCCGCCAGACCCACGGCGACTGGCGCCGCGCCTCGATGCGGGTCTACCGCCGCAAGCTGCGCCGCCTCGGACCCTGCTGAGCCGGCCCCCTCGCACCCCGTAGGATCCAGATGTGATCTACCTGCTGCGACACGGCGTCGCGGAGCGGAGCAACGGCGCGGACGCGAAGCGACGCCTCACCGCGGAGGGCAAGCGACAGTCCGAAGCGGCTGGGCTGGCGCTGGCGGCGCTCGGCGCCCCGGTCGAAGCCTGTCTGACCAGCCCGAAGCTGCGGGCCTCGGAAACCGCGGAGCTCGCCTGCGAGGCGCTGGGAATCCCGGCTGAGATCGCGGAGTCGCTGGCCGGCGGGGCCTTCGACGCGCTCGAGCTCGCCGCCGGTCGCGGCGAGGCGATGCTGGTCGGCCATGAGCCCGACTTCTCGAACGAGATCGCCCGCCTCACCGGCGCCAGGGCGAAGCTGCACAAGGGCGGCCTTGCGATCGTCGACGGCAACACGCTGCTGGCCCTGCTGCGGCCACCGGAGCTGGCCGCGATCGCCGCGCGGGGCAACCAAGCGCGCGCCTGATCCGGCCACGGCGGGGAACACAGTGCCCCGGCCGCTCATGGGAGGTGAAGCAGCCGGGGCACGCTTTTTGCGGACGACCTCTCTCGTACGCAGTCTCTTGTCTATCAGACATCTCCGCACGGATCAAATTGGCCCCGCGCGGGCTTCCGCATTCTGCGCCACCGAGCGCCGTCGGCGTCGCCAGCACCGGACATGATGACACTTTTACAGAGCAGCGGCCCTCGAAGCAGCGATTCGTCAGGACAGGCGCGTTCCGATTGGCCAGTCAGCCAAGATGCGCCGTTCCTTGTAGCCTCCGCGGCCGACTTCACGACCTATAAGGAGAGCGCAAGACCGATGGGACTTCTTGATGGGAAAGCGGCGATCGTCACCGGCTCCGCCCGGGGCATCGGCCGCGCCACCGCGGAGCTGTTCGTCAGCGAGGGCGCCAAGGTTCTGATCAACGACCTCGACGCAGACGTCGCCGAGCAGGCGGCGAGCGAGATCGACGGCGAGACCGCCGTCTTCAGCGGCGACCTGACCAAGGAGGGCGCCGCCGACGAGCTGGTCAAGGCCGGAGTCGACGCCTTCGGCGCGATCGACATCTGCGTCAACAACGCCGGTTACACCTGGGACGGCGTCGCCCACCGGATGACCGACGAGCAGTTCCAGGCGATGCTCGACATCCACACGGTCGTCCCCTTCCGCGTCGCGCGCGCCCTGGCGCCGCACTGGCGCGAGGCCGCCAAGGCCGAGAGGGGCGAAGACAAGGAGGTCTTCCGCAAGCTGATCAACATCTCCTCGACCTCGGGGACGATGGGCAACGCCGGCCAGATCAACTACTCGGCGGCGAAGATGGGCGTCGTCGGCGTGACCAAAACGCTGGCCAAGGAGTGGGGCCAGTTCAAGATCAACGTCAACGCGGTCGCCTTCGGCTTCGTCGAAACGCGCCTCACCGCCGCCAAAGAGGAGGGCGGCGAGATGACCGCGCCGGGCGGCGAGAAGATCGAGCTCGGCATCCCCGAGCAGATGCGGGCGATGGCCTCGGCGATCATCCCGGTCGGGCGTCCGGCGACGCCGGAGGAGGCCTCCGGCCCGGTGCTCTTCCTCGCCTCGCCGCTGGCGAACTATGTCCACGGTCAGGTCCTCAACGTGACCGGCGGGATGTTCGGAGGGATGTACACCTGAGCCCGACGGCGACCGAGGGCAGGCCGCACCGCTACCTCGAGGTGGCGGACCGGATCTGGCCTGCCCTCATCCGCGCCGCCGGATTGCACACCTGGCTCTACCGGGCGACCGGGGGGCGGGTCGGGCATGACATCCCCGGGGTGCGGGGGAAGATGCTGCTGCTCGACCACGTCGGGGCGAAGAGCGGGACGAAGCGGACGGCGCCGCTGCTCTACTTCGCCGACGGCGAGGACGCGGTGATCGTCGCCTCGAAGGGCGGCTACGCGAAGCACCCGGCCTGGTTCCACAACCTGAAGGCCAACCCCGACACGACGGCGCAGATCGGCGACGAGCGGCGCGCGGTCCACGCACGGGTCGCGACGGCCGCCGAGCGCAAGCGCCTCTGGCCGGTCGCCGAATCGATGTGGAACGGCTACGCCGACTACCAGGAACACAGCGGCGAGCGCGAAATCCCGCTGGTGATCCTCGCACCGCGTTAGTCCTTCGGGCGGCGCTCCTCGGCCACCGGGTCGCCGCCCTCGTTGGCGATCGCCTCGGGGGGCCACGGTCCCGCCCAGTTGTCGCGGGCGCCGTCGATCGTGATCGTCGTGCCGGAGAAGAAATCACCGGCCGGCGAGGCGAGGTAGGCGACCAGCCAGGCCATCTCCTCGGCCCGCCCGGCGCGGCCGATCGGGATCGAGCGCTCGAGGTTGTCGACGACGACCTGCGGATACTTGGTCAGCAGGGTCTCGGTGGCGAACTGGCCGGCGGCGAGCGCGCAGGTCTTGATCCCGAAGCGCGCCCACTCGACCGCCAGCGTCCGCATCATGTTCTCGACCGCCGCCCGGGCGGCGCCGGAGTGGACCATCCCCGGCATCCCGTTGTGGGGCGAGAGGGTGACGCTCAGCACCTTGCCGCCGCCCTGCGGGATGAAGGCCCTGGTCGCCGCGGCGTGGGTCATCAGCCAGGTCCCCTGCACGTTCAGCTCGATCACCGTGCGGAAGCCTTTCGGCGTGATCGCCTCGGCCGGGCTGAGGAACTGCCCGCCGGCGTTGTTGACCAGCACGTCGAGCCGCTCGTGGCGCTCGAGCAGCCGGTCGAAGAGCAGCTCGACCGCCTCCTCGTCGCGGATGTCGAGCGTTTCGCGCTCGAACGAGCCGGCCAGCCCGGCCGCCAGCCCGGCCGTCTCGGCGAGCGGCTCCTCGCGCCGGCCGCAGCCGACCACAGCGGCGCCGAGCCGCGCCAGCTCGAGCGCGGTCTCGCGGCCGAGCCCGCTGCCGGCGCCGGAGACGAGGCAGACCTGTCCCTCCAGCAAGCCGTCCCTGAAGATGCGCGAATCGCCGCGTTCACTCATCCCAAGCACCCTATATGTGGCCGAAACCGGGGTAAGGTGGCCCGGCGATGAAGGTTCACGTCGAAGCGAAACCGCTGCACGAGCCGCTCGCCGGTGGGACGGCCGGCGCCTCGGTCAGCGTCGAACCGCTGATCGCCGGCCATGTCACCTGGCCGCTGCCGATGATGGAGCGACCCGGCGGCCGGCTGGAGACGCTGAAGCTGCTGCGCGCCCTGCTCAGCGGGCAGCCGCCGACCGTCGTCCCGGTCCCCGCCTTCCTGATCCGCCACCCGAGCGCCGGCGCGGTCCTCGTCGACACCGGCCTGCACCCCTCGATCGCGACCGACGGCAAGGCGAACTTCGGCGGCCTCGCCGCGCGCTTCGGCAAGCCGGCGCTGGAGCCGGGCGAAGACGTGCCGGCGCAGCTGCGCGCCCGCAACCTCGAGCCGGGCGAGATCCCGGTCGTCGTGATGACCCACCTGCACCTCGACCACAGCTCGGCGATCTCCGAGTTCCCCAACTCGACCTTCATCGTCAGCGAGGTCGAGTGGGAGGCGGCGACGGTCGGGCCGAAACCACTCGCCAACGGCTACCGGCGCGCCCACTTCGACTACGCCTTCGAGTACCGGACGGTCGACTTCGACCGCGGCGGCATCGACTCATACGCGAGCTTCGCCCGCTGCTTCGACCTGTTCGGCGACGGTTCGGTGCGGCTCGCCCACACGCCCGGCCACAGCGCCGGGCACATCTCGGTGATCGCCCACCTCGCCGAGCGCGACTTCGTGATCGGCGGCGACGCCGTCTACACCGAGGGCCAGCTCGACGGCTCGGCGCCGCTCGCGCCGCGGCCCTTCGACGAGCACAACTACAGGCGCTCGATCCAGGAGCTGCGGCTGTTCCGGCGCGAGTACCCGAACGCGATCGTCACGCCGGGGCACGATCCGGGCTTCTACGAGAAGCTCGACGAGCGCTACTCCTAGCCAGCTCCTCGTACATCTCCCGCACCTGGCCGAAGATCTCGCCCGCCACCTCGAGCTGGCGCTCGCGGCTCGGCGAGCGCTCGACCGGGAAGCTGAGCGGCTCGCCGTACTGGATCGTGACCTTGGGGAAGCGCAGCCGCTTCCAGCGCCGCACCTTGGCCGAGCCGTGGACCGCAACCGGGACGACGGGGGCGCCGGATTCGAGCGCCAGCCGGCCGACCCCCGGTTTCGGCTCGCCCAGCTCGCCGCTGCGCGAGCGGCCGCCCTCGGCATAGATCAAGAGCATCTCCTCCTGACCGAGCACCGCGAACGCGGTTTCGAAGGCCTTCTCGTCGTGGTGGCCGCGGCGGATCGGAATCACCCCGCCGACCCGGTAGATGTAGGTGAGGACGGGCGGGCCGAACATCTGCGATTTGGCCATGAAGCGGATCCTCCGGCGCAGGTAGAGGCCGATGAAGAAGTGATCCATCTGGCTGAAGTGGTTGGGCGCGAGGATCAGCGGGCCGTCCTTCGGCACGTTCTCGCGGCCGATCGCCCGCACCCGGTAGATCAGCAGCGTCGGCAGGGTGACGATGGCCCGGACGAAGGTGTAGGTCCAGCCGGCGCCCTTCAGCGCGGACTCGTGGAAGCGGTCGAAGTAGGACGCGGGGCGGTCGTCCTTGTAGACCTGTGGCTTCATGTCGGGCATCGCGGTTGTCCCTGCCTAACCCCCGCCCGCGCAGCGGTTACGCGGCCCAACCCCCGGCCGCGGTCGAGGTTTGAACCGCTATGCGAACCAAAGCTCGACCACGGTGGTCAGGACGCCCAATTACGGCTGCGGTCGAGGGCTCTATGCCACTCCGCAAGCAGGGACTCGCGCTCGTCCGCGCCCAGCCGCGGCTCGTACCGCGCCGCCTCGCGCCACATCGCGGCGACCTCGGCGGCGCTCCAGCGGCCGGTCGCGATCCCGGCCAGGTAGGCGGCGCCGAGCGCCGTCGTCTCGGCGATCTCCGGGACGACGACCGGGGCGCCGAGCACATCGGCCTGGAACCGCATCAGCCACTGATTGGCGACGGCGCCGCCGTCGGCCTTCAGCTCGCCGATCCGCTCGCCGCAGGCGGCCTCCTCGGCGCGCACCGCGTCGACCGTCTGGTAGGCGATCGCCTCGAGCGCCGCGCGCGCCAGGTGGGCGCGACCGCTGCCGCGGGTGAGGCCGACGATCGTGCCGCGCGCGTAGGGGTCCCAGTGGGGCGAGCCGAGCCCGGTCAGCGCGGGGACGAAGTAGACGCCGTCGTTGCCCGCGAGCGAGGCGGCCAGCGCCTCGCTCTCCCCTGCCTCGCCGATGATCCCCAGGCCGTCGCGCAGCCACTGCACGGCCGCGCCGGTGACGAAGATCGAGGCCTCCAACGCGTAGGCGGCGTCCTCGCCCGCGCCGCAGGCGACCGTCGCGAGCAGGCCCTCGGCCGGTGCCGGCGCCGCGGCGCCGGCGTGCAGGAGGACGAAGCTGCCGGTGCCGTAGGTGTTCTTGGCGCTGCCTGCCTCGAGGCAGGCCTGGCCGAAGAGCGCCGCCTGCTGGTCGCCGGCGACGCCCGCGACCGGCACCTCGCCGCCGAACTCGCTCGTCGTCCCGTAGATATGGGCCGAGGGCAGCGGCTCGGGCAGGCTCGCCGGGTCGACGCCGAGCAGCTCGCAGAGCTCCGGGTCCCAGGCAAGGCGGCGGATGTCGAAGAGCAGCGTGCGCGAGGCGTTCGTGTAGTCGGTCGCGTGGCGGCCGGTCAGCTTGAACAGCAGCCAGGAGTCGACCGTGCCGAAGACCGCATTCGCCGGCAGCTCCGCGTTGCGCAGCAGCCACTCGATCTTGGTGCCGGAGAAGTAGGGGTCGATGACCAGCCCGGTGCGCTCGCGGACCAGCGGCTCGTGGCCGGCGTCCCGCAGCTCGTCGCAGCGCGCCGCGGTGCGGCGGTCCTGCCAGACCAGCGCCCGGTGCAGCGGCTCGCCGCTCGCCGGGTCCCAGGCGACCACCGTCTCGCGCTGGTTCGCGATCCCGATCCCGTCGAGCTCGGCCCCCTGGATGCCGGCGTCGGCTATCGCCTCGCTCGCGACCCGCCGCGTCACCGCCCAGATTTCGCCCGCGTCATGCTCGACCCAGCCGGGCCGCGGGAAGTGCTGCTCGAACTCCGAGTAGGCGCGCCCCGCACCCCGCCCCTCGGCGTCGAAGACGAGGCAGGTCGTCCCGGTCGTCCCCTGGTCGATCGCGAGGATCATGAAAAGTTCCGGTGCGCCTCTCGACGAGCAATGTACACCCGGGCGAAGTCGGCGAGCTGGCGGGCGCGGTGGGCGAAGCCGGCGATGGAACGACCGCTGGCGCGGTGCGAGAGGTCGAGCTCGTACTCGCGCAGGCGGCAGCCGGCGCGCACGGCGTCGATCGTCATCCCGATCTCCATCCCGTAGCCGCCGGCGAAGG
>Ga0102953_1000679_pt1 | contig 22920 bp, 17 predicted proteins | sample SalPon2A_C_D2_MG_FD_78509 | JGI IMG/M metagenome (GOLD analysis project Ga0102953, IMG submission 78509) | Soil microbial communities from South San Francisco under conditions of wetland restoration - Salt Pond MetaG R2A_C_D2_MG | ecosystem: Environmental > Terrestrial > Soil > Wetlands | place... | reverse complement strand
CTTGCTCAAGGCATCGAGGGTGTAGGCCCCGTGGATGTTACTGTGGTCGTAATAGTGGCCGTGCTTTGCTTCGTTATAGGACATGGCAAGACGCATGGTGTCCAGGTAAGGCGTTCTGAAAGTTCCGCCTAGTAATTTTTGGGCAGCGCTGTTGAGGAATTCCAGATCGAGACGCAGGTAATGTCCTATCTGCACGGCATCGCCGCAGAACTCCAGAAACTCGGGCAGTATCTCTTCCAGCTTTTTCGCTTTCTGCAGTTCGCCCGGGGTGATTCGGTGGAGCAGGGTCGACGGGGAATGAAGCAGGTCGTCCGGCTTAACCAGGGCGTAAAATTTCTCGTCGCACTGGATCTGCATGTTGCGGATCTTGACGGCGCCGATGGCGACTATTTCATCATTTTTTACATTGAGGCCGGTCAGTTCGGTATCCAGAACAACCATCTCGTACTCGTGGAGGGGCAGGTTCTTTTCGAAATCCCGGAAGGCCTGGCGGTTATGGGAAATCAGAGGGTGGACCGCTGTTTTTTCGGTTTTAATTAACTTGAAAAGCTCGGTAACAATCTTCATTCCGGTTACCACTGAATTCCAGCCAGTTCCCCTTCGACAAGCTCAGGGTGAGCGGAGTTGCCGTTGGGCCGGTCCTCCTGAGCCTGTCGAAGGATGGCCCGACTTATTCGGGTCATCGCCGGTATCTTTTTGAAAGCCAATAATATCAGCATGTTAAATCGCCACAGCAGAAGATGGTTGGACCAGGATCTTCATTGATCGGTAAGATGAAACTCCTTTTTCAGGAAATCCTGAAGACGGCCGATTACCAGAAAGGCCTCTTTAAGGGTCTGCCGTTCCAAGTCTGTCAGATCTTTCGGGTTGATATGGTTGTCTGGCGCTGCGTCGGCCTCCAGCATCTGCAGTTGGTGGATCAGGCGCAGGTGCATCAAAAACTCATACGCCTCAATGATTTCAATGCAGAGAGTTTCGGACAGATACTGGTTTTCTTTGAGAAGATTCAGGCGGTTCAAGGTGTTGGTTTCGGTAATTCCATGTTTAAGGGCCATCAGGCGGGCGAAATCGACTATAAACACCAGCCCTCTGGTTTTAAGGTCGAAGGTGTTTTTGTGCTCCCCGTCTTTTTCGACGATGAAGTTCCTGAAAAAGGTCAGGGGCGGCCGCGAGGCAAGAGTTGTTTTGGCCAGCCACAACAGGAAAATATCTGATTTCCTGGCAGTGGCTGAAACTTCGCCTTTTAGCTCTTTAACCAGATCGGCGGCACCGAAGCCGCTTTTGAAGTCGAAAAAAATCAGGGAGTTTAAGACGCTTTCCGGGGTTGGGGTGCGGCACCATTTCCGGAAGTAATCTTTCCATAGCGACAGGGGTTGCCGCCATTTGAGGTTCGAGGCCATGATCTCACCGGGGCATAGGGGATAGCCGCACTTTACCAGGTGATCGATGGCGCTTTCGGCAAAGGCTTTGAAATAGCGTTCCGCCTCCGCTTTGAGACTTTGGTCTTCGGTATCGGCATAGATGATCGCATTGTCCTGATCGGTTTTAAAGGTCTGCTCGCGGCGGCCTTCGCTGCCCATTAACAGCCAGGCCCACGGCAGGGGCGCTTTACCGAATTTGTCCAGTTGCAGGGTCAGGAGGCGATCAAGAACGTGGTCGTTCAATACCGCGATCATCCTGGTGACATTGTTGGCCTTGGCGCCTTCCTCGATCAGGGAGCGGACCACCTGGGGGATTCTGTGGGCCAGAGGGTAGAGGCCTTCTATGGTGCGCTGGGCGAGGATCTCGCGGAACAGATAGAGTGGGGAGGTGCCCTGGGTAACCATGATATCGTGGGTCGTTATCATGCTGGTTATATTGCCGTTCTGTTCAATGGCCAGGTGGTGGATCTTTTCTTTGATCATCTTCAGCAGGGCGTCAAAACAGATAGCCTGGCTGGAAATGGTCTGGACCGGGGAGGACATGATCTTCTCAACCCTGGTGTTGAAATCGACTCCCTGGGCGACCACCTTGCTGCGAATGTCCTTATCGGTGACAATGCCGGTGATCCCACCCACGCTATCGGTCAACAGCAGGGAACCGACCATTTTCTCGGACATGATCGCCGCAGCCTCGCGCACCGTGGTGGTGACGGGTGCACTGTATAATTCGCCTTTGGCGATCTGGCCGACCTGGGCGGTGAAAAGATAAAGGGCCCCTTCGGTCCTCGGCATGATCTTCTGCTGCCGGGCGTGGGAATAAACCATCCCCGCCATTTTCGCCGACATGGTGCGCAGATAGTATTGGGATACGGCCGGATTCGAGGTCAGCAGATCCAGAAAAGCCTGTTTGTCGAACAAAAAGCAGAAGGTGTCCTCAACCGCCTCGACATTGAGATTGGCTTTGGTTCCCTGGATTATCGGCAGGGCGCCGAAGTACTCACCTTTACCCCGGTAGTCCTTGAGGGAAATTTCATCGCCTTCGACCCGGTAGGTTTTTACCCCGCCCTGCTGGATTACGTAGAAATGAGAGACTTCGGTTTCGCCCTGACGAAAGATCAAGGTGCCTTCCGGGTAAAAATCGATGATGCATTTTCGGGAAAGCCTGACCAGTTCGGTCCGCTGAATCTCCTTGAAGGGCAGGATTCCGGTCAGGAAATCAAGGGCCACATCGGCAGGAATTGCGTTGAGGTCGTTGTTAGCCATTCGCAGCCTTTTCGGTGGGCTTGATAATCTCTTTTTTCGGAAACATCCGCAGATAGAGGAAAGCGGATAAAGACAGCATGATACCCAACAGGGTAACTTCTAGGAAGCGGTGGTTTTCCGGCTGGAAAAGAGCAAGACCCGAGAGGACGAAAAGGTAAAGGTAACCGGTCCGCCTGAAACGCAGGATCTTTTTTAAAACATAGATGTTAACGATCGGTACAACCAGAGCCAGGAAAAAATAGATGTTGATAGTTCCGATGGCAATGGCATTAAAGACCTTGAGGAAGGTCATGACCAGCAGGATCCCGGCCAATGCTAGATTGAGCAGCAGAAAGGACTGACGCTTTTTTTTGGTGGGCAGGTCGTTTAAGAGGAACAGCAGTTGTTCGCGGTCTTCAGTGCTTTTAAGGTTTTGCCAGACCCACTGTTTTTCTTTGTCCTGTCGCAGCAGGTTCTCGACTTTGGTTCTTAATTCCCCGGCCATTGTCTCCTCTCGTCTATAAACGCTTCTGCGAGGTTGAAGTGCAATGTAACCGGCCTATTTGAACGGGAAATTTGTGCAGGAATTGTTTATGGTGGGATATATTTTCGAAGCCGTGGCAATAGTCGATGACGATAGAAGAAGCGGGGACCTTTGCTTTACCCATAAGGAGAGAATCTCCGGTTGTTAATCGTATAGCCACGGCAGCAACTCTAATAAGGTTTAGCAGCTGCCGATATATTTTTCAATCAGATTGTCCGATGAGAGAGGCCTTTATAGATAATGTTTGGGATTAAAACTCTGCTTAACCTGTTTGCATACCTGCTTCTGCTCGTGCCTGGTCTCGTTTATGCCGGTCCAGCTTGTTGCGCTGCCGTTGATGCCGATCAGATTCCGGTTGTAAGGGATGATCTGGCTTACGCGGGACTTGCCGAAGCGATTGGCGCAAGCCTAAGTTACTTGAAGAGGCAGCCGCCCTCCAAACTCTATCGCTTTTGTGATCGGAGTTATAGCCCGGGAGAAGTGGCGGCGGGCTTGGTTGATTTTATAACCTTAGTCGAGCGGAAACTTGCGCCTGAAGAGTTCGGCAAGCAGTTTGGGGAAAAGTTTGAATTATGTGCGGCCGCCGCTGACGAAGGCGTCGGTGGAGTTCTGGTGACCGGTTATTTCGAGCCGTTACTCGAAGGGAGTCTGCAAAAAGAGCCGCCGTTTATTTATCCCCTCTATAAGAGACCGGACGATTTGCTCCAGAAAGACGGTCGGATCGGGCGGTTGCAGGAAGGCGGCTTCGTTCTCTACTGGACCAGGGGGGAGATCGAAAATGGCGGTGTGCTGGCTGGCAACGAACTTGTATATGTCAAGGATCCGGTCGAGGCTTTTATCCTGCATGTCCAGGGCTCGGGGCGGATCCGCTTGCGGGACGGGCAGGTGCGCCGTATCCAGTTTGCCGCTAAAAACGGCCGGCCCTACCGGAGCATCGGCAAATTGCTGGTTGACCAAGGCAAAATGGAGCTGGCCGAGGTAAGTCTGCCGACTATTGCCGATTATCTCGAAGCCCATCCGCGGGAGAGGCGCGAGATCCTTCAATCCAACCAGTCTTTTATATTTTTCCGGTGGGGAGAAAGTGGAGATTCAGGGCCATTGGGTCGTTTGGGAGAACCACTTACCGCCGGGCGCTCGGTTGCCCTTGATCATGAATGTTTCCCCCCCGGCGCACTTGCTTTTCTGGAAACCAGAAAACCGATTTTTAATGGTGAAAACGAGATTATCGGCTGGGCGCCTCTGCGTAGATTCGTGGTCAACCAAGACAGCGGTTCGGCAATTAAGGGGGGGCGCCGGGTCGATCTTTTTCTGGGGGCGGGAGAGCGGGCTCGGGCCATGGCCGGCGTTATGAAGCATCCTGGAAAACTTTATTTTCCGGTGGCAAAGAAATAGTTGTCAATCCTTGGCTCTATTTGTAAGATTTTCGACATCGCGCCATGAAATTGTAGCAGCCAAGCAAAGGAGCAGATCATGAAACAGCCAGATATCGATTATTGGATCAGAACCATGCTCAGCTCTTACGATCATGTATCCGATCTTAACGTTACCGCAGGTCGACCTCTACAGGTTGAGGCGGCCGGAGAGATGCAGCCGGTGGCGGTCCGGCCGGCGGTCAATAATCTTACCCCCTTTCAGACCGAGGTTTTTGCCCTTAATCTGATCAATAACGATCAGAGATTGTTGACCGATCTAGTCAAAAACGGTTCCTGCGATCTCTCTTACCGGTTGGGTGAGGACATGCGCTTCAGAGTCAATGTCTTTTCAGGAAGGCGCAATATCTCGACCGTTCTAAGGAAGCTCGAAACCAACATCCCTACCATCCCGGAGCTTGCTCTCCCCGAAATCCTTAATAAAGTTCCTAGAGAGAAGAACGGTCTTATCCTGGTGACCGGTGCCACCGGCACAGGTAAATCGACGACTTTGGCGGCAATCCTTGACGAGGTAAATCGCACCCAGCCAGTCCATGTGGTCACCTTGGAAGATCCGATCGAATATGCCCATGAGCACAAGATGGCCACTTTCAACCAGCGCGAGCTGGGCGCAGATTTCGATAGCTTTGCCTCCGGTTTGAGGGCGGCCCTTCGCCAGGCCCCCAAGGTCATCCTGGTCGGCGAGATGCGGGATCTCGAAACCATGGAGATCGGCATGACCGCGGCAGAGACCGGCCATGTGGTGATGAGCACATTACATACGGTTGATGCCGGACAAACCATCAACCGTATCGTGGGTATGTTCGATCTTGAGGAACAGGCTCAAGTTCGCAATCGCCTGGCTGACACGATCAAGTGGATCATATGCCAGCGACTGCTCCCTAAAATCGGTGGTGGGCGGATTGCGGCCCTCGAAATCCTTCGCACCAGCCTCCGCATTAAAGAGCTGATCCTAAACGGCGAAACGGAGGACAAGACATTTTACGATATTATTGCCGACGGCACCCAGAGCGGCATGATGACTTTCGATCAGCATCTGCTTAAATTATGCGAAAATGGGCTGATCACCGAAGAGACGGCGCTAGCCTACAGTTCAAGACGAAGCACGGTTGCTCGTGGACTGGACCAGCTAAAGGCAGCCCGCGGCGAATCAACCACTGCCATAAAAGGGTTAGGTATGGACCAGCGCAAGGACGACCGTCGGTCGTCCGGTTTCTAGGTTTCATCCATAACATCGGTTAACCTTTCGGAGATTGATATGATCAGCCATTGTCCCAACTGCAATAAAGCCCTTAATTTCAGCGAAAGTCAACAGGACAAGATTAAGTCGGCCCTGGCAGCTATGACAACCGGGACTTTGAAGCTTAAATGTCCGCACTGTAAGGTGCCGATGGAATTGATGTCTGACGGCTCTCTGGCTGATTGGCGTCAGAAACCGATGGGCGCCGCGAAAAAAAGCGACCGGAAAATGCCGGAGCCTCCTAAGCCGCCGGACATCAACTGGCTGACCAAGAACTCTTTCGATGACGAAGAGAAGATTAAGGATATTCCCAAAATCCTGGTGTTGGTCGATGCCGGTCCGACCAGGGAGGCCGTATTCGGGGCCATGATAGAATCGTTTTTTCAACCTGTCGCGGTTGACACCAGAGAAGAGGCAATTGAACAATTGCAGGCTATCCAATTCAATAGCGTGATACTACACAGTAGGTTTGCCGGTGAAACCCTTTTGCAATCGAAGGTGCATGAGTTTTTAAGAAGAATGCCGATGGGACGTCGCCGTTACATCTTCTATGTGTTGGTCGGCCCTGAATTCAGTACGCTTTATAGTCTGGAGGCCCTCAGTTACAGTGCTAACATGGTCATCAATGAAAAGGATGTGGAGCATTTTAAAAACATCTACAAGAAGGGCAAGGCGGAAAACGATGAACTGTTCGGTGCTTTTATTAAGGTTCTGAATGAGCAGGGTGTTACAGGATCGTAAAGATTTTAGAAATGCTGCGGAGGTGTAGCGGGCACACAGGGCGTCGCAATGGTTTTATGGAAACGCTTGCGCAGAGGGATAGGATTGCTTTGGTTGAATATCGGAATCAGCGGAGATAATTTCTTCTCTTTTTTTCCAGGGACAGGTCCAGCTTTTTTATTCTTTCGATGGTTTTCGTCAGTTCGGCATTGGCGGCGGTCAACTTTTCTTTTTCTTCGGCAAGGCGCAAGTTTGTAGCCTCCAGTTCCTTTTTTTCCTTGTCAAGCCTGGCGGCCTTTGCGGATAATTTTTGGTTTTTCCCCTGTAAATCACGGCATTCTTCGCCGGTTTTCAGCGCCAGGACCCAATCGGCGGCTTCCTTCCGGTCCAACCCATGTGGATCTAGTTCCAAAAATTTCCCCAATTCTTCAACCGCCTTTTGCCGATCGCGGCCGGGATTCTTGGGAATCAGGTAGAGGATGGCTAACCGTCGGTGGGCTTCCGCTTTATCTTCGTTGCTCGTTTGGGCGGTGTCGGTTATTTGGCGCAGCTTCTCTGTTTCTTTGGCAAAATCGGCAAGTTCGAATTTTTGCGGGGTAAAATCGAGAGAGTCGTAACCCGTCTTTTCAGGCATTGTTGGGGGAAAACAGCCTGTCAGAGCAAAGATAAAAAATAGAGCGGTAAAGAAAATTCGCATGGTTCCCATATTCAGGTAACTTTGTTGGGGAAATTGATCAGTTTGCCCTGATCTTTTCCTTCTGACTCTCGATCATGGCGATGGTCCGTCACAAGGGAGCTGCCGACGATCGATTTTGAGTGCTCTTTGATTTCTGCAGCGATTTCGCCGACTTCAATGTGGCTGTCTAAAATTCTGTACTGGTTGGTCACCGCGGCTATTGAAATGGTAGCCAGCGGGAAGGTCATTTTTTTACCCTGCCTGTCCTCACCGGTGATATATCCTCGTTTGCGGTCATCGCAGGAGTAGAATGACGGTATTTTCTCATCAAATTTCTCTATAATCGCCTGGCAGATGTCTTTGTAATTGTCCGGGGTGGAAATGATCACGAAGTCATCACCGCCGATATGGCCGACGAAATCCTCCGGGCTGCCATGCTGGGAAGTGCACTTTTCAATGATGGTTGCCGTGGCCTGGATCATCTCGTTGCCCTGGGCATAGCCGTAGCGGTCATTAAAAGATTTGAAATTGTCTATATCAAGCATGCAAAAGGCGAAAAGTTCATCCGCTTCTATCCTTTTCTTAAGCATGTTCTCAATAGCGATGCCACCGGGGAGCCTGGTCAATGGATTGGCATCAAGGTAGGTTTCCTCGAAATTCCTCAACCGTTTTCCCATTCTTACGAATGCCTTGGCAAGTTCTCCGAGCTCGTCTTTGTTCTTGATGTCGGGTAGATGGTCGAATCTGCCCTGTGAGATTTCTTCGGTGGCGTGCTGAAGTTTTTTAACCGCGTTGACAATATTGTTGGTGACGAGCGCAGCACCGATTGCCGACAATGTTATTCCGATAATACAAATGACCAGAGCGAATTTAAAGGCAATGCTGCCGATGGAGGCCGAAATGCCTGTCTTCTGGTTCTGGTCTGATTTGTTTAAAACGCTGAATTCGGCGAGGATATCAAATAATGCAGTTTGCTTCTCCCTCATAATCAGGTCGAAATCGCCGGTTTTAAGATTTGGCTCTTCCCGGGAGGACATGCCGGTAAGCAGGACGTTAGAGTAGTCGCTGTATGCCTTTTCCAGTCCGGCGATGGGGAAATTCAGCCCCGAAGATTTATCGGCAAGAGAGTGCAAGAGGTTGATTTTTTCGGAAAATTCAATGCTGTTATCATTAAATACCTTAACGAAGGCGCTGTCCTTAAGGATCAGAAAACGGCGCAGAATCGATTCCTGATCGATGACCGTACTCTTCATCTGCCTGATTGTTTCTTGGATTGGTATGTTTATCGTCAGGATGGATTCGTTAAGGTTGTTGAGTTCGTTTAATTTGGTAAGAGAGAAAGTGGAAAAAAGAACAAGAAAAACCACCAGCGGGAAAAAACCGAAATACATTTTCTGGGCAATATTAAGGGCCAGAAAGCTTGAGGTCGTTTTTTTAACTAACTTCATATTCTAAGAAGTCGCTTTCTAATTTGCCTACATGAGTAATTTAGTTAATCATATTAACATTAACCGACGCTTATTTGGTCGTTACTATAGCTTGGGGCAGGGGAAAAAATATAGCTAAAGTAAATAATTGTTACAAATTAGCTGTTATGAAGTCAAGTAGGGAAAATACTTAAAAAAAATAAAAGGTCGAGGACATTTCTGGTCCGATCAATAATGTAGGTTATTGAAAAAAAGGTTTCGAGGATGGATAAAAGAATTGGGACGAAAAAAATCCTTACTTTGGTTCATCCAACTCAACTTCGTTAAGACCCAAGAGTTCTTCGGAGTCACCGATAGGTAATTGTTCCACCGCTTTCAGTTTGCGTTCCATGGCGCGGGTCCTGACGCCGGTTTGATCGATGGTGTTGGAGGCTGTCTCAAGCTGGCGTTTTACCCTGCCCAGCACTTCACCGAATTTACCGAATTCGGTCTTGACGGCGGCCAGGATTTTCCATACTTCGCTGGAGCGTTTTTCGATGGCCAGGGTTCGGAAACCCATGCGCAGGCTGCTTAAAGTAGCCGAAAGCGTCGTCGGTCCGGTCACCACGGTCCGGAAGTCCTGTTGTAATTTCTCGACCAGGCCCGGTTGTCTTAATACTTCGGCGTAGAGACCTTCAGTGGGTAGAAACATAATGGCGAAATCGGTAGTTTTCGGCGGGTTAAGGTACTTGGTTGAGATCTCCTTCGCGGAATTCTGAATCGAGCGGCTCAAGGCCGCCAGCGCTTTTTCCATAGCTTCACTGTCGGCGGCGTCGGCGGCGGCGACCAGGCGCAAATAGTCTTCCTGGGGGAATTTTGAATCGATCGGCAGCCAGACCACTGCGTCACGATCGTCGGCCGGACCGGGCAGCCTTATGGCGTATTCGACCAGATCATGGGACCCTTCGCGGGTCTTGACATTCTTGGCGTATTGGTCCGGGGTGAGGATTTGTTCGAGAATTGCACCCAGTTGGACTTCGCCCCAGGTGCCGCGGGCCTTGACGTTGGTCAGCACCCTTTTCAGATCGCCTACTCCGGTGGCCAGACTCTGCATCTCGCCCAAGCCCTTCTGGACCGATTCGAGCCGCTCGCTGACCAGTTTGAATGATTCGCCAAGCCTTTTCTCCAGAGTGGTCTGGAGTTTTTCGTCGACGGTCTCACGCATCTGGTCAAGTTTTTTCTCGTTGCTTTGCTGCAGGGATTTGATCTGGATCTCGACGATATCGCGAAGTTTGTCGAGTCGGTCGCGGTTCGAGTCGACCAGTTCCTTGACGCGGAGCTCCACTGACCCCAGGCTTTCCTTTTGCGATTTGCCCATTTCGCTGATGGTCTGCGTTACCGTTTGGTTAGCGCTTTTCTGGGTGGCGGCGATCTCTTCTCTGAGTTCCCTGGCCGCATGGGCGGCTTCTTCTCGGCTGTCCTTGAATTCTTCGCGAGTTGCCCTGACCGATTCCTCATGATTGATCCTAAGCTCTTCACGGACCGCTTTCTCAGTATCGCGATTATCCAGGGTTGCCAGTTTTCTCAGCGCCGCGATCATGATGAGTAGTGAAATCGTCGAGATCAGAAGAGGGAGCCAATCTAATACGGTCATTATGTTTCCTTGCTTTTTGGTAAGCTGTTTTATGTTACATCTTGCCGGGCAGTCTTCAAGTCGGCATGTTCATGAAAGGGGCATTTAGGCTCGTTGGCATACCAGACTGGTTTAACCGGGCGCTATTGCGGGTCCCGCAGGGCCAACGGTGGCGCCAGGATCTCCGACCAAATTACGGCATTTCGGAGGCTGCGGCGACCGGCAGGCAATTTCGACTTCTGCAACCTCGTGATTTGGGGCGGTCCGGCAGGGGGAATAAAAGGCGGGCTAGGTGCGCTTTTTATTCTTCTTTCGTCTATTTCCGGCTGCCGGTCATCCGCCATCGTTGCTGAAGCATGGCCTGACCGGTCCTCGAGTGGTGGTCCCGTGGGAACCTGCAGGTATTCGTCGAGTTCCAGTTCTTCCCTGTCGGGGCTCCTCTGGTCCTGTAAGGCGGCGGCCAGAGTTTTTTGCAGAGTTTCGAGAAAACCCGGTGTCTGCTGGGCGGAAGCATGATTTCTCGGATCGGTCTTGGCAGCCTTCCGGAAAACATTGCTGATCCCCCAGATCGCCAGGACAAAGATCAAGGTAATTAACTGTTCGAAATCCATATTTATTTGCCTCGCCTGTTCCGTTTAATAGGGTCATTGCAAAACATCAAATTTATTACTCGGATTTGTTCTCGGGACCGGTGTCGCCGGCGCCGATGCTGTCCCTCATCCTGGTATCGGCGACGATATTTTTCATCTTGTAATAATCCATGATGCCGAGCTGACCGTTTCTGAAGGCCTCGGCCATGGCCAGTGGCACTTCGGCTTCGGCGGCCACAACCTTGGCCCGCATCTCCTCGACCCGGGCCTTCATCTCCTGCTCGACTGCGTAGGCCATGGCGCGACGCTCCTCGGCCTTGGCCTGGGCAATCTTTTTATCCGCTTCGGCCCGATCGGTTTCCAGTTCGGCCCCGATATTTTTGCCGACATCGACATCGGCAATATCTATGGAGAGGATCTCGTAGGCGGTGCCGGCATCAAGCCCCTTGGCCAGCACGGTTTTGGAGATGCTGTCGGGATTTTCCAGGACGTGTTTGTGAGTGGCGGCCGAGCCGATGGTGGTGACGATCCCTTCGCCGACCCGGGCCAGGATCGTCTCCGCCCCGGCGCCGCCGACCAGCCGATCGATATTGGCCCGGACCGTGATTCGAGAGATGGCCTTCAGCTGGATGCCGTCTTTGGCCATGGCAGCCACCAACGGCGTTTCGATGACTTTAGGATTGACGCTCATCTGCACAGCTTCAAGGACATTTCGCCCGGCCAGGTCAATGGCCGCGGCCCGGTTGAAGTCGAGCTCTATATTGGCTTTGTCGGCCGCGATCAATGATTGGACGACCCGCAGCACGTTACCGCCGGCCAGAAAGTGGGACTCAAGATTGTCGGTTGAGACTTCAAGGCCCGCCTTGACCGCCATGATCTTGGCTTCCACGATCATCTTGGGCGGTACTTTTCGAAAGCGCATGAAGACGATGTTGAGTAGCCCCACTCTGGCGCCTGAGACCAGGGCCTGGATCCACAGGGAAATCGAGGAACCGATAAAGTAAAAGAGGGCAATTACCGCAACAACCAGGACCAGGAGGCCGATCTGACCGATATTCATATGATTCTCCTTTTAAGGTGTTTGAGATGGTTGATATTCCCTGACGATGATCTGGTTTCCGGTGACATCGACTACGACCAGATCACGATCTTTTTCGATATATTCGCCCCGGCTGACCACATCGACCCGTTTGCCGTCGATTATGGCGGTGCCGGCAGGATGGAGCGCGGTGACGCTTCGCCCTTCGCGCCCCATGAAATTTTTCAAGGCAGGGGAATGGGAGACGACTCCCGCCTTGCTGGACAGGGTTTCCCGCAGTGTGGCCGGTGAACGGGCCAGGATCTTCAGGCCGACGCCCACCAGAATGGGAATCATGAAGAGATCGGCCACGACGAAATAGATACCGGCGGTGGTTGAGATGTCATGGAAAAGGATGAACAACGAATAACCGAACAGCCCGGCTGCCGCCAGCGACAACATTCCGCCCGAGGGCAGGAAAATTTCGGCAATGATGATTATAACCCCGGCCAGTTGTAGAGTGACGGGCAGCAAAAACTCTTTCATGATTTTTCCTCGGTCACCACCACCCGGCTGCCTTTAATGGCGATGATTCGTACCGGGGCGCCTTTCTCGATGAAATCGCCTTCCGTGACCACGTCGATATTTCTTTCCCCGAAACTCGCCTTGCCGGCGGGGCGCAGGAAGGTGGCCGCCGTTCCTACTTCACCGACTTGCACCCCTCTCGCTTCATGGGAGTCGGCGTGAGAGTCAGCCAGGGTGGTTGCCAGATAAGGGCCGTTGATTAATTTACCAAGTCTTGGGAAAAAATAACCGAGAAAAACCAGGGCCGAGACAAAGGCAATGATAAACGAGCCCAGGACCTTGGTCAGGTTGGCGATCAGGATCTCTTTTTGCCACGGCAGGTTCGGATCTGGCACTACAAAATCCTGGAAGGAGAGGAGCATTCCCAGACCGATACAGATGAAGCCTGCAATGCCGGCCACCCCGAATCCCGGGATCACGAAGACCTCAAAACCCAGAAGGACCAAGCCCAGTAGGATCAGGATCAATTCGGTATGGTCGGCCAATCCGACAATATACTGGTTACCCAGGACCAATGCCAGGCAGATTATGCCGACCAGGCCGGGCAGCCCGAAACCTGGAGCTTTGTATTCCGCATAAAGGGCACCCAGACCTATAATCATCAGAAGCGGGGCGATCGAACCCAGGAAACGGCCCAAGTCCTCGGCCCAAGTCTGTTCAAGGCGGACCAGCCGGTAGTCATCGATCCCGAAGCGGGCCAGCATGTCGGGAAGCGAGGCGACGGTCATTTTAGAGAAACCGAGGGTATGCGCCTCTGCGTCGTCCATGGTCAAAAGCTCGTCCTTGGCCACTACCACTTTTTGAGCGATGATCTTCTGCCGCTCTTTGCTGGTCATCGCTTGTAGGTCATCTGAATCAAGATAAAAGGTCTGTTCCGCTGTTTTTATTTGATGGATTTCCAGATGGGCACTGACCATGGCCTCCGCCAGGGCGACCGGGTAGCCGTTGCGCCGGGCCAGGGCCCGGAAATTGGCCCGGAGTGGCGACTGGAATTTTTCGCCCAGCATTTTCGGGCCTTCCTGGGAGAAAGTGATCGGGGCACAGTCGCCGATGGTGGTGTGGGGCCGCATCGCCAGACTGTTGCAGGACAGGGCGATTAAAGCGCCGGCCGAGATTGCCTTGGTTTTGACGAAGGCGATGGTTTGGTGATCCTGGATGCCGGTCATGGTTTCGACGATTTTCAAGGCCGAGTCGACCCGGCCACCGAAGGTGTCGAGCTCCAGAACGATTATTGATCCGGATTGTTTCTTTGCCTCCTGTACCGCCCTTTCAATATAGGCGGCCATCGCCGGTTTGACCTCTCCCTTTGCCTCGATTACGTAAACGGTAGTCGGGATTGGTTCGACTGCTTTGCCTTGCTGCGGGCAAAAGACCGCCAGCAGTATGACCGGAAATAGAAAAACAGCGCAATACCGGATGGTTATAGATAAGCCGGAATATGCACGGGGTAGTCCGCCGGTTATGTTCGGCTTGGCCTTCCTGACTGAATTTGCGGAGCTTTTGTTTTTTTTCATTTCCGGCGTTTTATGAAGCGGATGCTGATTGTCGGTTCGGTTCATTTTCAATTCGCGCGCTGATTTGTCAAAGCGTATCGGTAAGTATAGCAGACTTTGCGACAAGCTGAAGCAAGAAAAGCCGAAGGCGGGTTGCGGAGAGAAGGTTTAGCGTTCGGGGGCGGCTTCTTTGGTAAAAACCAACAGTTTCCGGGGAATATCCGAAAAGGGCAGGGCTGTTACGATGGTGTCGCTCAGCCTGAAAGGGCTGGTTGTCGAAAGTTTCCGCCATTCGGCGATTTCCTCATCTGCCTTCCGCCCTTTCATGCAGATCACCTTGCCGTTCGGTGCACAGAAGGGTTCGGCCAGTTCTAGAAAGCGGTTGACCGAGGTGAAGGCGCGGCTGGTTATGATCGGCATGGCATTTTGGAAATCGGTCAGGGTGGGGTTGTCTCTTTCGAGTCTGGTCTCCAGAACGGAAACTTTCTCTAACCTCAACGATCTGATTATCTGCCGCATGAAAACGGTGCGCTTCCGGCGCGGTTCTATCAAGGTGACAGCCAAATCAGGACAGGCGATCTTAAGAACGAGGCCGGGGAACCCGGCGCCGCTGCCGACATCCATGAGGCCTGGTTCCGGGCAGTTTCGGGCCAGGGGGAGCATGGTCAGGGAGTCGAGGAAATGGCTTTCGATCAAGGTTTCGAGGGTGGCATGCCCAACCATGTTGATCTTTTTATTCCATTTTTGCAGTTCGGCGAGATAAAGACATAATTGAGCGATTGTCCGGTCGGGAAGAGTCAGGCCGAGGCGGGAAAGACCGCGGCAGAAAAGCTTATTTGCGCTCATCGGTTCTGATCGCCGCTGAACGGGCGTGGCCGGTCAAGCCCTCCAGATTGGCCAGACGTTGAATGTGTTCGCTGTCGGCCAGCAGGGCCTCGCGGGGGTAGGAAATCAGACTCGATTTTTTCACGAAAGTCTCGACACCCAGGGCCGAAGAAAAACGGGCCGTACCCATGGTGGGCAGGACGTGGTTGGGGCCGGCCAGATAGTCGCCGGTCGATTCAGGGACATTATGCCCGGCAAATATGGCGCCGGCGTGGCGAATTTTGTCCACATGGTCGAGGGGATTTGCAATCATCAGTTCAAGGTGTTCGGCGGCCAGCTGGTTGGCGATCTCAATTGCCTCCTCAACCGAGGAGGCGATCAGGATAACGCCCCGTTCGGAAAGGGACTTTCGAGCGATTTCCTCCCTGCTCAGTTTAGGAAGCTGGGCTTCCAGTTCCTCCAAGACCCGGTCGGCGATTTCAGGGCTGGTTGTGACCAGGATGGCCAGGGCCTGCGGGTCATGTTCGGCCTGGGCCAGCATGTCTGCGGCTGCGTAGGCCGGGGTCGCGGTTTCGTCGGCGATAATCAGCACCTCGCTGGGGCCGGCAACCATGTCGATCCTGACCCGGCCGGAGACCTGCTGTTTTGCCTCGGCCACGAACTGGTTGCCGGGTCCGACGATCACATCAACCCGGGGGATAAGATCGGTTCCGTAGGCGAGGGCGGCAATGGCCCAGGCGCTGCCTATCTTGTAGATCTCTTTGATGCCGATCTTACCGGCGGCGACCAGGAGGGCGGGGTTGACCTTCCCCGCGCTGTTGGCCGGGGTGACCATTACCCGTCTTTTAACTCCGGCGATCCCGGCTGGAATACCGTTCATCAGAACAGAGGAAACCAGAGGGGTCTTGCCGCCCTGACCGCCGGGGACGTAGAGTCCCGCCGAATCAACCGGATTGACCAAACGACCGGTGATTATGCCGTTGTCGCCGGTAATAGTCCAGGATTGTTCCTTTTCATGCTCGTGGAAAGTCCGGATCCTCTCGATGGCCAGATCCAGAGAGTTGCTCAACTTTTCGTCAACCATTTCGAAAGCCTGTTCAATCTCAGACTCCGTAACTTTGAGTTGGTCGATAGTTATGTCGGGCGAATCGAATTTACGGGTATAATCCAGCAAGGCTTGGTCGCCGCGATTTCTTACATCCTGGATGATATCGGCGACGATCTTATGACAGTTGTTGTCGGTTGACTGGAAACGGTCGCGGAGGTCGGCGAGTTTCCCGACTCCTTCCCGGGAAGAGGTGCTTAACGGCTTGATTATCATGATCGGTCCTTGTTTTTTTTCTTACCGTAACGATACAATACGTTGGCACGGCCAAGAATAATTGATTTTATTTTAATGTAAACAGATTTACTGAAGCTCAAGCCCTAGGTCGGCATTGCCGGGAGAGGGTGGCCGTTCTCGATTCGGACGGCTGCCACTTCGGTTTTTTGTTAAAAAATCGTGCAAGGCCCGTTATATTTTGCTTTAGTTCCGAAAGTCGCTATGCGATCATGTGGTAATTGGTAGGAACGGGGGGAGAATAGTCGTCTAGTTTAGGGATAAAGGGATGATAAAACCGTCTTTACGTACTCGAACGCTCAACGAACTGATCGATTCCAGTTGCGACAAATATGCCGACCGCCCCATGGTAGGCTTCGCATTCCAGCCGTCGTTCACCTATCGAGACTTCCGAATACGTTTCCTCAAGATCGCCGCTTCTCTTCGCGATATCGGCGTCAGGCGCGGCGATCGGGTAGCCATTCTGGCCGAAAACTCTCCCCAGTGGGGCATGACCTATATGGGGGTACTGCGGCTGGGGGCAGTTGCCGTACCGATCCTGCCGGATTTCCCCGAGTCGGATGTGCTGCACATTCTCTCGGAATGTAAGGTCAGGGTGTTGTTCACCACCGGCAAACAGATCGACAAGATTTCTGAAATAACCGAGCATAATCTCAAAAAAATCGTCACCCTCGACGATTTTACCGCTAACGGCACTGTTTTCGATACGGTGCCCTTCTCCGATTTTTTGGGGAAAGATCTGCCGGAAGGAAGTGAATTCAAGCCGGTAGGTCCGGACGATCTGGCCAGCATCATTTATACCTCGGGAACCTCGGGACATTCGAAGGCGGTAATGTTGAGCCACTCTAATTTGCGCTCCAATGTCGATTCGGCCAGTGGTCTGGTCAACATTACCCCTGATTGGACTTTCCTGTCGGTGTTGCCCATCTCCCATACCTACGAATTTACCGTGGGCTTCCTGTTGCCCGTCCGGCAGGGCGCCCGGATCGTTTACTGCGACCAGCGTCCAACCCCGATGGTTCTCGGCAAGATCTGCGCGGCCGAAAAGCCCACTGTGATGTTGGTGGTGCCGATGATCATGGAAAAGATCTATAAAAAACGGGTCTTGCCGAAAATAGAACACAGCAAGGCGCTGCGAGCTTTGCTGCGAATCCCCTTCCTGCGGGCCATGGTTCTGAAAAAGATCGGCGCTAAACTTCTTGATTTCTTCGGTGGTGAATTGCAGTTGATGGCCATTGGGGGGGCAGCTCTTAATATCGAGGTGGAAAAATTCTTCTATGAGGCCGGTTTCCCCTACATTGTCGGCTATGGATTGACGGAGGCCTCACCTATCCTGGCGGGAGGGCCGGCCTTCGATCCCACCATTGCCGTGGGCTCAAGCGGTAAACCTGTGCCAGGGGTTTCCATAAAGATAGTCAACCCGGAACCCGGCTCGGGGATCGGCGAGATCCACGGCAAAGGGCCTAATGTCATGAAGGGTTATCATAATAATCCTGAGGAGACCAAGGCCGCCATCGACCGGGAAGGCTGGCTGGCCACCGGAGATCTGGGCTATCTGGACGAGAACAACAACCTGTTTATTACCGGCCGTTCCAAGAGCGTTATCGTCCTTTCGCATGGCGAAAATGTTTATCCCGAAACCATCGAGGAAAAGATCAACAGTTCGATCTATGTGGTAGAATCGCTTGTTACCGAATTCGACGATAAACTGATCGCATCGGTATTCCCCGATTACGAATATCTTGATCTCGAATCGGAGGGCAAGACCGAATCGGAAAAACATCGTTATATCATGGCCGTTCTTGAAGACATCCGCAAAGCGGTTAATCTGCAGCTGCCGCCTTATTCCCAGATTTACCGGCTTGTCGAAAGGCAGGAGCCTTTTACCAAGACAGCTACTCACAAGATCAAAAGGTATCTTTACGCCGGGGTGACCAAATGAGAAATGCCTCGCCTGCTGGAAGAGAATCCGTAACTCCTCATCCAGGGTGCCACTAAAATGATTATTTTGCTGAGCAATAAAGGGTTAAGATGTCATCGGTAGTTATCTTATCCATCGCCATGGTCCTGATAGGCATTATCCTGATGTCGGCTTCAATAAGTGGAGGCTTTCGTCTTAATCAGAACCTGCCTGATGAACTTCGTGGCCGATGGCAGCTGCTGACCGCCTTAATGGTTTTTTTCGAAGTCAGTTATATCGTTTTTGTTTTTCTATTGATGGCTGAACAATATTTACCGATCGAATTGCTGCTTGGTCTGATCCTGATGGGGGGAGCAGTTTTCGTCTTAATGTTCGTTAGGCAGACCGAGTATACGGTTAGGCGAATGAATGAACTTCAGGATGTCGGAGTCAGAGCCAATGAAAAGTTACGGGAGAGCAACGCCAAATTGATCGAGGAAGCCCGGCAGCGAGAGAAGGTCGATGCTGAGCTGCGCAAATCGAAAACACATATCGAAAATGTTTTCAACAATTCGATTCCCCTATGCCTTACCAATACCGAATATGAGATTGTTGATGCCAACGATGCCTATTATAAGGTTTTTGGAAAACCGTCTAACATTGCTGGAAAACAGAAGTGTTACGAATCCAGGCCCAGTGCCGAATGTCATAGCGAAGATTGTCCCCTGACACAGATAATGGCTGGGGCTTCCGAGATTATCTACGAGTCCCAGAAAGTTGACAGTGACGGAGTTGTACATCGATTTATGGTGACGGCCCGGCCCCTAAGGAACGAGGGAGGGGATATCGCCGGCATTGTCGAAAGTTTTCAGGACATAACCAGACTAAAACTTGCCGAGGAGGCATTGGCCGAGGAAAAGGAAAGATTGCTGGTGACCTTGAGCAGCATTGGCGATGGGGTTATCACCGTTGATCTGCAGGGAAGGGTGGTTCTGATCAATGATACAGCCCAGGGCTTGACCGGTTGGGAACGGGAGGATGCGACCGAAAAATCCCTCGACGAGGTTCTGTATCTGGTTGATGTTCGTGACCGGAGTGTGAAAGTCAACCCCCTGCGGCATGTCCTGGGTGGACAGATTTGGGATATTGAGAAGTCAGAAGGGCAGGCTGTTCTGGTCGCCAAGGACGGTTGGGAGAGAAACGTTAATTACAGCGTTTCACCTATTCATGATCAAGAGGGAGCCATCTTCGGAGGTGTTCTGGTTTTTCAGGATATTACTGAAAAGCTGAAGGTCGAAATGGAGTCGGCAAGAATTGAGAAACTCGAGTCGATTAGTCTTCTGGCCGGCGGAGTTGCCCACGACTTCAACAACATCCTGACCGCCATTATGAATAATCTGACCCTGGCCAGAATGGTGAAAGATTCTGAAGAGAAGCTTTTGGAGAAGATCGATTCAACCGAGGAAGCCGTTTTCAAGGCCAAGGAGCTTACCAATCAGCTTCTCTCCTTCGCCAAAGGAGGGTCGCCTGTCAAGGAAATGATTTCGATCGGCGATCTGGTGAAAAATTCGGTCGAATTCAGTCTTCGCGGTTCCAACGTCATTAGCGACATTGCAGTTGCAGATAAGCTCTGGCCGGTGGAGGTCGATGAGACCCAGATCCACCAGGTGATCAGCAATCTGGTGATCAATGCCGATCAGGCTATGCCGGAAGGAGGGGTACTCTCGATATCCCTGAGCAATTGTAAGGTTCATCCCGGAGATTCGGCTCTGATCAAATCCGGTCGCTATGTAAAGCTCACCGTTCGCGATCAGGGTCCCGGGATCAGCGAGGACAATCTTGCTAAGATTTTCGACCCTTATTTCACCACGAAGCCGGAAGGCAGCGGTCTCGGGTTGGCGACGGTTTATTCGATAATTTCAAAACACGGCGGGTATGTATTTGTCGATTCCGAAATCGGCAAAGGAACTGAATTTACCGTTTATCTGCCGGCTTGCGAGGGTAGTGACGTGGCGATCGGTCCGGCAGACATGGCCGGTAAGGGCAACGGCGTCAAAAGGAGCAGGGCGGTCGGCAGCAAGATTCTGATCATGGACGACGAGGAGGACATCAGGGATTTGCTTGGTGAGTTGTTGCGCAGCACCGGTTTTAAAGTGGTTGCCGCCTGTGACGGGGAAGAGGCCATTCGGCTTTATCAAGAGGTCATGGGGACCAGGGAGCGCTTCGATTGTGTGATCATGGACTTGACTATCCCCGGCGGAATGGGCGGCAGGGAGGCTATGGCTAAACTTGTTGAGATCGATCCCGCGGTTAAGGCGATTGTTTCCAGCGGTTATGCCAACGACCCGGTCATGGCCGACTATGAAAGTTATGGATTTCTGGGCCGGGTTGCGAAACCGTACCGGCTTGAGGTGTTGATCGAAACTTTAGATGAGGTCGTTTGCCGGACCGATTGAAGCTGACGGCTAAGTAAAAAGTCCGATCTTCTACTGCGTCGTAGCGCATTTTTGTTCACTCGGCATACCGTATGTATAGCCTCGCTCGCAAAAACACACTACTCCTTGTATATCGAAATTTTTACTTAGCCATCCCGACACTTTTACGACGCCATCAATCAAGCTCAGGTTGATTTCAAGAGATTTCTGCCGTGTTGGCCCCACCAGAACGCCGGCCAACAGTCTCTTTAAACCGCCGGCCGGCTTCCTAGGAGGAAAGATAAAAAAATCATAAGGGGAAGATTTTTCTATCTCCATGAATTTGAGCATATCATATTCGCCGCGAGCATTGTCAAGGGCGGGTTGCTTTTTTATTATCGAGTGATTTCGGGAAGTTATTGCCAAGCATAAAAATGACACAGGCGCAGGTTGTCTTGCCTGTAAAATGATGGCGGCTACTCCCGATAAACCGGGCAAGTCGTTTCGGGGCTGTAATTGCGGAAAGCCTTGTCGTCGTAATTTGTGTGACATTGGAGGCATAGGCCTACCCGGAGTACTCTCTTCAGTTCTTCTTTAATAAATGGCCGCAAATCGGGTCTTGAGCTTTTCTGCAACGGTTCGCCGTCGATGGCCACATAACTGTCCAAGGGCGGTGTGGTCCCGACGGCGGTTTCAATCCCTTGATCAATAGAGGTAAAGCGCCATTCGCCATTTTCACGCCAGATGGTGCCTTCGCCCAGGCCGACGGTTTTGCCAGAAGCGTGGCAGTCGACGCAGCTACGGCCGCCCGGTTGGGTGGTGTGCGGATTCAAGGCAGCCATGGTCAGGGAGTTGAACTGTTTTTCCGGTTCGCCCTGTTCGTTGATTACGGTAACGATGTCCTGGCATCCCGGGGTTACGATAACTATCTCCTCACCCCAGACAGCCAGCGTCGGTTTTTCGTAGCGCAGGTATGAGCGTCCCTCTTCCCACCAACCCTTGGTCTCTTCGAGGCTAAGTTTGTCGAGGTGGGTCTCGGTCATATCCCTTTTGGCATGACATCCGTAACATTGGGGCGCCCAGCCGGAGTGGCAGGATTCGCAGCTCAGGCGTTTATGGCCGGGATAGTCACAGGTTCCCTTTTTGGGGGTATGCAGGGGATGGCTCTTGTCGTCAAGCTTCGAGATCAGCACCGGTTTGCCTTCCCGCACTTTTATATTGTTTAACTGCCTGTTTTTCCTTGTTGTGCCGGGATTGTCGCTGTGGCAAGTTGTGCAGCTGATTTCCAACTGTTCTTCATAATGGGCGTATCTGTTGCCGTCTCCCATTATTTCTTCCCGGGTGTGGCAATCGATGCAGGCCATGCCTTTCCGGTGGTGGATGTCGTCTTCCAGTTCCAGGTAAAAACGGTTGCCCGGCAACCGTTTGCTTGAGAGTTGTCCTTTTTCGTAAGGGGTGCCGTAGCCCTCTGCCTCGTATATCCCTTGATAAGAGGTGCCGACCCGGCCGCTGCGGTTGTGGCAGCGCACACAGTTTTCGATCGGGATTTTTTTGATGATCAGGGGGTGAACCTTCTCCGGATCTTCGCCGGGCATCGCCTTGCCTTTGATGTGATGGCAGGCCGAGCAGCCGCCGCCCTTGTCGTTGAAAAATTGCGGGGCGCCGGGCAGGTCGTTTTTTTGTTTCCAAAGGTGGCAAGTGGCGCAGAGTTTCCGGTAATAGTCCAAAGCCAAAGAGGTCTCGCCGGTTTCGATCAGTTTCTCTACCGAAAAATCTCCGTTCTGATTTTCGGCTTCACCCCAATAGTAAAGGAGGGTCGCCAGGATGCCGCGGTTGGTGGCCATCAGGGAGTTTTTGATCTTGGGGACGTCGATGGCATGGCAGCCTTCGATGCCGCAGGTCTGTTCGACAACACGCAGGTCGCCTGGATTTTTGACGATTCCGGCGTGGCCGTTCTTCTTATCGATAGCCAGCGGGTCGCCGAGATGGCAGACGGCGCAGCCGAGCACTTTGGTGTCGTGGGCAGCGTCCAGCCTTTCCGAGTGATGGCAGGACAGACACATGTCGATGCGTCCGTCGGTGAGTTGGTAGAGACGGGTAGGGCGCTCGGTGAGATTCTCGCGGACCACCAGGCCAAAGACGATAAGCAGAACAAAGAGCAGGGTCAGGCGAGGCGACATCAAGCCCACTCCCGGTAATCTTCGGCGGTGGGGTAGCGGCGGCCATAGCCGAAGGCCTTGCTGGTTACCTTCAGTCCCGGCGGGGCCTGCTTGCGCTTGTACTCGCTGATTTTGATTCTCCTGACGATATCCTTTACGGTTTCTGGGGCGTACCCCATTTTGATTATCTCGGCAACGCTGCGGTCCTCCTCCAGCCAGGCGCTTAAAATCGGGTCGAGAATCTCATAGGGGGGCAGGTCGTCCTGGTCCAGTTGTTCCGGGGCG
>Ga0102953_1000678_pt1 | contig 22921 bp, 23 predicted proteins | sample SalPon2A_C_D2_MG_FD_78509 | JGI IMG/M metagenome (GOLD analysis project Ga0102953, IMG submission 78509) | Soil microbial communities from South San Francisco under conditions of wetland restoration - Salt Pond MetaG R2A_C_D2_MG | ecosystem: Environmental > Terrestrial > Soil > Wetlands | place... | reverse complement strand
GGAATGCGGTGGCGCCGGAAGAAGAAGCGCAGCGTGCGTGCCGGGTCTGCCTCCAGCAGCGCCTCCGCCACGCCGGGCGGCTGGAACTCGACCATGTACATGTGCTCCCCATAGCGCTTGCGCATAATCGCCACGGGGTCCGCCGGGGGCCGCGGCAGGTCCGGGGTGTTCACACCGATCACCCCGGTCACTCGATCCGGATGGGCGCGGGGCATGGCCCAGACCACGATGCCGCCCCAGTCGTGCCCGCAGAACACCGCACGTTCGAGCTCCAGTGCGTCCAGCAGGCCGGCCAGGTCGTCGGTGAGGTGGTGGATGTCGTAGGCCGCGATCTCCGCCGGCCGCTCCGTGCGGCCGTAGCCGCGTAGATCGGGCACGATGACACGGTAGCCTGCCTCTGCCAGCGCACCGATCTGGTGCCGCCAGGAGAAGGCCAACTCAGGGAAGCCGTGGCAGAGCACGACGGGCATGCCCTGCCCCATCTCGTACACGGCCATGCGCAGGCCGTTGGCGGTCACGAATCGCAGCGCAGGGAAGGCGGTCATGGGCCGGCGGTCCGGGGCTGGGCGGCGCGCTTCAGGGCGCTCCGCGGTGGTATTGGAAGCGCCCCGGCTCCCCCTGGCAGGTGCAGGCCTTCGCGCGCACGTCGGGCTCGAAGCGGGTGGGGCACACGTGGTGGGGCGTCAGGCAGGAGAAAGTGCCCAATCCTGGCACGTAGCTGCCTTGTTCCTGCACGGTATCGGTAGCCAGAGTCGCTGGCGGTTCGTGGGTAACCGGCTGGCACGCAGCCATCAGCACGAGCGCCAGCGCCGCAACGGCGGCGCCGGCAAGGACTGCGGCGAAGCGTTTCAAGCCACGCGCCCGTCGCGACTGGCGGACGCGCACCATCGTCTGAGCGTCTTCTGAAGTTTCCGGCATCGCACCCCGCTCAGGCTACAGTGTGCTTGGCCATGCGCTCCAGCGCAGTGACCAGTGCGGAGTGGTCCAGGTCCGCCCCGCCATCGGCGGTAACCGAGTTGTACAGCTCCTGCGTGGCAGCGCTGCCCGGCAGGGACAGCCCGAGCTGACGCGCGGCGGAGAGCGCGTTGTTGAGGTCCTTCTGCTGGTGGCGGATGCGGAAGCCGGGATTGAACGTGCGCTTGATCATGCGCTCCCCGTGCACCTCCAGGATGCGGCTCTGCGCGAAGCCACCCAGTAGGGCCTTGCGCACGTTCTCCGGGTTGGCGCCGGCCTTGGAGGCGAAGAGCAGGGCCTCGCTGACCGCCTCGATGGTCAGCGCGACGATGATCTGGTTGGCCACCTTGGCCGTCTGGCCATCCCCGTGGCCGCCCACCAGGTTGACGTTCTTGCCCATCAGCTCGAAGTACGGCCGTATCTTGGAGAAGACCTGCTCCTTGCCGCCCACCATGATGGTCAGGGCCGCATTCTCCGCGCCCACCTGACCGCCGGAGACCGGGGCGTCGAGCATCTCCACGCCCTGCTCGGCCAGCTTGGCGGCAAACTGCTTGGTTTCCACCGGCGAGATCGAGCTCATGTCCACCACGATCTTGCCTTGGCCGATGCCGTCGCTGACGCCATCCTGACCGAACAGCACCTTCTGCACGTCCGGCGTGTCCGGCACGATGATGAACACGATGTCGCTCTTCTGCGCCACGTCCTTCGGACTGGCGCACTCGACGGCACCCTGGCCGACCAGTTCCTTCACGCCAGCGGGCACCATGTCGTACACATGCACCGTGTGACCGGCCTTGATCAGTTGGCCCGCCATGGGCTTGCCCATGATCCCGATGCCGATGAATCCCAGATTCGCCATGAGTTGTGCTCCTCGCCGTTCGGTGATGCGTCGCGGACGCCGGTGCCAGTCATTCGCAGGCCGCGGATTCCGCAGATTGCACAGATGGAAAGATTACTACCACGCGATGGTTTGCCAGGCTCCCTCATATTTGCCGGCGACGGACGCATTGCCGATCGGCCGTACGGGCGGGCCGCGTGCGGGCCGTCCCCGATGCGCACGGATTGGCGCGGCCCGTGAGCCGGGTGATGCCATCGAGCCTACAGGTACGGCTTGCTCCACCCCAGGCCTGCTTCCGTGCCGCCGGCGGGGACATACTCGCAGCCGATCCAGCCCGTGTAGCCGGCCTCGTCTATGAAGCGCAGCAGATTGGGGTAGTGGATCTCGCCCGTGCCCGGCTCGTGACGCCCGGGATTGTCCGCGAGCTGCATGTGCGCGATGCGCAGCAGCCGGTCATGGATGGTGCGCGTCAAATTCCCCTCCATGATCTGCATATGGTAAATGTCGTACTGGAGCCAGATGTTGGGGTGGTTGACCTCGTCGAAGACCGCCAACGCATCGGCCGAGTGCACCAGGTGAAAGCCGGGGACGTCCTGGCTGTTGAGCGGCTCCACCAACAGGCGGATCTGCTCCTTGGCCAGCGCCTCGGCCGCGAAACGCAGGTTCTCCACCAACGTCTTGCGTACCCGCTCCGCCGGCACCCCCGCCGGTGTCTTGCCCACCAGGCAATTGAGCTGGCCGCAGCCCAGCGCCTTGGCATATTCGATGGCGCGGCCCACGCCCGCCTGGAACTCGCCCACACGATCGGGGAGCACGGCGATGCCGCGTTCTCCCGCGCCCCAGTCCCCCGCCGGCAGATTGTGCAGCACCAGCTTGAGCTTGTGCTGACCCAGCAGATCGGCCAATTGCGCCGCGGGATGGTCGAAGGGGAAGAGAAACTCCACTGCCTTGAAGCCCGCCTGGGCGGCCTTCTCGAAGCGCTGCAGGAAGTCCACCTCCGTGAACAGCATGGTCAGGTTGGCATTCAGCTTGGGCATGGATGCTCCCTTGAATTGCGGAAGGCAGTGTGCGGCACAGCGCCGACCTCATGCTGGGGATCGTGCGCTGCGGGGCCTTTCATAGCGGCCCTGGTGTGGCAAGATGCCCCCGTCACGCGCTCGCGTCGTCGGATGGGAGACGCGTGGCCTCCAGCGCCGTGGGCGCGGTTGACCGGCGCCACCCTTCAGATCAAGCGGGTTCGGCCATGGTAGGGACAGCCGGGGACGATTTGCAAGCGGCCGGCACCGGGGCTTGGTGCCGCATTACTTGAGATATCGCTGGATCGTCTCCCGCAGCTTGTCCAAGTCGTAGGGCTTGGTCACATAGGCATCGCAGCCGACCGCATAGGCGCTCGCGGCATCCATTTCCATGGCAAAGCCCGTCACGGCCACAATGGGCGTCCTGGCCAGCCCATAGCGGCTGCGGATGCGGCGCGTGGCCTCGAAACCCGAGATCCCGGGAAGCTGCAAATCCATCAGGATCAGGTCCGGATGCTCATCTGCGGCCATGCGCACCGCCGTCTCGCCATCCCCCGCTTCCAGCACCTCAAAGCCTTCTGATTCCAGGAACGTCCGCATCAGTTCGGCCAGGGCCGGATTGTCCTCCACGCTGAGAATCCTGCGCTTGGTCATGGTCATCGTTAACGGGCAAGCTGAACCAGAAGGTGGAACCGACGCCGACTTGTGACTCGACCCAGATGCGTCCCCCATGCAATTCCACAAGTCGCTTGGAAATGGCCAGCCCCAATCCGGCGCCGGGAGGGTTTTGCGCAATGTGGGCGTCGCGTTGCTGGAATTCGGTGAAGAGGGTATTCAGCCGCTCGGGCGCGATGCCCGCACCTGTGTCGGCCACAAAATAGCGCAGCTCGTTGGCGTCTGCATGGAGCCCCAGGCGCACGGTACCGTGGTCTGTGAACTTGATGGCATTGCCGATCAGATTGAGCAGCACCTGGGTCAAGCGGCGCCGGTCGTAGCGAAGCGGCGCCGGCGCCGCGATCGGTTCGATCTCCAGGTGCAGTCCCTTGTCCTTGGCCAGCGGCTCCAGGTGCGCTACGGCGTCCTGGATGCACGTGGCTGACGGCCATTCCTGCCGGTCGAGATCCATGCGGCCAGCTTCGACGCGCGACAGGTCGAGCACATCGTTGACCAGGCTCAGCAGCAGTTCTCCGTTGTGCACCACCTGTTCCGTGGCGCCGCGGATGGCCTTGGGCACCCGGCCGTAGGTGCCGCGCAGGATGAGCTGACAGAATCCCAGGATGGCCGTCAGGGGCGTCCGCAGCTCGTGGCTCATGGACGCGAGGAAGTGGCTCTTGACGCGGCTGGCCTCCTCAGCCGCTTCCTTGGCGCGGCGCAGTTCCGTTTCGATCGCCTGCTGCTCCGCCAGTTGCGCGTAGGCTGTGCGCAGCCGCGAGCGCAGGCCAAACCACACGGCCGTCAACAACAGCGCCAGCAGCAGCACCAGCAGGCCCTGCACGGCCGCCAGGTAGCGCTGCACCCGCGCCAGCGTGGCCATCGTTTCGGTCGCCTGGCGCGAGTTCGACGCGTAGGCCAGGGATGCCAGCTCGTGCGTAAGCGCGCCCACCTCACGCAGGCCGGTGAGCAGCATCGGCCCCCGATCCACGGGATGCGCGATGAACGGCTCGGAGTCCACCTGGATCTGGGCCAGTAGTTGGCGGATGCGACGGAGCACCGGTTGCCATTCGGGCACCTCGCTCAGTCCACCACCGGTCGAGCCGCGTTGCAGCACCGCACTCGCAGTGACCACCTGCGCCACCTGGGCGCGAAGCGCCGCCCGGTCCCGCACCCTTCGCCCCGCGTTGGCCGTTGCCACGGCGCCCTCGAACTTCAGCAGCTCGCGTTGCAGACGCGCGACATCCCATGCGGCGATCTGGCCCTGCTGGAGGGCTATGGATTGGTCCACGAGGCGCTCCGACCGCCACGTCAGCCATCCCACAACCACCAGGCACACGATCAGCAGAGCCACCAGGAGCCAGCTCCAGGCCGGCAGCGCCGCCCGCTTCAGCAACCCGCGGGCCGCGTTGAGCGCGGTGCCGGCGCGGCCGCGCGCAACGGTGGCGGCTCTGCGCACCATGGTGGTGCTGCGGCGCAAAGTCGTCTTCCACCACTCCGCCGCACGGCCACTCGCGGCGCCGGCCCTACCACGCACGAGACCCGTCCAACGTCCGGCGGCTACGGCCCGTCGCTGCGCAGCGGCGGTCACGCCTCGCCTCGCGGTGGAAAGTCTGCGCAGCATGGGGGCCATGCGCCGCAAGCGTACCGGCAGGTGGGCGTTCACTTGCGGGCTCGCCTCCAGACTCGCGTGGGTGACTAGTGCATTGCGGCCACGCTGCCACTTATTGAGCGGTAAGCCGGGGCCGGAGCCGGTGCTGCAGGCCCACGCCAACAGGGCGTTGCGTAGCAGTGTCGTCAAACTGAACAGAAGCGGGGGGCAAAAGCAATTGCGAGGCCTGCGTGCGTTGTATGCGCCCGCTTGCGATCCGGCCCGCACCGCATCCAGTGGAGGCGCAGGGGCTCTCTGGCCTGCTGAGAGGCGACCGTGGCCCGGTGCAAAGGCCCGACAGGGATAAAGTTTTTCCTTGACGCATGCGGCCCCGCCCGTTACATTGGCAATTAGCACTCTTTCAGTGGGAGTGCTAACATTGGGCTGGGACAAGCAGATCATCATAGGTGCGAGACGGCGGGTGCAGGGCGCGCCCGACGCAGCGCCGGCCAAGGCATAGGACGCCATGAAGGCACGGCTTGAAGCGCAGGTGATGGACGCGCGGTTGCGGTCGGTGTTGCTGGCCATCGTGGAGAACTACATCGAGACCGTGGAGCCGGTGGGCTCGCGTACGCTGTCCAAGATGCTCGATCTTGGGTTGTCTTCGGCCACGATCCGCAACGTAATGGCGGACCTTACCGAGCAGGGCTATCTGGAGCAGCCCCATACGTCGGCGGGCCGGGTGCCCACCAACCGTGCCTACCGCTTCTATGTGGAGCAGGGCGGCGGGGAGGGACTGCTGCCGGAGGAGGTTAAGCGTGTGGTGGAGCGGACGTTGAGTGAGAGCGCCAGCGGGCTGATGAACCTGCTGAGCTGTACCTCACGGCTGCTGTCCGAGCTGACGCAGCTCACAAGCGTGGTGGCCTCGCCCCGCGTCAGCAAGACGCGCCTGCGCCTCATCGAGTTCCTCAGGATCAGTGACCATCGCATCTATGCGGTGCTGATCACCCAGTCGAACATGGTTTACCACAAGATCATCGAGGTTTCGGAGGATCTCGCGCAGGACTTCCTGAACTCGGTGAGCCGCTACCTGAACGAGCAGTTTGCCCGCAAACCGCTGGAGGAGATGCGCCAGCAGGTGCAGGACCGGCTCATGGATGAAAAGGAAACCTACGACCAGTTGCTGGCCCATGCCGTGCGGCTGAGCAAGAAGGCGTTGGACCTTTCCGACGAGCGGGAGGTCTATGTAGAAGGCCTTTCCAGCATCCTGCGAGAGTTTGGTGATCTGAACCGCATCCGCGAGCTGCTGGTGCTGCTGGAGCAGAAGAATGCCCTGGTGGAGCGTATGGACGCGTCCCTGCAGCCCGGCGGCGTGCACATTGCGATCGGCATGGAAAACGGCCACCAGGGCTGGAACGACTGCTCGCTGGTCACGGCGAGCTACAGCTATGCGGACAACGTGCTGGGGGCCATCGGCGTGATCGGTCCGACGCGCATGAACTACCGGCGCGTGATCCCGATCGTCAACTATACGGCTCGCGCGCTGTCCCAGGCCATCATGGAACAATGAGGCGAGAACCAGCGCCATTGGCACTGGAAATGATGACCGTAGCAGACACCGCAACGTCATGAGCAAGAAGAAGCCCGAGCACACTGCAGCACACGACACGACCCACGCGGCCGAGGCCGCACAGCGGGAGGATCCGATGACGTCATTTGACCCCGAGGCCGACCGGGCCGCACCTTCCGGCGAGGCGGATGCCTCCGATGCTCCTTCCGAGCGCGACGCGCCCGGAAACGGGAGCACGGATGCGTCCCGCCGGGCGGCGGGGGAGGCAACGCCTGCCGAAGCGCCGGCCACCGAGGCCGTCCCGGAGCAGGCGGAGGCCAAGGGGACGCCCGAGGGACCTTCGGAGCTGGAACTGGCACAGCAGGAGGCCGCCGGCAACTACGACCGCTTCGTGCGTCTGCAAGCGGAGTTCGAGAACTACAAGCGGCGCATCGCCAAGGAACATGCCGACTCGCTGCGCTATGCGCTCACGCCGCTGGTGACCGACGTGGCGCACGTCATGGACGATCTGGAGCGTGCCATGGAGCACGCGCGCAAGGAGCAGGGCGATGCCGTCTCGGCGCTGCTGACCGGGATCGAGATGGTGCTCAAGCACATGTACGAGACCTTGAATCGCTATGGCGTGACGCGCATGGAGGCCGTGGGCAAGCCCTTCGACCCGGAGCGGCACGAGGCGATCAACGTGGTGGAAACGAACGAGGTGCCCGAGAACCAAGTGCTGGAGGAATATCAGGCCGGCTACATCCTGCATGACCGGGTGATCCGGCCCGCGCGTGTGTGTGTTTCCAAGCGCGGGAGCGATGCAGGCCGGCAGGCTCCACCCGCGGGCAATTGAGATTGGCAACAACGAACGCTGAATACGCAATCAACAACGGCAGAGGGCAACCTCTCATCCAAGTAAGGTAGCGACATGGCAAAGGTGATCGGCATCGACTTGGGCACGACCAACTCGTGCGTCGCGGTAATGGAGGGCGGTGACCCCAAGGTGCTCACCAACGCGGAAGGCGCGCGCACGACGCCCTCGATGGTGGCATTTACCCAGTCCGGTGAGCGCCTGGTCGGCCAGGTGGCCAAGCGTCAGGCCATCACCAATCCGGAGAGCACGATCTTCGCTATCAAGCGGCTGATCGGGCGGCTGTATGAAGCACCGGAGGTGCAAAAGGCCATCAAGAACAGCCCCTACAAGATCGCCAAGGGCTCGCACGATGCGGCGTACGTGGAGATCCAGGGCAAGAAATACGCGCCCGCGGAGATCTCCGCGTTCATCCTGCAGAAGATGAAGCAGACGGCCGAGGACTACCTGGGCGAGGAAGTGAGCGAAGCGGTCATCACGGTGCCGGCGTACTTCAACGATGCCCAGCGCCAAGCCACCAAGGACGCAGGGCGCATCGCCGGCCTCAACGTGTTGCGCGTCATCAATGAGCCCACGGCTTCCGCGCTCGCCTATGGCCTGGACAAGAAGAAGGACGAGAAGATCGCCGTGTACGACTTGGGTGGCGGCACCTTCGATATCTCCATCCTGGAACTGGGCGATGGGGTGTTCGAGGTCAAGTCCACCAACGGCGACACGTTCCTGGGCGGTGAGGACTTCGACGCGCGCATCATCGACTGGCTGGCCGAGGAGTTCAAGCGCGACCAGGGCATCGACCTGCGCAGCGACAAGATGGCCCTGCAGCGGCTGAAAGAGGCCGCCGAGAAAGCCAAGCACGAACTGTCCTCGTCCCAGGAGACGGACGTGAACCTGCCGTTCATCACGGCCGATGCCTCCGGGCCCAAGCACCTCAACGTGAAGCTGACGCGCTCCAAGTTGGAGCAGCTGGTGGAAGATCTGGTGCAGCACACGCTGGAGCCCTGCAAGAAGGCGCTGCAGGATGCCGGCCTGACCGCCAGTGACATTGACGAGGTGATCCTGGTCGGCGGCATGACGCGCATGCCGCGCATCCAGAAGGTCGTGGAAGACTTCTTCGGCAAGGCGCCCCACAAGGGGGTGAACCCGGACGAGGTGGTTGCCGTGGGTGCCGCCATCCAGGGTGCCGTGCTGAAAGGCGAGGTCAAGGACGTGCTGCTGCTGGACGTCACCCCGCTTTCCCTCGGTATCGAGACCCTGGGGGGCGTGATGACCTCGCTGATCCAGCGCAACACGACCATTCCGACCAAGAAAAGCCAAGTGTTTTCCACGGCCGCGGACAGTCAGCCGGCTGTGAGCATCCACGTGCTCCAGGGCGAGCGCCCCATGGCCACGGACAACAAGACCCTCGGCCGCTTCGAGCTGACTGGCATTCCGCCCGCACCGCGCGGCGTGCCGCAGATCGAAGTCACCTTCGACATCGACGCGAACGGTATCGTCCACGTGACGGCCAAGGACCTGGGAACAGGTCGCGTCCAGGATATCCGCATTACGGCCTCCAGCGGCTTGTCCGAGCAGGAGATCGAGCGCATGGTGAAGGAAGCCGAAGCGCACGCCGGCGAGGACAAGGCCCGCAAGGAGACGGCGGAAACACGCAACCAAGCCGAGTCCCTGGTCTATTCCACGGAAAAGATGCTGGGCGATGTGAAGGACTCTGTGTCCGAAGCGGACCGCAAGCAGGTCGAGGACAAGGTGGCGGAACTCAAGACCGTGCTGGCCGGCGACGACAACGACGCCATCAAGCAGGCCACCGAGGAGTTGACCAAGGCTTCGCACGTGCTGGCCGAGGCACTCTACAAGCAGAGCGGGGAACAGCAGGCCGCGGATGAGGGCGCCAATGGCAGTGCCGAGGGTGGCGCTCAGGAAGGCCAGCCGCCGGGCGGCGATGGCGACAACGTCGTCGATGCGGAGTATGAGGAAGTGCAGGACAACAAGTAGGTATGGGCACCCGCAGCCCCTGCGGGCAGGCTCGCGAACGCCCATCGGCCGCGTTGCGGCACAGCGGCCGCATGGGCTGCGTTAAGGCCCGAGAAGGCCCGGTTGGCCGCGGATAGCGGCCAGGGCCGGCGTATTGATTGCCGGTGTCCGGGGGCAGGTGTGCTCGGCGGCAGGATGGCCGCCGACGCCGTCGGGGTGACAAAATCTCTAGGCAGGAGCAGGCGTCTTGGCCACGAAGGACTACTACGAGATCCTGGGCGTCGAGCGCGGGGCCAGCGAGGAGGAGATCAAAAAGGCCTATCGCAAGCTCGCGCTGAAGTACCACCCGGATCGCAACCCGGATGACAAGGACGCCGAGCAGAAGTTCAAGGATTCCACGGAAGCCTATGCCGTCTTGAGCGACAAGCAGAAACGGGCCCAATACGACCAGTTCGGGCACGTGGAGGGCATGGGCGAGCCGGGTATGGGCGGCTTCGACTTCGGCAACTTCGGTGGTGGCTTCGGCGACATCTTCGGCGACATCTTCTCCGACCTGTTCGGGGGGGGTGGCGGACGGCCGGGTGGGCGGCGCGGGCCCCAGCGCGGGGCCGACCTCCAGTACAACATGGAGATCAGCTTCGAGCAGGCGGCCACGGGCTACCAGACCGAGGTCAACATTCCGCGCTTGGAAACCTGCGGCCAGTGCGGCGGGCTGGGAGCGAAGTCCTCCCGTGATGTGGAGGTGTGCCCCGTCTGCCAGGGTACCGGTCAGCAACGGATGCAGCAGGGCTTCTTCCAGGTCGCGACCACCTGCCCGCGCTGCCGGGGCGAAGGCCGCGTGGTGCGCAATCCCTGCACCCAGTGCCGGGGTGCGGGCCGCGTGCGCCAGCACCACAGGCTGCGCGTGAACATTCCGGCCGGGGTGGACACGGGGGCGCGGCTCAAGCTGACTGGTGAGGGCGAGGACGGCGTCAATGGCGGTCGCAAGGGCGACCTGTACATCGCCATCTCCGTCAAGCCGCATGCCTTCTTCCACCGCGAAGGTCAGGATGTCTACTGCGAAATTCCGATCTCACTGACCACCGCGGCGTTGGGCGGAGAGCTTCAGGTGCCCACGCTGGACGGCAAGGTGGAGTTGAAGATTCCCGCAGGCACGCAGAATCTGCGCAACTTCCGGCTGCGTGGCAAGGGCATGCCCAGCGTGCGGGGGCATGGCCGTGGCGACCAGTATTGCCGCGTGATCGTCGAGGTGCCGAGCAACCTCACGTCCCGCCAGCGCGAGTTGCTGGAGGAGTTTGCCCAGCTGGAAGGGGAAAAGAACGGCCGCTCCCACTACCCCCTCATCGACCGCTTCACCCAGAAGCTCCGCGATCTCTTCGGCTAGCAGCCATCCCGACATAGGGCAGTTGCGTTGGGCCGCACCCGCCGGGCCGGGCGCCTGTGTATAGGCTTGTCCGGGCGGAGAGGCCGCGTGGCGCTGTCCGGCAGCGGCGGGTCGGTCCACCCCCGCCCTCGGGCCGGCGAAGCATCCGCATCCAGGAGGAACTGGCCCGGCCTGCCGGCCGGATCAAAGTGCCGCAGGGCTGAGGGGAGCCACCGCGGATGCTGCGGAGGGCTGAGTGCTGCGGGGGGGGACGGCCCACCCTTCATCCCGCGAGCCAGGACGAAGGGTGGCATGAGGCCGGGTCGCCTGAGGTTCAGTCGCCCAGTTCGTCGCGCTTGGTGATGATGTGCTCGATCAGGCCGTAGTCCAGCGCCTGCTCGGCCGTGAGCCACTTGTCCCGCTCGATGTCCACCGCGATCTCCGCAGGCTTCTTGCCCGTGTTCTGCGCATAGATCTCGATGATCCGCTCGCGGTCGCGGAGGATTTCCGTGGCCTGGATCTCCAGGTCCGTGGCACGGCCCTGGTACCCGGTCATCAGCGGCTGGTGGATCAGGAACTTCGCGTTGGGGAGCGAGTAGCGCCGCCCCTTATCCGGTGCCAGGGCGATGATGGAGCCCATGCTGGCCGCCAGACCCGTGACCACCGTCACGATGGGTGCGGAGACGAACCGCATCGTGTCGTAGATGGCAAAGCCGGAGAACACCTCGCCGCCCGGGGAATTGACCAGGATGGTGATACGGGCCTTGGGGTCGTCATGATCCAGCAGCACGAGCTGCTGCATCACCTTCTGCGCCAGTTCGGAATCCACCTGGCCGGAGATGACCACCGTGCGGGAGGCCAGCAGGCGGTTCGTCAACCCGCCGCCGTCCTCCTGCGCGCCCTTGTTGTCCTTGCTGCTGCGAATCTCCATCGGCGGTGCCTGGACGATAGGGGAGCCGCCGCGGCCGGTTCCCTGGCCGCGGGCGTGGGTATGTGCGTGGGCCGGCGCGGGGCAGGAGCTCCCCGCCGGCCAAGCGCGAAACCACGGCACACCATACCCTGCGCAGGCGCCCCGGTGGACGCTGCCGATCGGCATGGCGAGCGGAAGTGCGGTGCTACTTGATTTCGACGGTCGCGCCGGCTTCTTCCAGCTTGGCCTTGAGCGCCGCCGCTTCGTCCTTGCTCACGCCTTCCTTCACGTTGCCCGGCGCGCCTTCCACAAAGTCCTTGGCCTCTTTCAGGCCCAGACCCGTGATGGCCCGCACTTCTTTGATGACGTTAATCTTCTTGTCACCGGCGGCGGCCAGCACGACCGTGAATTCCGTCTGCTCTTCGGCGGCGGCAGCCGCAGGAGCGGCACCGGCGGCCGGGGCGGCCGCCACGGCGGCGGCGGCGGCGCTCACGCCGAATTTGTCCTCCATCTCCTTGACCAGCTCGGAAAGCTCGAGCACGGACATGTTGGAGATGAACTCGATCACTTGGTCCTTGCTAATGTCGGCCATGGTTCTGATTCCTCAAGCGTTGCGGTTACGGGGCTGTTGCCATCAGTTGCGTGGCCATTGCAGCGGCACCCCTGTGGGGGCCGCGTGGCCGGTACCGGCCCGGAGGCCATAGTCTGCGTGCGTATCGCCCTGTTAGCTGGCCTTCCTCGCCTCCGCGAGAGCTGCCAGCGTGCGCACGAACTTCGCGGGCACTTCATTGAGGGTGCGCACAAACTGCGTCTGCGTGCCTTGCAGCACGAACAACAGATTGGTCAGGAGCTGCTCGCGGGAAGGCAGGTTGCCCAGGGCCTTGAACCGCCCGGCATCGAGCAGGGAGCCGTCGTCGCCCTTGACCAGCACACCGGCGACGTACTGCAGCTTGGTGTTTTCACCGAGGTACTTGCCGATCGCCTTGGCCGGCGCCACGGGCTCGTCGCCGTAGATCAGGGCCCGCGTTTCGGTCATGTGCTCCTGCAGCGCCGCGAAGGGCGTCTGTTCCACGGCGCGCTTCGCGATGCGGTTCTTCAGGATGCGCATGTTCGCCGCGGAATCGTGCAGCCGGCGGCGCAGTTCGGTCATTTCCGCCACATTGAGTCCCCGGTAGTCCACCAGGAAGCCCACCTGCGACGAGCTGAAGATGTCGGCGAGCGATCCGACCATCGCTTCCTTCTCGTTGCGGTTCAACGCCTCTCTCCTTGCCAAGTCGGGCGGATCGCACCACCGCGCCAGAAATCACGGCGCGCGGGGAACGTCCGCAGATCGTGAACCGCTCCCACGGAGCGGCACAACGTGCTTTCAGAAAAGGACGGATGGGAAGACGGCGGGGACGCCTCGGAGGGACCGGCCGCGCGACGGGCCCGGCCTGAAAAACGGGACCGGTCAGTCTGTTATGCGCGGCGACTCCGATGTCTTGGCAGGGTAGGTGTTTAAGCCGCGCCTGCCGGCAGCGGCCCCTGCTGTCTTCGACATCGATCCTGCGGTGCTTCAGTCTGTCTATGCTGGCAGCGCAACTCCTCAGCGTTGCTGCTAGTGCACGAACGAGTTGGTGTCCAGGGAAATGCCCGGGCCCATCGTCGTGCTCAGCGTGATCGTCTTCAGGTACGTACCCTTGGCGGAGGAGGGCTTCATCCGCTTGACCGTGTCCACCAGGTTCTGGATGTTTTCCTCCAGCTTTTGTTCCTCGAACGAGGCACGGCCAACCGGTACGTGCAGGATGCCCGCCTTGTCCACGCGGAACTCCACCTGCCCGGCCTTGATGCTACGCACCACCTTGCCCACATCCGTGGTCACGGTGCCCACCTTGGGATTGGGCATCAGGCCGCGCGGGCCCAGGATCTTCCCGATCTTGCCGACCTGGCCCATCATGTCTGGCGTGGCGACGACACGATCGAATTCCATCCAGCCACCCTGCACCTTCTCGATCAGGTCCTCGGCGCCCACCAAGTCCGCTCCGGCCTCGGTGGCCTCGGTGGCCTTGGCGCCCTTGGCGAAAACAGCCACGCGCACCGATTTGCCGGTGCCGTGGGGCAGTTCCACCGAGCCGCGGATCATCTGATCCGCCTTGCGCGGGTCGACACCCAGGTTGAACGCGATGTCCACGCTCTCGTCGAACTTCGCCTTGGCGCTCTGCTTGACGATCGCCAGGGCATCCTTGAGGGGATAGCGCTTGGACGGGTCGACGAGTTGCTGCCAGGCCTTCATGCGTTTGGATAGTTTGGCCATGGTTGCTCTCTATTGCTCGATCTCTACGCCCATGCTGCGGGCGGTGCCGGCCACGATACGCATGGCCGCCTGCACGTCATAGCAGTTCATATCCGTCATCTTGGTGCGCGCGATGCTCTCCAACTGCGCACGGCTGAGCTTGCCCACGATGGTGCGGTTGGGCACGGGCGACCCCTTGTCCAGCCCAAGCTCCTTCTTGATCAGGATCGCCGCGGGCGGCGTCTTGGTGATGAAGCTGAAGGAGCGGTCATGGAAGACCGTGATCACCACGGGGATGATCATGCCCGGCTGGTTCTGCGTCTGCGCGTTGAAGCTCTTGCAGAACTCCATGATGTTCACGCCGTGCTGGCCCAGTGCCGGCCCAATGGGCGGCGAGGGCGTCGCTTGTCCAGCGGGCACTTGCAGCTTGATATAGCCTGTAATCTTCTTTGCCATGCGTGCGTCGGGTCCTTGCCCTTGCGGGATGCGATTGCCGCTGCCAGCCGCCTATCCGGCGTCCGGGTGGGGTTTGACCTTGTCGAAGTCCAGCTCCACCGGCGTGGAGCGCCCCAGGATGCTGATGAGCACCCGCAGCTTGTTCTTTTCGACGTTGACCTCGTCGATCTTGCCGGAAAAGTTGGCGAACGGCCCGTCGATGACGATGACCTGCTGGCCTATGTCAAACTCATCCTTGAGCGTGGCTTGGCGGAAGCCCTCGCTCATCTGCGAGCGGATGTGGCTCAACTCATCCTCGCCCAGAGGCTGCGGCTCGCGGTTGTTGCCGCCCACGAAGCCGGCCACCCGCGGGATGTCCATCAGCAGGTGCCACAAGTCGTCGGTGAGCACCATCTTGATCAGCACGTAGCCTGGGAAGTAGATCACATGCTGCGTGCGCTTGCGGCCGTTCTTGACGCGCGTGACGTCCTCTCCGGGCACGAACACCTCTTCCACCAGGTGCCCCAGATTGGCGACGCGCAGCTTCTCCTCAATGGTCTTCTTGACCCGGTTTTCAAAGCCCGAATAGGTCTGCAGGATGTACCACCGCGAACCTTCCACGGGCTGGATGCCCTGGGGCGCCTGCTCCTCCTCTTCCGCGGCCGGTTGCTCAGCCTGAGCCTCCTCGGCGGCGGGGCGCGCTTGATCTTCGGGGATGTTCGCGGACATGGCGGTGTCCTTACCTGATGATCTGCTTGACGGCCGAGGCCAAACCGACGTCCACGGCGCCCAGGAACGCGGCCACCGCCAGCGTGACCACCAGCACCACCGCAGTGGACTGCAGCGTTGCCTGCCGCGTTGGCCAGGACACGCGCTTGAACTCCGCGATTACGTCCTGAAAGAAGTTCCGAATCGAGAGAAAGAAATTCACGGTATCTCGACCATTGGCACGCTGGCTTCGCGTGCATCGTTGCGGCGTGCAGCCGGCCTGCCGCACGTCGGTTGAGCAGGCCAGGAGGGACTCGAACCCCCAACAGCCGGTTTTGGAGACCGGTGCTCTACCATTGGAGCTACTGGCCTGGATGAGAAGGCCACCCGCCGGCGCATGACGCCGCGCGGGAGGGTCACTTGGCCTCCCGATGCTCCGTATGCTTGTTGTCCCAGCGGCAGAACTTCTTCTTCACCAACTTTTCCGAACCCTTCTTCTTGTTGCGGAAGGTGGTGTAGTTGATCCGTTCGCACTCGCTGCACTGCAAGTGAATGATGTCCGCCATATCCGTCTGCCCTTTTCCGCAGGGAAGGGGGATGGAGCCCGGGAGCAGGATTGAACTGCCGACCTCTTCCTTACCAAGGAAGCGCTCTACCACTGAGCTACCCGGGCAGCCGTTTCGGCTGTCACGTTCGGAACGGCCTGTCCGCCGACGCCGATCGTCATCCGAGTGGGGAGGGAAGGATTCGAACCTTCGAAGGCGGAGCCAACGGGTTTACAGCCCGTCCCCTTTGACCGCTCGGGAACCTCCCCGGTGCGCTGGCGTCGGCCGCTTCCCGCATCACCGTCGCAGCCGTTGGAGCTGGCGAAGGGACTCGAACCCGCAACCTGCAGTTTACAAAACTGCTGCTCTACCAATTGAGCTACGCCAGCCCAATAGAAACTCATTTAGTTAATTGATCTGGCGACCCTTGTCAACGGCATTCTCCGGGCGGTTCTCAGCAGCGTGTTATCTTGTCAGTGTACGTGCCGCTTTGCGCAGAGACAAGCAGGAAAGCGTGGGGGCGGGCGGAGAGGTGGAAGCGCCCGGGAACGCGCGCGTCGGCTCCCCCGGACATGCAACGGAGCACGGGGCAAGCGCGGGTGTGGCGCGCCGCGCGTCGCACGGCCACGAGGCTGATTCTTCACCGCCGGCCGATCGTGCGTATGAGGCCACTTGCTGATGCTGCGCCAAACGCCGCCGCAGAAAGCGCCCACGGGGGCGCCCTTGGGCGATCACCACACGAGTGTGATCGCAAGCAGGTCCTGATACACGCCCGCCGGGACATTCTGGCCCGGCGGGATCCTGCCGAACACCTGAAACGACGTTGGTGCCCCACTGCCCATGCCGGACAGCACGGCAGTATTGTTCGTTCCATCGCCCCATACGATATTGCGGGCGGAGTCGATATATACGTTGTAGGCAAGATAATAGTTGCCGGAAGTGCCGCGCAGGCGGCGCCGTTGGAACGCGCCATCGGCGTAGGAGCCTGCGCCCAACAGCACCTGGTAAGGCGTGCCAGCCGAGCATACCACCGTCACGGTTCCGGTCGTGTCGATGGTTTCCTGGGGGCCTCCGCCGGAGCTGCCGAATTGCAGCCCGCTGGCGGAAACGCTGCAGGTGCCCTGGGCCCACACTGGCGCAGCCCAGACCACGAACAGCGTGACGATCGCAACCTTAATGGACTTCACAGTCGATCTCCCCAAGGTCCACGAGCATTTCGTCGCTCTTCGGGATTTTCATATCGAAGCGGCATTCCTTCTTGTTGGTATACAGCCGCGCAGAATGCGTGCCTGGAGGCAAGTTCTCCAAGTAGAATTCGCCTTTCTTTGCGACGATCGACTTCTTCGCCTTTCCATCCACCATCACCTCGATCCCCGCGTAATCTGCGGGCGTGCGGACTCCCTTCTCCAGGAAGTAGATGTGTCCCACGATGCCTTGTATCCGTGTCACATCAAAGTTCACCACGGCGCCGCTGCGGTAAGGCGGAGCGATGAACTGTCGCAATTCTGGTATTCGGTAGTCGACGGGCACGTCCTGTTCCTCCAGCCCGATCATATTGCCGAAGTAGGACGTAAGATTGGGCACCAGAATTTCGCCGTTCTCATCCGTACGGCCAACCTGATTGTTGCTGGAGTAGATGCGGACATTGTCCATGCCGTTGAGGCGGACCAGGGCAAAAGAGTCGGCAATAGGCCGGCCCAGATGCCACGAACCACCGACCTCGGCCACGGATCCGCTCAAGCCCAACGTCGTGGTGGGCTGTCCGTCCGTGCGCCTGTACTGGGCGGAGTACATGGCATGGTTGGCGTTGTATTGCATCGAGAATTCGCCGTCGTAGCCATGGTCCTCCTCCTGGCCCGGCTGACGCGAGGCAAGGATGTGGTAACCCAACCCGGGGCCGAGTGGCGGGTTTTGATCAAGCGAAATGGATCGGGTCTGCAGGCCATCCTTATCCTGATTCGCAACCTGGCTGGATAGTCCTCCGCCGAGGTCAATCCGCAATCCCACAAACCACTCCTTCTGATGCTGATCCCCAGCAGGGTTCAGGTCGGCTATATCCGTCGCCCTCGCCAACAGGGAGATGCGGTTTGTGACCTTACGGCTGTAGTAGAGGCTGCGAACGACGATATCGTCCCCCTCGTACAGGTCATTCTTGACGTAGCTGCCGGCTATCGTTCCCAGATACTTGATGGGAATACCCACGGTCGCTGTGCGCCGGGAACTGGTCTTGTTGTCAATTGCGTCAATGGAAAGGTTCGCATATTCCCCGCTCATCGACTGCTCGGACAAGCTGAAGCCGAAATGGCGCGACGCATATTGATAGGCCAAAAAGCGACCATTTCCTTCGGCATCTCCCTCCTTGCTGTGGGCATAACCCGCATCGATCTGCCCCAAACGCCAGAGCAGGAATGCGGTGCGGCCGCCATAATTGGCCAGATGCTCCCGACCTTCGGCACGCAGGCCCAACGTCAGCCAGTCCGTGATGCCAACGTCGTGAAAGGCTGAAAATATTGGCTTCCCGTACTTATTGCTCTCCGTGCCAAATAGTTCGCGCTCATAACCAAGATTGTAGCTGTAGGATTGCAGGCCCGGCTTCAGGAGGGTGTTGGAGACATAAAACGGTAGCGAGACACGGGATTCCCGTCCAAAGGCATCCTTGATGACCAAGGTCACTTCGCCCGCACCCTGCGCCAATGGCACGTTGGTGAGCTCGAACGGGCCTGGTGAAAGCTTGATCGTCTTGACAAGGATATCGCCCACATAGACGTCCACGTCCGAGGGCGTCTGGATCAGGCCCTTAACATCCAGAGGCGGATGCTGGATGAAGTAGGGGGCCAGTTGGAAGTTTTTTGAGATGCTCAGTCCTGCGAAGTTGCTTCCGCCGCCCAATTGGCCCGACTGCGCCACGGTGTCCCCCAGCACCACCCGTCGCTGAACGTCGGGATTGTCCCAGGTCAAATTGGTGAAGAGACGTACCGAGTTTTCGTCGGCGCTGCCCTGCCCGCCTGGAGTGGCCGGATTTTCAGTGCGGCTATACAGGAAGCTCGAGTAGGCAAGTGTGCTTCCCAACCGCAGGGCCATTTCCCACGGCACTTGCAGGATGTCGGGGGACGGTGGCGTGTTCCTGGTGTAGTTGAACGCGTAGTTTAGATAGAAGGAGTTATCCTCCGTATGGATGACGTTCGCTGGCGGTCTTTGGGCCAGATCAACGGTTTGCGATGCCAGCATTGCTGGGTCGGCTGTGATGCCCAAGGTTAGCGTCTGCAGGTCCACCTTGTAGGTGACTGACGGCCCAAGAGAGCGGAGAGACACGTATGGCTGACCCTCGATCTGGACGGGGGCCGGAAGGTGCCGCAGGCCCAATTCGTGAGCTGTATTGGTGGGGATGAGGACGTCACCACTCGAGTTGAGTTCGACTACATGAGCGCCGCGGTTCTCCGTATTGACGTGAACCTCCAGCGGCGCCTCATCCATATGTTGGGTGTAGGCCGGCGGCCCGGCCAGCAACACACAGCAGACCAGGCCAAGACTGAGCAGATACTTGGCCTCCACGACGTTTCATCCGTCCTATTTCTCGGGGATTGCCTGGCTCTGAACATTCTGCGGAGGCCCCGGCTTTGCCGGCGGTTTGGGTGGCGTACACAACGCCGTGGTGGGGCTCACATCGCCCATGAAATCCTTGCTGTCATTGCCGACCTTGACCACCATGGCCAGCCGGCGAGTGTCCACGCATTTGTCCTTGGGTAGCCGTACCCCGAAGGCTCGCGTGTGGCCGCTGAGCACATACCAGCCGTTGCCCTTCGCCTCGTAGAGTTGGGTCCCGTTCGCTCCCATCCCCTTGAGATCGATGCCCGTCACGACAATGTGGCGGTTACCGGAGTTGGTTACTTCGATGCGGCCGTGGCCTTTGTCAATGGCAATTCCGCGCAGTTCCCATTTCTTGGTCTGCTCCGGCGGCTCAATGAAGATGGGCACCCCCATTCGAAGGGCAAACTTGAGCACCATCTGGCCCGGCGCCGTGACGGGCAGTTCTTCCAGAAAGATGCGATAGGTGAGCTCGCGATCCTTGACGGGGGGAGTGCGCAGGCCGATGCGCAATACCTGCGCGCCTTCCGGTTGCATGGTGAAGATGCGCGGGAAGAAGATGATGTCCTTCGTATCCTCGTAGCGGTCTTCGCCCTGAGCATCCTGATGCCAGGTCTTGGCACTGACCTGGATGGTGATGGGGGTCTTGCCCTCGTTGGTGATCCGAAGCACGGCGGTCTTTTCTCCCGGCTCCAGGAACAGCCGCACCGGTACCACCTTGAACGAGCCTGCTAGGGCCTGCAGCGGCACCGGCACCAACAGCAAGACGGCGAGCAGAAATCGGGCGTACGATGCCATCTTCACTGGAAACCTCGCGAAACCAAATGGTTGGATGCGATTCGGCCGGGCTGCCAACGCCGCTGAGGCGTCATGCATGTGGGTCGAAACGGCTCGCTCAGAAGTGCACGGTCACCAGCACCGTGTCCTCGTAGATACCTGCTGGGCCGGCGAAACCGGCAAACAATTCGCCGCGCACGGGGTAGTCAGACCAGTCTCCGGTGCCTGTGCCCCCAACGCTGGGTCCCCAGATGTAGGTGCTGCCGTAATCGGAGTCGCCCCACTCGTGATCGTTGGAAGGATCGTAAAGCCCGTATTCCGCACGATAGCCGCTGTTACCAACGGCTCGCCACACCCCGTTGTAGTGTTCGCCCGCGTCCAGCGCGATGTCATAGGGCAGGCCCTGGTTGCAGCGCACCGAGATGGTGCCCAAGCTGGCAATCTTGCTGCCGGCGTAATCCCCGAAATCGATGCCGCTCGTCTGCGCATAACAAAACGCAATCACATTGCTGGTCACCTGAAGCTGGCCGCCAATGCTCCCTCCCCAGACTGCCCCGCTCGCCAACACAATCCCGGTCAGCGTTGCCGCCAAGCACCAAATCACTGCCTTGAAACGCAATCGCTGTCTGCCCATTTTCGTCCCCCCGTTCCACGACATTGCCACCGACACGGATCCCGGTTCAGGCGTTTTGGCCAGAGTCCTCTTCCTGCGCACATCACACGCACTCGCCGATAGCGAACGGATGTGAGAGGCCCGCGGAGGAGCCTGCCTCCGCGGGCTGTCTACGGGCTGCTAGAAATACACGTTCACCACCACGGTATCGGTGTAGGTGCCCACCGGGGGTGCCTGACCGCCGAGAACATAGGCGGTCATGTTGTGGTTGACAGAACCGCCTGTGCCAGTGCCCGCCAGGCTGGAACCCCACCCGTAGGTGTCGGCAAAGTCGGCGTCACCCCATTCACCATCACCGGTCTTGTTGATGGCGTATCGGGCAAAATTGGTGCCGTCAGACACTCGGCGCCAGGAACCGTCGTAGTGCGTACCGGCATCCATGGACACGTTGTAGGGCAGGTCCGGCGTGCATATCACGGTCAGGTCGTTCGAGACGCTGACGACAGTGCCCGCGTAGTCGCCCAGATCCAACGTGGTCAGGTACAGCCCGCACCAAGGCAGGATATTGGCGGTAACCGGCATGCTGCCAGTTATCGTGCCCGCCATGCTGGGGGCCGCGGAAAATGCGAGCGCCACCAGTCCCGCCAGGATCATCGCAATGCGCTTCATGGTCGTATCTCCGTGAAAGAAAGAATCGACCCCGATACCGGGTGCATCCGCACGTCCAGCTGCGTTACGGCAGATGGACGGTCGCTTGTCACCCGTACGTTGGGTCGTTCAGGCTCCCATGTGGTTGGGAACCCACGTTGGTACGGACCTAGAAGTACACCGACACGAGGACGGTATCCGTGTACGTACCCACCGGCACGGCTTGCCCACTCAGCACATAGGCCGTCATGGTGTGCGTGTCGGTTGTACCCGTGCCTGTGGCGCCCACGCTGGAGCCAAAGATGTACGTGTTGGCGAAATCGTTGTCGCCCCACTCGGCCCCGCCGGCCTTGAAGATACCGTACGTCGCGAAGTTGGTGCCGTCCGACACCCGACGCCAGCCAGCGCCAAAGTGCAGACCCGCATCCATGGCCACGTTGTATGGTGAGTCCTTCGAGCACAACACGTACAGGTCATTGCTGACAGAGACGGCCGTACCGGCATAGTCGCCCAGGTCGAGAGTGTTCAACCCGAGAGCACACCACGCCTGGATATTGGCCGTGACCGGCATGCTGCCGGACGTCACGCCGGCATAAGCCCCCGAACTCAGCGAGAGCCCCAGCGCCAGCGCAGCAATCCCTAGCACTATCTTTTTCATCATGATACCCTCTTTCTGACTTAGGGTTTCGCGGCGCGATGGCCCCGGCTGAGTCACCCATGCCCATGGGAGCGCGACCGGCAAGGGCCATCGTGCTGCGTTTCCGCCCCGCACTGGCTGGGCCTAGCCCGGCACGGAGCGTCTACGGCGGATCGCACGAAAAAACAGACGTGCGATCTGGAGGGGGAGGTTTGTCCCCCAACTACGTCATCGAGCAAACGAATGCGTCGCCATTCAGCACTTATGCTGAACGGGCACGGTCCGAAGAAACCGAAAAAAGCCTCTGCCTGGCTCTGATTGAACAGGCATGAGCTGTACCGGAATCGCCTTGCCGGGGGTCCGCTGCCCGCGCGGGACAACCGAACTCACGGAAGGCGTATTGTTGTCGGGGCGCTCCTTTTTGCTCCCCCTGATGCTGCGCTCCTACAAACCCACGCCGGTCAGCCTTGGCATCGCCGACATGGAATCGAATTCAATTCAACCCACAGCCCATGGCAGGCACTTGTCAACGCATCATGCGTCCCGGGTGCCGCATCCGTTTCTGGCTAGCGGGGGCCCTTCTCTCGGCGGCACACGGTGCCATCGCAGGCACCCATCCGCCACGGAACTGTGGCGCAAACCTCCCGCGACCCACGGCTGCCTGGTGTCCGCGCTGATGGTCCCACAAGGCCCCCATGCCTCGTTGGATTAACATTTTGGCAATTTGTATATAAATCTACTCCTCCCGCAGCCAAATCGCATCCCCTAAACGGGTGAGGCCGCGACTTTTTTGGCGTATCGGGAAGTGCCAGGCCCGGCACCTCACTGGGCGCAAGTATGCGGCGAATTGCAGCTCGCGCACCCTGCCCGCCGCCTATCCCGATGTATTGACGCGTGCCACTTCTCGGCGATCGGGCTCGGCGCGACGCTCCATCGGTCCACCGAGCGAGGGGCCCAGCAGCAGGCCCTCGGCCACGACGGAGG
>Ga0102953_1000677_pt1 | contig 22987 bp, 18 predicted proteins | sample SalPon2A_C_D2_MG_FD_78509 | JGI IMG/M metagenome (GOLD analysis project Ga0102953, IMG submission 78509) | Soil microbial communities from South San Francisco under conditions of wetland restoration - Salt Pond MetaG R2A_C_D2_MG | ecosystem: Environmental > Terrestrial > Soil > Wetlands | place... | reverse complement strand
ACAGCCATGAGCGATATTCTTTCCCAGATCGTCGCGAAGAAGCGCGGGGAGGTGGCCGCGCTGAAACGCGCGCTGCCCCTGGAGCGCGTGCGCGAGCAGGCGCGCATGCACGCGCCCGTGCTGGACTTCCCCGCGGCCCTGCGCGGCCTGCGGCCCCGGGGCGTGCCCCGCAAGGGCCAGCGCGTGAATATCATCGCGGAGATCAAGCTGCGCTCGCCGTCCAAGGGGGTGTTCCCCTGGCACGGCGACGTGCTGCGGCAGGTGCGCGACTACGAGGTGGGCGGCGCCGCGGCCATCTCCGTGGTGACGGACGGCCCGTTCTTCGGCGGCTCCACGGACCTGCTGCGGCAGGTGAAGGCCGCGGCCGAGTTGCCCGTGATCCAGAAGGAGTTCCTGCTGGAGCCGTGGCAGGTGCACTACGCGCGCTCGATTGGGGCGGATGCCTGCCTGCTCATCGCCCGCCTGCTGCCCGGCGAGGCCCTGGCCGAGATGCTGGCCGCCACCCGCGAGGCGGGCATCCACGCGCTGGTGGAGGTGGTGGACGAGGCCGAACTGGCCCAGGCCACCGCCGCAGGCGCCGTGGTAGTGGGCGTGAACAACCGCGACCTGTCCGACTTCTCGGTGGATCCCGGCCGCACGCTGGCCCTGCTGCCGCGCTTCACGGACAACCAGGTGTGCATCGCCGAGTCCGGCATCCACACCCGCGAGGACGTGGCGCGCCTTCTGAGCGCCGGCGTGGACGGCTTCCTGATCGGCGAGGCGCTGATGACCGCACCCGACCCCGCCGCCCACCTGCGCCGCCTGCGCGGGGTGGCGCTGCACGAGGCGGCCTCATGAGCCTGCGCGTCAAAGTCTGCGGCCTCACGAGCCTGGAGGATGCCAAGCTGGCCGAGGCCTGTGGCGCGCACGCGCTGGGCTTCATCTTCTACGCCCCCAGTCCGCGCTGCGCGGAGCCGGCGGAGGTGGCGCGTATCGTGGCGGATCTGCACCCGTACACGCTGAAGGTGGGCGTGTTCGTGGGCGAGTCCGTGGAGCGCATGAACGAACTGGCCGAGCAGTGCCGACTGGACCGCATCCAACTGCACGGCGGCGAACCCTACGAGACCCTGGCCCGGCTGAACCGCCCGGGCTACCGCGCCTTCAAGCTGAAGGACGAGGCGGACCTGGCCGCGGCGCGCGAAGCGCCGGACACCACGCTCATGCTGGACACCTACGACCCCGCGCTGCAGGGCGGCACGGGCCGCCCCGCCAACTGGGAGTGGGCGCGCAGCCTGGGCGAAACCCGCCGCGTGATCCTGGCCGGCGGGCTTTCCGCGGAGAACATCGCCGCTGCCCTGCGCACAGCCCGGCCGGCCGGCGTAGACGTTTCGTCCTCCCTGGAAGCCGCGCCGGGGCGCAAGGATGCGCACAAGGTGGAGGCATTCTTCGCGGCGCTGCGCCGTGCCCTGACCCCCGATGAGACCTGGAGTGCCAGCGATGCCATCGCCAGTTGACCAACCGCCGGCCCGCGAGGGCTACTACGGCCGCTTCGGCGGGCGCTTCGTGCCGGAGACCCTGATCGCCCCGCTGGAGGAGCTGACGGCGGCCTTCAAGGCCATCGAGCACGACCCGGCCTTCTGGGAAGAGATGCGCGGCTACCAGCGCGACTACATCGGCCGGCCCACGCCGCTCTACCTGGCACGGCGGCTCACGGCGGCCTGGGGCGGCGCGCAGATCTACCTGAAGCGGGAAGACCTGAACCACACCGGCGCGCACAAGGTGAACAACACGCTGGGCCAAGCGCTGCTGGCGCAGCGGCTGGGCAAGCACCGCGTCATCGCGGAGACGGGCGCCGGCATGCACGGGGTGGCCACGGCCACCATGGCCGCGCTGTTCGGGCTGGAGTGCGTGGTGTTCATGGGCGCCAAGGACATCGAGCGCCAGGCGCCCAACGTGGCCCGCATGCACATGCTGGGTGCGGAGGTGCGAAGCGTGGAGGCCGGCTCCGCCTCCCTCAAGGACGCCATGAACGAGGCCCTGCGCGATTGGGTGGCCACCGTGGACGACACGTTCTACGTGATCGGCTCCGTGGCCGGGCCGCACCCCTATCCGGCCATGGTCAAGGCCTTCCAGCGCATCATCGGCGAGGAGGTGCGCACACAGATCCTGGAGAAGACCGGGCGCCTGCCGGACCTGCTGATCGCCTGCGTGGGCGGCGGCAGCAACGCCATGGGGCTGTTCGCGGACTTCCTGGACGAGCCCTCCGTGGCCCTGCGGGGTGTGGAGGCAGCCGGGCACGGGCTGGAGACGGGCCAGCACGCCGCGTCCATCGAGGCGGGCGAGGTGGGCGTGCTGCACGGCAGCAAGAGCTACCTGCTGCAGGATGCCGCCGGCCAGATCACCGAGGCGCACTCCATCTCCGCCGGGCTGGACTACCCCGGCGTGGGACCGGAGCACTCCTGGCTGCACGAAACAGGGCGCGCCGCCTACGTCTCCGTGACCGACGACGAGGCCGTGGAGGCTGCTTTCGAGCTCTCGCGGCTGGAGGGCATCCTGCCCGCCCTGGAGAGCGCCCACGCCCTGGCCGATGCCCGGCGCGTAGCGCCCACCCTGCGCCCCGAGCAGACGATCGTCGTGAACCTCTCCGGCCGGGGGGACAAGGACCTGGGCACGCTGATGAAGGCCGCCCCGGAGCGCTTCCAGACCCCCACCGGCCGCACGGCGGGCAAGGAGGGCCAGTGAAGGGCGAGGGCCTGCACCAGCTTCAGGCGACCTTCGCGCGGCTCAAGGCGGCCGGACGCAAGGCGCTCGTCACCTACCTGATGGCAGGCGATCCCGACCCCGAGTTCACCGCGCGCCTGGTGCCCAAGCTGGCCGAGGCCGGCGCGGACGTGGTGGAGCTGGGCTTCCCGTTCTCCGATCCGATAGCGGACGGGCCGGTGATCCAGGCCGCCGGCAAGCGCGCCCTGCACCAGTTCAGCGGCCTGGGGGACTACCTGGAGCTGGTGCGCCGCATCCACGCGGCCACACCGGTGCCGCTGGTGCTGATGACGCACTACAACCCGATCTTCCGCTTCGGTGAGCGGGCCTTCCTGGAGCGCGCGGCGGAGGCCGGCCTGAGCGGGGCGATCATCCCCGATCTGCCGGTGGACGAGGCGGGCGACTGGCCCGCCATGTGCCGCGAACTGGGCGTGGCCCCCGTGCTGCTGGAGGCGCCCAACACGGATGACGTGCACGCCCGGCGCATCGCCGAGGCCGCCGCTGGCTTTATCTACCTGGTCTCGCTGAAGGGTGTGACGGGCACGGACATGGGGCTGGGCGAGAACCTGCAGGCCCGCGTTGATCGCTTCCGCAGCCTGGGCGCGGGCACGCCGCTGATCGTGGGCTTCGGCATCTCCACGCCCGAGCAGGCCCGCACGGTGAGCCGGCTCTGCGACGGCGTGGTGGTCGGCACCGGGCTGGTCTCCCGCATCGCCGCGGGGCCCACACGCGATGCCGCCGAGCAGGCCGCGCTGGACTACGTGCGCGCCCTGCGTGCGGGCCTGGACGGCGCGCCGGAGTAGTCCACGCCACCCCCGCCCCTTGCGCACCCCGTTCGGGGTTTTCGCGACCGGGTCACGCCGCGAAAAGCAGCCTTCCCCTTGGAGTGCAGGGGGGCGACGCTCCCTGCCGGGAGTTTGGGGGCAGCGCCCCCGAAGTCCATCCGTTTGTCAGGGGGCTTGCAGCGGCCAACGCTCAGGTGGTGTGGGCCAGCTTGGTGCGCGCGACCTGGGCCGCCTGCCGGGCGTGGGGCTCCTTGGCGTTCTCCCGTGCCACGTACACGGCAAAGAGCACCGTGATCGCGCCCAACCGCAGCATGTCGCCCATCACCCACATCAGCACGCCGCCGATGGACTGGTCATCGATGGGGCTGAGGCCCCAGAAGCCGTGCCGGGCCCCGTAGCCGTAGAGCACGGTGCCGGAGAAGGCGATCAAGGCAGCCAGGAAGCTGTTCACGATGGCCGAGGCGACGAGCATCGCCATGCGCAGAAAGTAGTGCAGCCGTGAGGGGAACGGGTAGGGCGTGACGATGTGCCACCAGAAGAGGATGGCCGTCGCGATGAACGAGAAGTGCATCCCGTAGTGCACGGCGTTATTGAACAGCGCCGCGTTATATAGCCCCGGCAGATGCCACGCCACGACAGTGGCCTCAAAGAGCACCAGCGCCACCAGTGGCCGCGTGAGAAACTTCGCCGCCACGCGCAGCGGACCCCGGCGCGCCGCCGGCACGAACCAGCGGCGGCGCAGCCCCATCGGCAGACCGCGGATGACCGGGATGAACGGCGCCCCCAGCAGGATCAACGGTGCGGCCACCAGCATCAGCAGGTCGTGCTGCACCATGTGGAAGGTGAACGAGTAGTCCGCCAGCATGTCGATGGGGCTCATCAGCGCGATGCCCACCACCGCCACGCCCAACGCGAACAACACCGCCCGCCACGCCGGGAAGCGCCGCCCGCCCCGGCGCCGATAGCGCACGTAGCCCTTGAAGTACAGCACCGCCAGCAGCAGCGGCACGAGGAAGGTCGGGTCGAAGCTCCAGTCGGTCAGCAGGGAGACGTGCGGACCGGCCCAGGCATGCGCCGCCTCGGTCAGCGCGTCATGCGCGCCGACCATCCCCTCGGGCGACAGCCCATGAGCATATGCCAAGTTCATGGCATCGCGCTCGGATAAGTCGGGTGAACTACCGGGGGCGGCCCTCCCCGCGGGGGAGGCCGCTCCGGACGACAGACAGGCGGTGCCTGTCCGGGTATGTCGATCAGGAAATGCTCAACGGAATGGGAAGCGAGTAGGTAAACAAAGCCAGGATCCACAGGAAGATCCCGAAGGCGATGAACACCCCGCCGATCAGGACGCGGCTAAAGGCGCCATGGTCATACTTGAGGTGCATGTAGAACATGACCACCAGCGTGAACTTGGTACCGGACAGAACGATCAGGATGGGCACCAGCATCGACCGCACTGCAGGCAGGTAGAAGACCCATACTTCCATCGCCGTCAGGATGGTCAGCACCGCGGCGACCTTGGCGTAGGTCAGTGGCCCGGGATGCTCGTGTTCCAAAGCGTGTGCGTTGTGTTCCGCAGACATGTGAGGCTCCGCCTAGACGTACACGAAGAGGTAGACGACCGTGAAGATCACGATCCAGATCACGTCCACGAAGTGCCAATACAGCGCCATCGTGTCCACCTTGAGCGCGGCATCCTCCCGCAGCTTGCCCCGCAGCGAGGCGAAGTAGAGCGAGAGCAGCCAGATGACCCCCACCGCCACGTGCAAGCCGTGCGTGCCCGTGAGCATGAAGAAGCTCGAGCCGAACACGTTGGTGGAAAGGCCCAGGCCCTCGTGCACGAAGTTCGTGAACTCGTACGTCTGGAAGCCCAGGAAGATCAGGCCGCCAATGGCCGTTACGAGAATCCAGCGGCGGAACAGCTTATGGTTCCCCTGCTCGATGGCGTACAGCGCCAACACGATCGAAAAGGAGCTCATCAGCAGGTCGAACGTGCTGATGCTGGTGATCGGGATATCGAGCACGTCCGCTGGGCTGGGCCCCGAGACGCTGTGGTGCCGGAAAATCATGAAGGTGGTGATCAGCGTTCCGAACAGCAGGCATTCGGAGGCGATCAGCAACCACATGCCCAGCTTGCGGTTGTCGATCCCCAGGCTGGTGTAGTGGTGTTCCGCGTGCGATGCGTCGCTCAATGTTCCCTCCTGTGTTCTCGCGTACCGGACGGCCCGCCCCGAGCGGGGCGGGCTGCCGGGCTTCGCGCGCTTAGCCCTCGAACTTGGCGAAGGACCAGCCGTAGGCGCCGATAATGGTGATGGCCACGCCGATGAAGCTCAGCGCATAGCCGAAGATGAACCCGTAGCCCAACAGGGCCAGCCCGATCCCCACCACCAGCGGCCAGGCCGTGGGATTGGGCAGCTCCACGTGCGCCGGGCCCTCCGGCTGGAAGTTCTTCAGCTCGTACTTGCGGTGCCAGAAGTCATCGCGCGCCGTCACGGTGGGCAGCTTGGCGAAGTTGTACTCAGGCGGCGGCGAGCTGATGGCCCATTCCAGCGTGCGGGCATCCCACGGGTCGGCGGACGCCTTCTCGCCGTTGCGCAGGCTCGTCCACACGTTGATGAGGAAGATCAGACCCGAGACGGCCGTGATGTACGCGCCCATGGTGATCCAGAAGTTCCAGAAGTCGAAACCCATGCCGGACGGGTACGTATAGATGCGGCGCGGCATGCCGTCCGCCCCCAGGAAGTGCATGGGGAAGAACGTCAGGTTGACCCCGATGATGTTCAGCCAGAAGTGGATCTTGCCCAACTTCTCGCTCATCATGCGGCCGGTGAACTTGGGGAACCAGTAGTAGATGCCCGCCAGGAGGCCCTGCGCGGCGCCGGCCACCAGCACGTAGTGGAAGTGCGCCACCACGAAGTAGGAATCCTGCTGCTGCGTATCGATGGGCGGCGAGGCGTGCATAACGCCGCTCAGCCCGCCGATGGTGAACATGGCGATGAAGCCGATCGAGAACAGGCAGGCCGTGGTGAGCCGCACCTGCCCGCCGACCATGGTGAAGATCCAGTTGAAGATCTTCACGCCGGTGGGGATGGCGATCAGCATCGTGGACGCCGAGAAGATAGCCGTGGCCCAGGGGCCCATACCCACCGTGAACATGTGGTGCGCCCACACCGTGAAGGCCAGGAAGCCAATGCCCGCCGTCGCGTACACCATCGCCGAATAGCCGAACAGCGGCTTGCGGGAGAAGGTGGGCAGAATCTCGGACACGATGCCCATCGGGGGCAGGATCAGGATGTACACTTCCGGGTGGCCGAACACCCAGAACAAGTGCTGCCACAGAATCACGCTGCCGCCTTCGCCCGGCTCGTAGATCTTGGTGCCGAAGTGGCGGTCGAACAACACCTGCGCCAGCGCAACCGTGATCACCGGCAGGGCCAGCAGCAGCAGGATGTTCGTGATCAGGGCCGTCCAGGTATACAGCGGCATGCGCATGGCCGTCATGCCCGGCGCCCGCATGTTCACGATGGTCGTGATGAAGTTGATGGACGCGATCAGGGAGGCCAGGCCGAGGAGCTGCAGGCCGATCACCCAGAAGTCCGTGCCCATGCCCGGCGAATACTTCTCCGTGGTCAGGTTGGCATAGCCGAACCAGCCCACTTCCGGCAGGTGCCCCACCAGGAAGCTGGTGTGGAACAGCAGTGCGCCGAACAGAAACACCCAGTAGCTCAATGCGTTGAGCCGTGGGAAGGCCACGTCGCGCGCCCCGATCTGCAGGGGCACCATGTAGTTGAAGAACGCCGCGTTCATGGGCATCACGAACATGAAGATCATCGTGACGCCGTGCATGGTGAACATGGCGTTGAACGTGTCGGCCGACAGGAACGTGTTGTTCGGCACGATCAGCTGCGTCCGAATCAGCATCGCTTCGGTGCCGCCGATGCACAGCAGGATCAGCGCTGTCACGCCGTAGAGGATCCCGATCCGCTTGTGATCGACGGTCGTGAGCCAGCTCCAGAGCCCGGACTTGGGGTAGCTGGGGTGAAGGGCGGCTTCCGTCATGGAGAATTCTCCTGCGTTGACTGAAGGGCCGGGCGCACAGTGAGCGCCCGGCGTTCGCGCGACATCAAGGCCGCAGCGCTATTTCAGGGTCTCGAGATACGCGACGACCGTATCCAGTTCCTGCGGTGTCATGGGCAATGGTGCCATCAGCGTATCGGGCTTGATCGCCTTGGGATTCGAAATCCACTTGTGCAGGTTTTCCGGCGTGTTCTTCAGCTTCCCGGCCGCGATGGTGGGCCGGCTCATCAGGTGCTCCAGGTTGGGGCCGATCTTGCCCACGGCGCCGGGCACGCCCGGAATCGTGTGGCAGCCGATGCAGCCCTTGCTTTGGAACAGCGACACGGCGGTCTCGCCACCCGCCGGAGCGGCCGCGCCGCCCGTGGTCATGGCGGCGGCCTGACCTGCGGGCGCCGCGCCAGCGGCCGGGCCGGGCGGGCTATCCAGGTAGGCGGCGATCTGCGCGGCTTCCTGGTCGGTCATGTCGATGGGGCGGTAGCTCCCGTCTTCCTGGGGCACGCCCATCTTGGCGCCGGGTTTGATGCTCTGCGTGTGCCGGATCCACTGCACGATGTTGGCCTGCGTATTCTCCAGGATGCCTGCCCCGATGGTGGTGCGATAAGACAGGTTCGTCAGGTTCGGCCCGGCCACGCCCACGGCCATCGGATTGCCGGAGATGCTGTGGCACGCGATACAGGTCTTGGTCACGAAGAGCTGCTGGCCGGCCTTGGCGTCTTCCGACGTGGGCTGGGGCGGCTCCTTCTCGTGCTGCAGCCAGGTGTTGAAGTCGCCTTCGCTCACCACGTGCACCCGGAAGCGCATGTTGGCGTGCGAGGTGCCGCAGAATTCCGCGCACTGGCCGTAGTACAGGCCGATCTTCACCGGCTTGAACCAGATCTGATTCACGTGGTCGGGGAATGAGTCGATCTTGCCCGACAGGCGCGGCACCCAGAACGAGTGGATCACGTCCACCGAGCGGGTCTTGATCACCACCGGCTTGTTGGCGGGCAGCACCAGCTCGTTCGCGGTGACGACACCGTGATCGGGATAGCGAAACTCCCAGAACCACTGGTGGCCAATCGCTTCCACCGTGTAGGCCCCTTCCGTGGGCGGATGCGCCGCATGGAAGATGCCGCTCCACGTGGGCACGGCGATGAAGATCAGGATGATGGCTGGAATGATCGTCCAGGTCAGCTCCATCAGCACGTTGCCGTGCACCTGCTTGGGCAGCTCGTTTTCCTGCCCCGGGCGCGCCCGGTAGCGGATGACCGCGAAGGCCAGCAGCCCGGCCACGACGATGAAGATGGCAATGTCGATCCAGGTCACCAGCGCGTAAATGTGCTGGACGACCTCCGCGTTCTGCGTCAGCGGCTCGATCGTGGTCTGTTTGCCGGTGCCGAAACCCGCTGGTCCGCCACAGCCCGCCAGGAGCACCGCAGCCCCCAAGGGCACCACGGTGCGCAACATCTTCATCAAGGGGTGGAAACGGTGTTGTTGCATCGGATCCTTTCCGTTCCGGTTGCCTGTAAGGCCGGGGGAGCACTGCTTGCGCCGCGCCGGCATCGCTAGATTCGGAACCACCCCTGCCCCCAAGGGACGTGGAGGGTCCTGCCGTCAATCTGATCCGGGCCCAGCCAGGGCCATTGCGGACACCACCGTGGCCGGTCGGCCCTTGCGCCGAAGCCATGGAGGCAACGGATATGCCCGCCGCCGGCTCCTGCGGTGTGTCCACCGGAGCCGTACGTGCGGTGCGACAATGCACCGCTGGACCCTTCGGGGTCCTTCAAGCTAACGTGGGATGTTCCCCTCCGGTCCCACTCCCGGCATGACGGTCGCGCTCCCCGGGTAGGTGCCCGGCGGAACGCGTGCCTTGCCGTTCGGCGCCATCAATCGTGACCTGCCTCACCAAAAACCCAAACACCTTGCCAAAGGTACTCGGGGATTGCAACGGGAAAAGCGCCCCCGGCGTGGCTCTGCGCCAACAGGCAACGTATATCGGGCAGCCTGCCCGCTCGGGCGGGGTTTACCGCACCTTGAAGTACACCACCAGGGCCAACACGAGCAGCCAGATGGACATCATGTGCAGGCGCCAGACCACCCGGCTGTCCACATCGCCTGCGCGCAGCAACTGATCGTCCACGCCCGGGGGACGGATGCCCAGCTTGCGCAGCCATTGCACCCAGACCGACTGCACCGCCCGCTCCTGCTCGGAGTACGTCCACAAGGCTTGCAGGTGGTGGTGATACGGCGCGCGATAGAAGAAGCGGCGTTTTTCGGCCGCCGGTCGCCCCTTGCGCCGTAGCATGTACTTGAAGAACAGGCGCTGGATGATGGTGGAAAGCGTGGTGAGCACGAACACCCCGCCCACCAGCGGCAGGAACAGCTCCGCCTTGGCGAAGATGAACATGGCGGAGATGACGCTGCCCAGCGCCAGCGCGCCGAGGTCACCCAGGGTGATCATGGCCGGGGGCGCGTTGTAGCGGAGAAAGGCCAGGCTTGCGCTGGTGATCGCGGAGCCCAGCACCACCAGCTCCTTCAGGTTCGCGGGCAACGGCGGTAGCCGCAGACGCAGGTACAGCTCCGGATCGCTGCCCACGTAGGCCACGGCCGCCACGAACAGGGTGCAGGTGAGGATCGGCACGGTGGCCAGCGAGTCCATGCCGTCCGTGAGGTTCACCGCATTGGCGCCGGCCACGATGATGACGATCATGAACGGCACGAACACGTAGCGCGGCAGGTAGGGGTACCACCACTTGAGGGGAATCATGGGCACCACCAGGTGCCCGTCGATCTGCACGAAGCGATACAGGCCGATCACCACGACCGACGCCACCAGGAACTCCAGACCCAGCCGCACTGTGCCCGAGATGCCGTCCGCCTTGTCCGTGTAGCTCTTCTTCTCCGCTTCGCCCCGCTCCACCCGGCGCCGGTGCACCACCTTCTGCAGGTCGTCCAGCGCACCGATCACGCCGAAGGCCACCATGATCAGCAGCAGCGCCACGATGAACTGGTTCATCTCCATCCACAGCACCATGGAGACGAGGATGGCCAGGATCAGCAGACCGCCGCCCATGATCGGCTTGCCGCCCGCGTACGGCTTCCCGCCCGGCTCGGGCCGCTTGAAGTCCGACGTGATCCCCTGCGCCCGGAAGTAGCGGATCACCGAGGGCATCAGGGCAACGATCACCCAGTACGTGGTGAGAAACGCCACGCCGCCGCGGAAGAACACGGACTTGAAGATCTGGTAGGGCCAGATCGCGTAGAGGAGGTCCGCCAGCATCTTATGGGTGCCCGGGGGTGCGGGAGCGGGCCTGGTGGCCGGAGACGGGACACCGCGCTTCGATTACCGCGCGCCGGCGTTCAGGGGCCGGAGCGAGGGGACGGGTGCGGCGGGCGAAGCCCGGTCAGACGGTCATCAGGTCGTGCTCCTTGCTCTTCACGAGCTCGTCGATGTGCTTGATATGATGATCGGTTTCGGTCTGGATAGCCGTCTCGGCGGAGCGCTCCTCATCCTGGGAGATCTCCTTGTCCTTCTCCATCTTCTTCACCCGCTCGTTGGAATCGCGGCGGACGTTGCGGATGGCCACCTTGGTATCCTCGCCAAGCTTGTGCACGTGCTTCACCAACTCCTTGCGCCGCTCCTGGGTCAGGACAGGCACGGGCACGCGGATCACACCGCTTTCCAGCATGCTGTTCAGCCCCAGGTCCGAGCTGTTGATGCTCTTCTCGATGGCCTTGGCCGAGGCGGGATCGTAGGGCGAGACGGTGATGAGCTGCGAATCGGGCGCGGCGATGTTGGCCAACTGGTGCAGCGGCGTGGGGGTGCCGTAATAGTCCACCATCACCGGCTTCAGGATGTCCGCCGAGGCCCGCCCGGTGCGCACGGCGCCCAGCTCGTCCTTGAACACCCGGATGGTTTGATCCATCTTGTGTTTCAGGTCGGCCATGATGTCGGAGACCATCGCATCACCTCTCACGTCGGATCTCAGCGTTGCCTGCAGCGGGCCGCCAAGCGGCACCGCACCCCGCCCTCAGCACACGACGGTGCCCACGGAACGGCCGTACACGGCCGTCTTCAGCGCATCCTGCTGGCGGATATCCAATACCAGAATCGGAATGTGGTTGTCCTTGCAGAATGCCACGGCCGTGGAGTCCATCACCTTCAGGTCGCGGTTCAGCACCTCGTGATAGCCCACCTGGTCGTAGCGCACGGCATCCGGGTACTTGTTGGGGTCCTTGTCGTAGACGCCGTCCACCTTGGTGGCCTTGATGAGCACCTGCGCCCCCATTTCCGAGGCTCGCAGGGCTGCGGCGGTGTCCGTCGTGAAGAACGGATTGCCCGTGCCCGCCGCGAAGATCACCACCCGCCCCTTTTCCATGTGCCGGTCCGCCCGGCGCTTGATGTAGGGCTCGGCAATCTGGCGGATCTCGATGGCCGTCATGACCCGCGTCTGCACCTCCAGCCGCTCCAGCGCATCCTGCATGCAGATGGCGTTGATCACCGTGGCCAGCATCCCCATGTGGTCCGCCGCCACCCGATCCATGCCGGGCGGGGCCGAGGAGGTGCCCCGGAAGATGTTGCCGCCCCCCACCACCACGCCGAGCCGCACGCCCAGCCGACTCGCCACCGCAACCTGCGAGGCCAGCCCGTTGATCGCCGGATAGTCGAACCCGGAGCCTTTGGCACCGCCGAAGATTTCGCCGCTCAGCTTGAGCAGTACGCGCGTGTATTTCAGATCCACCGAGCGGCTGCTCTCCCTGTGAGCGGATGAGTGGGCACGGCGGCGCTCAGAACTGGAGCTTCACGAAGCGGTCGACGGCCAGTGTGGCGCCCGCGGCCTTGCCTGTCTCGGCCACGAGCTGCTTGATCGTGCGCTCGGGGTCCTTCACGAAGGGCTGCTCCAGCAGCGAGACCTCCTTGACGAACTTCGCGATGCGCCCCTGCACCATCTTGTCCACGATCTCCTGCGGCTTGCCCGATTCAAGCGCCTGCGCCGCGTAGATCTCCTTTTCCTTGGCCAGCACGGCTGGGTCGATCTCGTCCTCGCGCACGGCTGCCACCTGCGAGGCGGCGACGTGCATGGCCACGTCCTTGGCTAGCACATCCAGGACGTCCCCGGCCACCGGCTTGTCGCTGGTGACGGACACCAGCACCCCGATCTTCTGGTTGGAGTGCACATAACCGCCGATGGTGCCCTCGCCCGGCAGGTTTACCCGCGCGGCGGCCACAAGCTGCAGGTTTTCGCCCAGCTTGGCGATGGACTCCGTGACCAACTCCTCCACGGTGCCCTTGCCCTCCACCAGCGCCTGGCCGGCCAAGCCGGCCTCGCCCTTCGCCAGCACCTGCGCGGTAAGCCGCTCCAGCAGCGCCGTGAAGGCCTCGTTGCGGGCCACGAAGTCCGTTTCGCAAGCCAGTTGCACGATGGCGGCGGACTTCTTGTCATCCGCGATGCGGATGGCGACCCCGCCCTCGTTGGTTTCGCGGCTGGACTTCTTCTGCGCGATGGCGATGCCTTTCTTGCGCAGATAGTCTTTGGCGGCATCCATGTCGCCGCCCATCTCCTCCAGGGCCTTCTTGCAGTCCATCATGCCCGCGCCCGTGGCGGCGCGCAGTTCCATCACCTGGGATGCCGAAATTGCCATGTCGATACGGACTCCTCAGCTCGCGGATGCGTCGGTCGGTGTACGCTAGTTGGTGGTCGGGGTGTCGCCGCCGGCAGCCTCGGGGGCCGCTTCGGGGGCCGGCTTGGCTTCCGGCTCGGCCTTGGCACCCGCATCCGCCGCAGCGGCGGGAGCGGCCTCCGGTGCCGCGACTGACTCAACGGCCGCAGCAGCAGCAGGCTCGGCGGCAGGGGTCGCGGCTTCCGGCTTGGTTTCCGCTTTGGCTTCGGCAGCCTCCGGGGCCTTGGCGCGAGGCGTGCGGGGGCCGCGGCCGCGCGCCGGTTTGGCCGGCCGCTCCTCGTCCACCGTCTTGGCCTGGGCGTCGTAGATGGCACGCCCCTCGGCCACTGCGTTGGCCATCGTGGCCGTGAAGAGCTGAATCGCGCGGATGGCGTCGTCGTTGCCTGGAATCACCTTGTCGATCTGATCCGGATCGCAGTTGGTATCCACCACCGCCACGATGGGCACGCCCAGCTTCTGCGCCTCCTGCACCGCGATGCGCTCCTTCTTGCAGTCGATGATGTAGATGGCACCCGGCAGCTTGCGCATCTCCTTGATGCCCCCCAGGGCCTTCTCCAGCTTGACGCGCCTCTTCTCCAGCTTCATGGCCTCTTTCTTGATGATGCCCTCGTAGAGACCACTCTCGCCGCGCTGCTCCTCCATCTTCTTGAGCTGGGCAATGGATTGCTTGACCGTGTTGAAGTTGGTCAGCAGGCCGCCCAGCCAGCGCTCGTTGATGTAGAAGCTGCCCGAGCGCACCGCCTCGTCCTTGATCACTTCCCGCGCCTGGGGCTTGGTGCCCACGAACAGCACCGGCTCGCCGCGCGCCGAAAGGTCGCGCACGAACTCGTAGGCCTCCTTCAGCATCCGCAGACTCTTCTGCAGATCGATGATGTGGATGCCATGCTTGGTGCCGAAGATGTACGGCTTCATCTTCGGGTTCCACCGACGCGTCTGGTGTCCGTAGTGGACGCCGGCCTCGATGAACTGCTTCATCGACACGACTGCCATGTGCTCTCAACTCCTCGATTGCGGAGGCGCGGTGCGGGTCACAACGCCTGCATTGCTGGCGCAGGCCGTCCCTTGCCACGTTCCTGCGCGCCCGGGACGGACGCGGGATGCTCGCGGCGGACGACCTTTTCCCTTGGAGCGCCGTGCGCGCTCCCGTCTAAGGGCCCCTGCCGCCCGCTATCGGGCGCCGTGGGACCGTGGTGATGCTGCGGTACGATGGCCCTGGCGCGGACGGGCGACCCCGTCCCACAGTCGAGCCTGCTCTAAACAGTGTAGTTTAGCGAATCTGCGGGGGGTCTGGCAAGTGGCGTCGCACCCGGCGCATGCCAGGGCCCGCTGCTAGCGGGCTGCCTGGCGCTGGCGCTTGCGGCCGCCGGAGCGCTTCTTGCCCCAGTTGGGGAGCTTGCGCACCTGCTGAGGCTTGGCGCTGCCGTCGGCGGGTTCGTCGCCGTGGCTGTAGGCCAGGTCGGCCTGCACCTTGCGCTCCTGCTCGGCGCGGGGCGGCTCCGCGCTGAACTGGGCGCGGAAGAAGGTGGTGACGCACTCCTTGCTGATGCGGGCCATGAGGTCTTCGAACATCGCGAAGCCCTCGCGCTTGTACTCATCGATGGGCTTAAGCTGCGCGTAGCCGACCAGGCCGATGCCCTCGCGCAGGTGATCCATCGACAGCAGGTGGTCCTTCCACAGGTTGTCGTGGATGCTCAGCAGGATGTGGCGCTGGAAGTCGTAGAAGACCTCGTCCAGTTGCGCGTCGCTGGGCGGCTGGCCCTGGGCCGCGCGCATGAGTTGGCTCAGTCCTTCGCGCTTCTGCGCGTACAGTTGCTCCACCTGGGCCATCAGCGTGGCGCGCACGGAGTCGGGCGAGAGGTTCTCGTCGCTCCAGTCCACCTCCGGCTCCGCACCGAACGTGGCGCGGAACTGGGTGTCCAGCCCCTCGGTATCCCAGGTATCCAGGTGCTTGGCCTCGGTGTGGACGGAAATCACCTCCTCCAGCGCCTCGTCCGCCAGGTCCAGCAGCACCTCGCCGATGTCGCTGCCAAGAATCACGCGGCGCCGACCATAGATGATCTCGCGCTGCTTGTTCATGACATCGTCGTACTCCAGCACGTGCTTGCGAATCTCGAAGTTGTGGCCCTCCACCTTTTTCTGGGCGTTCTCGATGGCGCGGCTGATCAGCACGTGCGTAATGGCCTCGTCCTCCTCCACCCGCAGGCGCGTCATCAGGTTCGCGATGCGCTCGCCGCCGAAGATGCGCATCAGGTCGTCTTCCAGCGACAGGTAGAAGCGCGACGCCCCCGGATCGCCCTGGCGGCCGGAGCGGCCCCGCAACTGGTTGTCGATGCGGCGCGACTCGTGGCGCTCGGTGCCGATGATGAACAGCCCGCCCCGTTCCGCGACGCCCTCGCCCAGCTTGATGTCCGTCCCGCGGCCGGCCATGTTGGTGGCGATGGTGACCTGCCCCAGCTCGCCCGCATGGGCGATGATCTCGGCTTCCTGCTCGTGGTACTTGGCGTTCAGCACGGTGTGGGGGATGCCCACGCTCTTCAGCCGGTGGCTGAAGGCCTCGGAGGTCTCGATGGACACCGTGCCCACCAGCACGGGCTGGCCACTCTCGTTGACTTCCTCGATATCGCGCACCACCGCACGCTGCTTGGCCTCGGTAGTTTTGTAGATCACGTCCGGGTGATCCACGCGCACCATGGCCCGGTTGGTGGGCACCACCAGCACGTCCATATTGTAGATCTTCTGGAATTCCTCCTCTTCCGTCTTGGCCGTACCGGTCATGCCGGCCAGCTTGTCGTACATGCGGAAGTAGTTCTGGAACGTGATCGTCGCGTAGGTCTGGCTCTCGCGCTCGACGTGCACGTCCTCCTTGGCCTCCAGCGCCTGGTGCAGGCCATCGGAAAAGCGCCGGCCAGGCATTAGGCGTCCGGTGAACTCGTCCACGATGACGACCTTGCCCTCGGCCACCACGTAGTCTACATCGCGCCGGAACATGTAGTTGGCGCGCAGGGCCTGGTTCACATGGTGCAGCAGCTCGATGTTCTCGATGTCGAACAGGCTGCCCTGGGTGAGATGCCCCGCCTTGCGCAGGCGCTCCTCGATGAGCTGCCCACCCTGCTCGGTGAGCACGATCGTGCGCGACTTCTCGTCCAGCGAGTAGTCGCCGTCGCGCACCACGGCCTTGTCGTCAATCTCCCGCTCCCAGCCCTCGATGAAGTCGTGCATCTCGTGCGTGGGCAGGTTGGTCACCTCCTCCTTGCGCACTTCGCGGGAGAGGCCGGGCATGATGCCGTGGATCTCGAAGTACTTCTCCGTCGATTCATCGGTGGGCCCGCTGATGATCAGCGGCGTGCGCGCCTCGTCGACCAGGATCGAGTCCACCTCGTCCACGATGGCGTAGTGGAAGGGGCGCTGCACGTAGTCCTCCAGGCGGAACTTCATGTTGTCCCGGAGGTAGTCGAAGCCGAACTCGTTGTTGGTACCGTAGGTGATATCAGCGGCGTAGGCGACGCGCCGCTCCTCATCGTCCATGCCGTGCTGGACCAGCCCCACCTCCAGCCCCAGGGCGCGGTAGATCGCCCCCATCCACTGGCTGTCGCGCTTGGCCAGGTAGTCGTTGGGCGTCACGATGTGCACGCCCTTGCCGGTCAGCGCGTTCAGGTAAGCCGGGGCCGTGGAGGCCAGCGTCTTGCCCTCGCCGGTCTTCATCTCGGCGATCATGCCGTTGTGCATCCCCACCCCGCCGATGAGCTGCACGTCGAAGTGCCGCTCGCCATTCACCCGCAGGCTCACCTCCCGCACCAGTGCGAAGGCCTCCGGCAACAGGTCGTCCAGCTCCTCGCCGTTGGCCAGGCGCTCCCTCAGCGCCGCCGTCTGGGCCGGAAAGTCGTCGTCGGGAATCGCCTGCATCCGCGGCTCAAGGTCGTTCACCTCGGCCACCAGCCGGCGGAACTGCTTCAGGTTGCGGTCGTTGCGGGAAGGAACGATCCACGAATAGAGCTTACGAAACATCACCTGCCTGGGTTGGGTGGACGGACCGGCTGCGCTGGGCTGAAGATCCGGACTCGCGAGCACGCAGGCGCCGCGGGGTTCATTTGAGGACCTCCGCGCTTCGGGCGAGGGCTCACCCCACGCCCCCGCAGACCGGGGCACCAACTATTATTGCGCCCTATTTTTCTCATGGCGTCAAGCAGACGCACATGCGGGCCGCGTCTCATTCTGACCCGCTCCAGGCTCCTCCCGTTCGACCCAAACCGCCTGTCCCGCAACCGTCGGGCGCCTCAACCGGCTCACTATTCGCCGCCCCGACAGAAAACGATAGCTCGCTGACAACATTGACCAAACGGCCCCGCGATCCCACAATGAAGATTAGCCACCCGAGTCGAGTGGCGGCGGCGCCGGGTGAGGGCTCGACACCTCGTCCCGGCGGTGCGGCCGCGGCACGCGAAGGCAGATCTCGCGGCCACGGCGGCCGACGGTGATGAGGCGGGCGCCCCCGGGTGCCGCTGAACTTCACACCGACTGGAAGGAGTTCGCCATGCTCGACAAGAAGATGTTCGACTGGACCAACATCGTTCTCGGTTTCTGGGTGCTGATCTCGCCCTGGGTACTGGGCTTTTCCGCCAGCATGAGTGCCGTCTGGACGGCGGTGGTGCTGGGCATCCTCGTGATGGCCGTATCCGCATGGGCCTTGTACCAGCCGCGCCGGCGCCTGCCCGAGTGGGCAAGCCTGGTGCTGGGCGTGTTGCTGTTCCTCGCCCCCTGGGCAATGGGCTACAGCGAGATCACCAACGCGGCCTGGAACAGTTGGGCCCTGGGCGCGGTCATTGCGCTCTTCGCCGCATGGACATTCCTGCCACGCATGCGCATCCCTCAAGCGACCCACTAGTCGCTGAGCGGGAAACGGACGCCAACGGACCAACTCCCCGGCGCCCATTGGTCAGCTGCGGGGGCCGGCCGCCCCCGCCTCTTTTCCATGGTTCCGTGACTGACCCCACAGCCCGGGGCACCGCACCTCCCATCCAGACGCGAAGTCCCTGCTGCGCCGCGCGTAGCGAACCTTCCGGCCCGTCCGCCGTTTAGATAGCGAATCGGTTGTCGGCAACGGCACGGAGCCGGCGGGCGCATTGCCCACGGTGGACAGAGCCACGCGCGGCGGATGGCTGGCTCGCGCCGCCTCTGGCCAAGGCCTCGCAAAAGGCCCCCGGTCGCGGCGCGTGCCTTGTGCTGCCGGTTGCCGACGCCACGGCTTTATAGTAATAGTCAGCGCGGCGCAGGAGGCGCCGCCACGCGGACTGGCGCGGCGGTTGAAAGGGGGCAGCCCTCGTGTGACTCCCAGCCGGGCGCCGATCCACATACCAACCACGAGAAGGGCACGGGACGCCTGCCAGCCAACCCGGCTACCCGAGGACACCGCAGCCTCCTGCCCCGCGCGCTCGGACTGCGGCCGGTCATCCGCGGCCAGGACACCCCACCGGAGCCACGATGCGCACCACCCAACGACGCCTGCACCGACGCATTCTGCTGACGCTCGCCCTGCTGTTCCTGGCCGTGCCGGCCATGGCGGCGGAGGGCATGGGTCACGGCGCCACAGTGGCCTATATTCCGCCCGTGTGGACCATCCTGCCCTTCATCGGCATCCTGCTCTCCATCGCCCTGTTCCCGCTGTTCGCAAACCACTTCTGGGAGCACCATTACCCCAAGGTGAGCGCGGCATGGCTCGTGGTGGCGGTGGTGCTGATGTATTTCTCCGTGCCGTCGGACGTCGGCTTCGGGGCGGCCTTCGGCGAGCGCTTCTTCTCGACTTACGAGGAGTACGTCGCGTTCATCATTCTGCTGGGCTCGCTGTTCGTCATCTCGGGTGGCATCTACATCTCGGGCGACCTGAAGGCCACACCGCTGGTCAACTCCACGATCATCCTGATCGGGGCCATGCTGGCCAGCCTGATCGGCACCACGGGCGCGGCGATGCTGCTGGTACGCCCGCTGATCCGCGCCAACTCCGGCCGCGAGTACCAGTCGCATGTGGTGCTGTTCTTCATCTTCCTGGTGTGCAACATCGGGGGGGCGCTGACGCCCATCGGCGATCCGCCGCTGTTTCTGGGCTTCCTGCAGGGCATCCCGTTCGAGTGGACGCTGAAGCTGACCCCGCACTGGATGTTCGCCATCGGCGTGGTGCTGGTGGTGTTCTACTTCATGGATTCCCACCTGGCCCGCAGGGAGGGCCTGGCCAAGCCGACGGGCGGCGGCGCGCCGATCCGTGTGCAGGGCGCGTGGAACTTCGTGCTGCTGCTGGGCGTGGTGGCGTTGGTGATCACGAGCGGCGTGCTGCACATCGACTGGGGCATCCCCATCGGCAGCCTGGGCGTGATTGACGGCACCTCGCTGCTGCGCGACGGCGGGCAGGTGGTGCTGGCCCTGATTTCCGTGGCCATCACGCCGCGGGTGGTGCGCCAGGCCAATAACTTCAACTTCGGGCCGATCAAGGAGGTGGCCTACCTCTTCATCGGCATCTTCACCTGCATGATCCCCGCCCTGATGCTGCTCAATGCCCGCGGCGGCGAACTGGGTCTCAGCGGTGGCGCCAGCTACTTCTGGGCCTCGGGGCTGCTCTCGTCGTTCCTGGACAACGCCCCCACCTACCTGACCTTCCTGGCCACGGGCATGGGCTCGCTGGGCATTCAGCACGCCGTGGACATGACCACGCACTCTGTCGCATCCATCCAGATCCTGGAGGGCATCTCGGCCGGCTCCGTGTTCATGGGTGCAATGACGTACATCGGCAACGGCCCCAACTTCATGGTCAAGGCCATCGCGGAGGGCAGCGGCATCCGCATGCCGAGCTTCTTCGGCTACATGGCCTACTCGATGCTCGTGCTGTTCCCGGTGTTCGTGCTGGTCACGCTGATCTTCTTCTGATGCCCCGGCGGGCGCCCCGGCGCCCGCTCGCGACGACGCTGCATTCAAGAAAAGACCTCGGCCATGGGGGCGTTGCCCTCATGGCCCCACCAGGGAGCCGGGCTCTTTGGACCCTGAGTGCGGGCAAGTCCGCGCTTGCCTTGGCCAGAGTCCGTACGGGGGGTGCGGGGGCCCTCGGCCCCCGCATTGGATTTGTCGTGGTTCCTGAGCGGCCCAGCCACCTCAGGCGGAGCGGGAACGCGCCGTCGCGAAGGCGGGCGGTTGGCTGCCCGGGCGCCGATGCGCATTCAGTTGCGGCTCCTGGCCCTGCAACGCGACACGACGGTACTGTGCCGGCGGCATGCCCACCATGCGCTTGAAGATGCGGGTGAAGGCCGCCGTGGAGGGATAGCCCACCGCCCGCGCCACCTCGCCCAGCGGGCGCCGGGGGGCGCGCAGCATTTGCAGCGACGCCTGGATGCGCCAGCGCGTAAGGTAATTCGGGGGCGGCTCGCCCACCATGGCCGTGAACTGGGCGGCGAAGGCCGTGCGCGACATGCCCACGTGCTCGGCCAGCGAGGCGGTGCTCCAGGCCCGCGCGGGCTCGCCGTGGATGCAACCCAGCGCCCGCGCGATGCGCTCGTCGCCCAGCGCCCGCAGCCACCCCGCGCAGGCTCCGCGGCCATCCTCGATTGTGCCCCGCACCGCCTGCAGGAACAGCACCTCCAGCAGCCGCTCCACGATCTCCCGCGAACCCGGCCGCGCCGAGGCCAGCTCGGCGGAGAGCAACTGCACGCCGTGCTCCAGCGGCATGGCGCGCCAACCCTCGCCGCAGCTCACGTGCAGCACGGGCGGCAGTTGCGAGAGCAGCGGGTGCACCCCGTGGCGCGAGAAGCGATAGCGGCCCGTGATGAGCAGGGTCTCGCGACCGTCGCCGCCCAGGCGCATCTCCGCCACAGCTTCCGGCGTCCGGTCCGCCAGCAGCGCCTCGGCGGATTGCCGCGGACTCTCCGGCGCATCGGACAGGCTGTGCGCATCGCCGTGGGGCAGCAGCACGAAGTCCCCGGTGTGCAGCTCGATCGGTTGGGGTTGCCCTCGCACGCTCAGACAGGCCACCCCGCCCAGGATTAGATAGAACACCGCCTCCGGGCTGGGCCCCTGCTCCAATCCCCAGGGGGCAAAGCAGCGCGGCAGCGGCAGCAGTTCGCAGGCAAGGTTCAGGTGCAGCAGAAGATCGCTCAACACGTCCATGTGTATCCAGGATGCGTGGGCCGCCTGATGGGCCGCCGGCGTCGGGCTCCAGAGGGGAAGGTGAAGGGCTGGGCACTGCGGTCCGCGGGAGCCGTCGCGGAGCGGGCAGCACCGACAACTTCGCACGAAACACGAACCCCGGGCTGATTGTCAAATCCGCACCGCCGTGGATGGCGCCCGCGGCGGGACACGAACTGGCTCGCGGGCAGTGCTCGCAGCGTCCGTGGGGCGCGGCGTTGGGGGCTCGCACGCGCTTCTCCGGAGCGGCGCGCAAATTGCTTGTCAGAAGGAGTGCGGAGCGCTCTGCGCCGCCACCCCTAACTGCACCTCTCGACGACAAGGACCTGCGATGACGGCAACGACCCTGCGTGCGATCACCGCCCTGTGCGCCCTGACCCTGCTGGCCGCCGGCTGCTCCATCGGACGCGGCCGGGCTCCCGAAGGGGCCGCCCGCGGACAGGCCAAGGCCTCCGGCATCGCATCCGACGTGGAGAGCCTGCGCAAGGAGAACGCGCAGTTGCGCGATCAGCAGGCCGCCATGCAGAACCGCATGCAGGACCTGCAGCACACGCTGGCGCAGACCCAGGAAGAGCAGCGGCGCTACCGCGAGTCCATGACCAAGAACTTCGACCTGCTCGAACAGTCGGTCTCGCTGACGCTCTCCAAGACCATTACGGCAGACCTGGGCAACCGCCCGGCCCTGAGCGCCGCACCCGCCCAGCCGCAGGCCCGGCCGACCCGGCCCACGCCCACGGCGCACGCAAGCACCGCCCCGGCCGTCAGCAAGGCCCACGCCGCGACGGCCTCCGCCTCGGCGAAGGCGAGTCAGCCGGCCGCTGCAGCCCGGACCACGTCCATGGCGATGCCCACCGCGGCCCAGCCCACGCCGGCCGTGATGCGCGCCAATCCCAACGCAGTGGAGGCCACGCCGGTCGCCATGCGCTCCCCGGCCACCGCGCAGGAGGCGGCCGCGGAGGATCCCGACCTGCTGCCCCCGCAGAACCCGCGGCACCTCACTGCGCACCAGGAGGCCAAGCCCCTCTATGAGAAGGGCTTCGACCTGTTCGCGCGCAAGGATTACGACCAGTCCATCATTGTGTTCAAGAACTTCCTCCAGCGCTTCCCGGACGACATCTACAGCGACAACGCGCAGTTCTGGATCGCCGAGGCCTACCGCGCCGAAAAGCGCCCCGCGGAGGCCGAAGCCGCCTACCGCGACGTGCTGCGCGATTACGAGCACCGCAGCACGCTTGAAGGCTACAAGACGCCCGACGCCATCTATCGCCTGGGCCAGCTCTACGCCCAACGGGGCGACCAGCGGCGCGCGCGCCTGTTCTTCGGCGTGCTGGCCGAGCGCTTCCCGGATACCTCCGCCGGCCGCAAGGCCTCCCGCGAGATGGACGCCATCGGCATGAACACCGCCGCGCGGTAACCTCCCACCCGGCGGGATTCGCCTCCGCTGCCGCGGGGCAGCGCTCCCCGCCATCCAGCCGCCCCTGGCCGCCTGTTGGGCTGCGCCGCGATTGGCCGTACAATGGGACGATGCTTCATCTCCCAATCGGCCCGCGGCGCATGAGTCTTCGCTT
>Ga0102953_1000674_pt1 | contig 23041 bp, 19 predicted proteins | sample SalPon2A_C_D2_MG_FD_78509 | JGI IMG/M metagenome (GOLD analysis project Ga0102953, IMG submission 78509) | Soil microbial communities from South San Francisco under conditions of wetland restoration - Salt Pond MetaG R2A_C_D2_MG | ecosystem: Environmental > Terrestrial > Soil > Wetlands | place... | reverse complement strand
GAGCGTGTGCAGTATGAGGGGGCGCGTGAGTGCGTTGTGTAGAGTAGTGATGGCATGGAGGAGGGGCGCCTGTGAACAGCATTGACGTGGCCCTGCTGCGCGAGCTCGCCCAGGTGCGCGCACCCGACGCCGCGCTCCCCGAAGGGCACGGCATCGCCTTCCACTCGGGAAGGGTGCGGCCGGGCGACGTCTTCTTCGCGCTCCCGGGCGCGCACGGCCACGGCATCGCCTACGCCGACGAGGCTCTCGAGGGCGGCGCCGCCTTCGTGGTCTCCGACCTGCCGCATCCCCGCGGGGTCGTGGTCCCCAGCCCGGCCGACGTGCTGCTGGCGTTGGGGCGCCGCGCCCGCGCCGCGCTGACGGGTCCCGTCGTGGGCATCACGGGCTCGGCCGGCAAGACCACTACCAAGGCGTTCCTGGCCGCCGTGCTCGGAGCCCGCGCCAGCAGCGGCAACTTCAACACCCCCTACGCCTTGGCCTCGACCCTCGTCGATGCCGCGCTGGCGCGGTCGGGAAGAGGCGCCCAGGCGCCGCTGGTGCTGGAGCTCGGGATCGACGAGATCGGCGAGATGGCGCGCCTGATCGACCTCACCAGGCCCGACCACGCCATCCTCACCAGCATCGCGCCCAGCCACCTGGAGGGGCTCGGGAGCGTCGACGCGGTCGCCCTGGAGAAGGGGGCGCTGCTGATGGCGGTCCCCGGCGAGCGCCTGGTCAGCTACCGGGCGTTCCGCCTGCTGCCACCGTCCATGCGCGAGGGCGTCCGCCCCTACGCCGTGCTCGACGCCGACGAACCCACCGTCAGCGTTCCCGGCCTGGTGCCGGCCAGGCGCCTGTCGGTCAGCGCCGAGGGCCAGGACATCGTCTACCGCGGCCAGCGCCTCTACCTGCCGTGGCCGGGCCAGGCCATGGCCGAGAACGCGCTGGCGGCGCTGGCGATGGGCGAGGCGCTCGGGGTCAGCGTCGAGGAGGCCGTCGCGCGCCTGGTCGCCGCCCGCCTCGAGCCGGGGCGGCTCGAGCGCCGCGCGCACGGCAGGCTCCTGATCATCGACGACACCTACAACAGCAACCCCGCCTCGGCCAGCCTCGCGCTGGAGGTGCTCCGCGGCTCCCCGCCGCCGCGGGCGGCCGTGCTCGGCGACATGCTCGAGCTCGGGGAGGCGAGCGCGGCCCATCACCACGCCCTGGGCGCCGCCACGCGGGACCTGGACGTCGTGGTGGCCGTCGGACCCGAGGCGGCGGCCATCGCGGCGGCCAACCCTGCCGCCCGGCACGCCCCCGACCTGGCGGCGGCCGAGGCGCTGCTCGGAGCCCTCCCCGACCACGGCACGGTGCTCTTCAAGGCCTCGCGCGGGGTGCACCTGGAGACCCTCTTGCAGCGCTACGAGTCCGGCCTCGCCGCGGCCGCGTACGAAAGCCGCGCCCCTGGGGACGCGTCGTGATCCCGGTCCTGGCCGCGCTGGCCTCGCTGCTCCTCACGGGCGCCCTGATCCAGGTGGCCAAGCGGCGCGATTGGGGCAAAGCGGTGCGCGCCGAAGGGCCGGACAGCCACCGCGCCAAGGCGGGCACGCCCACCATGGGCGGGCTGGCCGTCCTGGCCGCGGCGATTCCGGTCTGGCTGCTGCTCGCGCCGCACCCCGGCGTCGAGCTGCCGATCGTGTTGCTCGCCCTGGGCGCAGGCGCCGTGGGCCTCTACGACGACCTGCTGTCGCTCCGCCGCAAGCGGGCGGCCGCCCGCGGCGAGGACGACACCACCGGCCTACTGGCGCGCTACCGGCTGCTCGGGCAGGCGCTGGTGGCGCTGCTGTTCGGGTTGTACGCGGTGCGCGCGGGGGCCGACATGTTCGGGCTGCCCTGGCTCGACGTCCTGGGCTTCGCCTTCGTGGTGGTCGGCAGCATCAACGCCCTGAACTTCTCCGACGGCCTCGACGGCCTCGCCGCCGGCATGGCCAGCATCATGCTGCTGCTCTTCGCCGGCTCCCCGCTGGCGGCGGCGCTGTTGGGCGCGCTCCTCGGCTTCCTCTGGTACAACGGCCACCCCGCGCGGGTGTTCATGGGCGGGGTTGGCTCCGAGGCGCTCGGCGCCGCGGTGGCGGGCCTCGCCATCATGAGCGGCTGGGTGTGGTACCTGCCGCTGTTCGCCCTGGTCCCCGTGCTCGAGGTGCTCTCCGTCGTCGTCCAGGTCGGCTACTTCCGTGCCACCGGCGGGCGCAGGCTGCTACGCATGAGCCCGCTCCACCACCACTTCGAGCTCTCCGGCTGGCCGGAGACGCGGGTGGTGATGCGCTTCTGGCTGGTCACCGCCGCAGCCACGGCCCTTGCCGCGTTCCTGACCGGGCGCCTGGCATGAACGTCCTCATCTACGGGCTGGGGCGCAGCGGCCTGGCGGCGGCGCGCCTCGCCGCCTCGCAGGGCCACCAGGTGGAGACCTACGACGTCCGCCGCGAGGGGGACGACATCGAGGCGGCGCGCGCCCTCGGCGCCACGCCGCTCCCCTCGGTGGACGCCAGCGAAGCCAGCATCTGCATCGCCGCTCCCGGCGTGCCCATCGACCACCCCGACCTGACGCGCCTGCGCGGCATGGGTGTGGAGGTCATCGGCGAGGTCGAATGGGTCTACCGCACCGTGCCCGCCACCTACGTAGGGGTCACGGGCACCGCCGGCAAGGGCACGGTGACCCGCTGGATCGCCGACACGCTGGCGCAGGCGGGCGTGGACGCGGTCGCCGGGGGCAACATCGACCCGGCGCTGGCCGCGGTCGCGCGGCCGGGCGCCACGCTGGTGGTGGAGCTCTCTTCGTTCCAGCTCGAACGCTGCCCCAGCCTGCGCCCGCGTGTGGCCGTCGCGCTCAACCTCGGTGAGGACCACATCGACCGGCACGGCAGCGTGGCCGCCTACCACGCCGCCAAGCGCAACATCATCCGCCGGCAGAAGGCGGAGGACGCCTTCGTGTACAACGCGGACGATCCCGTGCTGAGAACCTGGCTGCAGGGCGCGGCCGCGCGGCCGCTCGCCTTCTCCCTGCAAGGGGGCGCCGACGCCACCTTCGACCGCGCTCGCGGCCTCCTGACGCTCGGCGGCGACGCGCTGCTCCCGGCCGCGGAGCTCGAGGTCCGGGGCGAGCACCAGATCGGCAACGCGCTGGCCGTAGCGCTCGCCTGCCGCGAGCTGGGCCTGCCCCGCGACGCCATCGCCGACGGCTTGCGCGCGTTCACCGGCCTGCCCGGGCGCTACGCGCCGGCCGGCAACGTCGGCCGGGTGCAGTTCATCGAGGACTCGATCGCCACGCGGCCGCTGTCGGTCGCGGCGGCCCTCAAGGCTACGCCGGCGCCGCTGGTGTGGATCGCCGGCGGCCGCGCCAAGGGCGCCTCCATCGAGGCGCTGCGCCCCCTGGTGCGGGGTCGCGTGTCGCTCCTGGTCGGTGTCGGCGAGGCCGGGCCCATCTTCGCTCGCGCCTTCGCCCGCGACACCGACACGCTGGTGTGCCGCGAGCAGGGCGGCAAGGACGCCCTCGCCTGCGCGGTGCGCGCCGCGCTGGAGCACCTGCGCCGACACCACGACGGCGCCGGCCATGTGCTGCTGGCGCCGCTCGCGGCCTCCTTCGACCAGTTCGGCGACTACGTGGAGCGCGCCCGCGTCTTCCGCGAGGTCGTGGCCGCCGCGGCGGGCGACGACGAGGATCTGACCCGGGACGCGCGAAGCGAGGGGGGGCCATGGACCGCCTGCTCCTGACGGTCCAGGTCCTCCTCGGGGCCCTGGGCATCGTCGGCGTCACGGCTGCGGCGGCACCCACCGCGCCGGAGCACGGCTTGCGCTTCCTGTTCGGCCTCGTGCTGACGGTGCTGGTGGCGCGGCTCACGCCCAGGAGCGTCGTCCGCTTCAGCCCGCTCGCCTACGGCCTGATGCTGGCGCTGCTGGCGGCAGTGCTGGTGATCGGCGTGTCGCCGCTCGGCTCGGAGAGCAAGCGCTGGATCCTCCTGGGCCCCATTGCGCTGCAGCCCTCGGAGTTCATGAAGGTGACCGTCATCGCCTATCTGACCGCCTTCTTCTACAACCACCTCGGGAACTGGCAGATCTGGCGGCCGATGGTGGTGATCGGCCTGGCGGCCGGCCTCATCGTGGCGGAGCCGGACGTGAGCACGGCGCTGTTCCTGTTCGCGCTGGCGTTCGCCATCATGATGGCGGCGGGCACGACCATCACCCGGCTGCTGTCGATCAGCACGGCGGCGGCGCTCATCGCGCTGCTGGTCGCGGGGCCCTACCTGAGCCAGTTCCACTACCTGCAGCGCCGCATCCAGGGCTTCGCCGACCTGTGGGGCGGCCAGCACCAGACCGCGACCACCAGCTACCAGGCGTACGCCGCCAGGCTCGCCCTGGCCAAGGCCGGAGTGACCGGGCTGGGAGCGGGCGAGCCCGTGCAGGTACCGGAAGCAGAGACCGACATGGTAGCCGTCGCCGTCGGGCAGGCGCTCGGCGTCGTGGGCATCGCCGCGCTGGTGGTGCTCTACATCCTGCTGGTCGGACGGGGGTTGCGCATCGCCGCCTCCCTGAGCGGCCCGGGCAGCCTCCTGGCCGCGGGGGCGAGCGCCTACATCGGGGGGCAGGCCTGCCTCAACCTGCTGGTGGCGGCGGGGCTGCTTCCCATCACCGGGGTGCCGCTGCCGTTCGTGAGTTACGGTCTCAACAGCATGCTGTCGGTGTCCATCGCCACGGGCTTCATCCACGGCGCCTACCGCCAGGCGCGGACGGAAGGAACTCAGCCGTGAGCGCGCTGCCGCGCGGCCTCGACCTCCTGTTGGCGACCGGCGGCACGGGCGGCCACATCTACCCCGCGCTGGCCGTGGCCGGCGCCGCGCGCGAGCGCGCTTTGAGCGTCGGCTTCCTCGGGCAGGCGGGCGGGATGGAGGCGCGCCTCGTCCCCGAGGCGGGCTACCCCTTCCTGGGCGTGGCCGCCGGCAAGTGGGACCGGCAACGGCCCAGCCCTGCCCAGGCTGGACGGGCGGCGCTCGGGCTGATGCAGGCGCTCAGCGCGGTGCGCGCCTGCCGCCCCGGCCTGGTGGTCGGCTTCGGCGGCTTCGCCGCCTTCCCGGGCTGTGCCGCGGCCGTCCTGACGGGCACGCCTCTGGCGCTGCACGAAGCGAACGCCTTCCCGAGCCGCGTGACGCGCTGGTTCGCGCCGCGCGCGCGGGTGGTGGTCCTGGCACAGCAGGAGGCGGCGACGCGCCTGCGGCAGGCGACGCTCGCGACGGTCCCCTACCCCGTACGGGAAGCGCGGGTCGACCGCGCGAGCGCCCGCGAGGCGCTGGGCCTGTCTCCGGAGGCGAGCGTGACGCTGGTGATGGGAGGCTCCCAAGGCTCGCTGGCGCTCAATCGCGCCGTGCCGGCGGCCTACCGCACCCTCCTGCGGGAGGGCGGCGGACCGGCGGGCGGTCTGGAGGTCGTGCATGCCAGCGGGCCCCGCTGGCTCGAAGAGGTGCGCGCGAGCGCGGCCGACCTGGCGGGGTACCGGGTGCTCCCCTACGTCGATGCCGCGCAGGCGTTCGCCGCGGCCGACCTGGCGATCACCCGTGCCGGCATGGGCACGCTGAGCGAGGCCGCCTTCCACGGCGTGCCGCTGCTGATGGTGCCGCTGCCGACGGCCTCCGAGGACCACCAGCGCCACAACGCCCGGGCGGTCGAGGCCGCCGGGGCAGGCGTGTTGGTGCCCGAGACGGAGCTCGATCGGCTGCCCGCGGCCTGGCGGCGCTTGCTCGATCCCGAGGCGCGGAGCGCCGCGGCTCGCGCCGCCCGCGCGCGCACCCCGGAAGGCGCCGCCGGACGCATCCTCGAGGTGCTCGCGCCGTATCTGAGCCGCCGCGGGAGCGCACCATCGCGGCTCGGCGGGTCGCTGTCGTGAGCGGACGTCACCTGCACTTCGTGGGCGTCGGCGGCGTCAGCATGCACGCGCTGGCCCTGTGGTACCGGCGCGAGGGCCACCGGGTCAGCGGCTGCGACGCCACCGGCGGCCCGGTGCTGGACATGCTCGCCGAGCAGGGTGTGGCCTGCCGCCAGGGCCACGACCCGGCGCACGTGGAGGACGCCGACGTGGTCGTCTACAGCATGGCCATCCCCGAGGACCACCCCGAGCTGGTGGCAGCCAGGGCCCGCGGCGCGCGCGTCATCAGGCGTATCGAGCTGCTCGGCGAGCTGTTCGCGCAGCGCCGGACCATCGGCATCACCGGCACACACGGCAAGAGCACGACCACGGGCATGGCCGCCACGGTGCTCGCGGGCCTCGGCGCGGACCCCTCGGTCCAGATCGGCGCGCGCCTCCCACTCATCGGCGGCGCGGTCCGCTACGGGCTGGGCCCGGACCTGGTGGCCGAGGTCGACGAGTCCGATCCCGGGTTCGCCCACCTTCGCGCCGACGTAGCGGTGTTGACCAACCTCGAGGACGACCACATCGCCGGTCCCTACTCCGAGCGGCGCAACTACCACGCCAGCCTGGAGGACCTGGAGGCGGCGGCGGTGCGCTTCGCGAGCAACAGCCGAGCGCTGCTCTACTGCGCCGACTGGCCGCGGCTCGAGGCGCTGCTCGGCGATCGCGGCGACGCCGTGCGCTACGGCGAGGCAGACGGCGCCGGCTACCGCCTGGAGGACCTCGCGCTGACCGGCGCGAGCAGCCGCTTCCGGCTGCGCCGTCCGGACGCCGAGCCGCTGACGGTCCGCCTGGCCGTGCCCGGCCGCCACAACGCCCTCAACGCCGCCGCCGCCCTCGCGGCCGTCGAGCTCGCCGGCTACGACGCCGCGGACGGCCTCGACGCCCTCGCGGCGTACGGCGGCGTCGGGCGGCGCTGGGAGCGTTGGGGGGAGCCCGGCGGGGCGCTGGTCGTAGACGACTACGCCCACCACCCCACCGAGGTGGCGGCCACCCTCCAGACCGCGCGCGCCACCGGCCGGCGGGTGCGGGCCGTGCTGCAGCCGCACCGCTGGGTGCGGACCGCCCGCCACTGGAAGGCGCTGGCCGACGCCGCCTCGCTCGCCGACGAGGTCGTCGTGCTCGACGTCTACAGCGCCGGCGAGGCCCAGCTGCCGGGCGTCGGCGTGGACATGATCGTGGCGCGCATCCTGGAGAACGGCGTCCCCGCCTCGCATCACGACATGGCGTCCGCCGAGGCCTACCTGGCGCGCACCCTCGAGCCGGGCGACCTGGTGGTCACGCTGGGTGCCGGCGACGTGTGGAAGGTCGCGCGGGCGCTCACCCGGGAAGGAGCCGAGGAACGTGCCCCCCGCTAGCGTCCGCCCCGTGCGGAGCGTGCAGCTGCGCGACCTGACCACCCTCAAGGTCGGCGGACCGGCCGAGCTGTGGGAGGTCGAGGACGAGGCCGGCTTGCGCGAAGCCACACTCGAGCCGTACCTGGTGATCGGGGCGGGCTCCAACCTGCTCGTCTCCGACGAAGGCGTGCACGAGCGCGTGCTCCGCCTCGGCCGGAGCTTCAACGACATGAAGGCCATGGACGGGCGGCGCGACCTGTGGCTCGGGGCCGCCACGCCGCTGCCGGGGTTGGTGCGACGCGCGCAGCGCCTCGGGCTCTCGGGGCTGGAAGGGCTGCTGGGCGTGCCGGCGGTGCTGGGGGGCGCCGTCGCGATGAACGCCGGCACCCGCTTCGGCGAGATGAGCGACACCCTTACGGAGGTGGAGCTCTTCGTCGACGGAGGGTTGGAGCGCGTGGACGCCGGCGCGCTCCACCTCGGCTACCGCCACGCCGAGCTGCCCGAGCGCGCGGTGGTGGTGCGTGCCCGGCTGCGCCTCACCCCCTCCGACCCGGAGCGCGTCCAGGCCCGGCTGGACGAGGTGGACCGGGCCAGGAAGGGGCAGCCCAAGGTCAAGTCGGCGGGATGCGCCTTCAAGAACCCGCCCGGATCGAGCGCCGGCAGGGTGATCGACGCCGCCGGGCTCAAGGGCATGCGCGTCGGCGACGCCATGGTCTCGCTGGAGCACGGCAACTTCATCGTCAACCTGGGCGCCGCCACCGCCCGCGACGTGTGCGAGCTGCTCCGGCGCATCAACGAGCGCCTGCCCGCCCCGCTCGAGCTGGAGTGGCGCCGGTGGGGGTTCTGAGGTGCGCGCCTTCCTGGTCGTCCTGGTCCTGCTCGCCGGCGGCGCGCTGGTGGCGAGCCGCTTCACGCCCAAGCTCACGCGCGTGGAGGTGAGCGGCGACCAGCACCTGAGCGAGGCCGAGGTGTTGCGCCTCGCCGACGTGGCTCCGGGCGACCCCTTCCTGTGGGTCACGAGCTTCCGCATGCGGCGGCTGCTGAACGACCCCTGGGTGCGCAAGGTGCGTGTCATGCGCTACTGGCCGAACACCGTCACGATCACCCTGTGGGAGCGCCAGCCGGCCCTCACCGACGGGACGACCACCTGGGCTCGGGACGGCACGGCGTTGCCGGGAGCAACGGCGGCTCAGACGAAGGCCCTGCCACGCCTCACGGGCTGGGGACCGCCCCGCCTGGACGAGGCGCTGACCCTCCTCCGCCTCCTGTATCCCTACGGGCCCAAGGTGATAGGCTACTCGCCAGAAGGATTCGAGATTCAATTGACCGGCACGTCTCTTTTCACACCGAGTGCGGAGGCCTTGGAGAAGCAGTGGGCCGCCTTCGAGAGCCACTTGGGCGGGCGTGTGGCGGTGTACCCGTGGGGAGTGAGCAAGGCACATGAGTGACGAACGGATCATCGTCGGGCTCGACATCGGCACCACCAAGATCTGTACCGTGATCGGCGAGGTGGCATCCGACGGCGTGCTCGACATCATCGGCGAGGGGACCGTGCCGAGCGACGGCCTGCGCAAGGGCGTCGTCGTCAACCTGGAGCGGACCATCGCCTCCGTTCGTCAGTCCGTCGCCGCCGCCCAGCGCGTCGCCGGCGTCCCGGTGACGTCGGCCTGGGTGGGCGTGGCCGGCAGCCATCTGAAGGCGCTCACCAGCCACGGCATGGCGGCGATCCGGCGCGGGCAGCAAGTCACCCGGGCCGACATCGACCGCTGCATCGAGAACGCGCGCGCGGTGCCGCTCGAGGCCAACATGGACATGATCCACGTGATCCCCCAGGAGTACGTGGTCGACGGCAACGACGGCATCAAGGACCCGGTGGGGATGTCGGGCGTGCGCCTGGAGGTCGACGTCCACATCGTCGCCGGGGCGCAGGGCCCTCTGCAGAACCTCAAACGCTGTGCCGGCGACGCCGGCGTGGCCGTGGACGGGCTGGTGGTGCAGGCGCTGGCATCCGGCCTGGCGGTGCTCGTGAACAGCGAGCAGGAGCTCACCACCCTACTCATCGACATCGGCGGCGGCACCACCGACGTCGGGGTGTTCCGGCGCGGGACGCTGGCGCACTCCGCCGTCATCCCGTTGGGCGGTGACCATATCACCCAGGACATCAGCCAGCTTCTGCGCATCCCGCCGGACGAGGCCGAGCGCGTCAAGCGCCGCTACGGCGTAGCGCTGCCCGAGCTGGCCGACCGCGACGTCGAGCTCGAGGTCGCCAACCCCAGCTACACGGCGAGCATCTCCACCTTCGAGCTGGCCCAGGTGATCAAGCCGCGCGCCATCGAGATCCTCGACCTGGTGAAGCGCAACATCGAGCAGCGCATGGGGGCGCTCGAGCTGCTCGCAGGCAACGTGGTCATCACCGGCGGCGCGTCGCTGATGCCCGGCATCGAACAGGTCGCAACCGATCGCTTCCGCCTGCCGGTACGGATCGGCAAGCCCGAGGACGTCTCCGGACTCGCAGACGTCGTCGCCAGTCCGGCACACGCCACGGCGGTGGGGCTGGTCCGTTTCGGGATGACGCAGTTGGCGACGCTGCCCGCCAGCCCCGCGCGTCACGTCAAGGAGGAGGTCGGCGGCCTGGGCGGGTTCTTCTCGAGTATCCGGAGTATCTTGAAAGACTTCTTCTGAGCCGGTGGGGAGCGTGAGGACGTGAGCATGAACCAAAGCGAGAACGCGGTCATCCGGGTCATCGGTCTGGGCGGTGGCGGCAACAACGCCGTCAACCGCATGATCGAGACGGGCCTCAGGGGCGTGGAGTTCGTGGCGGCCAACACGGACGCGCAGGTGCTCGCCACCAGCCTGGCCGACACCCGCATCCAGATGGGCGACCACATCACCAAGGGGCTCGGCGCCGGCGCCAACCCGGAGATCGGGGAGCAGTCGGCGCTCGAGGACCGCGACCGCATCGCCGAGACGCTGCGCGGCAGCGACCTGGTGTTCATCACCGCCGGCATGGGCGGTGGCACCGGCACCGGGAGCGCGCCGGTGGTCGCCGAGGTCGCGCGCGAGCTCGGTGCGCTCAGCGTCGCCGTGGTCACCAGCCCGTTCATGTTCGAGGGGCCGAAGCGCATGCGCCAGGCCGAGGAAGGCCTGCGCAAGCTCGAGGACAAGGTCGACGCCCTCATCGTGGTGGAGAACCAGCGCCTGCTCTCCGCGCTCGACCGCAAGGTGAAGCTCACCGATGCCTTCCGGGTCGCGGACCGCGTGCTCTACCACGGCGTGCGCGGCATCAGCGACGTCATCAACGTGCCCGGCCTCATCAACGTCGACTTCGCCGACGTCAAGACGCTACTGCAGGGTGCGGGCACGGTGCTGATGGGCATCGGCGCCGGCCGCGGCGAGAAGCTCGCCGACGAGGCGTCCAACAGCGCCACCCACAGCCCGCTGCTCGCCCGCGGGGTGGAGGGCGCGCGCCACCTGCTGATCAACATCACCGGCTCGGACGACCTCACGCTGTTCGATGCCCACGAGATCGTGGAGAAGATCAGCGAGGCGACCGAGGTCGAGGACGTCAACGTGCTCTTCGGCGTTACCTACGACGAGGACGCCGCCGACGAGGTGCGCGTCACGGTCATCGCCGCCGGCTTCGACCAGTCCCCGCAGGTCAAGGTGCTCCGGCCCACCCACCTGCGCCAGGCCGCCGGCGGTCGCAGCTACGACCCCAGCAACTACGACATCCCCGCCTTCTTGCGCTACAACCCGGACACCGGCGAGAACTGAGCCGGGCGGCGGGCCTCCGGCCCCGTCCCCGCTGCGTAACCCCCACCGACGCTCACGGCCCGGCCCCTCGAGGGTCGGGCCGTTGCCGCGGGGTGCGTCTGTGCGGGGCTCCCGGCGCGAGCGGTCTGGTAGGCTGACCGTCGTGCGCGAGGACGTGTTCCGCGGCAAGATCATCTCCGTAGCGGTGCTGGACGGCAAGTGGGAGGTCGTCGAGCACCCGGACGCGGTGGCGGTGCTGGTGCAGCGCGGTGGAAGCGTGCTGGGCGTGACGCAGCCGCGCCCTGCCACCGGCCGCGACACCTGGGAGCTGCCCGCGGGCCTCATCGACGCCGGCGAGACCCCGGAGGCGGCCGCCCGACGCGAGCTGGCCGAGGAGACGCAGCTCGGCGGCCGTCTCAACCTGATCGCCCCCGTCTACGCCTCCCCCGGCTTCAGCGACGAGCGCATCTGGCTCTTCGAGGCCCACGACGTCACCGCCGCGGAGGGGACGCCCGACGAGGGCGAGGAGCTGCGCGTCGAGTGGCGCGACGCGGTGGAGCTGTGGCGGGCGGTGGCCGCGGGGGAGGTGGCGACCAGCGCGGTGAGCATGCTCGGCATCCGCCACGCGCTCGCCAGGATGGGCGTGACGCCGTGAAGCTGGTCGCCAGCCCCGACGCCCTCACGCTCAAGGGGGCCGTGCTGTGCGTGGGCAACTTCGACGGCGTGCATCTGGGCCACCGTATGCTGCTCGCGCGCATGCGCGAGCTCGCCGACGCCGCCTCGCGCCCCGCCGTGGTGCTCACCTTCTTCCCGCCCGCCAAGGTCGTGTTCGGGCACGCCACCTTCCTGAGCAGCGCCGAGGAGAAGCTCGAGCTCCTGTCCGCCTTCACGCCGGGCGCGGTGGCGATGATCCCCTTCTCACGCGAGTACGCCCGCACCGACAAGGCGGCGTTCGCCGATCAGCTCAGGCGCCTGGCCCCTCACGCCATCATCGTGGGCGAGGACTTCCGCTTCGGGCACGACCGAGAGGGTGGACTGAACGATCTATCTCCGATTCCCGATCGTCTCGAGGCGTTCGGCCTGAAGACCGTGCAGGGCGAGGTCGTCAAGTCCTCGCACATCCGCGAGCACCTCGCCGCCGGCCGCATCGCGCGCGCCAACGCGCTGCTGGGCGCTCCCTACCCCGCGAGCGGTCGCGTCGTGCGCGGCGACGCCCGCGGGACCGGCATCGGCTTCCCCACGGCCAACGTCCAGACCGACGCCCGCAAGGCCCTACCGACGGGCGTCTACGCCGTCACCGTCGACACCGGTGCCGGCCGTTACGGCGGGATGGCCAACGTGGGCCCGCGCCCGAGCTTCCCCGAGGAGCCGCCGTCGCTCGAGGTGCACCTGTTCGACTTCTGGGGCGACCTCTACGGCACCGCCATCACCACCCGTTTCCACGCCTACCTGCGGGGGCAGCGCCGCTTCGCAGGCGTCGACGAGCTCAAGGAGCAGCTCGAGCGAGACGCCCTGGCCGCCAGAGCGGCTCTCGCCGGCGACCCGGCCGACCCGTCCCGCGCGGGGACGCGCCCGGGTTAGGCCGTATACTCGCGCCATGCTCATCTACGGCCGTCGAGCCGTCCTGGAAGCGCTCCGCGGAGGGCCGGTCGAGCGCGTGCTGATCGCGCGCGGCATCAAGCCATCGGCGCTCGCGGAGCTGCGGAAGGCCAGCGAGCGCGCCGGCGTCCCGCTCGACGAGGTGCCGCGCATCGACCTCGACCGCGCCCTCAAGACCACCGCGCACCAGGGCGTCGCCGCGGAGCTCCCCGAGCCCGAAACGGCGACGCTCGACGACTGCTTCGCGCTCGCGCGTGAGCGCGGCGAGCGGCTCCTGCTGGTGTTGCTCGACCACCTGACCGACCCCCACAACGTCGGCGCGATCATCCGCAGCGCGGAGGTGCTGGGAGCGCACGGCGTCGTCGGTGAATCGCGCCGCAGCGCTCCGCTCTCGCCGGTGGTCGTCAAGACGGCCGCCGGAGCCACCAGCCACCTGCCGGTCGTGCAGGTCGCCAACGTGGCGCAGACCATCCTCGAGTTGAAGGAGCGCAACGTGTGGATCTACGGCGCGGACGACGCCGGCGCGGCGCTCCCCGACCAGGTCGACTGGGACCGGGACGCGGCCCTGGTGATCGGCTCGGAGGGCGACGGCCTGAGGCGGCTGGTGCGCGAGCGCTGCGACGAGACCGTGCGCATCCCCGTGCGCGGACATGTGGGCTCCCTCAACGCCTCCGTGGCCGCCGGCATCCTCATCTACGACGTGGTCCGCTCCCGCGCAAGGGTCGCCCGCCAGGATCCCGGCGGCCACGGCTCGCGTGCGGGCGGATAGGAGGACGCGGATGCCCAGGCGACTCGAGAGCGGCGATCTGCACGGCCTCGTCTTCGTCTCCGACCCGCAGCTCTCGCCTGGCGGCCGGGTCGGCGCCGCCGTGGCCACCCGCATCGTGAGCGCCGACGCCGGCGCGCCCCCCCGCTACCTCTCCGAGGTGGTCCTGGTCGACCTGCACGCCGGCGAGACGCGGCCGTTCACCACCTCCGAGCACGGCGACGCCTCGCCGCGCTTCTCCCCCGACGGCGGCCGGCTGGCCTTCCTCCGCAGACCCTCCCGGAACGGGCGCCCGCAGCTCCGCATCATGCCGCTCGGCGGCGGCGAGTCGCGGCCGAAGACGCGCTTCGGGGCGGGCGTCGACGAGTTCTGCTGGCACCCGGACGGACGGCGACTGGCCCTGGCCACACGCGGCGACTGGGTCGACGAGGCCGGGGAGAAGGCACTCCCGCGGCGCCTCGAACGCCTGCACTACAAGGCGGACGGCACCGGCCTCCGCCCCGCAGAGCCCGCCCAGATCCACCTGCTCAGCCTGCGCAGCGGGCGCGCGCGCCGGCTCACCGACCTCCCCGTCGACGCGCGCGAGCTGACCTTCTCCCCCGACGGCCGCACGCTCTACTTCGTCAGCGCCGGCAGCGTGGCGCAGGACGACGACTGGCGCGGCGGCATCTACGCCCTCGACCTGCGCTCGCGCGACGTGCGTACGCTCGCCGGCGGCCTGCTGGGCCCATCGGCCGTGGCGCCCTCGCCCGACGGGAGCCGCGTGGCGTTCCTGGCGCCCTCGCTTCCGGACGACGACGCCAGCCCCACCGGCGTGTGGGTCGTCGACGCCGCCGGCGGCGAACCGCGCCTGCTGACGGGCGGCATGGACGCCGTATCCTCGGTGAGCGGCGATTGCCGTTACGGCGCCTACCCTCAGAGGCCGGTGTGGGACGACGACGCCAGCGTCATCGTCAACATCAACCGCGAAGGAGCCAGCGGCCTTGCGCGGGTGGCCCTCGAGGGGGGCGTGACGCCGCTGATGGACGGCCGCAGAGCGCTCACGGCGTTCGCCTACGCCGCCGGCCGCGCCCTCGTCACGGTGGAGACGCCCGACGCCCCGGCCGAGCTGCTGCTGCGCGAGCCGGGCAGCCAGGAGCGCACGGTGAGCGCCTTCAACGGCGCCTGGCGGGAGGAGGTGCGGCTCAAGCGCCCGGCCGAGGTCGTCACCTTCCGCACCGACGACGGCCAGGACATCGGCTACTGGACGCTCCCCCCCGTGCGGGCACGGAGCGATCGCGCGGTGGCGGTGGAGGTGCACGGCGGCCCGCACGGCAACTACGGCTACGGCTTCAGCTTCGAGTTCCAGCTGCTCGCCGCCAAGGGGTACACCGTCCTCTACGGCAATCCCCGCGGCGGGACCTCCTTCGGCCCCGGTTTCATGCGGGCCGTGCTCGGCGACTACGGCGGCGGTGACGCCGCCGACGTGCTCGCCATGGTGGACCACGCCCTCGCTCGCCACCGCGACCCGGGCGCGCCCGTGCACCTCACCGGCGGCAGCTACGGCGGCTTCATGACCAACTGGCTGGTCACGCAGACCGACCGCTTCCGCAGCGCCGTGACGCAGCGCAGCATCTGCAACTGGCTGAGCATGTACGGCGCGTCCGACATCGGCTACCGCTTCGCCGAGCGCGAGCTCCAGGGCAACCCCTGGGAGCACACCACCAGGCTCTGGGACCAGAGCCCCCTGAAGCACGTGGCCAACGTCACCACGCCCACGCTGGTGATCCACTCCGAGCAGGACCATCGCTGCCCCATCGAGCAGGGGGAGCAGTTCTACGTCGCCCTCAAGCGCATCGGCAAGGCGGAGACGGCCTTCCTGCGCTTCCCCGAAGAAGGGCACGAGCTGTCCCGATCTGGCCGACCCGACCGCCGGGTGATACGGCTCGACGCCATCGTCGACTGGTTCGAGCGGCACGGCTGAGACGGGACCTGCGGGGCGGTCTCAGCCGGCCGCCAGCAGCGTGGCGACGATGCTGCGGCCCCGGCCGCGGTCGCGGAACTCGCACAGGTAGATGCCCTGCCAGGTGCCCAGGGCCACGCGGCCGTCGACCACCGGCAGGGTCAGGCCGGCGCCCATCAGGCTGCCCTTGAGGTGCGCGGGCATGTCGTCGTCCCCCTCGATCCGGTGCTCGAAGTAGTCGGCGCCGTCGGGAACGGCACGCGCGAACCAGCGCTCGAAGTCGCGCCGCACGTCCGTCGAGGCGTTCTCGTTCAGCGTCAGGCCGGCCGAGGTGTGCTGGAGGAACACGTGGAGCAGGCCCGAAGCGCCCTCTGGGATGGTCACCGCCGACAGGATCTCGTCGGTGACGAGGTGGACGCCGCGGCTCCTGGGCGAGAGGGTGAGCTGCCACTGCTGCGTTCGCGCGCGATGCCTTTCCATGGGCGCGAGCATACGCGCGCGGGTCGCCGTCGGGCAGCCGTAACGCGCACTTGGACAGGCGCCGCGGCTTCGTGCTAGACTCCTTCATTAGCGTTCTGACGCGGTACCGACTCTATCCCTGGGTCCGCGCCGGTGCTACGCCGCAGGCGAAAGGCGGAATTTTCCCATGATGGAACCCTCCAAGAAGCTCGAGATCATCCGGAAGTACGGCCGCGACGAGCAGGACACCGGCTCGACGGCGGTACAGGTGGCCCTGCTGACGGCCCGCATCGAGGAGCTCAGCGGACACCTACGCACCCACACCAAGGACCACCACAGCCGCCGCGGCCTGCTCAAGATGGTCGGTCAGCGCAAGCGACTCCTCGGCTACCTGGAACGCACCGATTACGACGGCTACAAGGACCTGATCGCCAGTCTCGGTCTGCGCCGTTGAGGAGGCACGTCGACCAGAGCGTGAGTCATCACCTACACGACGAGCAAGCCACGCGCAACACGTCGACGCACAGTGCCGGCGAGGCCGCAGTCGCCTCGCCGGTCCGTTGTGGGCCCGCCCAGCCTCACGCCGGCGCGCCCACCTATGCGGCCGGTCCTGCATGTTCCCCGCCGGCCATGGAACGAGGGCGCGGGAGGCCGCGTCCCTCGCGCGGGACGATGAAGGAGAGAATGTGAACGTACCCACTTTCAGGCGCTACGCCACCCAGCTCGGAGGGCGCGAGCTCGTCATCGAGACCGGCAAGTACGCCAAACAGGTCTCGGGCAGCGTGATCGTCCGCTACGGCGACACCGTCGTGATGGTCACGGCGCACATGAACGACAGCAGCTCGCCGCTCCCGTTCCTGCCGCTGACCGTGGAGTACGAGGAGCGCCATTACGCCATCGGGAAGATCCCGGGCTCCTTCCTCCGCCGCGAGGGCCGCCCTGGAACGCAGGCGACCCTGAACGCGCGCATCACCGACCGGCAGATCCGGCCGCTGTTCCCGAAGCAGCTGCGCAACGAGGTGCAGGTCATCTGCACCGTCCTCTCGGCCGATCAACAGACCGAGCCCGGCCCGCTGGCAGCCATCGGCGCTTCGGCCGCGCTGTCGATCAGCAACGTCCCCTGGGACGGCCCCACGGCCTGCTGCGTGGTCGGTTATGTGGACGGCCAGTACGTCATCAACCCCGCCATGACGGACCTCCAGAACGGCGCCTCCCAGCTCGAGCTGACGGTCGCGGCAAGCCGCGACGCCGTGCTCATGGTGGAAGCCGCCGCGCAGGAGCTCCCCGAGGACGTCATGGTCGGCGCTATCGAGGCCGCGCAGGAAGCGCTCACGCCGGTGGTGCAGCTCATCCAGCAGATGCGGGACGAGGTCGGCAAGCCCAAGGCGGGCTTCGAGCCCGCCGTGGATCTCGACCCCGCCGACGTCGAGACCATGAAGCGCGAGGCCGCCGCGGCCGGCATCCGTGAGATGCTGCTCACCAGCGGCAAGCACGAGCGCGCCGAGGCGCTCAAGGCGCTGCGCGACACCATCCTCGAGCGCCTCGTGCCGGACCCGCAGGCCGACGGCGCGGACACGCGTCTCCGGCAGCTCAAGGCCGCCTTCGACAAGGCCGAGAAGGCCGAGATGCGTCGCCTCGTGCTGGAGGAGAACCTGCGCACCGACAGCCGCCGGCCCGACGAGATCCGACCCATCTGGATCGAGACGGGCGTGCTGCCCATGGCGCACGGCTCGGCGGTGTTCACGCGCGGCGAGACCCAGGTGCTGGCCACGGCCACCCTCGGCACCGGTCGCGACAACCGCCTGGTGGACGACCTCGGCCTCGACGACACCGAGGAGTTCATGCTCCACTACAACTTCCCGCCCTTCTCCACGGGCGAGGTCAAGCGCCTGCGCGGGACCTCGCGCCGCGAGGTAGGGCACGGCAATCTGGCGCGGCGCGCGCTGGTGCGCATGATCCCCTCGCAGGAGGAGTTCCCCTACGTCCTGCGCATCGTCGCCGAGACGCTGGAGTCGAACGGCTCGAGCTCGATGGCCACCGTGTGCTCCGGCACCCTCGCGCTGATGGACGCCGGCGTGCCCATCCGCAAGCCGGTAGCCGGCATCGCCATGGGCCTGGTCAAGGAAGGCGACACCTACAGGATCCTCAGCGACATCCTCGGCTCCGAGGACGCCCTCGGCGACATGGACTTCAAGGTGACCGGCACCGAGGACGGCGTCACCGCGCTGCAGATGGACATCAAGATCAGCGGCATCACGCCCGCGATCATGCGCGAGGCGCTGGCCCAGGCCCGCGCCGGGCGCCTGCACATCCTCGGCAAGATGCGCGAGGCGCTGCCCTCCCCGCGCCAGGAGATCTCCCCGCGGGCGCCGCGTATCCTCAGCGTCCGCATCCCCGTCGACAAGATCGGCACGGTCATCGGGCCCGGCGGCAAGCAGATCCGCGAGCTGGAGGCCCTGGGCTGCACCATCGAGGTCGCCGAGGACGGCATGATCAAGATCTACAGCGAGCTCTCGGACGTCGCCGCGGAGGTGAGCCACCGCATCGAGCAGATGACGGCCACCGCCGAGGTGGGCCAGGAGTACGACGGCGTGGTGGCCAAGGTGACCGACTTCGGCGCCTTCATCACCCTCTTCCCCGGCACCGACGGCCTGCTGCACATCTCCCAGATCGCCGAGGGCCGCGTGGAGAGCGTCGCGGAGCACCTCAGCGAAGGCGACACGTTGCGCGTCAAGGTCAACGCCATCGACGACCGCGGCAAGATCGACCTGGTGCGCCCCGAGCTGGAAGGCAAGATCCCGCCCCGCGCAGCGCGCGGCGGCGGGCGTGGCGGCCGCGGGGGCGGTCGCGGGGACCGTGGCCCGCGTGACGGCGGCGAGCGTCGTCCGCCGCGCGATCGGCGCTGAGCCGCGCATGACGCGCCTGCCCGATCCGCGACGGGCAGGCCGTACCCTATCCAGCGGGCGGCCGTTCTCGCCGCCCCGCGGCGCGGACCGCAGCCGGGTCCTCCCGGGCGCGCACGGCAGTTAGCCACCCCCCTTCGCGCCCGGTCGACCCACCACACGGCACGCGACGCCCCGGCGGCGTGCCGGCCCAGGCGCGAGACGCCTGCGCCACCTATCTTGCGAGCGCGAGTCCGGAACCCACGCCTCAGAGCAGGTCCGCACCCGCGCAACAGCTTCGCTGGCCCGGCGCTTCACCGCCGCGAGCGCGTCGCGTCTCCCGGTGGGCCGCGTCGGTGCCATACAACCAGAGAGGAGCGTCATGGCTGCGGACGACCGCAAACTACGCATCATCCCGCTCGGCGGCATGGGCGAGATCGGCAAGAACATGTTCGCCTTCGAGTACGAGAACGAGGTCCTGCTCGTCGACGGAGGTCTCGCCTTCCCCGACGCCGACATGCTCGGGGTCGACATCCTGGTCCCCAGGATCGACTGGGTGGTGGAGAACGCCCACAAGATCAAAGGGTGGGTGCTCACCCACGGTCACGAGGACCACATCGGCGGCCTGCCCTACATGATCCGGCTGCTGCCGAAGATCCCCATGTACGGCGCCAAGCTCACCCTCGGCCTGCTCAGAGGCAAGTTCGAGGAGTTCAAGCTCACCGAGTCCGACGTCGACCTGCACGAGATCACCCCCGACGACCGCATCAAGATCAGCAAGTACTTCACCGTCGACTTCTTCCGTATGACCCACTCCATCCCCGACAACAGCGGGCTGATCATCCACACGCCGCTGGGGAGGGTGGTCCACTCGGGGGACTTCAAGCTGGACTACAACCCCGCCGACGGCAAGACCAGCCACCTCCACAAGCTCGCCCAGGCCGGCGAGGACGGCGTGCTGCTGCTCATCTCCGACTCCACCAACGCCGAGCGGCCCGGCTACACCCCGAGCGAGCGCGACGTGATGTCGGCCGTCGACGAGCTGGTGGCCAAGGCGAAGGGGCGCGTGATCGTCACCACCTTCTCGAGCCACGTGCACCGGCTGCAGAACTTCATCCGCATCGCCGAGAAGTACGACCGGCGCGTGGTGATGGAGGGGCGCTCGATGGTCAAGAACGCCACCATCGCCCAGGAGCTCGGTTACCTCGAGTCCAAGCGGCCCTTCGTCGCCAGCGAGAACGTCGGCGACCTGCAGGACGACAAGGTGTTGTTCCTCTGCACCGGCTCGCAGGGTCAGCCGATGGCGGCGCTGTCGAGGCTGGCATCGGGCAGCCACCGCAAGATCAACCTCAAGCCCGGCGACACCGTCATCATGTCCTCCAACCCCATCCCCGGCAACGAGGAGGCCGTCGGCCGCGTCATCAACCAGCTCTACGAGCGCAAGGTGAACGTCTTCTACCCCCCCACTTACAAGGTGCACGCCTCGGGCCATGCCTCCCAGGAGGAGCTCAAGCTCATCCTGGACCTCACCCGTCCCCGCTTCTTCATGCCCTGGCACGGCGAGATGCGCCACCAGGTCAACCACCAGCGCCTCGCCGAAGGCATGAGCCACCCGCCCAAGAAGGTGCTCATCGCCCACAACGGCGACGTGCTGGAGCTCAGCCGCGACGACCTCAAGGTCAAGGGGCAGGTCGAGGCGGGCGTGGTCTTCATCGACAGCGTGGGCCGCACCGGCGACCAGGTCACCGAGCCGGTCATCCGCGACCGTCAGATGCTCTCGGCCGAGGGCGTCATCGTGATCATGGCGCTGGCCGGCAAGAAGCCGTCGGTCGAGGTGATCACGCGTGGCGTGGCGCAGGGGGAGAACGGCCTCGTCAAGGAGATCGAGCGCATCGCGCTCGAGGGCCTGCAACGCGGCGTGCGCGAGAAGCGGCGCCTGAACGACATCCGGGACGACATCTTCTACCCGGTCAGGCGCTACATCCGCAAGGCCACGGGGCGCAACCCGCTGATCGTGCCGACGGTGCTGCAGGGCTGAGGCGGGTCCGGGCGCTCCGGCCGGGGCGCAGGGAGGCGCGTCAGCCGATGGACGCGCCCACCCACGCCTCCGGATCGGCCCCCGCCAGCCACTCGCGGATGCGCTCCAGCGCCGCCGCGGTGGTCCCGCGCGCCTGCGCGATGGTGTCGTCCTCCACGAGCAGGGCGTTGTTGACGCGCTGCTGACAATCGAAGCCCGCGGCGGCGACATAGCTCCCGTCGCGGTACAGCGCGATGGCGTGATCGAGGGGAACCTCGTAGAGCACCGCGACCTCGGCGCAGGCGAGCGCGTAGGCGTCCAGGGGGCGCTCGTCGCGCATCACGTAGACGTCCTGCACCTCGCGGTCCAGGGCGCCGTCGTAGCGGCGCACCGAGCGAGCGCTCCCCAGGAAGGTGAGGTCGCCGGGCCGCACGGCCAGCCCGATCTCCTCCTCGGCCTCGCGCACCACGTCCACGAGCGTCTCCCCCACGCGCACGTGTCCGCCGACGGTGACGTCGATCTTCCCGGGCTCCAGGTCCTTGCCGGCGGCCCGGCGCTGGAACAGCACCAGACGGTCCTCCCGAACCACCCACAGGTGGAAGGCGCGATGCCAATCGCCGTCGAGGTGCACCCTCGCGCGCGCCTTGCCCCTGCCCAACGGTAGGCCGTTGTCGTCCAGCAGCTCCAGGGGCTCGTCGGCGGGGTCCGGCATGGGCCCATTCTATGGGCCCCCGCACCCGGCGGACGGACCGCGCCGCTCGGCGTGCCGCTCCTCGCGCAACCTCCGCCCGTATCAGCTTGACGCCCTCACCACCCCGCTCGTAGACTCTATGGGCGGCGACGAACACCGTCGTCGGCGCTTTCCGGGGTGTAGCGCAGTCTGGTAGCGCACTTGACTGGGGGTCAAGTGGTCGCTGGTTCAAATCCAGTCACCCCGACCACACGAACATCGCCCCCCACGATGTTCGTGATGAGCACCGCCGATCCCAGTGGTCGGCGGTGCTCGATGTTGTGGTCCTGCCGTTCGTGCGCGCCCCGGCGGCGCCGCGAGCTCCAGGCGCGGCACCGGCCCCTGCGCCGCGAAGCAACGCATCGCGTTCCGACCGGCCCTTTCCGTGTGGAGCGTGCTAGCGTGACGGCGCAAGGCGAAACGCGTTCGCCGCGAACCGCCCCCGCCGGGCCGATGACGCCTGCCACCGCCACGAGACGCCGCATCGCCCGACCGGCAAGGAGGCCCGGCATGCTCGTGATCTCCGCCGCTGTGCCCGAGGCGCCCTTCCGGTCCGGGGCCCTCCGGAGCCTCCCATGACCCCCCGCGGCCGACCCGACGCCCGCGCCCTCGCCATGCGCTTCGTCATCGGCATCGGCGTGGTCAGCCTCTTCGCCGACTTCACCTACGAGGGCGGACGCAGCATCGTCGGCCCCTACCTCGGCGTGCTGGGCGCCACCCCCTTCCTGGTCGGCGCCATCGCCGGCGTCGGCGAGTTCCTCGGCTACGCCCTGCGCCTGCTCTCCGGCGGCTTCGTCGACCGCCGCGGCCACCACTGGGCCGTGATCTACCTCGGCTACGCGGTCAACCTGCTGGCCGTCCCCGCCATCGCGCTCACCGGCGCCGTCGCCCCCGCCGCCGGCCTGGTCTTCGCCGAGCGCCTGGGCAAGGGGCTGCGCACGCCCGCCCGCGACACCCTGCTCGCGAGCGCCAGCCATGAGATCGGCCGCGGCCGCGCCTTCGGCCTGCACGAGCTGCTCGACCAGATCGGCGCGCTGGTGGGCCCGCTCGCCGTCGCCGGCGGCGTCGCGCTGAGCGGCTACCGCCTCGGCTTCGGCATCCTGATCGTCCCGGCGGTCCTCGCCATGCTCTCCCTGGTGCGCGCCCGCGGCCTCGAGCCAGCGGGCGACCGGGCCACCGCTCCTTTCGACACGCGCGGCTTCTCCCCCACCTACTGGCGCTACCTCGTCTTCGCCTCCCTCGCGGTCATGGGCTTCGCCCACTTCGCGCTCGTCGCCTTCCGCTTCGGCGCCGACGCGGTCGTCACGCCCGCCTCCATCCCGCTGCTCTTCGCCCTCGCGATGGGCGTCGACGCCGGCGCCGCCTACCTCGTCGGGCACCTCTACGACCGCTACGGCCTGCGTGTCCTCGCCGCCCTCCCCGTGTTGACGCTGCCCACCGCGCCGCTCCTCTTCCTCAGCCACGGCATCGTGCTGCTCGCCGTCGGCGCCGCCGTGTGGGGCGCGGCCCTCGGCCTCCAGGAGAGCCTCATGCGGGCCGCGGTCGCCGACCTCACCCCGCCCGAGCGGCGCGGCACCGCCTACGGCGTCTTCGACACCGCCTTCGGCACCGCCTGGATGCTCGGCAGCCTGGCCATGGG
>Ga0102953_1000673_pt1 | contig 23044 bp, 21 predicted proteins | sample SalPon2A_C_D2_MG_FD_78509 | JGI IMG/M metagenome (GOLD analysis project Ga0102953, IMG submission 78509) | Soil microbial communities from South San Francisco under conditions of wetland restoration - Salt Pond MetaG R2A_C_D2_MG | ecosystem: Environmental > Terrestrial > Soil > Wetlands | place... | reverse complement strand
TTGTGCTTGAGCATGCGCGACAGCCGCTCGCTGGCCTCGATGGTGACCGTGCCCACCAGGATGGGCTGGCCCGTGGCGTTGACCTCGACGATCTCCTCGACCACCGACTCGAACTTGCCGTCGATGGTGCGGTAGATGACGTCCTCGAAGTCCTTGCGGACGACCGGCATGTTGGTCGGGATGACCAGCACGTCGGAGTTGTAGATCTCCTGGAACTCCTTCTCCTCGGTCTTGGCCGTGCCCGTCATGCCGGCGATCTTGTCGTAGAGCTTGAAGAAGTTCTGGTACGTGATGGTCGCGAGCGTCTGGTTCTCGCGCTCGATCTTCACGCCCTCCTTGGCCTCGATGGCCTGGTGCAGGCCCTCACCGAAGCGCCGGCCGGGCATGAGGCGCCCGGTGAACTCGTCGACGATGACGATCTGGCCGTTGTCGTCCTTCACGTACTGCTGGTCGAGGTGATAGTGCTCCTTGGAGCGCAGCGCCTGGCGGAGCATGTGCCCGATCTCCATGTTCTGCGGGCTGAAGATGTCCGACACGCCGATGAGACCTTCGGCCTTGTCGATCCCCCCCTCGGTGAGGTGGATGTCCTTGGCCTTCTCGTCGGTGGTGTAATCCCCGGTGGGGGGCGTGTCGCCTTCGCCTGCCTCGCCCTTCTCCAGCTGCTGCACGATCTTGGCCATGGTGTAGTACTTGTCCGTGGCCAGCTCGGCGGGGCCGGAGATGATCAGCGGGGTGCGCGCCTCGTCGATGAGGATGGAGTCGACCTCGTCGATGATGGCGTAGTGCAGCGGGTTGTCCTCGCGCAGCACCAGCTGGTCGGTCCGGAACGCCATGTTGTCGCGCAGGTAGTCGAAGCCCAGCTCCGAGTTGGTGACGTAGGTGATGTCGCGCCGGTAGGCGTCACGGCGGTCGGGAGCCTCGCTGTCGTGCTGGATGACGCCTACGGTGACGCCCAGGCCGCGATAGACGGGCCCCATCCATTCGGCGCCCGTCCGGGCCAGGTAGTCGTTGGGGGTGACCAGGTGCGAGCCTCGTCCGCTGAGGGCGTTCAGCACCAGCGCCAGCGTGGCGACGAGCGTCTTGCCCTCACCGGTCTTCATCTCGGCGATGCGGCCGTAGTGCAGGGCGGCCCCGCCGATGAGCTGGACGTCGTAGTGGCGCATCCCCAGGTTGCGGACGGCCGACTCGCGCGTGAGCGCGAACGCTTCGGGGAGCAGGTCCTCGAGCGGCTCGCCGCCCTCGTGATGGCGGCGCTTGAGTTCCGCGAAGGCCGCGATGAGGTCCTCCAGCTTCTGGACCTCCGGCTCGAGGGAGTTCACCCTGGCGATGACCTCGTTCTCGAGCTTCTTGACCTCGCGGTCGTTGTTATCGAATAGCTTCTGGACGAATCCCAGCATGCAAACCTTCCAATGGGTCCCGGGCAGGCCTCAGGCCCGGCCCAGGCTGCATTCGCAACATGACAGTTTAGCACGCGTCCTTCGGCTCCCAGGTCGGTGGCGCACGCCTGCCACGGGGGCCGGGCGGGGGCTAGGCCGGGCGCTCCCTGACGCGGATGAGGGTGAGGGCGTTGCTGCCGTACCGCTTGACGCGTGCGGGCTCGAACGGCTCCGCCGGGGTCAGCTCGGGGGGCTCGCCGGCGGGGTGTTGGAAGACGTACAGCCCGCCCGGCGCCACCGGGCCGGCGTCCAGCAGCGCCTGGAATACCCTGGGCAGGTCCTGCGGATAGGGCGGTGCGGCGAAGGCCACCGCGAAGCGGCCGGGATTGGCGCGAGCGAAGGCGACGGCGTCGCCCTTCACCACCTCGGGGCGCAGCCCCGCGCGCACGGCGTTGCCGCGGACGATCCGGACGGCCTCCGCCGATAGGTCCACGCAGGTAGCGTCCCAGCCGCGGCTGGCCGCCTCCAGGCCGACCGCGCCGGAGCCGCTGAAGAGGTCCAGGAACGGGCCCTTGGGCTCGAACGCGAGGATGTCGAAGAGCGCCTCGCGCAGGCGTGACGGGCTCGGCCGGGTGCCGCGGCGCGGCGTGTCGAGGGGCCGCCCCTTGGCGCTGCCGCCCAGGATGCGCGGCCGGCTCACCGGGCGCTCGCCGGGAGAGAGGGGGCGGCCTGGCGCTGCATACCGATGGTCATGCTAGCAGCGCGGCGGCCGGCTGGGGGGACGCGTCGTCGCCGGCGGGCCCGGCGGTCACAGCCCGAGGTATGCCTCCTTGACGCGCGGGTCGCCCAGGAGCTCCGAGGCGGGCCCGCTCAGCACCATCTCGCCACGCTCCATCACGTAGGCGCGATCGGCGATGGAGAGGGCGCTGTTGACGTCCTGCTCGACCAGCAACACGGTCACGCCCTGCGCCTGGATGTCGGTCAGCACTTGCAGCAGCCGCTCCACGATCACCGGGGCCAGGCCCAGGCTCATCTCGTCGACCATGAGCAGCTTGGGCGCGGCCATCAACCCGCGGGCCATGGCGCACATCTGCTGCTCGCCGCCGGACATGCTACCCGCTAGCTGGCGTCGGCGCTCGCCCAGAACGGGGAAGAGCTCGTACACGTGGGCGAAGTCCCGGGCCGCGGCGCTGCGGTCGCGCCGGCGGAAGGCGCCCATCCGCAGGTTGTCCTCCACCGACATGCGGTCGAAGAGCTGCCTGCCTTCCGGCACCTGCACCAGCCCGCGGCCGAAGGCCCGGTCCGGGGTGATGCCGGTCGCGCGCCGGCCGTCGAAGCGCACCTCGCCCGCGCGGGCGCCGATGACCCCGGAGAGCGTGCGCAGCAGGGTGGTCTTGCCGGCGCCGTTGCTGCCGACCACCGCGACGATCTCGCCTTCCTCGACGTTTAGGTCGATGCCCTTGAGCACCTGGGCGTCGCCGTAGCCTGCGGTGAGGCCGGTGACCTCCAGCAGCGCCATCAGTGCCGCCTCCGTCCCAGGTAGGCCTCGATCACCTTGGGATCCTCCAGCACCTCGGCGGCGGTCCCCTCGGCGATCAGCTCCCCGTACTGCAGCACCAGCAGCCGGTCGGAGAGCTGGCGGATGGCCTTCACCACGTGCTCGATGACCAGGATGGTGGTGCCGCCGTCGCGGATGCGGCGGATCAGGTCCACCACCTCGTCGATCTCCACGGCGTTGAGCCCGGCCATGACCTCGTCCAGCAGTAGCAGCTTGGGCTGCAAGGCGAGGGCCTTGGCCAGCTCCAGGCGCTTGCGGTCGGGCCCCCCCAGGGCGTCGGCGGGCTGCGCCAGCTTGTCGCCGAGACCCACGAACGCCAGCCAGTGGGCGGCGGCGTCGCGCGCCTTCGTCATGTCCCGTTCCGGCCGCCGGCCGAACAGAGCGCCGGCGGTGACGTTGTCGAGCACGCTGAGGCCCGGGAAGGGCTTCATGAGCTGGAAGGTGCGGCCGATGCCGAGACGGGCGCGGCGGTACGGCGGCAGGCCCTGCAGCGGGTGGCCTTCGAAGAGGAGCGTGCCGCTGCTGGGCTCGAGCGTGCCGCTGATGAGGTTGATCAAGGTGGTCTTGCCGGCCCCGTTGGGGCCGATGAGGCCGAGGATCTCCCCCTCATGCTGCGCGAAGCTCACGCCGGAGAGCGCCAGCAGCCCCGCGAAGCGCTTGCTGACGCTCCTGGCCTCGAACAGTGGCGGGCCGGCCGCGGTCACAGCCGCGTCTCCCGCACCGCGTCGAGGAAGGTGGCGAGACCGCGCCTGGGCAGCCGGCGGATGGCCTGGATGACGCCGCTCGGCGTGAACACGACCGCGGCGATGATCACCAGCCCGAAGAACAGGCTGGCGATGCCGGTGACCGTGGAGGCCAGCACCTCGGCCACGCCGGAGAGCAGGAAGGCGCCGACGACCGGACCGATGACGGTGCCGGCGCCGCCGAACACCGCCATGATGATCATGCGCACGTTCAGCGAGATGTCGAAGGCGCTGGCGGGGTCGATGAAGGTGATCCAGTAGGCGTGGATGCCGCCGGCCAGCGCGCTGAACAGCGCCGCCAGCCCGAAGGCGAGCACCTTGTAGCGGGTGGTGGGGATGCCCATCACCTCGGCGGCGTCCTCGCGCTCGCGGATGGCGATGAGGCCGAAGCCGAAGCGGCTGCGCGCCAGCCACCACACCGTCAGCGTGGCGAGCACCATCAGCGCGAGGCTCATCTCGTAGAACATGGAGTCGCCGCGGATGAGGGGAAGGATGAGGCCGGTGTTGCGGCCCGTGATGCCCAGGTTGGCGATGATCGCCGCCACGGCTTCCGACAGGGCCAGCGTGGTGATGGCGAAGTAGTGGCCCCGCAGCCGCAGCACCGGCAGCCCCAGCAGCAGTGCGAAGCCGACCGACACCACGGCGCCGACCACCAGGCCCAGCGCGAACGATTGATGGAACTTCGTCATGGTCACGGCGGTGCCGTAGGTGCCGAGACCGTAGAACACGGAGTTGCCGAACGAGGCGTAACCGGTGAAGCCGCCGATGATGTTCCAGCCCTGCGCCAGCACCGCCAGCAGCAGCGTGCTGATGCCGAACTGCACCAGCACGGGTGACAGCGTGAACGGCACCACGGCGAGGGCGGCTACGGCGAGGACCGCCAGCGCCCAGGGCAGCGCCTTCATGCCGTCTTCCCGAGGATGCCGGTCGGCCTGACGATCAGCACCAGCACGAGCAGGCCCAGGCTGACGGCGTCGCGGTAGGTGGGGCCGAGCCACAGGCTCCCGAAGGCTTCGGCCAGCCCCAGCACCAGCCCGCCGACGATGACTCCGAGCGGGTTGTCGAGACCGCCGATGATGGCGATGGCGAAGGACTTGGCCGTGAGCGGCACGCCGATGTAGGGGGTGAGCTGGGCCACCAGGCCGTAGAGCGTGCCGGCGGCGCCCGCCAGCGCGGCGCCGATGCCGAAGGTGAGGGCGTAGGCGAAGCGCGGCGGCACCCCGTGGAGGCGGGCGGCGCCCAGGTTCTGGGCGGTGGCGCGGATGGCGCGGCCCCAGCGCTGGCGCTGCAGGAACAGCGCCAGCAGCCCCGTCAGCAGCAGCGCCACCACGAACGCCAGCAGGTTGGCCAGCGGGATGGTGATGCCCAGGACCGTGAAGTTGCTGCCGGCGTACGCCGGCCGGATGGCGCGCAGGTCCGCGGAGAACAGGATCTGGGCGAGGTAGGTCAGGACCACGTCGATGCCGAAGGTCACGAGCAGCATGTTGAACATGGGGGCCTTGACCAGGAAGTTGAGGAGCCCCCACTGGATGCCGTAACCCAGCACGAACATGACGATCATGACCAGCGGCAGGCTGGCGAAGGGGTCGAGGCCCAGCCCGGTGAACAGGTAGTAGGCGATGTAGCCGCCGAGCATGATGAACGCGCCGTGGGCGAGGTTGATGATATCCAGCACGCCCCAGACCAGTGCCAGGCCGAGCGCCACCAGCGCGTACAGCCCACCAAGCAGGATGCCGTTGGAGAGGACCTGGAGGGTTACCAAATGGGACTCCTGCGCGATGTTACCGCAATTACATGCCGCCGCCACGCGTGGGCGCGGCGCGGCGCGATACGGCGGCGGCCCGCCGTAGCCGGCGGGCCGCACGCACGTCGATCAGCTAGCCGGACCTAGCGAGAGCTCCACGCCGGCATGGGGTACTGCGGCTGGGTCTCGAAGCTGGTGCCGTTGAAGACGGCCTCCAGCTTGCCGTTCTGCACTTGGATCACCGTCTGCGGCAGCGAGATCTGCCCATTCGCGCCGAACTGCACGTGGCCGTAGAGGCTGTCGAAGCTCACGTTGGCGATGGCGTCGCGTACGGCCTTGGGGTCCAGGCTGCCGGCGGTCTCGATGGCCTTCACGAAGGCCTCGACGTCGGCCACGCCGGACGCGGCGTGGTAGTCGGGATCGTAGCCGAAGCGCTGCTTGAACTGCTGCGCGAACTGAGCGGCATCGCCGAAGTACGGGTCCTTGTCGCTCGCGAGCGGCAGCCACGACGTCATGCCGAAGGCGTAGTCGGCGTCGCTGCCGAGCGCCTGCCGGAAGTCCGCGGTGGGCACGCCCACCGTGAAGGAGTACATCTTGGGACTGAAGTTGAGGCTCTTCGCCTGCCGGATGAAGTTCAGCGCCTCGGTCTCGTGCCCGGCCACCAGCACGGCGTCGGGGTTCTTGCCCTTGAGCTGGGAGATGATGGTGCTGAAGTCCGAGGCGTTGGTGCTGTAGCGCTGCTCGAACGCCACCGGGATGTTGGCGGCCTGCGCCAGCTTCTTGGTGCCGTCGGCGACGCTCACGTCGAAGGAGTCGTCGGCGTAGAGCAAGGCGATCGACTGCACGGGCGGGCTCAGCTTGGCCATCATGTCGATGGTGCTCTTGAAGTAGTCGCCGGCGGCCGGCAGGGTCCCGAAGATGTACTTGTAGCCGCGGCTGAAGATCTGGCCCGACGCGCCGCCGCCCTCGATCATGGGCACCTGGTACTTCTCGGCCACCGCCGAGGTCACCAGCACCGCGTCGCTGGCGTAGGGTCCGAGCAGGAAGTTGACCTTGTCCTGCGTGAGCAGCTGGGTGTACTGGCGCACCGCCAGGTTGTTGTCCGACTGGTTGTCGAGCACCTTGAGGGCGAGCTTGTAGGTCTTCCCGCCGACCGTCACCCCGCCCTGCTGGTTGATGGTGTCGACCGCCATGTTGAAGGCGTCCTTGTAGTAGCGCCCGGTGTTGGCGAGGCTGCCGGTGAGCTGCAGCGACGTGCCGAACGTGATCGTTTGGGCCCAGGCCACGGTGCCGAGCAGCGCCACGGCCAGCACGACGAACTTGAGGGCTCGCATCGACCTTCCCCCTTCCGGCGCGGCTTTCCTCCGCGCGGTGAAGCGTGAACTGGCATCACCATACCGCGCCTCCCGCGCGCTTCCGCCGGGCGCGCCGCGACCTTTCGGGACAAAGGTCCGTGGGCCGCCGGTCCACGGCCGCCCGCGGACGGTAGACTGGACGACCGTGATCCGCAGCCTCCTGCCCGACGAGGTCGCGTGGTTCGTCAGCCGCGCGGTCGCGTACCTCGGCCACACCGACCCGCGCGGCCTGTCGCAACGACTGGCTCGCCAGCTCGAGGACGCCGCCGCCGACGCCGCCCGCTGCTTCGTACACGCGTCGGGAGAGGGGGAGCCCACCGCCGGCGTGTACCTGCGCGCGCCGGCCCGGACGACGACGACCAGACGCTGGCGCTGGTGAGCGCCTGGCACGTGGACGACGCCGACGGTCTGCGACGTCTGGTGGCCGAGCTGCTGGACCGCCATCCGCACGAGGCGGCCGTGGTGCCGCTCCATGCCGTTCCGGACCGCCGTGCCCGGGAGCTGCAAGCTACGCTCACCGGCCTCGGCTTCGAGCGCGACGAGCTTCGCCGGCTGCGCTTCGAGCTGGCGGACGTGCCGCCGCTCGGGCTGCCGCTGGTGCTGGAGTCGTGGTCGTCTCAGAGCGACAGGGCGTTCCGCGACCTCTACCAGCGCGCCGAGGCCCGCACGATCGGCGATCGCTACTGGGCGTACCTCAAGCGCCGTCACGGCGCCTTCCGGCCCGACCTGTGGTTCATGGCCCGGGAGACGCTCGATCAGGAGCCGGTGGGCTATGCGCTGTGCGGCTCCGAGCGGATCGATCTGGACGCCCGTTACGCGCTCAACGGCGTGGGCGTGCTGCAGGAGCACCGCACCTCCTCGGAGATGCTGAGGCGGCTGGTGGTCTCCACCCTGCACGAGCTGGCCGGAGCGAGCCCCTTCGGGAGCGTGGATGCCGAGCTCAGCCTGCGCGACCCCAAGCTCATCGACATCCTGATGTCGCTCGGCTTCGACGTCGTGGAACGCTATACCGCCCTGGTGCGGCTGCCGGGCTGACCGCCGGCGTGCGTATACTCGCGCCATGAACCTGCTCATCCGCTGGGCGCTCAACGCCCTCGCCCTGTGGCTGACGGTGCAGCTGCACGTGGGTCTGGGCATCTACCCCCCGACCTTCGGAGCGCTGCTCGTCGCCGCGCTCGTGCTGGGGCTGGTGAACGCCATCGTGAGACCGCTGATGGTCATGCTCACCCTGCCCCTGACGGTGCTGAGCTTCGGCCTCTTCCTGCTGGTGGTCAACGCCCTGGCGATCGGGGTGGTGGCGGCGTTGACGCCGCTCACCGTGAGCGGCGTCTGGGGTGCCGTGTTCGGTGCGCTGGTGCTCAGCGTGATCAGCGCGCTGCTGTCGCGCCTGTTCCGCGACGACCGCTTCCTGCGCCGCATCTGACGCCGGCCTTGGGCCGCGGCCGCCAGGCGACCCCGGCCGGACCGCGCGCCTCGGTCGCGGCCCGCAGGCGGCGACCTGCGCGCCGGGCCGCGTGGCGCGCCGGGGTCAGGGGAGGTACTTCTCCCAGATGGGGTCGATGTCGGGAAGGACGCCGTAGGCGCTGGAGAAGATGAAACGGGGGGCGAAGGGGTGGCGCCTCAGCGCCATCCCGGCTTCCTCCGGGGTGCGGTCGCGCTTGCGGGCGTTGCAGCGCTTGCAGCAAGCCACCACGTTCTCCCAGCTGGTGGCGCCGCCGCGGCTGCGCGGCACGACATGGTCGAGCGTGAGGTCGTTGCTGCGCTCGCCGCAGTACTGGCAGCTGTGCTCGTCCCGCTTGAACACGTTGCGTCGGTTGAAGGCCACCCGCTGACGGTAAGGGCGCTTCACGAACCGCCGGAGGCGCACCACGCTCGGCACGGGGAAGGTGTGGTTGACCGAGCGAAGGACCCTGTCGCCGTCCTCGACCCGCTCGGCGACCTCGTGCATGAGCAGGCCGACGGCCCGCTTCACGGAGCAGACGTGGAGCGGCTCGAAGCTGGCGTTGAGGATGAGGACGCGGGCGCCGTTGACGTTGAGGAGCGGCATGCCGGCCGAGCCAGCATGCCCGCCGACCGGAGGTGCGGCGCCGCGGTCGTCGGGGTCGGCGGGGTGAGGCGTGTTGGGGGCGGATCGCTCGGCGGCCGTTACCTCCCGGTGGTCTTGCGGGGATTATAGCAACGCCCGCTCCCGCGCGGGCCGGCGAAGCGGCGGGCCCGTCAGCGCGGCTCGCAGGCGAGGTCGAGCAGGCGAGCGATGAGCTCGGGGTAGGGCACGCCCGCGGCCTGGAAGAGCTTGGGGTACATGCTGTGGCGCGTGAAGCCGGGGATGGTGTTCACCTCGTTGAGGAACAGCGTGTCGTCGTCCTCGCGGTAGAGGAAGTCGACCCGGGCCAGCCCCGCGCCGTCCAGCGCAGCGAAGGCGCGCCGCGCCAGGTCGCGTGCGCGCTCGGCCACGCTCACGGGCACCGGGGCCGGGATGAGGAGCTCGGCGCGACCGTCACGGTACTTGGTGTCGTAGTCGTAGAAGCTCGCCTGGAAGCGGATCTCCCCGACCGGGCTGACCTCCGGCGCGTCGTTGCCGAGCACCGCCACCTCGAGCTCGCGCGCCTGCCTCACGCCCTCCTCCACGATGACGCGGCGGTCGAAGGCGAAGGCGGCGTCGATGGCGCCTTCCAACTCGGCCGGCGCCTCCACGCGGCGGATGCCGATGCTCGAGCCCAGGTTGGCCGGCTTCACGAAGCGCGGCCAGGCAAGGCCTGCGAGCTTCGCCAGGCTCCCCTGGCGGTCGGCCAGCCAGCCGGCGCGGGTGACGCCGCCGAAGCCCACCTGGGAGAAGCCGTGCGCCGCGAAGACCGCCTTCATCATCAGCTTGTCCATGGCCACGGCGCTCCCGAGCACGTCGGAGCCGACGAAAGGCACGCCGAGCAGGCGCAACAGGCCCTGCACGCTGCCGTCCTCGCCGTAGGGCCCGTGCAACAGGGGGAACACCACGTCGAAGCCCTCGCTCCTCGCTCGGGACAGCGCGGACGCCACGTCCTCGGCCTCCTGCGCCGCCGCCCCGCTGCCGCCGGGCCCGGCGCCAGCGTCGAGACCGGCACCGCCCGCGCCGTCGCCCGCGCCGGCCGCGTCTGCGTCCCCCGATGCCGTGCTGGGCTCCGTCAGGGCGCGCCGCGACAGCGCTGCCGGCAGCAGCCGTCCCCTGCGATCGATCACCAGGGGAGTGATGTCCAGCGAGCCGTCGACGGCCTCCAACACCGAGCGCGCCGAAGCCAGCGACACGTCGTGCTCCTCGGAGCGGCCCCCGCACAACAGCAGCACCCGCCGAGCCGGGCCGGCGCTCACGCAGGCCCCCACATGGTGTGTAAATTACACATTGCGCCTATCGTAGGCCCGAAGGGGCCGGAGGTCAAGCCACGGCGGGGTCCTACGCGCGCCACCGCGGCTCGCGCTTCTCGAGGAAGGCCCGCACGCCCTCGCGCAGGTCGTCGGTCTGGCGCGCCAGGGCGTTCACCTCGACAGCGTGACGCAGCCCGTCCTCGAGGCTGAGCGACGGCACGCTCGCCAGCAGCGCCTTGGTCATCGCCAGGGAGCTCGGGGCGTTGGCCGCCAGACGCCGGGCGCGCTCCACGGCCGCATCGAGCGCCGCGCCGTCCGCGCAGATCTCGTTCACCAGCCCCATCGACGCGGCCTCGGCGGCGCCGACGAGGCGCGCCCCGAGGAGCAGGTCGCGCGCGTGCTTCTCGCCGACCTGCCGCAGCAGGAACACCGACACCAACGCCGCCACGAAGCCGATGCGCGCCTCCGTGTAGCCGATGCGGGCGCCCTCGGCCATGACGGCCACGTCACAGGCGGTCACCAGGCCGGCTCCGCCCGCCACCGCCGGCCCGTTCACGGCCGCGACGACGGGCTTGGGCAGCGTGGCGAGCTGCAGCAGCAGGTCCGCGAAGGCGCGGGAATCGGCGCGGTCGGCCTCGGCGCTCGCGTCCACCGTGGATTCCAGCTCCCGCAGGTCGAGCCCGGCGCAGAACGCGTCGCCGGCCCCGGTCAGCACCACGGCGCGGGTGGCCTCGTCGTCGGCCGCCTCGGCGAGGGCCTCCGCCAGGGCGCCTCGAAGCTCGCGGCTCAGGGCGTTGCGCACCTCGGGCCGGTTCAAGGTGAGGATACGAACGGGCCCCTGCCGGTCCGTTAGGATGGGCCGCATAGGCGCATTCTACGGGCCGCTTTCGCGCGAGACTAGCCGGCCCGCATCCCGGACACGGGGAGGCCCACCCCTGAACGCCATCACCAGCGCAAAGGCGAGCCCACTCCAGGGCGACCTTGCGAGCGAGCTGCGGCTGCTCGACTACCGCCGGCGGGTGGCGGCCATGTACGCGCTCGCCCGTGACGCCACGTTGCCGCCCGCGTCGCGCTGGGAGCGCTTCCGGCAGCTGCGGGACGCGCTCTTCGCGGGGCACCCGTGCTCGCCCCTCGCCGCCGGCGACCGGCACGACCGGACGGCCGTCCCGTACTTCCCCTACGATCCCGCCAGCCGGGTGCTGGCGACGGCCGAGGCCGCCCCGGGCGATCCGTTCGAGATCCACTTACGGGAGGACGGAGCGTTCCGCCTGGTCCGTGTGGCATGGCTGCGCTTCGCGCTCCGCGGCCGCCCTCTCGGCCTGGCCGTCTACCGGCGGCTGGGCTACGGCGGCGGGCTGTTCGTGCCCTTCCGGGACGCGACCGCCGGCGGAGAGACCTACGGTGGCGGCCGCTACCTGATCGATACCGTCAAGCATGCCGACCTCGGGACCGAGGACGGCCTGATGGTGCTGGACTTCAACTTCGCCTACCATCCGAGCTGTGCCTACAGCCCGCGGTGGGACTGTCCGCTGGCGCCGCCGGAGAACCGCCTCGAGGTGAGGATCGAGGCGGGCGAGCGCCTTCCCCGCGCCGGGTGGCGGTCCGCGCAGACGTGAGGCGCTGCGCTCCCGCCCGTATCCAGAGCTGCTTCGGCAGCGCCGCACGACGACCTGGGAGGTTCCGATGTACACGCTCATCCTTCATAACGTTCGCTTGACGCGTTTCCGTGCCGTGGTGATCGCGGTGCTGGCAGGCCTGCTGCTCACGGCAGCCGCGGCGCAGTCGGCGCCCAGCGGCACGCTCCGGGTGGGCATGGGCTCGCCGGCCAAGCTCGACCCCGCGTACGCCTCCTCCGACGCCGAGATCGCGGTCCTCAACGCGGTGTACGACTACCTGGTGGACGTCGACGCCGACAACAACATCCAGCCCCGCCTGGCGACGTCGTGGAACGTGTCCAAGGACGGTCTCACCTACACCTTCCAGCTCGACCCCAACGCCAAGTGGCACGACGGCAGCCCGGTGACGGCGAAGGACGTGGTGTACACCTTCGATCGCCTCAAGGACCCGAGCCTCAAGTTGCCCACCGCGGACCTCTACTCCGACATCGAGAGCATCCAGGCCACCGGCGATCACCAGGTGACGTTCACCCTCAGCCAGACCAACCCCTTCTTCCTCTACGACCTCAGCGACAACCACGCCGTCATCGTCAAGGACGGCACCACCAGCTTCGGCAGCAGGTTCGACGGCAGCGGCCCGTTCACGGTGCAGAGCTACAACCCGGACGACCGCATGGTGCTGAAGGCGAACCCCGACTACTTCATGAAGGGCAAGCCCGGCGTGTCGACGCTCGAGTTCATCTTCTTCAGCGATCAGGCGGCCGAGGTGTCGGCACTGCGCGGTGGCCAGATCGACCTCGCCATGCGCCTGCCCAGCTCGCTCTACCAGTCGCTCAAGGGCGTCAAGGGCATCACGCAGGTGGACGTGCCCACCAACGGCTTCAACGTGCTGCGCCTGCGCACCGACGAGAAGCCGGGCAACGACCCGCGCGTGGTTCAGGCGCTCAAGCTGGGCATCGACCGCAAGGCGATCACCGAGTCGGTGACCCAGGGGCTGGGAGTGGTCGGCAACGACACCCCGATCGGGCCGCTCTACAAGAAGTACTACGACCCCAACGCCAAGCCGCCCGCGACGGATCCGGCCAAGGCGAAGCAGCTGCTCAAGGAAGCCGGTTACCCGAACGGCCTCAAGCTCGACCTGTACGTTCCCAACACCGGCGACCGGCCCGACATGGCGGTGGTGGTCAAGCAGCAGCTCGCCAAGGCCGGCTTCGACATCCACGTGCAGGTGGTGCCTGAGAGCGTCTACTACGGCGACAACAAGTGGCTGGAGGTGCCCTTCGGCATCACCGGCTGGGGCTCGCGTCCGTACCCGCAGTACTACCTGAGCGTCATGCTCGAGTGCGGCGCGAAGTGGAACGAAGCCCACTACTGCAACAAGCAGTTCGACACCCTGGCGAAGGAGGCGGGCAACACCCTCGACAGCCAGAAGCGCGTCGACGACTACCACCAGATCCAGCAGATGCTGGCGCAGAGCGGCCCCATCGTCATCCCCTACTTCTTCCCGCAGCTCGGCGCCATCCGCGACGGCTTCACCGGCTTCCAGTTGAAGGCGTTCGCCGGGCGCACCGATCTGGCCGCGGTCCACGCTCCCTGAGGAGCGGTTGCGGGGACGCGCCTCGAGGCGCGTCCCCGTTCCATCGGCTCGGTACCGGTGACGGGCCCGCCCGGCCACGACCGGATATGGTGGGGGCGCCTCGCCATGGTGATCGCCGTGAACCCATCCTCGCTCCCGACCGTGATCCCGCCCGTGACCCCGGCGCCCGCCCCAACCCGCGTCATGCCTGAGCCCCTGCCGTGACGGACAGCGCGCTCTCGGCGCGCCGGCCGCGACGCTGGATCGCGGTCGTGCGGGGCCTGTACGCCCGGCCGTCCTCGGCGATCGGCGCCAGCCTGGTGTCGTTGTTCGTCGTGCTGGCGGTGTTCGGACCGCTGATGACGCCGTACGGCCCCATCGAGCAGACCTTCACGCAGCGCAGCCGGCCGCCCTCGCTCCACCACTACTTCGGGACCGATCACCTCGGCCGTGACGTCTTCAGCCGGGTGGTGGCGGGGGACCGGGACATCTTCCTGCTGGCCGGCAGCGGCACGCTGGTGGCGGTGGTGGTGGGCACGCTGGCGGGGCTGCTCGCCACCTATCGGGGCGCCTGGGTGGAGGAGATCACCTACCGCTTCTTCGACAGCGTGCTGGCGGTCCCGGCGCTGCTCCTGGCGCTGCTGCTGCTCGGCTCCCTGGGGCCCTCGCGGACCAGCGTGCTGGCCGTGATCGCGGTGGCCTACACGCCCATCGTGGCACGCGTGGTGCGCAGCGTCGTGCTGGACACCAAGACCAAGGAGTACGTGCTCGCCGCACGGATGCAGGGGGAGAGCCTGGCCTTCATCCTCGGACGGGAGGTGCTCCCGAGCGTGCTGCCGGCCCTGGCGGTGGAGTCCGCGCTGCGGTTCTCCTACGCCATCTTCCTGGTGGCGTCGCTCGGCTTCCTGGGCGTCGGGGTGCAACCCCCCAACCCCGACTGGGGGCTGATGGTCAGCGAGGCGCGGGACTTCGTCTACCTCACCCCGTGGACGCTCGTCTTCCCGGCGCTGGGCATCTCGCTGCTCGTGGTGGGTGTCAACCTGCTCGCCGACGGCCTCAAGCGGGTCTTGCAGGTGGAGGTCAGCGCGTGAGCGGGGGCGTACCGCTGCTGGCCTTCGAGTCGGTGAGCGTCGCCTACCGCCGTGGCCGCCGCTGGTCGCGGGCGGTCCGCGGGTTCGACCTGCGCATCGGCGCGGGCGTCACCTACGGGCTGGTCGGGGAGAGCGGGAGCGGCAAGAGCACGCTCGCGCTGGCGCTCCTCCAGGTGCTGCCCCCCAACGGCCGCGTGGTGGACGGGCGCATCCTCTTCCGCGGCGAGGACCTGTCGGGCTGGTCGAGGGACCGCTTGCGGAACGAGTTCTACCGGCAGGTCGCCATGGTGCCACAGGATCCGCTGCCGTCGCTGAACCCCGCGCACCGCATCGGCCGGCAGATCGAGGAGGTCCTCGATCCGCGCGGGATGCCGACGGGGCCCGCCAGCGAGGTGCGCCGGCGCGCGCTCGGGATGCTCGAGGCCGTCGGCATGGCCGACCCCGAGCGGGTGGCGCGCGCCTACCCGCATCAGCTCTCCGGCGGCATGCAGCAGCGCGTGCTCATCGCCATGGCGCTGGCGGGCGAGCCCGCCCTGCTGGTGCTCGACGAGCCCACCACCAACCTGGACGTCACCACCGAGGCCACCATCCTCGACCTGGTGCGGGGCCTGGTCGCGGATCGCGACACCGCGGTGCTCTATGTCTCCCACAGCCTGGGCGTCGTGGCCGAGCTCTGCGATCGCGTGGCCGTGCTCTACGCCGGCGAGCTCGTCGAGGACGCGCCCACGGCGGACCTCTACCGCCAGCCTCGCCATCCCTACACGCAGGGGCTGTTCGACAGCGTCCCGCGGCTCGGCACCACACGGCGCGCGGTCGCGCTCCGGCCCATCCCGGGACGCATCCCGTTGCCGCAGGACCTGCCGCCCGGCTGCGTCTTCGAGCCGCGTTGCCCCATCGCCGTCGACGCCTGCTCTCGGGCCCGGCCCGAGCTCGAGCCCGCAGGGGAAGGCTGGGCCCGCTGCATCCGCTGGCGGGACATCGTGGACGGCAGCGCCGACCCGCACCAGCCCGCCCCGCCCGCCCGCACGCCGGCAGGGGGCGGGGACGTGCCGGTGGCCCTGGACGTCAGCGGGCTCCGCAAGCGGTTCCCGCTGCGGCGCTCCCTGCTGGAGGTGCTCCGCGGCGCCCCGCAACGCGCTGTGCGCGCGGTCGAGGACGTCAGCCTCACCGTCCGCCAGGGGCGCACGCTGGGGCTCGTCGGCGAGAGCGGCAGCGGCAAGAGCACCACCGCGCGCGCCATCCTGGGGCTCGATCCGCCGTCGGCCGGGACCGTCACCCTGGCGGGTCAGGTGGTCGCCGCCACGATGGCGGGCCGCTCGCCCGAGGCCATCCGTCGACTGCAGATGGTGTTCCAGAGCGCGGACGAGGCCTTGAACCCGTACCGCACCGTGGGTGCCGCGCTCCGGCGTCCCTTCCGGCGGCTCGCCGGGCTCTCCCGCGAGGAGGCGGAGGTGCGGGTGGCTCGGCTGCTGGAGGACGTGCAGCTCACGCCCGCCTACGCGGCGCGGCGGCCCGCCGAGCTCTCGGGCGGGGAGAAGCAGCGCGTGGCCGTGGCCCGCGCGTTCGCGGCCGAGCCGGAGGTGCTGGTGTTCGACGAGTCCGTGTCCGGGCTCGACGTCTCGGTCCAGGCGGCCATCCTCAACCTCGTCGGCGACTTGCAGGAGGAGCGCGGCACCGGCTACCTGTTCATCAGCCACGACCTGGCGGTGGTGAGCTTCCTGGCCGACTACGTCACCGTCGTGTACCTCGGCCACGTCATGGAGGCCGGGCCCGCCGGCCGCGTGCTGTCGCCCCCCTACCACCCCTACACCGAGGCCCTGCTGTCCGCCATCCCGCTGCTCGACCCGGGGGCCGAGCGGAGCCACATCCGGCTCGAAGGCGAGGTCCCGAGCCCGGTCGATGTCCCCAGCGGTTGCCCCTTCCACACCCGCTGCCCGCGCTTCCTCGGCGAGGTCTGCGTGAGCGAGGAGCCGCCGTGGCGGCAGACGGAGGAGGGGCACGGCGTGTACTGCCACATCCCCCTGGACGAGCTGCGGGCCACGCAGGCGCCGGCGTTCCGCTTCGCCGCCGCCGAGGGGCCGGCCGGAGGGCGCGGCGACGACGTGGCCGACGCCGCGCCCGCCGGCGCCGGCGATCAGGGGGACGGCGATGGGTAGGTTCCTGCTGCGCCGGTTGGGGTTCCTGCTCGTGACGATGCTGTTCACGTCGCTGCTGATCTTCCTGATCACGCAGGCTCTGCCGGGCGACGTGGCCCGCATCCTGCTCGGCCGGGAGGCGAGCCAGCACGCGTTGCAGCAGCTCCGTGTCCAGCTCGGGCTCGACCGGCCGTTGCCGCTCCAGTACCTGCACTGGCTCGGCGACTTCGTGAAGGGGGACTGGGGGACGAGCTTCAGCACCGGCCAGAGCGTCCGCGCGCTGGTGCTGCAGCGGCTGGGCAACTCGCTGCAGCTCGCCGGCGTCACCCTCGTCATCGCCGTGCCGACCGCCGTGGCCCTGGGCGTGATCGCGGCGCTCTACGAGGAGAGCTGGATCGACACGCTGATCAGCCTGGCCAGCCTGTCGGTGGTGGGGCTGCCCGAGTTCATCACCGGCCTGGTGCTCATCCAGGTCTTCAGCTTCAGCCTGGGGTGGTTGCCCGCCAACTCCTCGATCGCGCCCGGGGCGAGCTTCTTCCAGGCGCTGCCCTACCTCGTCCTGCCCGCCCTGACGGCAACCCTGGTGCTGCTCGCCTACGTGGCCCGGCTCACCCGCGCCAGCATGCTGGTGGAGCTGCGGCGGCCCTACGTTCGTACCGCCATCCTCAAGGGCGTCCGCTGGCGCCGCGTGGTGGTGGCGCATGTGCTCCGCAACGCCCTGTTGCCGACCATCACCATCGTGGCCATCAGCTTCGGCTGGCTGATCAGCGGCCTCATCGTGGTGGAGAACGTCTTCAACTACCCGGGGCTGGGCCGCCTGCTCACCTTCGCCATCGCCCGGCGCGACATCCCCCTGCTCCAGGCCGTAGCGCTGGTCGCGGTGCTGGGGTTCGCGCTCGCCAATCTGGTGGCGGATATCTTATACGCCGCTTTCAACCCTCGCATTACGCTGCGTTGACGCCCGCCTGCCCGGGCGCCCCGGAGGTGGTCCATGCGTCGACGCTGGTTGTGGCCGGGTTTCGCCCTGGTTCTTCTCCTCGCCGTGATGCTGAGCGGGTGCGCGCCCGGAGCCACGCCCGCGGTCACGCCGCCGACCTTCGAGGCGGTCGCCGACGGCACGGGGCTCGCGTACGTCGACCCGCCCGGGGTGGGCGCCGGCGCCGCCGTCTTCGACGTGCACCTGCTGGCTCACAACCCCAACCCCTTCGGGATCGACCTCAGCACGCTGGACACCGACTTCTACCTCGGGGGCCGGCAGGCGGCGTCCGGCACCTTCCAGAGCGGCGTGCACATCCCCGCCCAGGGGACCGGCGACCTCAGGCTGAAGGTGGAGGTGCCGCTGTCCGCGGCGCCGGGGCTGCTGAGCACGTTCGCCCGCCTCGTCGCGGGCGGTGCCGTCGAGTACCGTCTCGACGCGGTGGTGGGCGTCAACGCGCTGGGGTTCCCGGTGCGCTTCCCCCGCGCCACGCTGGGTCGCGGTAGCATCAGCGCCAACCTCGCCTGGTACGCGCCGCAGATCACCATCGCTGCGTCGGGAGCCAGCCTGAGGATCGACTCCCTCACCCACGCCTCCTTCGAGGTGCCCGCGAGCCTTCACAACCCGGCCCGCCTGGGCTACCTGATACGGACGCCCAGCTTGCAGCTCCGGCTCGCCGGCACCACCGTGGCCCGCGCACGGCTGAGCCGCATCGTGGCGCCCGCCGGCACCACGGTGCCGGTGACGCTGAGCTTCGACTTCGACCCGCTCGCCCTGGGTCCGGCCCTGGCGGCGCAGCTACAGGCGGTGGTCGCCGGCGCGGGCCGGGTGACGTTCGTGGTGTCCGGCCCGCTCACGCTCGACGCGCCGGGCATCGCCAGCCACGACATCCCCGCGTCCTCGTTGCTGAGCGGCAGCGTGCGCTAGGGGGGCCGCGCTCAGTCCGCGTTGAGCTTGGTGTGGTTGGCCAGACGCGCCAGCGGTCCCGGCATCCACCAGTTCCAGCGGCCGGCCATGGTCATCACCGCCGGCACCAGCGCCATGCGCACCAGCGTGGCGTCCAGCAGCACGGCGGCGCTGAGACCGAGCCCGAGGGTGCGCACCAGCACCACGTGGCTCAGGAGGAACAGCGCGAACACCGTGATCATCACCGCGGCCGCGCTGGTGATCACGCCGCCGGTGGCCGACAGCGCCGTGGCGACGGCCTCGCGGTCGCTGGCGCCCCGCTCGTGCTGCTCCTGGATGCGCGCCACCAGGAACACCTCGTAATCCATGCTCAGGCCGAAGACGATGGCGAAGATGAAGAGCGGCGCGCTGGTGTCGATGTAGCCGAGCACCGGCCCCCCTCCGAAGAGCGTGACCAGCACCCCCTGCTGGAACACCAGCGTGATGATGCCGTAGGCGGCGGCCACCGTGAGGGTGTTCATGATGATGGCCTTCAGCGGGATCAACAGCGATCTGAACGCCAGGCCCAGGACCAGGATGGTCGCCAGGTAGACGAGGGCCACCGACCAGGGGAAGCTCTTGTAGAGCACCGCCGCCCACTCCGCCTCCTGGACGTAGCCGCCGCCGATCTTCACGTCCAGGCCCAAGGCCTGCGTGCGCCTGTGGATGGCCTGGAGGAGGTCGTTGCCTTGCGCCGGGGTCAGCGTCCCCTTGGGGAAGACGCGCACCAGGGCGTAGCGCCCCGCCTGACTGATGGTGGCGCGCGCCAGCGGCGCGATCTCGCTGCCCATGGCGATCTTGGGCGACGCGTAGTACTGGTAGAGGAACAGCCGCGGCACGCTGCTCACGGACATGGGGCTGGTGATGGCCTCCACCCGTTGCAGGCCGCTCAAGCTGCGGTCCAGCTCGGAGATCTTGCGGACGTTGCCCGGTTGGTAGAACCCCTGGTGCCCGAAGTCGACCAGCACGTCGTAGGAGCTCAGCAGCCCCTCCAGCCCCAGGTGCTGGAGCGCCGTCACCGTGCGGTTGGCCTCGGTCGAGCCCGACAGCCCCCGCGGCCCGGGGTCGGCGACCTGCATCCACAGGGCGGGCAGCCCCGCGGCGATCAGCACCGTGACGCCGACGAGCGTCCAGGCGCCCGGGCGCCTGAGGATCTCGTTGGCGCGCGCCCGCCAGAAACTGCGGCTGCGCAGCCCAGGCTCGCGGCGGGTCACCTTGAGCCAGTTCACGCGGTGGCCCAGCAGCGCCAGCGCGGCCGGCAACGCCGTGATCGACACCGAGACGCTGATGATGAGCACCAGGATGGTGCCGATGCCGATGGACCGGATGAACGACAGCGGCGGCACGAGCAGCCCCGTCAGCGCCAGCACGACGGTCATGCCGCTGAAGGCGACGGCCTTGCCGGCGGTGCGGGCGGTGCGCTCGGCCGCGTCGCGGGGATCGAAGGTGTGCCTCAGCTCCTCGCGGAAGCGGTTGACCATGAGCAGGGCGTAATCGATGCCCGTCGCGAGGCCGAGCATGGTCACGATGGTCTGGGTGAACACGGCGAAGTCCATGACCTGTCCCAGGCCGTAGAGGGCGGCCAGCGACACGGTGATGGAAGCCAACGCGACCAGCAGCGGCAGCGCCGAGGCGATCACCGCCCCGAACGCGATCACCAGGATGAAGAGGCTGATGGGCAGCCCGAAGATCTCGGCGCGGTGGGCGTCGGCCTCGCTGACCCGTTCGAGCTCCTGGACCGTGGCCGGGCCGCCGGCGATGGTGAAACGCAGGTTCGGCTCGCCCGTGAGCCTCCTGCGTACCTGGTCGGTGATCCCCTTGGCCACCCCCAGGTCCTTGGCGCGCATGCTCACCAGCGCCACCGTGAAGCGCCTGTCGGGGGAGACGAGGTCGAGGCCGGTGACGGAGCGATGATCGCGCACGGCCGTCACGCCCGGCAGGGCCCGGATGCGGGTGATCACGCGCGCGAAGGCGTTGTCGAAGGCGGGCTGGCCGACGTGCGTTCCCACCCCGTGGGCCACCAGCACCAGGTTGTAATCGTCCGGAAGGGCGAACTTGCTGCGCAAGATGTCGCGCACCTGGGCGGCGGTGCTGTTGGGAACGTTGCCCGGCTGGGCCGTGAGGACGTTCCCGACGCGCGACGCGAAGGGTAGCGACACGGCCGCGATGAGCAACCAGCCCGCCAGCACGAAGCGCGGGTAGCGAGAGGTGATGCGTGCGATCCGTCCCAGCATCAGCGTCGAGGGCGGCGGCGCCCCCTCATACCCCCACGAAGCGCTCGATGGCCTGCCGCGGGTCGCCCTCGTGCGTGGACGCCTCGCCCGACACTCCGCCGTCGCGCAGGAACACGATGCGATCGGCGTGCATGGCGGCGTTGGGGTCGTGCGTGACCATCACGACCGTCCAGCCGAACTGGTCCACGCCCCGCCGCAGCAGCTCCAGCACCTCGGCGCCGGTATGCGTGTCGAGGTTGCCGGTCGGCTCGTCGGCGAGCACCACCAGCGGCTCGTTGATGAGCGCGCGCGCCAGCGCGACCCGCTGGCGCTGGCCGCCCGAGAGCTGCCGCGGCCGGTGGTCCAGGCGGTCGGCGATGCCGAGCGCGTCGGCCAGCTCCGCCAGCCGGCCGGTGGCCGCCGCTCCGCGACCGGCGATCTCCGCCGGAAGCAGCACGTTCTCGCGTGCGCTCAGGTTGGGGATGAGCTCGAAGCTCTGGAACAGGAAGCCGAGCTTGGAGCGGCGGATACCGGTGAGCGCGTCGTCATCGAGGGTGGCGGTGCGCTCCCCGGCGATCTCGACCTCGCCGCTGTCGGGCACGTCCAGCAGACCGAGCAGGTGCAGCAGCGTGCTCTTGCCGCTCCCGCTCGGTCCCATGACCGCCAGGAACTCCCCCTGGCGCACGGTCAGGTCGACATCCCGCAGGGCCGGGATGGTGAGCTCGCCCAGGCGGTAGCTCTTGCTCAGCCCGGTGGCCTTGAGGACGGCACCGTCGGTCTTCGTCATCATCACTCCGTGAACCCCAGCGCCCTCGTGGGGGAGAGCTGAGCCGCTCTGCGGGCCGGTAGCAGCGAGGCGATGAACCCGACCACCGGCGACGCCACCAGCGCCAGCGCCACCAGCGGCCAGTTGACCACCGGCGTGAGCAGGAAGCCCGTGAGCGCACTGCCTCCCGCCACGATGACGCGGCCGAGGAGGAGGCCGAAGGCCACCCCGAGCAGGGCGCCCACCAAAGTCACCACCATACCCTCTGCCGCGATGAGACGCCGCACGCCGGCGCGGGTCATGCCGACGGTCCGGAGCACCGCGATCTCGTGGCTGCGGCTGACCAGGTTCATGCCCAGCGCGTTGGCTACGCCCAGGGCCGCGACCAGCACCGCGATGAGGAGGAGGGTGTTGGTGGTGACGAAGGTGCGTTGCGTCAGGCTCAGGATGTAGCGCCGATAGTCGGCGTTCAGGGTGACGTCGAGATGGAGGTTCGGGAACGCCGTCAGCAGCTCGTCCCGGACCTGCTTCGAGTCCGCCCCCGCCTTGTCGGCGATGACGTACAGGTCGGGCGAGCCGCCTCCGAACAGGTTCGCGTCGTGGATGCTGCCCACCACCGTCTCGCCGCCGCCGGTGAAGTCGACCACCACGCCCGCCACCGGGAAGTCCCGGAAGCCCTCGTTGGTGCGCAGGCGGATGGTGTCGCCCTTCTGGATACCGTACTTGTCGCGCATGGTGTTCGCCACCAGCACCTCGCCGCCGTGCTTGAGCGCCTCGTACCCCTCGCGGTTGTTGCCTTGACCCTGGATGTACTGGAAGCGGCCGAACCCGCCGTTCGGATCGAAACGCTGCGGGTCGACCAGGATCAGCGCGATCGAGCGGCCGCGGGCGGCGTCCTTGGGCTCGAAGCGCACCACGCGGATGCCCACACCGCTCGCCACCTTCACGCCCGGCAGCTTCTGGGCCTGGGTCTCGAAGTCGGCGGGGAAGCCGACCGGGGAGGTGACGAAGAGGTCGCCGACGACGGTGGTGTTCACCCACGAGGCGATGGCCTGGTTGATGCCGGCGACCATCGAGCCGACGCCGATGATGAGGCCCGCCCCCACGGCGACGGTGCCGATCGCCACGCCGTTGCGCGAGGCGTTGCGGAGGGCGAAGTTGCTGCCCAGCCGGCCGGCGGCGCCGAAGACGCGCACCAGCAGCGGCGTCAACGCCGCCAGCGCCGGCCTGAGGAGGCTGGGGGTGGCCAGCGTCACGCCCAGGAAGAACACCGCCATGGCCACGCCGGCGGCCGCGAGCGCCAGGTAGCCGGCCCAGGGGATCAGGCTGAGGCCGGCGCCGAGCACCAGCAGCGCCCATCCCAGCGTCACCAGGCGCGGCTTGCTCACCTCGTCGGCCGACCGCGCTGCCGCCAGCGGCGGCGTCCGGGAGGCGTTGCGGGCCGGCAGCACGCCGGCGGCCAGCGACACCGCGATGCCCACGCCGCAGGCGATGGCCACGTTCCTGCCGGGGATGATCAGGGTCCGGAAGTCGAAGCCGAGGCTGACGGCGTTGAGCCGGGTGATGACGTACGCCAGGCCAACCCCCAGCACCAGGCCGACCACGGCGCCCGCC
>Ga0102953_1000672_pt1 | contig 23069 bp, 14 predicted proteins | sample SalPon2A_C_D2_MG_FD_78509 | JGI IMG/M metagenome (GOLD analysis project Ga0102953, IMG submission 78509) | Soil microbial communities from South San Francisco under conditions of wetland restoration - Salt Pond MetaG R2A_C_D2_MG | ecosystem: Environmental > Terrestrial > Soil > Wetlands | place... | reverse complement strand
TTTCGGAATCGCTGCTTCCCGGGAGCGTGCAAATAAGGTTGGGAGGGTCCCTTCGTCGGATGAACTCGTCCTTGACATCAGCGGCAGCACAACCTGCTTTCAGAAACATCTTTCGTAATTGTGCTTCCCGCGCTGCGTTGCCGTCCTTGAAGGAGCTCAACTCTTGCCTGATCTCTCTGGGCGGCAACTGAGAAAATGTAATAGAGACCGTTTTCGCGTAGGCAGGCGCACAGGAACCCAGCAGAGCTGCAATGAACGTAGAGAAAAAGAAACGGAGACTCATATGGCGCACCCTGCGCAGTATACGCCCTTATGACTGCCACCCTCAAAAAAGCGTTCGCTGGTTAAGATCGGAGGGATTTTCAATTTCGTAGCGCACGGGACTGCTTAGACTGAACCGTGCGTGATCTTCCTGGATGACCTGCCGTTTTGAGAGGTCATGGAGCAGGCTTTCAGTGAATCCGACAGGGCGTTCGATGACGCGCGCCAACTGGCCGATGTCCGCCTGGTACGTCTTATGCAGGTGCTTCAGGACCAGAAGGCTTTCCAGCCGGGTAAAATCCTTTGCCCGGGAGCAAATGAATCTGGCAAAGTTGGTGTCCCGCTCGAGCGGAACGATGGCCGTGAACGCTTCGGCATCACCGTCGAAGCAGGGGAAGTCGTGGCCGGAGGCGACGGCCTCCTGGTAGACGATGTCGATTCCGCTACCGCTCTTCTCGCAGAAACCCAGCAATGCCGTTGCTTCCGTCAGCAACGCGTTGCGGTGCACGGGGCTGGCGTTGATGAGGTTCCGAGGGCCAAGGTTCCGGAGGAAGCCGCCGGGATTCTGAATTTCAAGCAGATGGTCGGGCGTGATTCGCACGTTGACAGGCTCGGAAGAGCGGTAGGACCGGTGGATCAGTGCGTTCACGACAAGCTCGCGCAGGCACTTTTCAGGAAGGGAGGATGCCGTGCACGTTGCGAGGTCACCCCGGCGCATCCACAAGTCACGGAAGGTGTCGGCGATATTCTGCTGGATGTGGATGGTATAGGGTTCTGAAGACGCACCGTTTGAACCGTTGAGGGTGACGCGCAGAAATGCGGAGCCGGTAAGGCGAGCCAAAAAATCTTTCCTGCCGAAGAGCAGCGCGGCCGCCAGCGTAACAGCAGTCCCACTTGCCAGCGGGCTGACGAGGTTGAAATCCATCAGCAGGTCCTCAATGGAACGGCCGGATTCCCGCCAGCGCTGCGGCTGCCGGGGACGGACAATGTGGTTGGTGAACGCCCAGTGCAAAGATTCCTTTGAAAGGCTGTTGAGACCCACGCCGTCGAGGAGAAGACTCGAGTGGTCATCCTGGGAACTCAGATGGTCAACTTCGCAACGGCCACCATGCCGCACAAGACACACTCCGCGGTGTGTCCGGTGCATGCCGACGATGTTCTTTCGCGGAACCAACAGGACGAGGCAATTTTGTGCAGCAGATGGCGTGGACGGCACGGCTTCCCCAAGCCGGCAGGCCGTGCATTCCACCGGCGGGTGGCTGTGTTTGCGGACCGAATCCTCAAGCCACTCAGGCGTGACCTCCTCATGGGGGCACGGAGGCGCCTCATCAATCAGCCGCCGATGGTCGAGGCCGATCATGACAATCCCTCCGTCAGCATTGGCCATGCAGACAGCCGTATCGGTTGCTTCCTTCCAAAGCTCCCGCCTGCTCTCGCACCATCCACGGACTTCAAAAATGCCTCTCTCCACCTGGTCCGGCGGCGCTGATTGTAACTGTTTGACGAAGTCCGGCAGGCGCCCCAGCAGTTCGTAGGGAGTCATCGGCATACCAAAATGTTGGAATGATATTGTCACTGGAATTCGACAGCTTTTCAGGCTGGTGCACTCCAGCCCTTGGCTCTTTGTCCCCCCTCAAGTGGCAAAGTCACCCTGCCGATGCGGGCCCGAGCACTCGACTCGACCGCGCCAAGACCTGGTGATGCTTTTTCTGGCTCAATATTTCTTCGATTGTACACCACGGGCCGGGGGATGAATCAAGCTCGTCGTTGGGAGTACCGTCAGGGTGTTTGCGTGAAGAGATGCGCAGTACTCCACTAATAGCCGCAGGGGCGGCCCGCACATGTGACGCGCTCACGCGGTTCTGGCTTCGGACTGCGCCACCTTCAGGCCGTGATTTTCCAGCAGGCGGCGGATTTCCTCGGCTTCGAGAATTTCGTGCTCGACCAACGCCTGCGCAGCGGCCTCAAGTGCAGGACGATGCTCACGCAGGGTCTGCTCGGCTTGCTGTTCCAGCCCGCCAACCAGGGCGCGTACTTCCTCGTCGATCACCCTGGCGGTATCTTCGCTAAAGTCCGGCGGCTGCGCGATCTCCCGCCCCAGGAATGGATGCTCCCTTTCACGATGGTATGAGACAGGGCCGAGTTTGGCGCTCATACCCCACCGGCTGATCATGCGCCGCGCCAGGGAGGTGGCCTGCTGTAAATCGTTCTCCGCACCACTGCTGGCCTCGCCGAAGATGATGATCTCTGAAACACGGCCTCCCAGCATCACTTCGATGCGGTCTTTCAGGTAGCTTTCCGAGAGGTTGTAGCGCTCCTCATCGGGCAACTGTTCCGTGGCGCCAAGCGCACGCCCCCGCGGGATGATGCTGACCCTTTCCAGCGGATCGGTGTGGGGCAACAGGCAGGCGAGCAATGCATGGCCGGATTCGTGGAATGCCACCCGTCGTTTTTCGTTCTCGTCGAGCATGCTGTCGCGTTTGTTGCCAAGAACAATGCGGTCCCGGGCGCGTTGCATGAAAACCATGTCGACCTCTTCTTTCCCGTCGCGGCCGGCCAGCAGGGCTGCTTCGTTGATCAGGTTTTCAAGGTCCGCTCCGGAAAAACCCACAGTCTGCCGGGCCAGGTGTTCCAGGTCCACATCCGAGGCCAATGGAACCCGCCGGGTATGGACCTGCAGAATCTTTCGGCGGGCGTCCTTGCGAGGCAACTCCATCGTGATCTTGCGGTCAAAGCGCCCCGGACGAAGCAGCGCCGGGTCCAGCACGTCCGGGCGGTTGGTGGCGGCAATCACGATGACCGCATGCCACGGGGAAAAGCCGTCCATCTCGGAAAGGATCTGGTTCAGCGTCTGCTCGCGCTCGTCATTGCCACCGCCAAGGCCGGCGCCTCGCGAGCGCCCAACGGAATCGATCTCATCAATGAAGATGACAGCCGGCGCCTCTTTCTTGGCAGTTTCAAACATGTCACGCACGCGCGAAGCCCCCACGCCGACAAACATCTCTACGAATTCCGAGCCGCTGATATTGAAGAAGGGAGCATCTGCCTCGCCTGCCACGGCCTTGGCAAGAAGCGTCTTGCCGGTACCCGGTGGACCCATCAGAAGAATGCCGCGCGGCAGTTTGGCCCCAATCTTTTGGTACCGCCTGGGATTTCTGAGGTACTCGACTACCTCCCAGAGATCGCGTTTGGCGTTTTCCAGGCCCGCGACGTCGTCGAAAGTCACATCACTGGGTCCCTTGCGATACTTTTTCGCCTTCGATTTGCCAAAACCGAAAATGCCCCCGCCGCCTTTCCCCATCTTGTTTTGCATCCGGTAGGTGAAATACAGGAAGGCCCCGATCAGAATCACCCAGGGGAGTGTCCCAATCAGCAGTTCGGTCCAGAACGAATTGGAGGGAGGCACGGCGTTGATCGTGACATGGTTCTTGTTGAGCAGGGGCATCAGGCTGGAATCGCGAACGGACGGCAGATAAGTCTTGAAGCTCTTGGGCGGCGCAGCCTTTTTCGTGCTGGATTCCTTCTTCGACTTCGACTGCTTTTTATAAAGACCCGTTACGTGGTTTCCCTTTATGGTGATTTGTTTAATTTCCCCCTGGCTCACTTGCTGTTTGAACTTTGTGTAAGTGATTTGAGTGGTTTTGCTATGATGAAGTCCGCCCGTAAGAACATAAAACGCTACCGCAAAGATCGCCAGCGAAATGATCAAACCAATGAAGTTGGGCCGAGCGGGCTTCGGCGGTTGGGCGTTGCGCCGCGTCTGCGGATTCGGAAGTGGGTTCTTATCCAATTTTTCGTCACCTCCCTTTGTGAAATAGCCGCGTGCAGAACACCGGCGTCAGCTCTTTTTGAGCAGCCTCTAATGTATTTGACGCGGATTAGCGCGCATACGTTTGATTTAGAAATGGTCGAGACGCTCAGCAGGCGCTAATTCTTAAACCTCGGAGGGAAATTCTGGAGCTTAAAGGAGCGCCGTGGCGAGAGGAATCCGGTGACCACTCGACGCTAGATAATGAGGCTACATTAGAGCAGGCAGCGCGGATTTGCCGGTGGATTTCAGCCGCCCGTTTAGGTGCCCCCTGGGAGGCTTGTGGAAATTCCCGTAAGTTACACATTTCAGAGTGGAAAGACTAATTGGAATTGGGTGGTAATCTGTGCTAAAATAATTAGCTGGAAAAAGCCCTAAACGGCATGACTGGGTCACCCGCTTCAAGAATATCTAACGCTTACAGAGCAAGGAAAGAATCCGGGGAGATTGACCGCAGGACAGGGGCCCTCGGAAGCTGCAAAGTAAGGAAGCGAGAGGTTTGCTTACGTAACAGCTATTGGATTAATTTGTGGCCTTTTCTTACCCATTGACACCACTATTATGAATGCCTGGCAAGAAGTTCTGAACTACCTCAAGACGAAAGTCAATCCCCAAAGCTACCAGACGTGGCTCAAGCCGACTCGCTACAGCCACTCAGAGGCTGAAACTCTGGTGGTTCGGGTTCCCAACCAGGAATTCCTGGAGTGGATTCAGGAACATTACAACGACGGCATTCAGGAAGCTCTGGAAAAGCTCCGGCTGGGGTTCAGTGGAATCCGCTACGAGTTGGAAAAGCTGCCGGAAAAGAAATCGTCAGGAAATGGAGAGGCTAAGCCCCGGCAGGGGAAGCTTGATTTTGAATCGGTCGACCACCAGTTGAATGCGCGGTACACGTTCGACACCTTTGTGGTGGGATCGTGCAACCAGTTTGCACATGCCGCGGCCCGCGCCGTGGCGGAAACACCGGCCAAAGCCTATAACCCGCTTTTCCTCTACGGAGGCGTGGGATTGGGCAAGACCCATCTGATGCAGGCCGTGGGGCACATGATGAAGCAGCGCCAGAGAGACATGCGCTTGGCTTACGTTTCATCCGAGGCTTTCACGAACGACGTGATCAACTCCCTGCGGTATGACCGCATGGTTTCCTTCCGCGACAAGTATAGGAATGTAGATGTGCTGCTGATGGACGACATCCAGTTTATCGCCGGCAAGGAACGGACGCAGGAGGAGTTTTTCCACACCTTCAACACGCTCTACGAGGCCCAGAAACAAGTGGTGATCTCCAGCGATCAGCCACCTAAGGACATACCGGGCCTGGAGGAACGGCTTCGTTCACGCTTTGCCTGGGGCCTGACCGCGGACCTGCAGCCTCCTGACACGGAGACTAAGCGCGCGATTCTGGCCAAAAAGAGCGAAGACCAGGGTGTCGAGCTGCCGGAGCCAGTGGGAGATTTTATCGCAACCCGGATCAAGACCAGCATCCGCGACCTGGAAGGCGCCCTGACCCGGTTGATTGCGTATTCGTCCCTGACGGGCGCGGAAATCTCTCTGCCTATGGCGCAGCAGGTTTTGAAGAACATTATCGACCTTGAACAACGGCGGGTTTCCATTGAAAACATCCAGCGCCTGGTCTGCCAGGAATATGGATTGTCTCTGACACAATTGAAGGCCAGGGACAATAGTCATGCGATCACTTTTCCGCGCCAGGTGGCCATGTATCTTTCAAAGGAATTGACGCCCGCTTCCTTACCGCAAATCGGCAGAGAGTTTGGCGGAAAGCATCACACAACGGTTCTGCATTCGATTCAGAAGGTTGACCGCCTGAGGAAAACTGATCGAGATTTGAACAGACTTCTCAACAGGCTTAGAGACACACTGAGTTAGGTTTATGTGATTTTCAACAGCCGCGGGCATGAGAAGCCATGTGAAAGCACGATGGCAATGAAAACATGCACAGCGGCTCACAGAAAAAGGGAAGGTATTCACAATTAACCAGCAACTCCTGTAGGCACCAGTAGGGTGGTTCCGGCGTTTTCCACAAGTCCACAGCCCCTACTACTAAGACTCTATATAGAAGGAAATATAAATAATGGAACTCTCAGTAGAAAAGAGCCTCTTCCTCAAAGAATTGAACCTTACGCAAGGCGTTGTTGAAAGAAAAACCACCATTCCCATTCTTTCGAACCTTCTTCTCGAAGCAGGAGATTCTTCGCTTCGGATTAGTGCAACCGATCTGGAGCTTGGCATCAGCTGTGGATGTTCTGCCAAGATCAAGAAAGAAGGATCAGGCACGATTCCCGCAAAGCGGTTGTTTGAGATTGTACGGTCTCTGCCCGAAAAGGAAGTAAAGATCAAGCTTCTGGAAAACCACTGGGTGCAGGTCACGTGCGAACGCGCATCATTCAAGCTGGTTGGAATGGCAAAGGATAATTATCCTTCGTTGCCTGCAGTGCCCGAGGCACTGGTCTCCCTGCCGGCGGACGTTCTCTCCACCATGATTAAGAGAACGATCTTTTCTATTTCGAGTGAAGAATCGCGATATACGCTGAACGGCGGCTTGCTGATCCTGAAGCCGGACAATGTGGCGATGGTGGCAACGGACGGGCACCGGCTGGCTCTGATTGAGAGTGACCTGGAAGTGGCCGGGCTGAAGAACGAGTTGAGGATTCTGATTCCCAGGAAGGCCATGGCGGAACTGCAAAGGTTGCTGGCCGAAGCTGAAGATGGTTCTCAGGTCGGGCTCGCAAAGGATGAGAGTCACCTCTACTTTTCAATGGGCCATCGCGTCCTGATATCACGGATGCTGACCGGTCAATTCCCAAATTACGAGGCCGTCCTGCCGCGCGATAACAAACTGCTGATAGAGATTGATCAGGATGTGCTCTCCACAGCCATCCGGCGCGTGGCCCTGCTGGCGGATCAGCGCTCCAGGGCCGTCCGTCTGAAATTGAGCGATGGACAGATGGAGCTTTCTTCGTCGAGCGGCGAGTTTGGTGAAGCCCATGAAGTTCTGGAGGTGGCATACACCGGCGAAGCCATGCAGGTTGGGTTCAACTATGAGTATCTGATGGACTTCCTGAATGTGGTTGCGGCCGGGGGTAAAGTTCGACTGGAATTGAAAGATGAGCAGAGCGCGGGGCAGTTGCGCTCGGGCGAAGATAAGGCGTTTCGATACCGGTACGTCGTGATGCCGATGAGGGTCTAGCATTTTTCAGAATTGTACGCACCTGATTTTCACCGGATCCGCTGGCAACCCTGACCGAAGAAAACGGTCTGTGGGCGCTGGAATGATGAGCCTGGAGGATCTGGTGCTCATTGCGGGCCGCCAGGAACATTGAGGAAGCATTGATGCATCGTGCAGGAATGGAAACCGTGGTTGGGTTTCGGCCGTGCGATGCCGGGGTGAATGGAGTTCATCCCCATGGAGGAATAGCGAGTGATTAAGGCTAAAGAAGTGCTTGAGCAGGAACGTAACACCTATGACGCAGCCAGTATTAAGGTGCTTCGGGATCTTGATGCGGTCCGCAAGAGGCCGGCGATGTATATCGGCTCAACCGGGCCGGTCGGTTTGCACCATCTGGTGTGGGAAGTGGTTGATAACGCTGTGGACGAGGCGCTGGCTGGAGAATGTGACCGCGTTGATGTCACGGTACACAGCGACAACTCCGTGACGGTTATTGATAACGGCCGTGGAATTCCCGTTGACATGCATCAGGAAGAAGGTCGCCCCGCGGCCGAAGTTGTGATGACGGTGCTGCACGCCGGTGGCAAATTCGATACGAAGAGTTACAAGGTGTCGGGTGGTTTGCACGGCGTGGGAGTCTCTGTGGTGAACGCGCTGGCCGAGTGGCTGGAACTGGAAATCTGGCGCGACGGATACACCTGGGAGCAATCCTACGCATTTGGAAAACCTACCAGTAAGTTGAAACAGGCGGGAAAAACAAGCCGCAAGGGAACCAAAATCACTTTTCTGCCGGACGCCACTATATTTACTTCCATCGAGTTTAATTATGACACCCTGGCGCAGCGCCTGCGCGAGCTTTCGTTCCTGAACAAAGGTCTCACGATTGTTTTGAAGGACGAGCGAAACAACAAGGAAACAGAGTTTCGTTACAACGGCGGAATCGCGGAATTCGTCAAGCATCTGAACAGAAGCAAGGACACGCTACATCCTGTGCCTATTTTTGCCGAGGACGACAAGGACGATATGCACGTGGAGTTTGCGATCCAGTACAACGATGGCTACGCGGAAAATGTCTTCACTTTTGCAAACAACATCAATACCGTGGACGGGGGCACTCACCTTTCCGGATTCCGCTCCGGCCTGACCCGCGCTATCAACCAGTTTGGCCAAAACCAGAACCTGTTCAAGGATGTCAAAGACAACCTCTCAGGCGAAGACGTGCGCGAGGGCCTGGTGGCAGTCATCAGCGTCCAATTGCCCCAGCCGCAGTTTGAAGGACAGACCAAAGGCAAGCTGAACAGTGATATCCAGAGTTCTGTGGGAAGCTTTGTCTACGAAAAGCTGATGGAGACGTTTGAGAAGAACCCTACCGTGGGCCGCAAGATCTGTGCCAAGGCGATTGACGCCTCCCGCGCGCGCGAGGCTGCCCGCAAAGCACGCGAGCTCACCCGCCGCAAGGGAGCGCTCGATTCAGGCGGACTTCCCGGCAAGCTGGCTGACTGCCAGGAAAAAGATCCAGAGCGGTGCGAGATTTTCGTTGTCGAGGGTGATTCGGCGGGCGGCTCCGCCAAGATGGGGCGTGACCGCCGCTACCAGGCCATCCTACCTTTGCGAGGCAAAATTCTAAACGTTGAGAAGGCGCGATTTGACAAGATGCTGGGACATGAGGAAATTCGTGCGCTGATTACGGCCCTGGGAACGGGCATCGGCAAGGAGGATTTTGATGTCACCAAGCTGCGCTACTCAAAAGTGATTATCATGACCGACGCGGACATCGACGGGTCACATATCCGGACCCTTCTGCTGACCTTCTTTTACCGCCAGATGCCGGAACTGGTTGAGCGAGGCCACATTTATATCGCGCAGCCGCCGCTCTACCTCATCAAAAAAGGGAAGAGCACAAAGTACATTCACGATGAAAAAGAATTCCGCCGTGAGGTGCTGCGGCGCGCCACGGAGGACCACGCGGTCGAGGCCGGAGAAGGCGCCGGCAAGGTCCGGCTGCAGGGTGGAGACCTGACCAACTTCCTGGTGGCCCTGGGAGAGTATATCGAACTGTTTGACAAGATCGAGAAGAGGATGGCGGATCCGCGGCCTGTCGATGCCATGCTCCGGGAGGAGCTCGGAAAGAAGACGGAACTGGAAGGCCAGGACAAATTGAAGCAGGTGGCCAAAGAGCTGAAGGCGGAAGGCTTCAAAACGGAGATCAAGCTGGATGAGGAGCACAACCTCTACACGCTGGTCTTCTGGAGTGAGAACCTGAGCGAGCGCGTGATTAATTGGGACCTGGTCTCGAGCGCGGACTACAAGCGGCTGCTCGATCTGCACCGGCGCGTCCGGGACAGCGACAAGCCGCCCTTTCTGGTTTCAACCAATGGAAGCCAGTTGACCATCGAAGACCGCAAGGACCTGCTGGAGCACATCATGGCGCTGGGCAAGAAGGCTTTCACCGTGCAGCGGTTTAAAGGACTGGGCGAGATGAATCCCGATCAGCTTTGGGAAACCACCATGGACGCCGAGCAGCGGACCATGCTGCAGGTCAAAATTGAGGACCGGGCGGAAGCGGAAGAAATCTTTACCGTCCTGATGGGTGATGCGGTCGTCCCGCGCCGCGAGTTTATCGAGCAAAACGCCCTCGACGTGAAAAACTTGGATATTTAACCCGATGCTAAAGGTGAGGTCGGCAAGCAAAGGAAAAAGGAAAGTTAATTTATGGGTGACCAGGAACTGATCAGGCCTTCGAATGAAGTGCCTGTGAACATTGAAGACGAGATGCGGAAATCGTATCTCGACTACGCCATGAGCGTGATCATCGGACGGGCCCTGCCCGACGTGCGTGACGGGCTGAAGCCCGTGCACCGCCGCATCCTCTACGCCATGCACAAGGAGGGGATGACCTCCGACAAGCGCTACACCAAGTGCGCCGGCGTAGTGGGTGAAGTCATCAAGAAATACCACCCGCACGGCGATTCGGCTGTTTACGACGCGCTGGTGCGCATGGCGCAGGCTTTCAACCTGCGGTATCCGCTGATTGACGGCCAGGGCAATTTCGGATCGATTGACGGTGACCCCGCCGCAGCTTACCGGTACACGGAGTCCCGGCTGAAGCCCCTGGCGGAAGAACTGCTGGCGGATATCGCCAAAGACACAGTGGACTTTATTCCCAATTTTGACGAGTCGACAGAGGAGCCACTCGTACTTCCAACTCGCGTTCCTAATCTTCTGATCAACGGGTCGGATGGCATTGCCGTGGGCATGGCCACCAAGATTCCGCCGCACAACCTGACCGAAGTGATCAACGCCGCCATCCTGATGATCGAGAAGCCGACGGCGACGCTCGACGAGGTTCTGGAACTGGTTCCCGGCCCTGATTTCCCAACCGGGGCCTACATTTACGGCCGGAAGGGGATCAAGTCGGCCTACCAGACCGGCCGCGGACAGTTCACCATGCGCGCCAAGGCCGCCATAGAGCACCAGACCAAGGAGAAAGATCAGATCGTCATCACGGAGATTCCCTACCAGGTGAACAAGGCGCGTGTGATTGAGCGCATTGCCCATCTGGTGCAGGACAAGAAGATCGAGGGCATTTCCGACATCCGCGACGAGAGTGACCGCGAAGGCATGCGCATTGTGGTGGAAATCAAGCGCGGTGAGCAGCCCGAAATTGTTCTGAACAACCTCTACAAGCACACCCAGTTGCAGGAGAACTTTGGGATGATCCTGCTGGCCATTGTGAACGGCCAGCCGCGCGAACTGCCGCTGATGGAGGCCATCCAGCACTTCATTGACCACCGTGTGAATGTTGTCCGAAGGCGCACCGCCTATGACCTGCGCAAGGCCCAGGATCGAGCCCACATTCTGGAAGGGTTCCTGAAGGCGCTGTCGCACCTGGACGCCATCATCAAACTGATCAGAGCTTCCAAGACGCCGGCGGAAGCCCGCACCGGTTTGATGGAGACTTTCGATTTTACGCAGAGACAGGCTCAGGCCATTCTGGAAATGCAGTTGCAACGCCTGACAGCTCTCGAGCGCGATAAGGTCCAGAATGAGTATGACGAACTGCAGAAGAAGATTGCCGAGTACGAAGAGATTCTGCGGAATGAAAAGGTCTTGCGGCGTCTGATCGTCAAAGAGCTTAAGGAGGTACAGAAGGAGTTCGGCGACGAGCGCAAGACGGCTATTATCGATGAGCAGGCGGAGATTGGCCTGGAAGACCTGATCGCCGTTGAAGACGTGGTGATCACGCTCTCGCATTCGCAGTATCTTAAGCGCACTCCGCTTTCCACCTATCGCCAGCAGGCCCGCGGCGGCAAGGGGCGCCTGGGAATGAAAACCCGCGAGGCGGACTTTTTAGAAGGGTTGTTTGTCGCCTCCACACACAGCTACATCTTGGTGTTTACGGACACCGGCCGGGTGCACTGGTTGAAGGTTTATGAAATCCCCGACGTGGCTGCTGCAGGGCGCGGCAAACACATCGTCAATCTGGTGAACCTGACACCGCGCGAAAAAGTGGCTTCGCTGGTGACGCTGAAGGAGCTTCCCGACGATCGGAAAGACATTGAAGTAAACGGCGAAACCTATGCGGCCGAGGGCTACGTGACCCTCGTCACGCGCAAGGGCATCATTAAAAAGACGCGGCTTGCGAATTTCTCAAACCCCATGTCGCGCGGCATCATCGCGATGAATGTTGATGAGGGTGATGAGTTGATTGGGGCCAAGCAGACCACGGGCCAGGACACCATCTTCCTTGCCACGCACGAGGGCATGGCCATTCGCTTCCCCGAAAGCGACGTCCGCGACATGGGACGCCAGGCCCGCGGCGTGCGCGCGATGGGGCTGGCAAACGGCGACTACATTGTGGGTATGGAAGTGGTGGGTGAAAAGGAGTTGATCCTTTCCGTCACTGAAAAAGGCTTTGGCAAGCGGACGCCTATCACAAAATACCGGCTGCAATCGCGCGCGGGCAAGGGCGTGATCAATGTGAAGACCACAAATCGCAACGGCAAGGTGGTCAGCTCGCTCAGCGTCACGGAAGATTCAGAGGTTATGCTGATCACCCAGCAGGGGAAGATCGCGCGGCTGGATTCGGCCAAGATTCGGGCCTCGGGACGTTCTTCTCAGGGCGTGAAGCTGGTCAATCTTGGCGCAGAAGACCAACTGGCCGCCGCCTGCCTCATCCGTGCTGAAGACACCGACGACGAGGACGACGCCCAGGGTACGCTGATCCAGTGACACTTTTGATGGTGTGTGGGTTGAGACCCTTCGGTTCAACTGTTATGCTGGTTTTTAGAGGGGTACCTATTGGGCGACCTGGAGAACAAACAGAAACGGCTGGAAGGGGAGTTGAAGAAACTGCCTTCGCTGATTGTCGCCTACTCGGGCGGCGTCGATTCCGCCTATCTGGCTTATGCGGCGCACCAGGCCCTGGGCGAACACATGCTTGCCGTGACGGCGCTCAGCGCCAGTTATTCGGAGCGCGACCGGCGCGAAGCCAAGGCCTGCGTCGAACGCTACCGCCTCCCGCACGAATTCATCAACACTTCCGAACTTTCAAATCCCGACTATCGCGCCAACAATCCTGACCGCTGCTTTTTCTGCAAGGATGAGCTTTTCAGCCAGCTCGATCAGCTCGCCGCCCGGCGCGGATTTGCCGCCGTGGCTTATGGTGTGAACGTGGATGACCAGGGTGACTGGCGGCCCGGCCAGCAGGCGGCCCGCGATCATAAAGTTCTAACGCCGCTGCTTGACGCCGGCCTCACCAAAGCTGATATTCGTGAGCTCTCGCGGCGGGTTGACCTGCCCGTCTGGGACCGGCCCGCTTCTGCCTGCCTCTCTTCGCGCATTGCCTACGGGATTGAAGTGACTCCGGAGCGGCTGGCTGTGGTGGAAAAAGGCGAAGAGGCGCTTCGGGCGCTCGGTTTCCGCCAGTTCCGCGTCCGCCATCATGACAACCTGGTGCGGCTGGAAATCGCTCCTGAAGAGCTGCCGCGGGCTTTGAAGCCGGAAATGGCCGCAAAGTTTGTGGAAATCTTCAAGCCTTTGGGATTCAACTTTGTGACGCTTGACCTGGAAGGCTACCGCAGTGGATCGCTCAACACCCACCTGGTCAAAATCGCCGACTGAGCGCAACGGCGCAACCTATTCTTCCTCCGGGCTTGACCCGTTACCGGCAAATTCCGTCGCAACCCTGATGGTATTGCAGTGGATGCGGACGGTGTCGGCCACGTGGCGCGCGTACCCGCCTGCGAAAGTCACCGCAACGGGAATGTTCTTGCCCCTTACCTTCTCAAACACTATGCGGTCGCGTTGTTCAAGGCCTTGCAAGGTGACCTTCAGCCCGCCCAACTGGTCCTCTCGATAGGGGTCGGCCCCGGCGAGGTAGAAAACCACCTGCGGATCAAATTCCGCAAGCGCCTTGTCGAGACTGTCTTCAAGCACGGTCAGGTACTCGGTATCCTGAACCCCGTTCTGCAGATTCACGTCCAGATTGCTGGGAGGCTTGGGATAGGGATAATTGTTCTCTTGGTGGAGTGAAATGGTGTAGACAGTTTCGTCCCCGCCAAAAATGGCCGCCGTGCCGTTGCCCTGGTGGACGTCGCAATCGACGGTCATAGCGCGCTCAATCAGGCCGTCTTTCTGCAGGCGGCGGATGGCGACAGCAACGTCATGAATCACGCAGAACCCTTCGCCGTGGTCCGGGAAAGCGTGGTGGAAGCCGCCGCCGATGTTGACGCCCACACCATCTTCCAGCGCCAGGCGTCCCGCCAGGATTGATCCTCCCGCCGAAAGCCACACGGCCCGGACGAGTTCGGGAGAATAGGGAACTTCCATCCTCAGGATTTCAACATAGGAAAGTTTCGCATTTTTCAGTTTCCAGATGTAATCGCGGTTGTGCACCAGGGCCACGTCGTCGTCAGAGGCGGGGGAAGGCTCAACAATGTCCTCGGGACTGATTACATTTTCCTCAAGCAGCCGCTCCTTGATCAGGCGGTACTTCGTGGAAGGAAAAACATGGTTTCCCAGATTCAGGTCGTATTGGTCTGAATAAACAACTTTCATATCCGAAGAGGTGGAACTGGATTCATGGATTTTGAAGTTTGGAGTTCCGAGTGCCTATTCCACCGTCACCGATTTGGCCAGGTTTCTGGGCTGGTCCACGTCACACCCACGCAGCACAGCAATGTGATAAGCCAACAACTGCAGGGGTATGACCTCAAGAACCGCGGAGAGGTATTCATTGGTCTGGGGAAGCGTGATCAGATGGTCCGCCATGTCCTGCACTTCACGGTCACCTTCTGTAACCAGGGCAACGATCACGGCCCCGCGGGCTTTGGCTTCTTTGATGTTTGAAACGGTTCGCTCATAGCGAAGCTTCGAGTCCGCGGACTTGCTGTCGCACGTGGCCATCACCACCACGGGCAGACCTTCCGTAATGAGAGCGATGGGACCGTGTTTCAACTCACCCGCCGGATAGGCTTCGGCGTGGATATAAGAAACCTTTTTCATCTTGAGCGCGCCTTCCTGCGCCACCGGAAAATGGACACCCCGGCCCAGAAAAAGAAAATCTGAAGCGCGGTCGAAGTGGCGGGACAGTTCTTCGTATTCCTCGTCCTTTTGCAGGACGGATTCGAGCTGCCGCGGAAGCATGGTCAGTTGGCTGAGAAGTTCCTTCGATTCTGCGGGGGGAACCAGCCCGCGAAGCTGGCCCAGGTATACCGCGAACAGGTAAAGCCCGATCAGTTGAGAAGTAAAAGTCTTGGTGGAACCCACGCCGATTTCCGGCCCCGCATGTGTGTAGATGGTTCCGTTGGCTTCCCGGGGCACCATGCTGCCCAGCACGTTGCAGATGGCGAGCGTCTTGGACCCTTTGGCCTGGGCCTCGCGCTGCCCCGCGATGGTGTCGGCCGTTTCGCCTGACTGCGTGATCAGCACCGTCAGCGTGCGGGAATCCACAAGCGGATCGCGGTAGCGGAACTCGGAGGCGTAGTCCACTTCCGTGGGGACGCGTGCCAGCCGCTCAAACATGATCTTGCCCGCCATGCCTGCGTGGCGCGACGTGCCTGCGGCGACAATCTTGATTTCCCGGAAGGCGCGGAATTCGTCTTCGGTGATTTCCATTTCGTCCAGGAAAATCTGGCCCGTTTCCGGAGAAACGCGGCCCAGTGCGGTGTCACGCACAGCGCGCGGCTGCTCATAAATCTCTTTCAACGTGTAGTGCTTGAAGCCGCCTTTTTCAGCCAGAATCGGGTCCCAGCTGATGTGTTGCACACGGCGGGTGACGGGCTCACCGTTGAAGTCCATCAGCTTCACGCCGTTCGGCGTCAGCACCGCAATGTCGCCATCGGCGAGGAAAAACAGGTCGCGTGTGTGATAGAGGATGGCCGGAACGTCGCTGGCAACCAGATATTCGTTTTTGCCGAGCCCGATCACCGCCGGCGGCCCTTGCCGGACCGCGACAATCTTGTTCAAATCCTTAGTGGACATGATGGCCAGGGCAAACACGCCGGTCAGGCGCCCGACGGCGGCCCTGACGGCATCGTCCAGCGTGACCTTCGCTGTGGGAGGCGACGGCCTGTCGAGGTATTTCTCAATCAGGTGGGCGATGACCTCGGTGTCGGTTTCCGTGGTGAAGACATGACCCTCTTCCACCAGTTCCTGTTTCAGCTCCAAGTAGTTTTCGATGATCCCGTTGTGGACAACCACAACGGTGCCGTGGCAGTCTCGGTGAGGGTGGGCGTTTTCTTCCGTTGGAGCTCCGTGCGTGGCCCAGCGGGTGTGCCCAATGCCATAAGTGCCGTCGATGGGATTCAGGCGGATGACTTCTTCCAGGTTGCGCAGCTTGCCCATCGTGCGGCGAATGGCCAGGTTGCCGTCCTTCATCACAGCCAGGCCCGCGGAGTCATACCCGCGGTACTGGAGGCGTTGAAGCCCTTCCAGCAGCACTGGAACCACGCGCTTGTTGCCGATGTAACCGATGATTCCTGACATGGATTGAGGTTCCCACCCCGGCAGGCTTGTCTGAAAAGAAGCCTTTGCCTGCTTCAGGATGCATCAAAGGCACTTATTCTAAGCCTGCATTATAGCAGAACCACACCGTCCTGTTTCGGGCCTCGCCCCGGTCCGAAACTGTCATGGGGGTCATCGGGATTGCTGGATGTAGACCTCGCCGGTGTTCAGGCTGGGCTTTTGATTGAAACTTCCGAAAGTCAGCCCTTCACCGGAAGCGATATATTCCTTCATTTTTGCCGACATGCGGCGGCAGACATCGGGATAGCGGTCTGCTACGTCGGTAAGTTCCTGAGGGTCGTTCTGAAGGTTGTAGAGCTGCGGTTTGTAGACCGCGGGTTTTGCGCCCGGCGTCACCGCAAACTTGTTCTGGCGGGCCTCGGGCTTCCAGATTTCCGTGTAGCTCCACTCGTGGTCGCGCGCGCAACCCACCCAGCCGTAGGTGTGCACCACAAAATCCTTGATGCTGCGGGTTTCTCCCGTTACCAATGGCCAGAAATTCGTGCCGGTCACGCGGGCGGGCGGTTTCAATCCCAGCAGGTGCAGCAGCGTGGGCATGTAATCGTGAATCTGCACAAATCCGGGAACCTTCTTCCCGGCAAATTTCTGGCCGGGCAAATGGATCATCAGCGGAACGTGGCTCACCTGCCCGCGCAGCTTGTCCGGCCCTTTCAGAAACTGGCCGTGCTCGCCCAGCATGGCGCCGTGGTCAGACATAAAGACGACAACCGAATTCTCCAGCAACCCGTACTGCCGGATAGTGTCCAGCAGCCGGCCGACCCAGTAATCCACGCAACTGACCTCTCCGGCGTAGTTGGCCCGGAACCGCTTCTTGATCTCGTCAGACAGCGGCACGGTGGCGTAGGGTGGCTCGACATAACTCGGAGTGTACGATCCCTTCCAGTACTTTTCGAGAAACCGCTGCGGCGGGTCCCACGGCTCGTGCGAATCAAACATTTCCACGTGCAGGTAGAAAGGTTTCTGGTTGAAATTGTTTTTCAGCCACTGGATGGCCTGGTCGGCGACAATCTGCGAGAGCGACTCGCCCTGCTGTTTCCACAGGTCGCGGTTCGCCTTGTACTGGGCCAGGAAGCCCTGGATGCCGGGGAAGCGTTTCAGGTATTCGGCCGAAACGATATCGCTGACGTCGGGCAGCTTGTGGGGTGCGGTGCCATAGAAGTCAAACTCCTGGCCGCGAACCCACCGGAAGGTGCGAAACCCACGATGGAAGTTCCTTCCCGGCCGCATCTGGTGCGGCAGGTCACTGATCAGCGTGGTGATGTAGTCCGCCTCGTACAGCGTCTCACTCAGCGTCTGGTCCTCGTTGTAAAGATGGTGCCATCCGGGCAGCTGCACCGGCTCATGCTGGCGGAAGTAATAGCAAGGAATCACCCGCCGGCCCGTGTAGAGCGTGCGGCGGATGACGATGGTGGGCATGCCTTCCGGGTAGGCGTCCTCAAAAACGACGCACTCGTTCGAGAAGCGGTCCAGGTTGGGCGTCTCGAGGTTTTCAAGCCACTTTTTGCCGTAGCAGGCCAGGTTGTCGTGGCGAAAGGTGTCACTGACAATCACAATCAGGTTCAGATTGTTTCCGCGCTGCTTCGGAGGCCGCTCCCAGATGGAGCCGCATTCACGCGGGGCAGCGGCAGGCTGCGCTTTGGCCTCCGCAGTCCGTCCGCCAAGTCCTGCCGCGGCAACCATTGCGGTGCTCTTCAGGAAGTTCCTGCGTGAAGAATTATTCCCCGCCATAGTTAAGTTCCTCCCTTCATTCCTGCCGGGCGCCCTACGACCTTGCAGCGTTGATCCGGATATATTCGTGCGTGAAGTCGCAGGTCCATACCCAGGCGTCGGCTTTGCCCTGGTGCAGATCGATGCGAACCACGAGCTCGCTGTTATCGAGCACTTCTTTCGCGGCTGCCTCTTCAAATCCTGCGTGGACGCCGCGGCGGCAGAGGTAGAGGCCATTGACGCGGACATCCACCTTCGATGCGTCGATGGCAGCCCCGGAATAACCCGCAGCACAGACAATCCGACCCCAGTTGGGATCGCCGCCGGCCAGTGCCGTCTTCACCAATGGTGAGTTGGCCACTGTGCGGGCTACGCGCTCGGCGTCAGAGGCATTCCGAGCGCCGCGCGCTTCAATTCGGGCGATTTTCGTTGCGCCTTCACCATCCTTCACGATCATTTGGGCGAGCGCCTGGCAGACTTCGGTCAGCCCCTGCAGGAACTTCTTCGCGGCGGGCGTGCCGGGCCGGATGGCGGCTCCGGAAAGGCCGCTGGCCAGCGCCACCACGCTGTCATTGGTAGAAGTGTCGCCATCCACCGTGATTCGGTTGAAGGAATCATCCACGGCGGCGCGCAGCATCTTCTGGAAAGTGGCGGGTGCAATGGCGGCGTCCGTGGTGATGTAAGACAACATGGTGGCCATGTTCGGATGGATCATGCCGGCGCCCTTGGCTACGCCTGCCAGCGTTACGGTCCGGCCCCCGATTTTGGATTGCAGCACGGCGGACTTGGGAAAGCTGTCCGTCGTCATCAACGCTCGCGGTACTTCCGGCGCGCTTTCTGCGGAAAGAATTTCCTTCAGGGTGGGAAGCTGCTTCAGAATCAGGCCCAGGTTCAGGGGTGTTCCTATCACGCCGGTGGAAGAGACGATGACCTCGTGTGGCTGCACGCCCAGCAACCGAGCCACAGCCTTTCCCGTCTGTTCGGCCACCGCGAAACCTGCGCGCCCGGTGCAGGCATTGGCGTTGCCCGAGTTGGCGATGATGGCCCGGGCCCGGCCGCGGTTCTTTTTCATATTCTGCCGGCAGAGAAGCACCGGCGCGGCGGCAGCACGGTTCGTTGTGAAGACGCCGGCGGCGCTGGCACGGGGCTCGTCACAAACAACCAAGGCGAGGTCCAGCGCACCTGGGGCCTTTTTGATTCCAGCCGCGGCCGCGGCAGCACGGAAGCCTTTAGGGGTGGCCAGGCTTCCTTCAATGGCGTTCCAATTCGGCATCGGGCAGTTCGGCTCCTTTTCGTTTGGAACTTTAGAGTTGCACAGTCTAGCAGAAATTTATGCTATCGCGGAGGGGTCTTGAAGAATCTTTGGGAAGGGAAACGCCGAACGCCTAGCGGATCGGTTTGACGTTTTTCAGCTCCAGCACGCCTGGCGCGGGTTTTTCCTTGGGTGGTGGCCCACTCACCTTGATGGTCTTGATGCTTTCCTCGCAGGCCTGCACGAAAAGTTTCGGGTCGCTCGAACCTGGGCGGCAGTTGGCCTCGACAATATGGTCGGGTGAAATGATGTGGGCCGTCACAAGGTCCGCATTTACTGCGCTGGACACATCAAAACTGATGGCCGGCAGCACCTGGGCATGCTCCTTGGATTGCCAGATCATCACGGCATCGCGGCCCTGGATTTTCATATGCTCGAAGCGGTAGTCCGGGATGTTCTGATACGTCCCCGCGGTTTGCCACTTGGCCAGAAGCTGCGGCGAGAACTCGTCTGCGTTATTCGGATTGGATTGCGAGGTAATAATCAGCGCCGGCCCGCGGCTGAAAAGGCGGGAGCGGTAGATCCTGACCCCCCCGGGGAAATCGTCAACCTTGCCATAGATGCCGGCGGCAACCTTCATGTCGATTCCCAGCGTCGCGTTCTGGTAAGGAAGAAGATCGAGGACCTTGTTCGCCTTGTAACCCTGATAATACGGATACCACTTGACCAGGGCGTATTCGGCCCCGAGCGCAAACCCGCCGATCAGGATGATTCCCAGAGCAAACTTCGCCTGCATCGAGAGCTTCTTCATGGGCTCATCTTAGCCTGAGATCGGGGCGTGCGCAATTCTTAGTGGCGGCTCACTCTACCCGAAGCAAAGGGCTGGTTCTTTCCACTACTCTGCCCACCTGCCGGGCTGGAATACCGCGCTCGGCCAGTTTCTCAACCAGCGCCGCAGAGTCCTTCTCGCTCACCACCAGAAGCAGCCCGCCGCTGGTTTGGGGATCGAACAGCAGGCTGCGAATCTCCTGCGGAACCTTCGGGTCAAACTCCACGCAGCCGGACATAAATTTAATATTATTTTTCAGGCCACCGGGAAGGTAGCCGTCACGCGAATATTCCAGCGCGCCGGGAAGGAATTCGACCTCTTTATGCTCGATCACCATGCTGACACTGCCGGCCGCAGCCATGGCGCGCAGGTGGCCGAGCAGCCCAAAGCCGGTGATGTCGGTGGCGGCGTGGACGTCGAACTCATGGGCCACTTCACTCCCCGCGCGGTTGAGCGTCTGCATCGATTCGATGGAGGCGTTCACGGAGGCTTCGCTGGCTTTTTGCTTTTTCAGCGCCGTCGAAATGATGCCGGTGCCCAGGCGCTTGGTCAGCACCAGGCGGTCGCCGGGCTTCGCACCCCGGTTGGCCAGCACGCATTTGGGATCCACCACTCCGGTAACCGCGTAGCCGAACTTGATTTCTTCATCTCCAATCGAATGTCCACCGATCACCGTGCAGCCCGCCTCCTGCATCTTGGCCAGGCCACCCTGGAGGATCTTCTCCAGCACATCCAGGTCGCGGCCCGTATTGGGAAAGCCCACAATCGAGAGCGCTGAAACCGGCCGCCCGCCCATGGCGTAAACATCGCTCAGGGAATTGGTTGCGGCAATCTGGCCGAACGTCCAGGGATCGTCCACGATGGGCGTGAAGAAATCGACCGTCTGCACCAACGCGACATCAGGCGAAATCAGATACACGCCCGCGTCGTCGCCGGTGTCGAAACCGACGAGAACATTAGGGTCAGATTGTTTAGGCAGCTTGGCCAGGACCGAGTCCAAAATACTTGGACTCAACTTGGCCGCTCAACCCGCTGCCTTCACCATTGCGGTCAACCGCTTTCGTTCGTCCATAACTGGCATTATAGGCTGAAGTTTTAGACTGATGTACGTGCGATCTGCCGCCCGCGCAATGCGTGAAACGCGGAACGTGTCTACTCCATGGCGTCCCAAACTTCCTTAAAGCTCTGGACAGCGAACTCCAGGTCCGCCCGCGTGTGCGCGGCGGATATCTGCACGCGGATGCGCGCCTTGCCCTGCGGCACCACCGGGTAAGAGAAGCCGATGACGTAGATGCCCTTTTCGAGTAGAGCATCGGCCATCTGGGTGGCTTTGGCGGCGGCGCCGATCATGATGGGCACAATCGGATGCTCGCCCGGCAGGATGGAAAATCCCAATTCTGTCATCTGCTCCCGGAAGAATTTTGTGTTTTCCATCAGGCGCTCGCGCAGATCGCCCGACTCCTGCAGCAGCTCCAGAACCTTCAGGGAGGCCGCCACAATCGCCGGCGATACCGAGTTCGAAAACAGGTAAGGCCGCGAGCGCTGGCGCAGCAGCTCGATGATTTCTTTACGCCCCGTCGTGTAACCGCCGCTTGCACCGCCGAGCGCCTTCCCCAGCGTTCCCGTAATGATGTCCACGCGGCCTTCCACTTCGCAGTGTTCCGGAGTGCCGCGTCCGTGCTTGCCCATAAAACCCACGGCGTGCGAATCGTCCACCATCACCAGCGCGCCGTACTTGTCCGCCAGGCCGCAAATCCCCCCGAGCTTCGCTATGTAGCCGTCCATGGAGAAGACGCCGTCGGTGGCCACCAGGAGGACTCGCGCCTCCTCTTTGGCTTGTTTCAGCTTTTCTTCCAGGTCGTCCAGGTCGCCGTTGCGAAAGCGGTAGCGTTTTGCTTTGCACAGCCGGACGCCGTCAATGATGCTGGCGTGGTTCAATTCGTCCGAAATAATGGCGTCTTCGGCGTCCAGCAGTGTTTCAAACAGTCCTCCGTTGGCGTCAAAGCAGGAGCTGTAAAGGATGGTGTCGTCGGTTCCAAAAAACCGGCTCAACTCCGTTTCCAGCTGCCGGTGGATAGCCTGCGTACCGCAGATAAAGCGTACCGATGAAAGGCCGTAGCCCCAGCGGTCGAGCGCCTCTTTCGCCGCCTGCACGATGGCGGGATGGTTGGCCAGGCCCAGGTAATTGTTGGCGCAAAGGTTCAGCACACTCTTTCCGCTTTCCAACTCCACCCGGGTCTGCTGCGCCGAAGTCAGTGTTCGCTCGTTCTTGTAAAGCCCGGCCTGCCGGATTTCATCCAGCCTGGCCATCAGATGTTCGCGGGTGCTTCCGTACAATTTATTCCCTCCAGTCGAGGATTACTTTGCCACAGTTGCCGGTCCGCATGGCGTCGAACCCTTGTTCATATTCCTGCCACTTGAGGCGGTGCGTAATCACGGGGTTGATGTCCAGGCCCGATTCCAGCATCACCGTCATCTTGTACCACGTCTCGTACATCTCGCGGCCGTAAATGCCCTTGATGGTCAGCATGTTGAAGATGACGTCATTCCAGTTGATGGACATTTCCTGGTTGGGGATGCCAAGCAAGGCGATCTTGCCACCGTGGCTCATGTTGCCCAGCATGCTGCGGAAGGCCGCCGGGTTGCCGGACATCTCGAGGCCCACGTCAAATCCTTCCTGCATGCCCAGCTCTTTCTGCACCTGCTCCAGCGGCGTTTTCCGGGGATCGATGGCTCGCGTCACGCCCATCCTTTCTGCCAGCTTCAGGCGCTCGGGAATCAGGTCTGTGATCACCACATAGCGAGCTCCGGCATGCCGCACCACCGGCGCCGCCATCAGCCCGATAGGCCCCGCACCGGTGATCAGTACGTCTTCACCCAGCACGGGGAATTGCAGCGCCGTATGGACCGCATTGCCGAACGGATCGAAGATGGAGGCGATTTCCAGCGGGACCTTGGGGCTGTGCCGCCAGATGTTGGTCATGGGCAGCACAATGTATTC
>Ga0102953_1000670_pt1 | contig 23154 bp, 27 predicted proteins | sample SalPon2A_C_D2_MG_FD_78509 | JGI IMG/M metagenome (GOLD analysis project Ga0102953, IMG submission 78509) | Soil microbial communities from South San Francisco under conditions of wetland restoration - Salt Pond MetaG R2A_C_D2_MG | ecosystem: Environmental > Terrestrial > Soil > Wetlands | place... | reverse complement strand
GCTTCGAAAGCGCCGGCGTCGTCTGGCAGTTACTCCGCGGTCGCGCGAACGGAGATGGGCGGGTCCGCTACGCTCGCGGCCGCCGAGTGACGGTGGAAACCACTCCCGCGCGTCCCATGCAGCTCGACGGCGAGGCCGCGGGCACCACGCCGTTCACCGCGGAGCTGATCCCCGGCGCGATCCGGGTGTTCGCGGCGGGCTGAACGCGTGGCCGACACCCTGCTCCTGGTCGACGACGATCCCGACGTGCTCCGGTCGGTCGGTGCATTCCTCGAACGGAGCGGCTGGACCGTCTTCCGCGAGGACACCGGCGAAGCCGCGATCACCGCGTTTCAGCGCGAGCGGCCCGACGTCGTGGTGCTCGATCTGTGGCTTCCCGATCTCTCGGGCCTCGATGTGCTCGAACGCTTGCGCGAGTGGAACGCGGCGGTCGTCCTGCTCACGGGGCACGCCGACGTGCCGACCGCCGTGCAGGCGATGCAGCTCGGCGCGGAGAACTTTCTCACGAAGCCCGTCGACATGCCACACCTCGTGGCCACGGTGACGCGCGCCGCGGAGACGGCGCGGCTCCGCCGCGAGGTGCGGCGCCTCACCGCGTCCGACCGTCCCGGTGCGGGGGCCGTCGCCCTCGGCGTCTCACCGCCGATGCGCGAGCTGGAGCGCCAGGTGGCGCTCCTCGCCGAGGCCGAGCGCACCACGGTGCTCATCACGGGCGAGAGTGGAACCGGCAAGGGGCGCGTGGCGCGGATGCTGCACGCCGGGTCACCGCGCGCGGCGGCGCCCTTCGTGGAGGTGAACAGCGGCGGGCTCACCGCCACGTTTCTGGCGAACGAGCTCTTCGGTCATGAACGGGGCGCGTTCACCGATGCGAAGGACACCAAGCGCGGCCTCTTCGAGATCGCCGATCGGGGGACGCTTTTTCTGGACGAGATCGGCGAGCTCGGTCTCGAGCTGCAGCCGAAACTGCTCGGCGTGATCGAGACCAAGCGCTTCCGGCGACTGGGAGGCACCCGCGAGATCGGGGTGGACGTTCGTCTGCTCGCGGCCACGAACCGCGATCTGGTCCAGCTCGTGAACGACGGGGCGTTCCGGGAGGATCTCTACTACCGGATCAACGTCACGGTGATTCACCTGCCGCCGCTTCGCGAGCGCGCGCGCGACGACCGCCTCGCGCTCGTCGAACAGCTCATGGCGGAGCTCGCGGGGGAGGTTCCGGGCGCGCCCGCCGAGGTCGGCACGGAGGCGCTCGATCGGTTGCTGTCGTACGCGTGGCCCGGCAACGTCCGCGAGATGCGCAACGCCCTCGAGCGGGGTATGATCATGGCACGTGGCGCACCCGCGCTCGGCTTGGAGCACCTGCCCACGGAGATCCGCCGTGGGCGGGGCGGCGTCCGCCGGCACAAGGCGGAGACGCTCAAGGATGCCGAGCGACGCCAGATCGAGCGCGCGCTCAAGTTCCATGGTGGCAACCGGACGCACGCGGCGCGGGAACTCGGGATCTCGCGCGTGACATTGCTCAAGAAGATCCGCGACTACGGCCTCGAGACCTGAGGAGGACGCCGTGCCCCAAGAAACCGATGCGATGGTCTGTCGCGCCTGCGGCAACGAGGAGCGGGCCTCCGAGGGGTACCCGTGCGTCGACTGCGGCACCTTCATCTGCCTGATCTGCTCGTTCCGCGGGGTCGAGCGATGTAAGGAGTGCCAGGCGAAGCACGACGCCGGCTCCGACGCCGCAAGCGAATGAACCCGCGCGGCATCCCGCGCCCATGAACGCTCCCGCCCCATCGTTCACCGACATCGGCGTCACGGTCGGCCACGTCACGCACGCGGAGGCCGGCACGGGATGCACCGTCGTGCTTGCGGCGGACGGCGGCATGCGCGCGGCCGCCTACATTCGCGGCCGCGCGACGGGTACGCGTGAATTCGATGCACTCTCCCCCCGCCATCTCGTTCCCCACGTCGATGCGATCCTGCTCACGGGCGGTTCGGCCTTTGGCCTCGGCGCCGCCGACGGCGCGATGCGCTGGCTCGCCGAGCGCGGGCGCGGATTCCCGGTCGGCATCGGGGTGGTGCCGATCGTGCCGGCGGCGGTCGTGTTCGATCTGGGGCCGATCGGGCACGCCGATCGCTGGCCCGGTCCCGACGACGGCTACGCGGCGTGCGCCGCGGCGGCGCCGGGGGTCACCGAGGGCTCGGTGGGTGCGGGCACGGGGGCCACGGTCGGCAAGGCGCTCGGCATCGAGCGCGCCATGAAAGGCGGGGTGGGGAGCTGGGCCGTGCGGCACGGGAACGTCGTGATCGGCGCGCTCGCCGTCGTCAACGCGTACGGCGATGTGCGGGACGCGACGGGGAACATCCTCGCGGGGGCGCGTGACGGCTACGGCGGATTCAGCGACGCGCGCGCCCAGCTGGCCGCCGGCAACGGGCCCACGACGCGGTTCGGGACGAACACCACGCTCGTGGTGGTCGGCACCAACGCGCAGCTCGATCGCCACGAACTCGCGGAGCTCGCGCGAAGCGCCTCGGACGCCCTCGCGCGGCGGATCACGCCGGTGGGAACGGCGGTGGACGGCGATGTGATCTTCGCGATTTCGGCGGGCGACGTCGCGCCGCCGCCGCCGCTCTCCGTGGAGCTGATCGCGCAGGACGTCACGGCGATGGCCATCGAGCGCGCCGTGCGGCTCGCGCGGGGAACCACCGAGGTGCCGGGGCTCGCGGGGTAGCCGCACGCCCCGGGTCCGCCGCTATTTCCGCTTCACCAACCGCACCGTCACACCCTCCACGGTCTTGTTCGTGCCCCTCTTGGGAATCTCGAACGTTGCGGCGACGGCATTCATCTCGAGGCGGTCGAGCACGGCGGGCGCGAGGGTGACCGTGTATCGTCCCGGCCGAACGCCGTACGTATAGAACGTTCCGTCGCTGAACGTGGTCGTGTGGGTCACCGCTCCGGTCTCGCGCTCGCGGAGCTCGACGTCCACCGTCGGCACCCCGCGTCCGTCGGGGAACATCACGGTACCGCTCACCTCACCGCCCTGCACGAACGGGATGGGGACGTCGCGGAAGGTGTTCGGAAGGAGGGTGAGCCGGCGCGTCACGAGCTGGGGGACGATGAGTGGATCCGCGATCGAGAGTGTGTCCACCTCGACGGTGGTCGTCGTGAACGGGACGAGATCCCAGATGGTAAAGCGTCCGCTCGAGTCCGTGGCGATGGCCTGGGATCCGATCCGAACTCGCAGGCCCGGAAGGACGGGTTCGCCCGGATCCCACTGTCCGTTGTCGTTCTGATCCACGAATGCTCTGCCCGTGATCCCCGCACGCCCAACGCTCTGACCGTTGTCGAAACTGAGCGTCTGATCGCGCGCGTTCCAGAGCACGGATCCCTCGAAGAACTCAGAGCCCTGGATGCCCGTGGACGGCGTGTAGCTGTTGCGGGCCACCGCCCGGAGTGAGGGGAGATACGTCGTGAGCGAGAAGTTGATCGTCATTCCCTGACCGTTGATCCAGTACGTCGACGCATCCGCGCGGAGGGGACCGTACAGTTGGCGGCCCACGCCGAGTCCGATTTGCGTGAGCCCCACGTGTGATGCGACACCGATGAGCCCGGAGACGAACGTGGACCGGAGCCAGTGCGTGGGCCCGGTCAGGGCTGCATCCACGGTAGCCCTCACGCCGATGTCCGTGCTGGTCGCCGCACCGGCAGGTCGCGTCGCCATGTAGGTGCCGCCCAGCCCGAGGCGCACACCACGGATGCGCGTGACCGCGTTGAGCAGCGCCGCATCCCGCGTTTCGGTCGCGCCCACGGCGTGCGATGCGGACCCTTGCAGGTAGAAGGTCCCGCCCGGGAGCGGCGGACGCCAAAAGAGACTGACCGTAGTCCGATGTGCGTCGATGGCGGAGCCCACGAGCGGCTGGAGCGTGCCATGGGCGAAGCGCGTGTGCGCGATGCCCGCGTGCAGATTGGGGCTCGGATCGTAGCTGATGGACGCGGCCGCCTGCGCGTGGAGCACGCCTTCGATGCCGAGGGAGATGCTTCGTGTCGCGTTCGCAAAGACACCGAGGTAAGGGTTGGACTCGCTCGGAAGCGTGTCGCGGACGAAGTAGTCGGTACCGGCCTGGAACGTGATGCGGTTGGACGGCGCGTAGCGCAGATCGCCGTTCACATGCGCGGTGCACGGATCCGTGCTGCATTCCCCACCAGAGAAGCTGTACTCGAAGTGCCGGGCCGGGAGCCGATTCGTGGGTACCTGGAAGGTGACGAGCGAGCGAGCGATCTGACCGTTCGGACCGTAGCCCACGAGCTCGAGGGGGTTGGAGCCGTAGTCCACGGGTACGGAGAGCATGTAGCGGCCGTCCGGACCGACCGACTGATAGCCCAGCAGGTTCTGACCGCGGTACGCCTCGATCTCCCATCCCGGCGCGAGTGAGCCGATCAGCGGCTCGACGCCGAAGCTCGAGAGCCGAAGATAGGGGGCGTTCGTCACCGCCGCGCCGCGGATCGGCCGGGGTTGGCGCCCACCGGAGAAGACGTCACCTATGCGGATCTGGCGCAGCCAGTCACGGTCGTCCCACGCGCGGACCCAGGAGGCTCGAGTGTCGCTACTCCACGCGCCGGGCGTGCGGTTCGCCAGCTCCTGGATGTCGAGGCCGCCGCCGGCCACCTGGGCGCCGAGCGCGAGCTGAAGTGCGAAATCGTGCGCCGGGTCACGCGTCGCCGTCGTGAGGCCCCAATCGAGGGCCGCGCCATCGGCCGCACGAATCGGCGTGGGGATCAGCGGAGCCGCCGCCTCCTCCTGGGCTTCCGCGGCGAGGAGGGCTTTGCGCCGGCGCTCCCGTGCCTGGCGCAGCACGACGGGGAGACTGTCCGTCCGCGTCACGTGGACCGTCAACGCCGACCAATCCATGCGCACGTCCACGTCGAACATCCACCCGATGACGCTGGTCGCGACATAGAGCTCCGAACCGCGCCAGCGAGCACTAGCCGCCGGAAGCACCATGGTCGAGTCGCCACGGCGCGCGATCTGCCCTTCGGTATCGAACAGGTAGGGGATCCCCGCCGGCTCGATGATGCCCCCGATCTGGTGCCCGATCAGGACCTGGGTCTTCTTGATCTCCGCGAGAGCCAGAAACGTGTTGACGGGGAGGAGCACGACGGAATCTCGGGCGAGGGCGACGACCACCTGTTCAGGTCCCGCGCGAAACGCGAGATCGACGATAACCTCCGTGGCAGCGGTATCGGGGACCTGCGCCGGGAGCCGCCTGGCGGAAAAGGTGGCGAGGGCCACGAGCGCCGGCATGCACCACCACCGGGCAGCCACCACCTCAGTTGCCTGTATACGCCACGGTGAGTGTGATCGTGCCCGTGTAGATCCCGGGAAATTGTGCGGCGGCCGGTGCGACCGTACCGCCGATCCAGATGTAGTACGTGTTCTTCGGGTTAGGGTTGTTGCGAATGCGGTCCACCCATCCCGCTGACGGATCGAAGTAGGCGCATTGATTTTGTTGGTTGCGGTCGCGTCCGCAGCCGGCTTGCGCGCCGAACACGATCGGCATGGCGTGCGCGCCGACCCGCAGCGAATCCGGGAGGGAGAACAACGCCGCGATCTCCGCGTTGCGCGTCCCGTGGACCTCCCAGAGTCCGGAGCTCGCGGAGCTTCTCGGATCGACCACCGTCGGTACCCCGGGAGCCACCGCGCCGAATGCGAGATCGTTCATGCGCGCGGCCGACAGACCGGTCGTGGACACCTGGGCGACGGCCTGGATCGACGCCGTGCCCTGGGCGGACACAGCGGTCGGCCGCGCTCCGAAGGAGAGCCCGCAGACGGTGAGCGCGAGCAACATGCGGCGAAGCGGCATCGGCTCAGTGGAGCACCACGCCCGCCGAGCGCTCGATGGCCGGCACCGGGAGCACGTCGTCCTGCGGCAGATCGCTCCGCTTGGTGTCGAGCGTCAGGTGCACGGTATACCGTCCCGGCGGGAACGAGTCCGCGGGAAAGGCGAGTCGGCGATGCTGCTGGAAGTACACGGCGATCGGCGTGTCCCACGTCGCGCGGGCGTGATCGAGCGAGTCCTGCACGACGAGGTGCACGTTGCCGAGATACGCGGCATTCCCGGTGCGTGTGAGACCGAGCCAGGTGACGAGGGAGTCGTGCTCCTCGGTCACGCGGAAGTCATCCACCGTAACGCCCGTGTGCACCGCGCCCTTCCGGTACGTGAGCGAGATGATGGTGCGGAGAACGAGATTGAGCCCCGCGTGGATGTTCGAGTCCGGGGTGGCCACCGCGACCTGTGCGCCGCGCGAGGTGACGAGGATGCGGCTCCAGTACTCGCCGTCCTTGAGGCCCGCGGGCGGGGTGGCGAGGAGCCGCACGACTTGGCGTTGGCCTGGTTGGACCACCACTCGGTGGGGGAAGGCTCGCACCCAGCTGGCGGCTGAGGGGGCGCCGGAATCCGGATCCTCGATCAGCTTGATGCCGATCTGGCCGGCGCTGTCGGTGGCGGGATAGCCGTACTCAAGATCGATCTGCACGTCCTCCGGCTTGGACCCGGTGTTGACGAGGTGCACCTCTCCGGTCCGCTCCCGATCACTGAGAAAGATTGCCTGCGGTGCCACGAGAATGGCCCAGGCGACCGGCGCGGCGACCATGAGCAGCAGCGCACCGGCGATGACCCGCCACCAGCGTACGTCACGGAGCCAACGAAGCCCTCGCATCAAACCCCCGTATAGGCGACGGTGAGAACGATGGTCCCAGAGTAGGTGCCGGCTCCCTGTTGCGGCCCCGGCAGCGCGGTTCCGCCGAGGTACACGTACAGACGTCCGTTCGCGCCGAGCGTGGTCACGAGCTGTACGCGTGGATCGAAGACCGTCGCCGCGGCGATCGTTCCCGCCTGGGAGTACCCCCCATCACCGGGCCCGAATTGCAGCGGGAGCGATAGCGCACCGGCGGTCATCTCCGCGGGCAGAGTCAGGTCGATCGCTACCTGCGTGTCCTTCCGTCCGCGTACTTCGAACTCGCCCGCATTCAGAGCATCGGTACGGCTGATGGTGGTGGGGACGCCGGGAAGGACGGTCCCGAAGTTCAGGGTCTGCCGACCGAAGACGCTGAGGGGGCGGCCCCCACCTCCGCGTCCCTGGGCGTGAACCGGGATCGTAATGAGTCCCAGAGCCAGCGCGACCAGCAGAGCCCACTTCAGCGCGCCTTGCCGAGGGGATGCTGTCCGCACGCGTGCCTCCAGGATATCGGGTCGTCAGGGAATGTAAGGCCCCCGGAGCGGGAACGCTGACGGCCGTGTGACACCCGACCGCCAGCGTACCGAAGAGGACTGACGTCCTCTTACCGTGCTCCGCGTCGGATCAGCTGCCCGTGTACGCCGCGGTGAGGGTGATGGTGCCCGTGTACGAGCCGGCCGGCTGGTTGCCCGCGGCGGCCACGGTGCCACCGATCCACACATAGAAGTTGCCGGTGCCACTGAGAGCGGCGGTCACCGGGCTATTGGGGTCGAAGGCCGTCGTGCCGGACTGCGAATTAGCCTGGTTGTACGCCGCGTCGGCGGTGCCGAACGTGATCGGAAGATTGTCGCTCGCGGCGTCGATCAGGTTGGCGGGGAGGGTGAACTGCACCGTCAGTCCAGCGCTCGCCACGCCGGAGATCGAGAAGCTACCGGCGGTCGCGGCGGTCGGGAGGACGCTCGCCGGGACGCCGGGATACACGGTGCCGAAGGCCAGATCGTTTCCGGCGGTCACGGTGAGCGGGGTGAGCACGGTGGCAGTTGCCGAAATGGTGGCGTTCTGCGCGGCCGCCGTGTTCGGCGCGAGCGCGAGCGCGGCTACGGCGGCGCCGGCAACAATCGAAGAAAGCAGGGACTTCTTCATCGTAGGACACTCCTCTTCGGTACGGGAATCTTCGCTTCGCTGGCGGCCACCCGAGGCCGCGTTCGGCGCGTCAAAAAAGCAAGCGGCGTGCCAAATGGAGATTGGGTGTTCAATCGCAAAGATTCTGTACAGCTAAACGTCGTACCGCAGGGAGGCGCGTGATCGCGCGAGAATCTGTCGGATGGCACGGCGACCGCGCGGATGTCATGTAATGATTCTTTGCACTATTGCTCTGATATAGTTGCTTCCTTGACACAGTATAAAAGATTGTAGCACAATGAGTTGTACAATTTATCGTGATCAGGTACTTGTCTTGCATTGTCTGATGATCGATGTGATTGACGGGTCACGAACTAATGGTAGGATCTGATGATCGACGGACGAGATAGGACGCGAGTTTTGGTGGGATTTGGCGCTTTGCTCGGAACGCTCGCCTTGGGGCTTCCGGGGCGTCTTTGCGCCCAGCAAAGTGCAAGAATCCAGGTGAGCGCGACCGTCGTCCAAATCCCGGTCTCCGGAACCCAGATTCAGGACGCCGAGCTGGCGGTCGTGGGGCAGCTTCAGGCGCTCACGCTCGGCGCGAATTCCACCGCAGCGAATGGCGTCTCGGGCGTGGTGGGGCCAGTCGGCGTCGAGCTGTCCTCCGGTGCTCGGCTTCGGCTGGACCCGCCCGCCGTCTCGACACGTGCCGCTGTTCCGCCCGCCGATCGGATCAATCACGTCACGCTCGCCTATCTCGCCAACTGACTCCCGGCGCGCGGCGCCTTCTCCGAAGCACTCCTGACCCATGAACGGCGGTAGTATCTTCCGCGTGTGACGCGGAAGCTCGTGCTGTTCGATATCGATGGGACCCTCCTCAGCACCGACGGGGTGGCGCGCCGTGCCATACATGGCGCGCTCGCCGACGAATTCGGGACGGCGGGCCCGCCGGACGGCGTGCGGTTCGATGGGAAGACCGATCCCCAGATCATCCGGGAGCTGCTGATCGCGGTGGGGCACGCCGGTGCGGAAGACGAGGTGCGGATCGCCGCCGTCTGCCGTCGCTACGTGACGCTCCTCGAGGCCGCCCTGGCCGACTCGCCCGACGCAACGCGGCTCCTGCCGGGCGTCACCCATCTGCTCGACGAGCTCGAGCGCCGGTCCGATGTGGTGCTCGGTCTGCTGACCGGCAACGTGGTGGACGGCGCCCGCCTCAAGCTCCGCGCGGCAGGACTCGCCTTCGACAGATTTCGGGTCGGGGCCTTCGGTTCCGATGCACCGGTCCGGAGCCATCTGCCGCCGATCGCCGCGCTGCGGGCCGCCGCGGTGATGGGGCGGACGCCGGCCGGTGCCGAGATCGTGATCGTCGGTGACACCCCCAACGACATGACCTGCGGCGCCGACGTCGGCGCACGGGCGATCGGCGTCGCGACCGGACACTACGAAGTGGACGAGCTCATCGCGGCCGGCGGGCATGCGGCCTTTGCCGACTTCACCGACCCCCATCCGGTCCTCGACGCCATCCTCGCGTGACGAGCCCGAAGCTTCTCATCCCGCTCCGTGTTCCGGAGATCGGCCCCGCCCTCGGGCACCTGGTGACCGGCTCGCCCGACGGGGAGCGATCGCTCGACGCCGCCCGACTCCAGCTCGTCACTCGGATTCTCGAGCATGCGGGGGAAGCGCGGCGGCTGGCCGCGCGCGAAGAGCGCCAGGCGGCGCTCGCCGCCGTGGGCGCCCGGGTGTGGCTGGACGCATGGGAAGAAGCGGTGGCCTCGGTCGCGGGTGCGCTGGTCCGCGAGATCCACGAGCGGCTCGAAGCCGCCGCCTCCGTCGCTCGGCTCCCGACGCGACTCGAGCGGCAGCTCCTGCTCGACGCCGGCGAGCAGCGCGCCGTCGCGGCACGGCTGGGCTCGGCAGGGGCAGGCTTCGTCGCGGCCCTGGACGTCGTTGACCGTTGCGCCGCCGAACTCATGCCCGCGACCGCGGTCGAGCGCCCTCGGCTCACGGCCTGGCAGGATGCGCTGCTCGCCGCGGCGCGACGGCTCGAGGCGGCGTGGCTCGCGCTGGAGCAGGCGGTTGCCACGGAGCGTGCGGCCTGGGAGCGGGTCGCGCAGCGTGCGGCGCGATGGCGGCGCCCGCTCTGGCCCGTGCTCGTCGCGGCTCCGCCGCTGCTCGCGCTCGCCGTCTGGCTTGGCCTGATCTTCGGCGGCTACGTGCCGGCGCCGGCCTGGCTCCATGATCTCTGGATGCTCGTCGCCCGATGACGCCCATCGCCGTGGGGCTCGACCTCGTCGAAGTGGCGCGCATCGGACGCATGCTCGACCGCAAGGGCGAGCACGCGCTGCGGCGGTTGCTCACCCCCGCCGAACGCGAGTACTGCGTGCGCCAGCCGCTGCCCGCGCGGCACGTGGCTGCCCGGGTGGCGGCGAAAGAGGCGACGTACAAGGCGCTGCAAGGCTCTGCCGCCGCCCGGGCGATCGGATGGCGGGAAATCGAGGTCGTGCGTGGCTGGGACGGTCGGCCGGCGGTGACGCTCCATGCCGGCGCCGCCGCTCGCGCGGAGGAGCTCGGCGTCACGCGCACGTTGCTTTCCCTCTCCCATACCGACGAGCATGCGGCGGCGGTAACGCTCCTTCTCGCCCAGGACGGTTGAAATCCCGAGCAACTTTGTCTAGAATTCGACGTCCAAACTACATGAGAATGATTCTCAATTTCCGTCATCGCGCGCTCCGCTTTGCCGCGCTTCTGTCGATAGCCGCGGCCCTCCAACCCGGCACGGTCTTCGCCCAGTCATCCACGCTGGTCGAGGCGGCACGCCGTCTCGCCTCGATCACCTCGATCGCGATCGGGGAATACGCTCTGGGCGTCGAGCACGGGCAGATCATCAAGCCCGATGAGTTCAACGAGGCAACGCTCTTTCTCAAGCAGGCTCACGGCTTCGCGGGCCAACTTCCGGAACCGGCGCGTGCCGCGGCCCTCGCCACCGTCGAGCGGCTGCAGAGCGGGGTCGCGGCGCATCGGCCAGCCGAGGAGCTCCGTCAGGACGTCACATTTCTCCGGAGCGAGCTCGAGCGGACGCTTGGGGTTGCGCTCGATCCGATGCCGTCCGCTCCGCCATCGCTCACTCAGGGGAAGAAGCTCTTCGGCGCCATGTGCTCCCAATGCCATGGCGCTTCGGGTATGGGCGATGGCCCACTCGCGAAGGATCTGCTTCCACCGCCCGCCAACCTGACTGACTTCGGGGCGCTGAGAGGGACGAGCCTCCTCGACTTCTTTCGAAAGATCGGCGTGGGGGTCGCCGGCACCGCGATGCCCAGTTTCGGCGATCGTCTCTCGGTGGATCAACGCTGGGACGTCGCGCTGTACGCCGCGAGTCTCCGGAACACCGATGGGCAGCGATCCCGCGGTGAGCGAGCGCTCACATCGCGTTGTCAGGCCTGTTTGGCGACCCTGAGTGATTTGCCGGAGACTGCGGGGATGAGCGACGACTCGCTCGCGCGGTTGATCGCCACCGATACGCACGACTCGCTCGGCGATCCCACGCTGGCAGAGATGGTCGCCTACGCCCGCACCGCGCCCGCCGCGGAGGTGCTCGGAGGCAATGCCCGCCTTCAGGCCCTGAACGCCGCCCGCCGCACCAAGGAGGGGGTCGCCGATGCTGCCAAGATAGCAGGCACCGGCGACCGGGCCCGGGCTGGACAGCGCGCGCTCGAGGCATATCTGATCTTCGAGGGCATCGAGAACGCCGTCGGAGCGCGCGACGTCAAGGCGGCGGCGGCGGTGGAGCAGGCCTTTGCCCACTTCCGCACCAGCATCGCCTCCGGAACCCCCGATGCGATCGCCACGGCGCGCAACACCGTGGACGCGGCGCTCGATCGCACGGTCGACGTCATGAGCGGCGAATCATCGCCCACGGTCCTCTTCGGTCAGTCGCTGGTGATCATTTTGCGCGAGGGCCTCGAGGCGATCCTCCTGATCGGTGCGCTGAGCGCCGTGCTCGCCAAGTCGGGCGCGCCGGAACGGCGGCGCGAGATCGGCTGGGGTGCCGGGGCCGCGGTGGTGGCGAGTCTCGCGACGGCCGCCGCTTTTGCCACGGTCTTCCGGATGTCGTCGTTCAACCGGGAGGCGATGGAGGGGATCACGCTCCTGCTCGCCGCCGCGGTCCTGTTCTCCGTGGCCTCGTGGCTCGTCTCGAAGATCGAAGCAGAGAAGTGGAAGGCGTTCGTCGGGCAGCAGATGCGCCGGGCGCTCTCGAGCCAGGGCACCTGGGCGCTCGCCGGTGTCGCCTTCCTCGCCGTCTACCGGGAAGGCGTCGAAACGGTGCTGTTCTACGCGGCGCTCTTCGGGACGGCGGCGAGCCCCGCGGGGAAGATCGGCGTGCTGATCGGATTGCTGGTCGGGATGGTGCTGTTGCTCGGCGTTTACTACGCGATCAATCGGTATGGGCTCCGCCTACCGCTCAAGCCGTTCTTCGCCGTGACCGGGATCCTGCTGTCCGTGATGACGTTCAGCTTCGTGGGCAAAGGCGTGGCCGAGCTCCAGGCCGCGGGCTGGATCCCCGCGCAGCCGCTCCGTTGGCTCCCGTCACTTCCGATGCTCGGAATCTTCCCCACGATCCAAACCGCGCTCGCGCAGGGCGTTCTGCTCCTCGTGTTCGCCGTCGCGGTGGCCTGGCTCTTTTGGCTCAGGCCGGAGCCGGCGGGACCAGCGATTCGACATCCGCGACACTGAACCCATCGTCGCGCCACCACCGCCTCAGTAATGCGACACCGACGATCACGACGATCACGCTCGCCGCCTGGGCGAGCGTGAAGCCGTGGAGGATACGGTCGTCCTTGGCCCGAACGAACTCCACCAGGAATCGCTCGATGCCGGCCAGCACCATGTACAGGCCGAAGAGCCAACCGGTCGCGTGCCGGTTCCGCCGGAGGCGCCAGAGAATCCAGAAGACGAAGAGCATCGCCGCCACTTCATAGAGCTCCGTGGGATGCACGGCGAGCACCTGGTTGGGTGGTGTCCCGGCCGGGATGTGGACGCGGAACCGCTCCAGATTGGCTGCGGTGGTAGGCGGCAGCCCCTGGGGAAACTTGACGCCCCACGGCAGGTGGGTCGGGATCCCGTAGTCGTCCTCGACGAGGAAGCACCCGACGCGCCCGATGGCGTATCCCACGGCGAGCGCCGGTGCGGTCAGGTCCATGGTGAACCGGATCGGGATGCGCTTGAGCCAGCCGACGAAGATCACCCCGATGGCCCCACCCGCGAGCCCGCCGTACCAGACGAAGCCGCCCCGCGAGAGAATCGTGGCCGGATCCCCCGTCAACGCCACGTACCAGAGCTTGGCACCGACGATGCCGCCGATGAGCGCGGCGACCACCACGTCCGAGGCGAAGTCGCGGTTCAGGCCGCGGCGGCGCAGCTCCTTGTCCATGACCCAGCCGGCCATGAGGAAGGCGATCATCAGCATGATGCCGTAGCCGGTGATCTCGAGGCCGAAGATGTGGAACACGAACGGGTACACCGTCATGGCGTCACTCGGGGCGTGGGGTCGGGGTGGGAGACGAGGCCGGGCCACGGCAGCGTGGGGTCGGCGTCGAGGTAGAGGCCGCTGGTTTCGCCGCGCTGGAGATGAAACCATCCCGCGCGCGCGATCATCGCGGCGTTGTCCGCGTTGAACCGTGGGCGTGCGACGGCGAGTCTGATGCCGGCGAGCGCCGCGCCCATCCGTTGGGCGAGCGTGCGGCTGCACGCCACGCCGCCGCCGAGCACGGCCGTCCGGTATCCGGTGTGTTCGAGTGCGGCGAGCACCTTGGCGACGAGTACGTCGAAGACGGCGTCCTGAAAGGAGGCGGCGAGATCGGCGCGGTCGGCGGCGACATCGGTGGAGGCCCGCACGGCATGGAGCACCGCCGTCTTGAGCCCGCTGAACGAAAACTCGAACCCGTCCTTGATCATCGGACGCGGGAACCCGAAGCGGTCACGGCCATCCTTGGCCACCCGCTCGATCACCGGGCCACCGGGATATCCCAGCTCGAGGAGCGTCGCGACCTTGTCAAAGGCCTCGCCCGCGGCGTCGTCACGCGTCTGACCCAGCAGGCGGTAGTGGCCCCAGGCGGGTACGTCGAGCAGCAGCGTGTGGCCGCCCGAGACGACGAGCGCCACGAAAGGCGGGGCGAGATCGGGGTCCTCGAGCGTCGGCGCGAAGACGTGGCCCTCCAGGTGGTGCACCCCGACGAGCGGGACGTCGCGTGCCGCGGCGAGCGCCTTCGCGTAGCAGACGCCGACGAGGAGTGCGCCCGCGAGCCCCGGGCCCGCGGTCACGGCGATGGCGTCCACGGCATCGAGGGGGAGCCCCGCCTCGGCGAGCGCGCGTTGCACCACCGGATCGAGCGCGCGGAGATGCGCGCGCGAGGCCAGCTCCGGGACGACGCCGCCGAAGACGCGGTGCACGTCCTGGGAGAGGATCACCAGCGAGGCGAGCTCGGGCCGGTCGCCGTCACCGACCAGCACGGCGGCCGACGTCTCGTCGCACGACGTCTCGATCCCCAGCACGACCTCAGCCACGGCCCCTCCGTTGCACGACCACGGTATCCGGAGTCGCGGCGGCCGAGAGGCCCGGGGGCTGCATCACCGTCAGGTGGACGACCTCGGGCGATCCGGTGCCGGTCGGCGTCGCGAGCACGGTGAGCGAGTCACGGGTGAGGCGCGCAATCCGGGCGCTCGGCCCCCGTACGGCCACCATGACGGCCGGTGGATCGGTGACCCAGTTACCGCCGCGGTCGGATTGCACCGCCACCGGAATGCCCATGAGCACGCGCTCCGACATGGCCACGACGTCGGCCGTCACAGCCACCGTCGCGGGCGAGACCCGCGCGCCCCCGAGGTGCGTGGTGTCGAGCTCCACCTCGCGGTGGACGGGCTCGGTGACACCGTTCAGCTGCATGGGGACGGTCGGCACATTGCGGATGGCACGGATCGCGGCGTCTGAGCCGCGCACGGTCACACTGCCGGGCACCACCGCGACCCCGCCCAGGATTGCGAAGCCGGAATCCGGCGAGATGGCGACGCGCGAGATCACCGGGACCGTGCGCTTGGCGAGATCTTCGAGCGTGACGACGAAGCTCCGCGGCTGCACGTCCTGCGCCTTGGCGTCCACGCCATGACCGATGGTGAGATCCTCCGGTGTGAGCTCCACGGGGTACGTCGTGCCCGTCAGTGTGTCGGGGATTTCCTTCCGCACGATCGGCGGCGAGGTGTAGAGCTTGATGAGCTCCCGTGCGGATCCCGCGTAGAGCGCCTGCACCGGTGGCACCGTCGAGGTGATGCTGCGGCCGGCGGGCGGCACGATGTCCACATGCACCGGCACGAGCTGGGTCGTGGGCTCCTCTGCCGCGAACGACGCCCACAATACGGTCGAGAGGACGAGCGCCGTGACCTTGATCGGCCAGTTCGTGACGATCGCCCGGCGAACGAACTGCAGGGAGAGCTTTCGCACGGGCGCGCCCGATCAATTCTCGGCGAGGAGATGGCGGAAGAGCGCGATATTCGCCGGATCGTTCCACCGCTCGGCGCCGATCGCTCGCTTGACGATGACGCCCTGCCGGTTGATCACGAAGCTCTCCGGCACGCCGGTCGTCTGATACGTCCGCTCGATGTTGCCCGTGGGATCGTGCAGGATGCGGAACGTGAAGTGCCGCTGCGCCACCCACTGCTCCACCTGTTGATTGCTGCCGTCATCCACGCTCACCGCCAGGATCTTGAGCCCCGAGTGCGCGAGGGAATCGTGCAGCGCCTGGATCGACGGCATCTCCGCCTGGCAGGGGCCGCACCACGTCGCCCAGATATTCAAGAAGACGACCTGGCCCTTCGTGCTGGTCAGGGGGACGGAGTCTCCGGTGACCACGTCCGAGACGACCACGTTCGGCGCCTTGACCCCGGGCGCGACGAGATCCACGTCGGGCGTGACGGCGTATGCCACGAGGAGCGCCGCGCCGATTGCCGCGACGATCCCGCCGACCATCAGCCATTGCCCGCGACTTGCTGCCACTGCTCCTCCTGCCGTGTCTGCTCGGCTCGTCAGCGCTCGGCGAGAAGCCGGCGAAAGAGCGCGATGGTCGACGCGTCGTTCCACTGCGTCGCGCCCCAGACCTTCTTCACGATGACGCCGTGCCGATCGATGATGAAGCTTTCGGGATAGCCGGTCGTCTGATACACCTGCGCGACCTTCCCGGACGGGTCATGCAGGATGTCGAACGTCAGATGCCGCTCGGCGACCCAATCCCGGACGGTCTCGTCGCCCGCCTTGTCCACGCTCACGGCGAGGATCTTGAGCCCATCGGGACCCAGCGAGTCGTGCAGGGCCTGAATCGAAGGCATCTCCTCCTGGCATGGCGCACACCACGTGGCCCAGATGTTCACCAGGACGACCTTTCCGCGGTCACTCGCGAGGGTCACCGTGTCCCCGGTGGCGAGATCGCGGGCCGCGAAGTTCGGCGCCGCCACGCCGGGCTCGACCAGATCCACGTCCGGACTCACGGCGTGCATCGCGAAGAGCGCGCCGCCGATCCCCAAGAGGATCCCACCGACCATCATCCACTGACCACGACTTGCCATACCGCGCTCTACACTTTCACCGCGCACGCGGCGCGCATTGCCTTGATCGCTGCCACCGGTTCCGGCGCGCCAAAGACGGCCGTCCCGGCCACGAAGGTGTCGGCACCCGCCGTGTAGGCCCGTGCGATCGTGGTCGGCGAGATCCCGCCGTCCACCGCGAGCCGTGCGCTCGAGCGATACTGATCGAGCAGGCGCCGTGCCCGCCGGATCTTGTCATCCGAGGCGGGCAGATATTCCTGCGATCCATACCCCGGATTCACCGTCATGATCAGCAGGATGTCGAGGTCGGTCACGACCTCCATCGCGAAATCGAGCGGCGTACCGGGGTTGAGGGCGATGCCGGCCCGCATGCCCCGTTCCCGAACGGCGGCCAGCTGCCGCTGGACGTGCCGCGTCGCCTCAGGGTGGAAGATGAAGTGACTCGCCCCCGCGTCAGCAAACGCGTCGATGTACCGCTGGGGTTCCTCGACCATCACGTGGACGTCGAGTGGGAGCTTGGTGGCGCGGCGCGCCGCGGCGATCACCCCGGCCCCGAAGGTGAGATTCGGGACGAAGTGGCCGTCCATGACGTCGACATGGATCCAGTCGGCTCCGCCCTCGCTCACGCGGGCGATCTCGTCGGCCAGGTGGCCGAGGTCGGCGGCCAGGATGCTCGGGGCGACGACGATGCTCACGGGCTCTCCCCTCGCGCGACGATCACGTTGATCGCCGTGCCCGGTGCGGCGAGCGTCCCCGCGGCCGGCTGCTGATCGATCACGGTCCCCGGGGGCGCGGTGGTCACGGTGTGGGCGAGCGACGTGCCCAGCGTGAGCCCGGCGGAATCGAGGATCGCTTTCGTGTCGTCGAGCGTCTTCCCGACGAGGGTCGGGACCGTGATGGTGGGTGCCCCCACGCTCACGACGAGCGTCACCTTGCTGTCGGGCCTGAGCGCCGTGCCCGCGGGCGGACGCGTGCTGACCGCGACGTCCTTGGGCACCGGGGCCTGGGCGCGCTCGACGGGGTTCACCACGAGCCCCGCCGCCTGAATGAGGCTCCGCGCCAGTGAGTCGGTATAGCCCGCGACATCGGGCACCGGGATCCGGGGCGGGCCGGAGCTCAGGGTGAGCGTCACCTCCGTCCCCTCGGAGGCCACCACGCCCGGCGGCGGATCCTGCCAGAGCACCGAGCCCGCGGGGACGACCGGATCGGGCCGTTGATCTGCGGACGCGATGCGGAACTTGTCCTTCCGGAGCAGAGCGTGCGCGGCATCACGTGTCATGCCGAGCACGCGGGGCACGCTGTGGCTCGCGGCGAACATGGGGGCGGGGAAGAGCACGAGCGCCGCGACGAGGTACCCCGCCAACGCCGTCACGCCGAAGATGCCGGCCCCGATGGCGAGGATCCGCCGGTTGCCCCGCACCGACGGCAGGTGCAGGTGGACGTGCGGGAGCTTGGGGCGCCAGCGCCAGACATGGCCCTCGGGCAGATGGCGGCGGACTCTCATTGGGCACGCACCAGTCGGGCGGCGAACGCGCCATCCGTCCCGCGGTCGGTCGGGAAGACCGCGAGGTCGGCGCCGTCACGCGCGAAGTCGGGGTGCCGTTCGAGAAAGCTCTCCACCTGGTCCTCGTTTTCTTCGGGCTCCAACGAGCACGTTATGTATATCAGCGCGCCGCCTGGCCGCACAGTCGCGGCGGCGCCGTCCAGAATGGCGCGTTGGCGCTCGGCGAGATCGGCGATCGCCGCCGGCTTGAGACGCCACCGGGCGTCGGGGTGCTTCGCGATGGTACCGGTGGCGCTGCACGGCGCGTCCACGAGTGCGATGTCCACCGACCGCTCGGCGAGCGGCGGGTAGCTCGCATCCGCCACGGCCACCCGCACGCTCGGTGCGGTCCGCTCGAGCGTCTGCGTGAGCCGCCACGTGCGCGGTCGCGAGCCGTCGGACGCCACGACCCGGCAGCGCTGCGCGAGCACCGCCGCCTTGCCACCCGGCGCGGCACATGCATCCCACACGATCGCGCCGTCGGGCACGCGCGCGTGCGCCAGCACGAGCGCCTGCGCCGCGTCCTGCACGATGAACCCGCCGTCCAGAAAGCCCGGCAGATCCTCGATGCGCCGCGCACCGCGCGCGATCAGCACATCGGGCTCGGGACCGTCCTCCACCGTGATTCCCGCGGCCTCAAAGCTATCCCGAATGCGCGACTTCTCCCAGGCGAGCGGCCGGACGGTGAGCGTGGGACGCGTGTTGTCGTGCCGGAGCAGGGCCTCGGTCCGGTCCGGCCCGTAGTGCTCGAGCCATCGTGCCACGAGCCATTCCGGATGCGAGTATTCTTTGGCTAACGCCCGTGCGTCCATCGGTGCGCCCCCCTGCGCCGCTCGTGCGGCCGGCGCACGGGCCCGCTCGGCCACCCGACGCAGCACGGCGTTCGCGAACCCGGCGGTCTTTGCGCCGTGCGTCTCGCGCGCGAGGTCCACGGCGCTCTGCACCGCGGCATACGCGGGAACGCGCTCGAGCGCGGTCAGTTGATACGCGCCGACGCGGAGTATGTCACGCACGTCCTCCGCCACCCGAGACCAGCGGGCGTGGACATGCGGGGTGATTGCCGCGTCGAGCGTGGTCCGTGACCGCAGGACTCCCGCCGCGATCTCGTGCGCGAGCCGCCGATCGTGATCCTCCAGGCCCGCGAGCGCGGCATCGAGGGCGGCGTCGAATGTCGTCCCGCTCCGGACCGCGCGGAGGATCCGGAGCGCAGCTGATCGAGCCGCGATGCCGGGGGCGGGGGCGGGGGCGGGAGCCGCGTGGGTTGACGTCACGAGAGGTGTTCCGGGGAATGCGGCGTTTAGTCGAGCATCCCCCGCGTGGGACTCGATGGCACGGCGACCTCGCGCTTGGGCATCCGCCCGGCGAGATACGCGCGGCGGCCCGCCTCGACGGCGAGACGCATGGCGTGCGCCATCTCGACCGGATCATCCGCCGCGGCGAGCGCGGTATTCATGAGAATGCCGTCCACGCCTTGTTCCATCGTGACGCACGCATCGGACGCGGTGCCGACCCCGGCGTCCACGATCACGGGCACGCGCAGGCGGTGTTTGATGGTGCGGATCCCGTACGGGTTGAGCAGGCCGAGGCCACTGCCGATCGGCGAGGCGAGCGGCATCACCGCCGCGCATCCCGCGTCCTCGAGCCGGAGCGCGGTGATGAGGTCGTCGTTGGTGTACGCCAGGACCTGGAACCCCTCCGAAACGAGTGTCGTAGCCGCCTCGATCAGGCCCGCGGTATCCGGCAGGAGCGTCTCCTGGTCACCGATGACCTCGAGCTTGATGAACTCGTTGAACCCCGCCTCCCGCGCGAGCCGCGCGTAGCGCACGGCGTCCTCCGCCGTGTAACAGCCCGCGGTGTTCGCGAGCAGAAAGAAGCGCTCGGGATCGAGGTGGTGGAGGATTCCTTCTTTCTTCTTCCGGTCCAGGTCCACGCGGCGCACGGCGACCGTCACGACGTCGGCGCCCGACGCCTCGAGCGCGCGCACCATCGTCTCGTTGTCCTTGTACTTCCCGGTCCCGGCCAGCAGGCGGGAGCGGAAGGTGCGGCCACCGATCGTGAGCTCGCGATCGGCGAGCGTCGCGGTTGCGGTCATCATCCACCTCCGACGAAATGCACCAGCTCGATCTGGTCGCCGTCCCGCACCGGCGTGGTGGCGAGCGCGTCGCGGCGCACGATCTCCCGGTTCACCTCGACGACGACGGCACGCGGGTCCAGGTCGAGGTGCCGCAACAGCCCATCGAGCGTGAGATCGGGAGGGATCGTGCGCGGCGCGCCGTTGACGACAATGGAGACGGCGGTACCGGCATCGGGCGTAACGTTTGGGTTCACGCCTCTAAAGATAGCAGGAAGGCGCGGACCGCCGCACCCGGATCGGGGGCGTCCCAGATGGCGCGGATGGCGGCGACCCCGTGCGCGCCGGCGCCGAGCACGTCGGGGGCGCGCTCGGGCGTCACCCCACCAATCGCGAGCACCGGTACCGTGGCTTCGACGATCCCGCCGATGCCCAGCGCTTCACGCTCCGGGTGCGACGCGGTGGGCCAGATCGGCCCGAAGGTGAGGTAATTCAGAGACCCGTGCTCGCCCGTGAGTGCTGTGGCGGAATGGACGGATCGACCGATGAGGGCGTCCGGGCCCAGGATGGCGCGGGCGGCGTTGGGGGGAAGCCCGTCTTCGGGGAGATGTATGCCGGCGGCGCCCACCACACGGGCAACGTCGCAGCGGTCATTGATGAGGAGTGGCGTGTCGAACGGGGCGAGCGCCGTCCGGACGGTGTCGGCGAGATCCACGTACGCCCGCCCGTCGAGGCGGCAGCGGAGCTGCACGGCGATGCGGTCGCCGCCGGCGCGGCCGATGGCGGCAACGTCCTCCAGGAATGCGGGGCGCCGGACCACCTCGTCGTCGGTGACGACGTGGAGGCGCGGCACCGACGTCACGAGAGCGACGCGCCGGCCCTGGCGCCGCGTCCGTGGACCCAGTCGCTCGCGGCGAGGCGCGCCTTGCCAGCGGGCTGCACATCCACGAACTCGATACAGCCTTCCCCGGTGGCGACGGTGAACGCCGGCGCTACCTCGGTGATCTCCCCCGGCGCCGCGCCGTTCGGCACCGGGTCGCCCAATCGCGGGCCGAAGAGCTTGATCCGGGTGCCGTCGAGCTCGCTCCACGCGCCGGGTTTGGGGTCGAGCGCCCGCACGAGACGGGCGATCCGCGTGGCGGGCTCCTCCCAGCGGATGCGCGCCATCTCGGTCGTGATCTTCGGCGCGTGGCTCGCGCGGCTCTCGTCCTGCTCCTCGGGGTAGACCGCGTTGGCGGTGTAGAGCGCGAGCGCCTCGATGAGCGCCATTGCGCCGACTTCGGCCAGCCGGGTGGCGAGCTCGCCGCCCGTCTCGTCCGGGAGAATGTCGGTTGGGACGCGAAGCAGGATCGGTCCCGTGTCCATCCCCCGATCCATCTGCATGATCGAGATCCCGGTCTCGTCGAGGCCCTGGATGATCGCGTGCTGAATCGGCGCGGCGCCGCGCAGGGCCGGGAGGAGCGAGGCGTGCACGTTCACCATGCCGAGGGGCGGGATCTCGAGGAGCTGGGGCTTGAGGATGTGGCCATACGCCGCGACGACGCCGATCGTCGGCTCGAAGGCGCGGAGCTCATCCAGGAATTCGGTGGTGTTCGGCTTCTCGGGCTGCAGGCACGGAATGCGCTCGGCGAGTGCGACCTCTTTCACGGGTGGTGGCACGAGCGTGGACCGGGAGCGGCCCTGTGCGCGGTCGGGTTGGGTGACGGCGACGGCGACATCGAACCCCTCGCCCAGGAGGGCGCGGAGCGAGGGTACGGCGAAGTCGGGGGTGCCGAAGAACGCGATCCGCACGGTCACTCTCCGACGGTGGCGGGGTCGATCTCCTTGAGGAAGCCGGTTTCACCCTTCCGCATCTTCTGCCACTTCTTGAGGAGCATTCGCCGCTTGAGCGGGCTCAGATGATCGATGAACAGGATTCCATCGAGATGGTCGATCTCGTGCAGGATGGCGCGTGCCTTGAACTCGACCGCATCCACGGTGATGAGTTCGCCCTCGAGCGTCGTGGTCTCGACGGTGATCTCCATCGCGCGGTTCACCTCGCCGTACAGCTCGGGGATCGAGAGGCATCCCTCCTCACCGCGCTGCGAGCCGGATCGGGTCGTGACGACCGGATTGATCAAGACGAGCGGGGCCTTGTCGTTCACGTCCACCACGGCCACGCGCTGCGTGATCCCGATCTGGTTCGCGGCGAGGCCCACGCCCTGGGCCGCGCGCATCGTCTCGAAGAGATCGTCCACGAGCGCACGCACCGCGTCGTCCACGGTGACGTTCGTGGACGGCTCGCGGAGCGCGGGGGAGCCGAGCAGATGGAGCGTGCGGATGCTCATGACGACGTCGTGGTGGTCTCCGGCGCATTCGGGGCACCGACCTGGGCGACGCGATCGCGGACGATCACGATGCGGGTTTCGCCGGTCTTGACGGTCAGCAGATCGTCCTTGATGTGGACGACTTCGCCCACGATTCCGCCGAGGGTTACGATCTGATCGCCGCGCTTGATCTCCGACAGGCGCTGGCGGTGCTTCTTCTCCTGCTGGACCTTGGGCCGAATCATCAAGAAGTAGATGATCGCGACGAAGGCGCCCATCTGGATCAGGAAGATCGTGAGCCCGGTGCTCTTCGACGCGCCGGCGGGCGCCATCAGCAGAAACAGCTCGTGCGGAAACGGCACGCAATACCCCTTTAAAGATTTGGCGGGCCGCGTGGCCCGCGTGTCCACGTAAAGATAACCCGCGGCGGGAGGGGCTCCAGGCTGGGTGGCTGAGCGCTGGGTGGCGCCGTCGCGAGGCGTGCTGCCGCGGGCCCGGCGCGCGGCTCGCGCCATCGTGGTTGCCATTCACCCTGTCCAGCCGTACGTTGCCGACCGTACGGGGAACGCCGGCCGATGCCGGTCGGCACAGACTACGTCCACAAGAGGGGAAATCCGTGAAACTCGCAGTCGTCGGCTGCGGGGCGATCGGTGGCGTCGTCGGTGCCATGCTGCACAGGGCGGGAGCGGATGTGGTGCTGGTGGATACCAACCAGGCCCACGTGGATGCGGTGAGGCAGCACGGCCTCTTGATTGACGGCGATGGGATCGCACCCACCACCATCCAGCCGCAGATC
>Ga0102953_1000669_pt1 | contig 23161 bp, 18 predicted proteins | sample SalPon2A_C_D2_MG_FD_78509 | JGI IMG/M metagenome (GOLD analysis project Ga0102953, IMG submission 78509) | Soil microbial communities from South San Francisco under conditions of wetland restoration - Salt Pond MetaG R2A_C_D2_MG | ecosystem: Environmental > Terrestrial > Soil > Wetlands | place... | reverse complement strand
TAGTGTTGGTAGGTAGTACACAGCCTGGGACCCGTCGCAGTCGGACGTCGGACGAAGTCGGGGCGGGCTGGGAGGGGGCGCATGTGTTTCGCGCACATAAGTCGATCATCCGTGGCATAGGGGTCCTGGCACTCCTCGTGCTCGCCATCGTGCTCGCGGCCTGCGGGACGACCAAGCCGCTGGTCACGAGCGTCACCATCGACCAGGGCACCACTGGAACGATGCTCGTGGGCGCCAGCCTCAACCTGACGGCGACCGTGAACGGCACCAACGGTGCCGCCACGACCGTCACCTGGCAGTCGAGTGACGACGCGGTCGCCACGGTCGACGCGAGCGGCGGCGTGCAGGCTGTCGCCCTGGGCGCGGTGACGGTCACCGCCACGAGCACCGAGGACGCCGCCAAGAGCGATTCCATCGCCATCACGATCGACGACCTCCCGCTGGATGCCAGCAACGTGTACGTGGACGCGAGCTGGACCTCAGGCGGTAACGGCAGCGCGGCCGCGCCGTACCGGACCGTCACGGCCGGCGTGACCTACGTCGACCCGGCCGGCACCGTGCATGTGGCCGCGGGGACCTATCCCGAGGGCCTGCACCTCACCAAGGTGCTGCACCTGGCGGGGGCCGGCGCGGGCAACACCATCATCACCGTCTCGGAGTCGGTCGGCACGACCGGTCTGGGCATGGCCGTCGACAACGTGGACGGCGCCAACCTGAGCGGCTTCACGCTGCGCGTGGACGCGCCCGGGCCGGCGTCGGGGGCACTCGGCGTCTACGGCGGCTCGGCCAACTTCACCCTGCAGAACGTGACCATCAGCCAGCACGACACGAACGACAACGCCGGGCTCATCCTCAACGGTGTGACGACGGCGACGGTCAACAACGTGACGGTCGACGACGTGGCCGGGGACAGCGCCGGCCCCGGCGTGATGGTCACCAACAGCGCCTCTGGTGCCAGCACCGACGTGACGCTGGCGAACGTGACCGTCAACGGCCACAGCAACTACGCCGGCATCGTGCTTGCGCCAGTCACCACGCTCGCGGGCATCAACATCACCGGTGCGACCCTCAACCAGTTGGACATGCTGCAGCTCAACCTCGACGACGGCGGCACGGTCACCAACCTGACGGCGCCTCAGTTCGTGATGGCCGTGCGCAACGGCGCGCCGGCCTACGCCAGCGGGGGCAAGCTCTTCTACAAGATGAGCGAGTTAACCGCCGTGACGGACTCTCTGTACAACTTCAATGCCCCGACCCAGTCCTACATCCAGGAGCTCGACGGCACCGACCAGGCCGTGCTGCTCGACAGCTTCATCGTCGGGTCCGCCGACGGCACCGCGTACGGCTCGCCCGGCTTCGCGACCAACAGCATCCAGGCCGCCATCGACGCCGCCGCCCCGGGCGCGACGATCAATGTGCGGGACGGGAACTCCGTCAGCTACCACGGCACCCTGACGGTGGACAAGGCCTTGACGATCACGGGCGCGGGCGGCGCCAGCCAGATCACCGCGCCCGCCGGTAGCTCGGTCATCACCGTCACCGGCGACCCCGTCGTCATCACCGGCGTCGACATCGGCGACAACGGCAGCGCCGCGGTCGCGTTCGACGCGACCGCCGTTCCCAACCTGAGGATCAACGGCAGCAACCTCACCTCGGCGCTTGCCATCGATGACAGCGCCGCGAGCGCGATCACCCCGAAGATCGACGCCACCGGCAACTGGTGGGGCGCCGCCGCCGGTCCTGTCGCGGGCCAGGTCGTCAGCGCCAACGACAACGTGGACACCTCGTCCCCTCTCGGCGCCGCGGTGCCTTGAGGCCCTAGCACGCTACGCGGCGGCCGCGCCCATGCGCGCGGCCGCCGCGCGGCGCGTCGGCAGGGCGCCGGCGGAGGCCGCCCGGCGCCGCACCATCCGGAACCGGAAGAGGAGATGAGCGTATGGCCACGGGCATGTCTCTCGCGTGGCAGCGCCGTCTCAAGCGCATCCTCGACATCGTGGGCAGCGCCGCCGGCCTGCTGCTTCTGTCGCCGCTCCTGCTCGTTCTGGCGGCGGCGGTATACCGCACCATGGGCGCTCCGGTGCTCTTCCGGCAGGTGCGCCAGGGACGCGGCGGGCGCCCGTTCACCATCCTCAAGTTCCGCACCATGCGCGACGCCGCCGACGCACGCGGGCGGCCGTTGCCCGACGAGGCGCGGTTGACGCGGCTGGGCCGCTTCCTGCGGAGCAGCAGCCTCGACGAGCTGCCCGAGCTCCTCAACGTCCTCACGGGCGACATGAGCCTGGTGGGCCCGCGGCCGCTGATCCTGGCGTACGTGGAGCGCTACGACGCGCGCCAGGCGCGGCGCATGGAGGTGCCCCCCGGCATCACGGGGCTCGCCCAGGTGAGCGGCCGCAACGCGCTCGGCTGGGAGGAGCGTTTCGAGCTGGACGTGCGTTACGTGGAGGATTGGACCTTGTGGTCGGACGTCGTGATCCTGGCCAGGACGCTCGGTGCCGTCCTCGCCCGGAGAGGGATCAGCGCCGCGGGGCACGCGACCATGCCCGAGTTCCCGGGCAGTCGCGGCGACCCTCGGGAGGAGCGCAATGGACGCACGTGAAGTCGCCGGAACGCAGCCGCCATCCACCCAACGGCATGTGGAGTTCGCGCCCTGGCCGCAATACGGTGTGGGCGAGATCGAGGCGGCCGCGCGCGTGCTCCGCTCGGGCAAGGTGAACTACTGGACGGGGCAGGAGGGGCGCGGCTTCGAGCGCGAGTACGCCACCGCGACCGGTCGCCGCTTCGGCATCGCCGTGCACAACGGCACGCTGGCGCTCGAGCTGGCGCTGGAGGCGTTCGGCATCGGCCCCGGCGACGAGGTCATCACCACCAGCCGCACCTTCATCGCGTCGGCCAGCGCGGCCGTGATGCGTGGCGCCACGCCGGTCTTCGCCGACGTCGACCCGGTCAGCCAGAACGTCACCGCCGAGACGATCGCGCCGCACATCACCGAGCGCACCCGGGCGATCATCCCCGTCCACCTGGCAGGGTGGCCGTGCGACATGCCCGCCATCATGACGCTCGCCCGCGAGCACGGCCTGGTCGTGATCGAGGACTGCGCGCAGGCGCACGGCGCCACCCTGGGGGGAAGGCCGGTGGGAAGCTTCGGCGACGCCGGGGCGTTCAGCTTCTGCCAGGACAAGATCATCACCACCGGCGGCGAGGGCGGAATGCTCGTCCTCGACGACGAGGAGGCGTGGCAGCGTGCCTGGGCCTACAAGGACCACGGCAAGAGCTTCGACGCGGTCTACCGCCGCGAGCACCCGCCGGGGTTCCGGTGGCTGCACGAGTCCTTCGGCACGAACTGGCGCATGACGGAGTTCCAGGCCGCCATCGGGCGGCTGCAGCTCGCCGGTCTCGGGGGCTCGGTGCGCCGCCGCCGCGAGCACGCCGCCGCCCTCAACGACGCGTTCGCGCCGCTCGACGCGCTGCGCCTCACGCTGCCGCCCGCGGGCGTCGGCCACGCCTACTACAAGCACTACGCGTTCGTGCGGCCCGAGGCGCTGAAGCCGGGGTGGGACCGCGACCGCATCATGAACGCCGTCTCGGAGGCGGGGGTGCCGTGCTACTCCGGCAGCTGCAGCGAGATCTACCGCGAGCTGGCCTTCACCCGTGCGGGGCTCGCTCCCGAGCGGCGCCTGCCGGTCGCCCGCGAGTTGGGCGAGACCTCGTTGATGTTCCTGGTCCACCCGCCGCTCTCGGACGCGGCCGTCGCCAGGACGTGCGAGGTGGTCACGGACGTGGCGCGCTCCGCGACGCGCTAGCGCCGGGCGGCCTGGACAGCGCGCCCCTGTAGCGCCAGCGATACGCCCGGCGGGTCACGGCGGCGGGCACCAGCAGCAGCGCGGCGACCTTGGCCGCGCGGGCCGACCGGTGGGCGGCGAACGCCGCGCGCACCGCTTGCCAGGCGGCGCGCCGCTCCCCGGCGAGGGCCGCCCACTTGGCGCACTCGAGCATCATGCCGGCGTAGCGTGCCGGACAGGCCGCGCGCATGTCCGCGCCCACCCGCTCCATCAGCGCGGCGTAGCCGCGCAGCTTGGCGCGCGCGCCCGCGGCCGTGAACGCCGGCCGGTTGACGCGGTCGGTGCCGGAGAGGTCGTAACGCCGGACCACGCGGTCGACCAGCAGGCCCGGCGCTTCGCCGAGCAGCGGCCACCAGATCTGCGCCTCGTTCCCGGCCGCACCCTCGTCGAAGCGGCGGCCACCGAGGCGATCGGCGCGCACCAGCTGCCAGAACTCCCCTTCGAAGCGGGCGCACAGGGCGTCGCCGTAGGTGACGGGCCCGGCCCGGTGCGGCGCGACGCCGGTCGGCTCGCCCGTCTCGGCGTCGGCGCACCAGCCGAGGACCTGCGAGAGCGGCTCCCCGTGGGCCCCGGCCGCTGCCACCAGCGCTGCGACGGCGCCCTCGAGCAGCTCGTCGTCGCTGTCGAGGATGCCGAACCACGCGCAGCCCTCGGGGAGCGCGTCGAGGCCGGTGTTCTTCGCCGCCGTGACGCCGCCGTTGCGCGGCCTTACGACCACCCGCACGCGCGGGTCGTCGCGGTAGCGCGCCAGCAGCTCCGCGGTGGCGTCGGTCGAGCCGTCGTCGACGACGATCACGCGCAGGGCCGGGTAGTCCTGCGCCAGGGCGCTGTCGACGGCGCGCGCCAGCGTGGCGGCGCGGTTGTAGGTGGGGATGACGATCGCGACGGGCGGGAAGCGGCTCGCGCCGGCCGGCGGCGGGGGGGCCGGCGCCGCCGCGCGCGGCCCCGCACCCCCCGGGCCCACCCGCGGTTCCGCGCCCGCGCCCCGGCCCGTCACGGCGTCGCCTCCACGGCCAGCTCGTCACGCTCGATCCGGCGCAGGGCCACTACCGCCGATACGGCGTAGACGGCGATGAACAGGCCCGCGGCCAGCCCCGCCGAGCCGGCGGCGGCGCGGGACGCCAGCCAGGCGAGCCCCGCCGAGCCCATCGCGGCGGCCAGCGCGCCGTACTGGATGCGCACCAGCGAGCGGTCCATCATCGCCAGGAAGACGGTGACGTTGAAGGCCTGGTTGGCGAGCGTCGCCACGGCCGCGCCCCCCATGCCGAAGCGGGGGATGAGGAGGAAGTTGAGGCCCACGTTGACCGCCGCCCCGGCCAGGGACACGCCCGAGAGCCAGGCGTAGCGCTTGCTCAGCTCGAACTGGCGGTTGAGGTAGGCGCCGAAGCCGCCGACCCACATGGAGGCGGCGATGATCGGCACCACCACCGCCGCCTTCTCGAAGCCGGGGCCCACGAACCAGGCCATGAGGGGGTTGCCGAAGACCACCAGGAACAGCGCCGGTCCCACCGTGATCCAGGCGTACATGCGCTGCGCGGTGGCGATGGCGGGCGCCGCCCCGCGCGCCCCGGCGCCTCGCCAGGCGTTGAGGATGGTCGGCCAGGCGACCATGAACACCGCCTGCACCAGCGAGCCCACCACGCGCTCCCCGACGGCGTAACCGACGCTGTACACGCCGACCACGGCGGGGCCGGCGTAGAACGCCAGCACCAGGCGGTCGGCCAGGCGTTCGAGCCACCCCGCCATGGAGAAGGGCACCGACGCCGGCCCGGCGCGAAGCAACTCCACCACCCCCGCGCGGTCGAACAGGCGCGCGCCGCCGAGCCCCCGCCACAACGCGCGCACGGCGTAGGCGGTGGCGAGCAGGAAGCTGAGCGCGGTGGCGGCGAACAGCAGCTCGGCGCTCCTGAAGCCGACCGCCAGCCCGCCGGCGGTCGCTCCGAAGCGGATCAGGCCGGCGCCGATCTCCGCCACCGCGAACGGCATCGCCCGCTGATCGGCGCGCAGCAGCGTGGTGGTGTAGGCGTACTGGTTGCCGATCACCTGCGCCAGGCCCGCGAAGAGCAGCACCGGCAGCGGCGCCGGCCGGATGCCGGTGAGGCCCAGCACCGCCAGCGCCGCGGCGTAGGCAGCCAGGAACAGGCCCGTCTGCAGCAGCGAGGTGGTCACGTAGAAGCCGCGGGTGGCGTCGCGGGCGCGGGCGTCGACGTAGAGCCGGAGCCCGACGTTGCTTATCCACTGCGCCGTGCCCATGGCGACGAGGCTCGAGACCACCAGCGCCAGCGCGTAGTAGCCGTACGCCTCCGGCGTCAGGTAGCGCGTGACGATCGGCAGCAGCAGGAAGGGGAGCCCCTGACCGAAAGCCACCGTGGCGAAGTAGAGGAGGCTCTGGCGGATGCTCGATCGCATGGCGGTGGGCACCGGACTCACGCGGCCGTCGCGGGCGCGAGGTCCAGCACGGCGAGCTCGGCGGGGCAGTCGACGCGCAGCGGGATGCCGCTGACGCCCAGGCCGCGCGAGACGTACCCGAGCGCCGGGCCGCGGACCAGGCCGGAGGCGAAGCGGCGGCCGTAGCGGGAGTTGGTCACGACCGGGCCGACGCCCGGCAGGCACACCTGGCCGCCGTGCGTGTGCCCGGCCAGCGTGAGCGCCACGTCCGGCGGGACCTCCGGGAGGACGTCGGGGTTGTGGCTCGCCAGCAGCGTGCACGTCCCCGGCTCCCTCCCGGCCAGGGCGGCCTGCAGGTCGGGCCGGCCGGCGACGAGGTCGTCGAGGCCGGCCAGCACCAGATCGTCGCGGAGGCGGAGGTTGGCGTTGGTGAGCAGGCGGACGCCGCTCCCGCCGAGCGCCCGCTCGAAGGGCGCAAGCGCGGCGGGGTCGCGGAAGTGGCGGTGGTCGTGGTTGCCCCACACCGCGTAGCTGCCCAGCGGGGCGCGCAGGCCCGCCAGCGCGGTCACCAGGCCGGTGACGTCACGTCCGGCGCGGTGATCGACCAGGTCGCCACCCAGCACGACGAGGTCGGGCGCCTCGCGGACGGCGGCGGCGACCCAGCCGCGCACCTCGCCGGTCCCGATGAAGGGCCCGAAGTGCAGGTCGGTCAGGAAGGCCACCCGCAGCGGGGCGGCCAGCCCCTCGAGGGGGAGGCGGCGACGCGTCACCCGGAAGCTGTACGTGCCGGTGAAGCCCGCCCCCAGCACCACCGCGGTGCCTGCCGCGGTCGCCAGGAGCAGCCGCCGGCGCACCGGATCGAAGCGTCGTGCGCGCCTTGGCATGGTCCTCACGCGGTCCCGGTGCGGCCCCTCCAGCCGGCGCGCGGGCGCGCGCTCATCGCCCGCGGACCCGGACGTTCTTGAGGCCGGGCTCGGCGCCCAGCGTGCGGTAGGGGTCGATGTCCGCGGCCTGCTCGCGGGACGCCTGGTTGCGGATCACGAGCCCCCGAGTGCGGCGCCGCACCTTGGCGTTGGTGAGCGCCGAGCCGAGGACGTGGACGCCGACCTGCGTGAGGCGTTCCATGCTCTCGCCGACGTCCCGGCGCGTGGTGTCCTTCTGGCTCACGCACAGCACCAGGCCCGTGCACAGCGGCGCGATCGCCAGCGTATCGGCGAACGGCAGCACGGGCGGGCAGTCCACCACGATCACGTCGTAGCGCTCGCGCCAGCGGCTCAGCAGCTCCGCGAGGCTCCGGTTCAGGAGCTCCACGGGATAGGGCGAGGCGGTGAAGCTCGGGACGAAGTCGAAGGAGAGCTTGCCGCCGATCGCGACGGAGACGGGGTCGTAGCGGGCGCCGGGCTCCTGGAGGTAGACCTCGAGCGGCGGGGACTTGGTCCTGGCGGCGTCCAGCCCGTAGGTCGTGCTGGGGTGGCGGAGGTCCGCGTCGACAAGGAGCGTGCGGTGGCCGGCCCGCGCCAGGCTCTCGGCGAGGCTGACCGCCACTCCGGGCTTCTCGAGCACCTGCTGCGGGCTCGAGACCGCCACCACGATGGGCGGACGCGCTCTGGCGACGAGCATGACGTTCGATCTCAGGAAGGTGGCCGCCTCCCCCGTGAGGGCGCGCTCGCGCCGGCCCCCGGCGGGGAACTCGGCGAGGACGGGCACGCCCGTGAGGCTCGCGAGCTCGTCCCGGTCGCGGATGCGGGGGTCCAGCGTCCAGCGCAGGAACAGCAGCCCGTACGCCAGGATCAGCCCGAGGATGCCGGCGACGACCGCCTTGAAGGTCGTCTTCGGCCCGATCGGGTCGGCCGGGGGCGCCGCCCTGCTAAGGGGCGAGAGCAGCCCGACCACCACCGACGCCTCGCTGGTGGCGCGGGCGGCGGCGAGCTGGCGTTCCCGTTCCTGCCGGAGCGCTCGCAGCGTCGCCGCGCGCTGGTCCGAGGGCGCAGCGTCGCCCGCGGCGGCCAGCTGCGTGTCGATCTCCCGGATGGACGCCTGCAGCGCGGCGATGCTCCCCGACACCGCCTGCACGGCGCGCTCGCGGTCCCAATCCACCAGGCCGTCCGCCAGCGCGTTGGCGGCGCCGGCGGCGAACGCGGGATCGCCGCCGTCCACGGCGATCCGGATCACGCTCGAGATGTCGAGCTTCTGCAGGCTGACATGGATGTTCTTCTTGAACGCAGCTACCTGCGCCTCGGTGGGCGCACTCCCCCGCAGCTGCCTCAGCGCGGCGGAGGCGATGGTCGTCTCCATCAGGGCCGTCTGGTAGACGCCGGGATCGAGCGGCGCGGGCGTGATCAGTCCGGACCCGGCGTAGCCGGGGAGCGGCTGCGAGGCGAGCAGCGCGACCGACCCCCGGTACACGGGGGCGCTTCGGCTGGTTGCCAGATAGGCCGAGGCGGCGGCGACGACGGCGGTCAGCACGGCGAACGTGAACCCGCGTCGGAAGAAGGTCAAGACCTCCTGAACGCCGAGCGCGCGCGATGCGTTGGGACTGCTGGCGGCCCTATCCGTGCTCAAGAACCTGCTCCCATCGCCCGACGAGACGAGTCTAGCAGAAGCACGCCAGGACATTATTCCTGGACGGTCGTCCCGGCGTTCATCGGGACCTGGGCGGTTTGGCCCTCGCGACTACACCGCCGGTGGTGGCGGGTTGTTACCATCGCTCCAGAAAGGGAGCAATGGTCATCGGGGAACGGCAACGGCGTCGGAGCGCGACGCGGCGACCGGCCGGCGGTGGATCCTGTAACGGTGCATCCGTCGTCGAGGCCTGCGCTACCGGTGGATCTGGTGGCCGTGCCTGAGCGGGCCGCCGTCCCGGACGGCGGCACTCGCCTGCAGGGCCCTCCGGAGACCTACGTCGACGAGGTGGCGCTCTACGTGCGCCGGCTGGCGCTGTCCGGCCGCGGCGAGGACGCGCGCGGCCGCAACCTGTTGGCGCTGCACGTGCTGGAGGCCGGTTACGAGCACGGCTGGCTCGCGTATGCGCCCAACCGGGACGTGGCCCGCTGGCTGGTGATGCTGCTCGATCTGGTGGGGGCGGAGCGCGGCCTGGGTCCCCGCGACCGGGTGACGCGCACGCTCGCGGCATTCCTCTCCGACGTGGAGACGGCCGGGCTGCCGAACCTCGCGCGCATCACCCGAGACGTGACGTTCGCGCACCTGGCGCGGGCGCTCGGCTGGCCGCTCGGGGCCGTCGGGGCGCTGGCGCCCGGGCTGGCGGTGGGGTCGGCGCTGTGGCACCTCGGTTTCGAGGGCGGCGCCTACCGGCGGCAGGTCCACTTCGAGAAGAACAGCCAGGGGAAGCTGGTGCGCCGGAAGGTCGCCGCCACGCTCGACGGGCCGTGGGCGCGCTCGCTGCGCGACCTGGTGGGGGGCGGTCGTCCCTCCGCCGTGCAGGTGCTGGCCGCCCTGCCGCCGCGCTTCGAGGTGGTGGCGAGGCAGGTGGCGGGCGCCCTCGAGCGCGTCGACGAGCCGCTGGAAGGCGTGCCCTTCGCGGTGTTCTACAGCCTCGTCACCGACGCGTCCCGGTCGGGGAGGCGCTGGGACCCGCCGCAGCGCTACGTGCAGGGCTCGGCCTACACCCGCGACGACTTCGAGCGGGCCGTCGGCCGCTTCTCCAAGGGCGCCCGCAGCCATCGCGGCCGCTACTACCGCCGCAGCGCCGCGCTGGCGGAGCTGGGGCTCTCCAGCTTCTTCCCGGAGACGGTGGCGGTGATCGACGGCTGGCTCGCCGCCTGCCAGTGCTCCGAATTGTGGGTGGAGCCGCCCGAAGGGGCGCATTCTGGGAGCGACGACGGCTGGTTCGAGTTGGCGAGCAGCCAGCGCGCGACCATCCGCGCATTGCAGGAGGAGATCCACGCGTCGGTGAGCCGCGCCCTGTCGGACCGGGGCTGAGCGGGACGCGGACACGGTGCTACGCGACGGGCCGGCGCCGGGGGCCGGAGCACGACGGCGAGCTACGCGGCAGGCCGCGCGGGCCGCTCAGGGGACGGCGAGTTGGTCGATGGACGCCGAGGCGTATCTGCATATCGTCATGGATGCCTATCGCGGGGACGTGGTGAGCCTGCCGAGCCGGCTAGACCTGGTCGAGGACGGCGCTCCCGCAGGGGACGGGGGCGCGGAGGACGCTGTGGTCACGGTGCGCTTGGCGCCCGCCTCGGCGCTGCCGGAGCTGCCCGCCGCGGACGCCTGGCACGTGCGGTTCGTGAGCCCGGGCGGTGTGCTGGACGCCCGGACCTCCGACGGCACGCTCAAGCGCCTGCGCCTGGCGGACGGCGCCCTGACGGTCACGCTCGACGCCGGCGAGGCGCTGGCGTCGCTCGACGTCGAGCGCGGCGTCGCCGCCAAGCGGGTCACCCACGTGCTGCTGGTGCCGGAGTCGCGAAAGAGGGCGTGAGCCCCAGGCGCCGCGCCGAGCGGGTGCGGGCGTGCGCCGCCACCAACGCGGCCACCTCCGCGGCCACCGCCTGCGGCGGCTGCCCTGCGTCCACCACGTAACCGGCCCGAAGGCGCCCGGCGAGAGTCCGGTAGGCGTCCACCTGGCGCGCGCACTCCTCGTACGGCACCTCGCGCTTGCGCTGCTGCAGGGTGGCGGCGTCGGCGGTGAGCGCCACCACCATGTCCGGTTGCGGGGCGAGACGCAGGGCCAGGCGCGCGAGGCCGCGCGGACCGCGGTAGCGGTGCCTCCTGGGGTCGACCAGCACGTCGAGCAGGCAGCGGTCGAACACCACCAGCCGGCCGCGCGCTCGGGCGTCGGCGAAGCGCAGCAGGTGACCCGCCCACCAATCGAGCGTCAGGAAGCCCAGCTTGGCCGCCGACAGCAGCGGGGAGTAGGGGCGCCGCCCCTGCGGGTCCTCGACCGGGTGCGTCACCGGCGGGGAGGGGAAGAGCAGGTTGGGGCGCCAGCGGCCGTGGTCGATGCGGCGCAGGCAGGAGGGGAGCGTGTCCCCCAGGGTCCGGGCCACCGAGGACTTGCCGCTCCCGTCCGGGCCGAGCAGGGCGACCCAGGGCAGCGGCGGGGCCAGCCGCAGGCGGAGCTCGGCCAGCCAGTAGCGGGCCCAGCCTGCGAGGCTGCCGAGCGGACGCCTGGCGAGCGCCCCCACGGCCACCGCGCGGCGCAGCCCACCGGCGGCGCCGTCGGCGGCCTCCGGGCGGCCGCTGGCCGCCAGCCGCCACAGGTGGCGGCCCCGGATGCGCCCGAGGGCGCGCGTGAGCACGCGCATGAACGCCTCGGGCTCCGTCTCGATCGCCGCCAGGATGCGCTCCCGGTGCTTCGGCTTGAGCCTGCCCTGCCACAGCACGCCGGTCAGCCAGGCGATGGCGGCGTCGTGGGCCGGGGAGGGGACCCACGCCCCGGAGGGGGTCTGCCGGCGCTCGGCGAACACCTCCCGCACGCGCAAGTAGCGCATGCCCCGGACCTCCAGGCCGCGGATCAGGTCGATGCTCCCCCAGGCGTAGTGGTAGCTCCACACGTGGCCGTGGCGCGCGAACCACAGCGGCACGCCCAGGGTGCGGATCAGCTCCGCCTCGGAGCGGCGCGCATCGGCGACCAGAACGTCCACGTCGCGCCCCTCGCGGAGGGTGCGGAGGAAGTCGGCATCGCGCAGCACCAGGCGCTTCCCGCCCGCGCCCAGGTAGCCCCAGAGCGCGGCGACGGGGACGTCGGCCCCGGGCGCCTCCTCGGCAGCGGAGGCCGGCCCGGACGCCGCCCGCCGGGCCCGCCGGCGCCTGCGCTCCAGGCGGCGGCGGGCGGCGAGGCGGAAGGCGTCGTGCTGTGCGGGATCGGTGGGGTGGGGGGCGGTCTCGGGAGCCATGCTGCCTTCCTCCGGGATCATCGCCCGCGGCAGGCGCCGCGGGTCGGGGACTCCAGCGTCGCACCCGAGCATAGGGGCCTCGCTCGGCGCGCGTCTGTGACGGTGCGCCGCCGCGGGCGGGACATGCGTCCCTTGAGTGTGCGGTATCGCACTCCCATCCTGGTGTCGTAGGCCCCGGTCGTAGTGCCGGTGGCGCGACGTCGTCCTCGTACGCCTGTGCGTTGTTCGCGGGGCCCGCAGAACGCGGGTCGTCGCGAAGCGCCCGTCACCAACCGACGCCGTGAGCGAAGCCGAGCGCGACCCTCGGCACGTCAAACCCGGGACGCGATCTTGTGGGGGAGCGTCCCGAAACAGGCGCCAAGCCAAGCCCCCCAGCCTCCTGACGAGGGAGCGAGGTGACGTCGGTGAAGGTGAACGAACACAAGATACGCGAGATCGCGCGGAAGCTCGGCGTGTCGGAGCGGACCGTGGAGGAGTACCTCCTCGACCGCCTGACGCTGCAACATCCGCCGGGAGCCCCCGACCCCTCCGACGAGACGGTCCATGCCGCAGCCCACCGGGCTCGCGCCCGCGAGCCCGTGGTGGACCGCTTCGGGAGGCCCCTGAAGGACCGCGTGGGCTGATCCGGGTTCGTGTGCCCGGCAGTCCTGGTGCCCGCGCGCGTTCCAGGGGCGATGCGCTGGGCCGCCGTCCCCCACGGGGCGGCGGCCGTTCTCATGCCGTTTCGGGCAGGCCGGCCAGCACGGCCTCGAGCTCCGTGAGCGCCTCCACCTCGGCGTCGGCGGCGTAGGGTGCGGGCGCCTCCAAGCCGGCGTACTGCCCGCGTCCGCGCCGGACACGGACCGTGGTCCAGCCCAGCGAGCGCGGGGTGGCGAAGTCCTTGACCGGGTTGTCGCCCACGTACGCGAAGCGCGTCCCCTCGGCGGGGAAGGCCGACATCACCGCCAGGAAGGGCGCCACGTGCGGCTTGCTGCGCCCCGCGCCGAGCCGGTCGGAGATGACGATCTCGTCGAAGTACTGCTCGACGAGCAGCGCGCTCAGCTTCTGCTGCTGTTGCGCCTGGGGGCCGTCGGTGACGAGCGCCAACGGTACGCCGGCGCGCCGGAGCCGGTGCAGGCAGATGCGCGCGTCGGGCAGCAGCCGGATGTCCGGCCGGTGGTCGCGGTAGACGCGCACCAGCCGTGCGACCAGCGTGGGCTCGGGGGGCACGCCCAGGTCGCCGAGCGCCAGGTCGAACACCCGGCCCCGCACCCCGACCTCGTGCAGGCCCCGCGCCGCCTGGTACAGCCCGGCCACCCCCAGGCGCCGCTCCAGCCAGGCATCCACCGCCCGGAAGCCGCTCATCACATACTCCTCCTCGAGGATGAGGGTGTCGTCCAGGTCGAAGGCCACGACGGTGGGGCCGTCGGGGGACGTGCGCGGCTCCGCGGCCCGGGACGTGCAGGGCGCGCGGGTGCTCACGTCAGGGCGCGGGGCGCCGACGAAGGGGAGAGCTGTGCCTTGGGGACGAACACGGCGGCGTCGTAGCGCATCATCACCAGGCCGTCCTGCCAGTCCTCGCGGATGTCGGGGTCGCGCCCCAGGTGAAGGGCGAGGAGCCAGCGGGCGAAGTCGGCGCCGGCCCGGGCCGACAGGGGGTAGCCCCCGCCGAAGCGTGGGTTGATCTCGATGAAGGTCGGCTCCTCGTCGGCGTTCCGGAAGCACTGGATGTTCAGCGGCCCCTGCGCGCCCGGCAGCGCCTCGGCGACGGCCCGGCCCGCCTCGATGACGGCGGGGTCCTTGACGGTCACGCCCTTGCTCACCTCGCCGCCGCGCGTCTGGATGCGCATGCGCGGCACCACGCATCGCGCCCGCCCCTCGAAGTCGCAGAAGACGTCGAGCGTCAGCTCGTTCCCCGTCTGGTAGTCCTGCAGCACCGGCTCGTCGGTGCGGGCGGCGAAGAAGCGCAGCTCCTCGGCGTCGTGCACGACCTGCACCCCGTGGCTCGAGCTGCCAAACGCCGGCTTGAGCAGGGCCGGGAAGGGTCCCTGGTAGGCGTCGATCGCCTCGCGCCCGGAGACGGTGGCGGGCGTGGGGAAGCCGCTGCGCGTGAAGAAATCGGCGGTGGTGCGCTTGTCCTGGCAGGTGGCGATGGCCTCGGGGGAGGAGACCACCACCCGCACCCCGCGCCGGGCGAAGGCCTCGCGGGCCTCGGCGAACACCGGCAGCTCGGCGTCGAGGATGGGGATGACCAGGTCCACGCCGTGCTCGCGGCAGGCGTCCATGACGGCGTCCAGGTAGTCCGGAGCGTCGATGGGCGGCAGCGCCACGCGCGCGTCCGCTACGTGATGGGCGGGCGCGTCGGCGCGCATGTCGGCCGTGACGAGCCGGCCGCGCACGCCGAGTCCGCGCATCGCCTGCCGGAAGTTCTCCAGGAGCGCCACGCGCCGCCCCGCGCTGGTGAAGAGGATGGTTGGCATGGTTCACCTCGTCTCGACGAACGACGCGTCACGCCCACTCCTGCCCAAGTCGCGACGCGGCGGGAACAACCCTAGGACACGGGCGGGCCGGGCGAAGGCACAGCCGTCACGGAGAGCGGGCGCCGGTCCCCCCTATGCTCGTCGGTGCGTCTGAAACAGAAGGCGGGGCGCCCGACGAGGTGGGCGTTGCGTCTGCAGGTAGGACGCAGTATCGGTGCCGCCGCCGTGCGCCTGGCGGGGGCCGGAGGGACACGTGTGCCCGCTCCGGCTGACCCCACAGGCGGCGGTTGAAGGCGGTTACGCACGCAGAACGCTTCTCGGATTGGGGAGGTACTGCCAAGTGGCTCACGAACTGAGAACACACATCCGGCTCGGGGGGCTCGCAGGCGCTTTCGCGCTGGCCATCGTCCTGACGGCCTGCAGCAGCGTGGCGCCGAGCCCCGGCGGGAGCGTCAACAGCGTTGCCATCGATCAAGGTGACAGCACCATGCAGGTCGGCGACACCCTCGCCCTCACCGCGACCGTCGACGTATCGGGCGGCGCCGCCGATACGGTCGACTGGTCGTCGAGCGACAAGGCGGTGGCGACGGTCGACGCCGGCGGCACGGTGAGCGCCGTGAGCGGCGGCACGTCGACCATCACCGCGACCAGCACCGCCGACAGCACTCAGAGCGACAGCATCACCGTGACCGTGCTCAGCACCACCGTCAACCCCGCCGACATCTTCGTCGACGCAGCAGCCGCCGCCGGCGGCAACGGCAGCAGCGCCACGCCCTTCCAGACCGTAGGCGCGGGCTTGAACGCCGTCGACCCGGGCGGCACGGTGCACGTCGCCGCCGGGACCTACAACGAGGCGCTCTACCTCGGCAAGGCCGTCGACCTCGAGGGCGCGGGTGAGGGCACGACCACCATCACCACCACCGCCGGGGCCGCGGCCCCGGGCGGCGGCAGCACCGGCGCCGCGATCGCCGTCGACGGCGTGGACGGCCTGACTCTGGCGGGCTTCACCCTCGACGTGCAGGCGCCCGGGCCGAACATCTCGGCCATCACCGTGTACGCGGCCTCCAGCAACTTCACCATCCACGACGTGACCATCAACCAGGCCGACAGCAACGACAACATCGGCCTCGCGCTCACCGGCGTGAGCACCGCCGACGTGACCAACGTGACGGTCACCGACCAGTCGGGGTCCAAGTCGAGCGCGGGCATCCTGGTCGACTCCGGCAGCACCGGCGTGACGCTCACGGGCGTGACGGTCGACGGTCACTCCGGCTACGCCGGCATCGCGCTCGACCCCCGCAGCGGCGACCTCTCGAACATCACCATCCAGAACGCCACCCTCAACCAGGTCAACGAGATGGAGGTCAATCTCACCGGCGGCGGCACCGTCACCGCCCTGACCGCCCCGCAGTTCTCCGACGTGGTGCGCAACAGCGACGCCAGCTACGGCGCCGGCGCCGCCTACTTCTACAAGGAGAGCGAGGGCCAGGCGCTCAGCGACTCGCTGTTCCAGTTCGGCAGCCTCTACCCGCAGTCCTACGTCCAGCAGGTGAGCGGCTCGGACAAGACGGTGCTCGGAGACTTCGTGGTCGGGGCCGCGAGCAGCGGCGGCACGACGCGCACGAACAGCATCCAGACCGCCATCGGCCAGGCCGCTGCGGGCGCGACCATCCACGTGCGCAGCAGCATGGGCAGCACGTTCGACGGGGCCCTGACGGTGAACAAGGCCTTGACGATCACGGGCGCGGGCGGCGCCAGCCAGATCACGGCGCCCGCCGGTAGCCCGGTCATCACCGTCACCGGTGACCCCGTCGTCATCACCGGCGTCGACGTCAACGGCAACGACAACGGCAGCGCCGCGGTCGCGTTCGACGCGACCGCCGTCCCCAACCTGAGGATCAACGGCAGCAACCTCACCTCGGCGCTCGCCATCGACGACACCGCCGGCAGCTCGATCACACCGCAGATCGACGCGACCGGCAACTGGTGGGGTCAGACCGGCGGGCCGCTCACGGGCCAGGTGGTCAGCCCGAACAGCAACGTGGACACGTCGACCTCGCTCGCCAGCCCCGTTCCCTGAACCTCGGACCTCTCAGGCAAGGCGGCCGCGCCCACGAGGCGCGGCCGCCTTCGTCGTGTGCACCGGGGCCGACGTGCCAGCCCGTCCCGTGCTGTCGCCGCCTTGCCGCCGCCGGGCGCGGCAGCCGTCACGGAGCGAACCGCCTCCCCCGCCCTATGCTCGACGCCGTGTCTGAAGGAGGGACGACGCACCAGTACCCCGATGGGGGCCGGGTCAGGCCGTGAGCGCCCGCACCCGCGCCGTACGTCGTGAGGCGCGCGCCGCGCACCGCTACGAGCGCGCCTACCAGCGCCGTGGCCTGGGGCCGCTGCGCTCCCCGCTGGTGCTGGGCCTTGCCGTGCTGGTGCTGGGTCTGGCGGCGGGCGTGGCGGCGGAGCGCACGACCTGGCTCCTCGCCCTCGCCGCGGCGGCCTTGGGCGCGGGCGTGGTCGCGGCCATCGTGCGCTGGCCGCGCCTCGGGCCGGCGCTGTTCTGGCTCGCCTACGGCCTGCAGAGCACCGTCTTCTTCGGCTTCAGCGTCACCGGGCTGTACTACCCGGTGTACCTGCTCATGGGCGTGAACGTGCTGGTGGCGCTGGCGTTGGGGAGGCTGGAGGTGCACACGCGCCTGCTCTGGTACGTGGCCTTCCTGGCGGTGGTGCTGCTCGGCCTGCTGCCGCTCACCGCGCCGCCCGACTTCGCCGGCTACCAGCGGCTGTTCATCTACGTGATGGGCTTCCTGGTGTTCTTCCAGTTCCCGACGCGGACGGTCCCCGGCCTGCTGATGAAGGTGCAGGTGGTGACCATGCTGGTGGTCGCCAGCTGGGTGGTGGTGAGCTCCATCCAGGGCGGATTCGGCTACCGCGGCAACGTCAACGTCGACCAGAACGACGTCTCGTTCCTGATCGGCTTCGGGCTGGTGCCACTGGTGGCGGAGTTGATGGCGCGGCGCCTCAAGCTCGCGCTCGCGGCGCTGTGCTGGGCCGCCATCGGCTACGGCGTCTACGCCATCCTGCTGCTGGCCTCGCGCGGCATGAGCATCGCCATCCTGGTCGCCAGCGTGGCGATGTTCGGGCGCATCCTTTTCACCCGCAGGCGCAGCATCACCATCCTGGTGGCGGCGCTGCTCGCGGGGGCGGTGCTCTTCAGCCTGCCCGGCAGCGACTCGCTGTTCGTGCGCTTCAACGCCTCGGACGTGACCACCGCCAACGACCGCATCCCGCTGTGGCACGCCACGCTGACCGCGTTCGAGAGCGCCAACGTGCGCCAGATCTTCCTGGGGCAGGGGTTCGAGAGCAGCATGCAGCTCATCCGCCGGGTGAGCGCCATCCTCACCAGCACCCACAACGCCTACCTGGAGATCGGCTACGAGTTCGGGCTGCTGGGGCTGATGGCGTTCCTCGGCATCCACCTGTCGCTGCTGTCGCGCTTCTGGCGCGACGACTCCCCGACCGCGCTCTACGGTGCCGGCACGGTCATCTTCCTGCTGATGGCCGACCTGACGCTGACCGCGCCCGACCGCTTCCTCTACTGGGTGGCGATCGGCTACCTGCTCGCGCTCAGCGTCAACCGCGACAAGGTCGAGGCGGGGGAGGCGCCTCCGCCGGAGGGGGAGCTGGGGCCGGAGCCGGAGGGCCCGCTGCCGGAGCCGGCGGCTGCTCGGCCCGTGCCTAGCGCCGGTCGGCGAAGGCCGGGGGCGGCCGAGGGGCTACCGGCAGGTGCCGAGCGCGGCCCGTCCCCTGCCTAGCAACCCCTTACGCCCCGCGCGGCGCAGCGCCGCGCGGCGACCGCATCCGAGTCACGCGAGAAGGAGCGACATGTGCGGCATCGCAGGTGAGTACGTCCGTCCCCGCGCCCGGGCCGACCGGGAGCTGCTGCTGGCCATGGCCGGCGAGCTCGAGCACCGCGGCCCCGACGGCGTGGGGCTCTACCTCGACGGCCGCTTCGGCATGGTGAACGCGCGCCTGTCGGTCGTCGACCTCGAGGGCGGCGACCAGCCGCTCGGCAGCGAGGACGGGCGCCTGTGGGTCATGCAGAACGGCGAGATCTACAACTACCCCGAGCTGACCGAGGAGCTGACCGCGCTCGGCCACCGCTTCGCCACCCGGAGCGACACCGAGGTCATCGCGCACGCCTTCGAGGAGTGGGGCGAGGCCTGCCTGGACAGGCTCAACGGCGCCTTCGCCCTGGCGGTGTGGGATCGGCGGAAGGGCGAGCTGTTCCTGGCACGCGACCGCTTCGGCATCCGCCCGCTGTTCCTGGCCGACTTCGGCGGCGACGTCGCCTTCGCCTCCGAGGCCAAGGCGCTGCTGCGTCACCCGAGGGCGGAGCGGCGGCTGGATCCCGGCTGCCTGGTCGACACCTTCACGTTCTGGTCGACCCTGCCCGACCGCAGCGCCTTCCCCGGCATCCGCGAGCTGCCGCCGGGCCACTTCGTGCGCGTCACCGGGAGCGGTCTGCAGGAGCCCCGCCGCTGGTGGGACCTGCGCTTCGGGCCCCGCGAAGGGCTCGAGCCTCAGCGCAGCGCCCGCCCCGAGGCGCTGGCCGAGGAACTGCGCGCCCTGCTCGACGAGGCCACCCGCAAGCGGCTGCGCGCCGACGTGCCGGTGGCCGTCTACCTCTCCGGCGGGCTCGACTCCTCGGCCACCGCGGCGATCGCCCGGCGCCACGTCTCGCGCGAGCTGCACGCCTTCGGCATCGGCTTCGAGGACGAGCGCTTCGACGAGAGCGCCTACCAGGCGCGCATGGCCGAGGTGCTGGGGGTGGACCTGACCCGCACGCGGGTCTCGGGACGCGACGTGGCCGACGCCTTCCCCGAGGTGGTGCGCCGCGCCGAGAAGCCCATGCTACGGACCGCGCCGGGGCCCCTGCTGCGGCTGTCGCGGAGCGTGCGCGAGAGCGGCTTCAAGGTGGTGCTGACCGGCGAGGGCGCGGACGAGGTCTTCGGCGGCTACAACATCTTCCGCGAGGCCATGGTGCGGCGCTTCTGGGCGCGGCAGCCCGACTCCGCGCTGCGCCCCAGGCTGCTCGCCAGGCTCTACCCCTACCTGTCGCGCGAGCTCGCCACGGGCGGCGGCGGTTTCATGCGGCGCTTCTTCGAGATCGGCCTCGAGGACGTGGACGACCCGTTCTACAGCCACCGCCCGCGCTGGCGCACCAGCGCCCGCAACCTGCGCTTCCTCAGCCCGGAGGTGCGCGAGGCGGCCGCCGCGCAGGACGAGGCGGCGGGCGGCGTCGAGGCGCGGCTCTCGCGCGCGCTGCCGGGAGGCTTCGACGCCTTCGGGCCGCTCGGCAAGGCCCAGGCGCTGGAGATCGGAACGTTCCTGCACGGCTACCTGCTGCACTCGCAGGGCGACCGCATGCTGATGGCCAACAGCGTCGAGGGGCGCTTCCCCTTCCTCGACCCGGACGTGGCCGCCTTCGCCGCGCGCCTGCCCGAGCGCCTCCGCCTGCAGGACCTGCGCGAGAAGCACGTGCTCAGGAAGGCGGTGGCGCCGCTCCTGCCCGACGACGTCGGCAAGCGGCCCAAGCGGCCCTACCGCGCGCCCATCCTGCGCGCCTTCGTGGGCGAGGACGCGCCGGCGTACGTGGCCGAGATGCTCGATCCGGACAGGCTCGAGGCCGGCGGCGTCATCGACGGCCCCGCGGTGGCGCGGCTCGTGCGCAAGTGCGAGCGCTACCTCGACGCGGGCCTGGGCGAGGCCGACGAGATGGGGTTGGTGGGCGTGCTCTCGACCGCGCTCCTGCAGGACGCCACGGTCACGCGGCCGCAGCTCGCGCCGGGCGCGGTCCCGACGCGCGAGGTGGTGGGCGGCGAGGTCCGCATCGGACGGGGCATGCGACCGACGCACACGAGACCCTTGGAAGGGGTGGCTAGTCGATGAACCGCACACCGGCGCACACGCCGACCGACCGCACCACGGACAGGACCTCGGAGCCGGGGGCCGACGGCATCCGCCGCCGGCCGAGGGGCGGCATCGGCCGCGGCGGCGCGAGGGAGCGCTACCGCTCCGCTCGGACCGTGGCCGACCGCCCGCAGGCGCCGCCGCGCCTGCTGCATGAGACGCTGCTGCTCGCTGCCGAGCGCCATCCGGACAAGGTGGCGGTGGTGGCCGGCGGGACGCGCGTGCGCTACGGACAACTGCTGGAGACCGCGTCGCGGCTGGCGCGCGGCCTGCAGGAGCGCGGGGTCGTGCGCGGCGACCGCGTGGCCGTCTATCTCGACAACGGCGCCGCGACGGTCGCGGGCGTCTACGCCGCGCTGCTGGCCGGGGCGGCGTTCATGGTGGTCAACCCGCAGACCAAGGCCGACAAGCTCCGCTACGTCCTCGCCGACGCGGGCGCCGCCGCGCTGGTCACCGACGCGCGCTTCGCCGCCACGCTGCGCGAGGTGGTGCCCGAGCTGCCCGACCTCCACACGGTGGTGACGACGGGCGACGTGCAGGCGGGCCCCGCCGCCGCGCCCGTGGCCGGCTCCGTGCAGATGGAGACGCTGCTGGCCGAGTATCCCGCCGAGCCGCTGGACCAGGGCGGCATCCCCCTCGACCTGGCGGCGCTCATCTACACCTCCGGATCGACCGGCAACCCCAAGGGCGTGATGCTGTCGCACCAGAACATGGTCTTCACGCTCCACAGCCTGGTGGAGTACCTGCGCCTGAGCGAGGACGACCGCATCTTCAACGTGTTGCCGCTCGCCTTCGACTACGGCCTCTACCAGGTGCTCATGGCGGTGCACCTCGGCGCCACGGTGGTGCTGGAGAACTCCTTCGCGTTCCCCGCGCGAACCGTCGCCAAGGCCCGCGAGGAGGCGGTGACGGTGCTGCCCGGGGTCCCCACCGTCTTCGCCGCGCTGCTGGCGCTGCACCGCAGCAAGCCGGTCAGCCTGCCGTCGGTCAGGCGCATCACCAACACCGCCGCGCATCTGCCCGACGACCACGTGCCGGCGCTGAAGGAGATGTGCCCGGACGCGCTGATCTTCAAGATGTACGGCCTGACCGAATGCAAGCGCGTCGCCTACCTGGAGCCGGAGCTGGTGGAGGCGAAGCCCGCCTCGGTGGGGCGGCCCATCCCCGGCACGGAGGCGTACGTGCTGGACGAAGACGGGCGGCCCGTCGCGCCGGGCGAGGCGGGGGTGCTCCACGTTCGCGGCCCCCACGTGATGATGGGCTACTGGAACCTCCCCGAGGAGACCGCCCGCATGCTGGTGCCGGGCCCCTACCCCGGCGAGCGCATGCTCAACACCCACGACCGCTTCCGGACCGACGACGACGGCTTCCTCTACTTCGTGGGGCGCAGCGACGACATCATCAAGAGCCGTGGCGAGAAGGTCAGCCCGGTGGAGGTGGAGAACGTCCTCCACGCCATCCCCGGCGTCAAGGAGGCGGCCGTCGTGGGCGTCCCCGATCCGCGCCTCGGCGAGGCGGTAGCCGCCTACGTGGTGCTCCACGAGGGGGCCGAGATGGACGAACGGGCGTTCCGCCGTCACTGCATGGCCCGACTGGAGGCCTTTATGGTTCCAAGAGACATCACCTTCGTTGCCGATCTCCCCAAGACGGGGACCGGCAAGGTGCGTAAGAGAGACCTCTTCGAAAGGACTCGGGGGTAGGTATCCATGCAGCAAGGGATCGACACGACACGGCACGAAGCGGACCGTCGCGCCACGCAAGCGGGCGCTGAGTCCGCCAGGCTCGACGAGGAGCAGGCAGCCGTCGAACGCGAGGTGCGGAGCTTCCTGACGGACAACTTCATCCTCGACGAGGACGCCTCGGACGCCTCGGCGTTGCCGGGCGACGCGTCGCTCACCGAGCGCGGCGTGCTCGACTCGATGGGGGTGCTGGAGCTGATCATGTTCATCGAGGAGCGTTACGGCTTAAAGGTGCCCGACGAGGACACCGTGCCGGAGAACCTCGACAGCGTCGACCGGATCGTGGGCTACGTCCGGGCCCACGCCTCGAGCTGAGGGCGCGGATGCTCAGCGCGACGACGGCTCTCTCCCCGGACGTCCTGAAGCTCGCCGACCCGGAGGGCACCATCGACGCCATCGCCGAAGGCATGCGCCGCGAGGTGCACGGCTTCCGCCGGAAGGGCGCGGTGGTGGGGCTCTCGGGCGGCGTGGACAGCAGCGTGGTGGCCGCGCTGGCAGCCCGCGCCTTCGGCGCCGACAAGGTGCTCGGCCTTCTCATGCCCGAACGCGACTCCGCCGGCGACAGCCTGGAGCTCTCCCGCCTCGCCGCACGCCACGCCGGCATCGCTACGCTGGTCGAGGACATGACGCCGATCTTGCAGGGCGCACGCTGCTACGAGCGGCGTGACGAGGCGATCCGGCGGGTGATCCCGGAGTACGGCGAGGGGTGGAGCGCGAAGCTGGTGTTGCCGAGCGTGCTCGAGACGGAGCGCTACCGTATCTTCTCGATCGTGGTGCGGAGCCCTGACGGCGAGGAGAAGAGCGCCAGGCTGCCCGCCGCCGAGTACCTGCAGGTGGTGGCGGCCACCAGCTTCAAGCAGCGCAGCCGCAAGATGATGGAGTACTACCACGCCGACCGGCTCAACTACGCGGTG